>ENA-OWNT01001382-OWNT01001382.1-seawater-metagenome-genome-assembly--contig:-NODE-1382-length-31129-cov-8.111168_pt1 | contig 31129 bp, 27 predicted proteins | sample MGYA00238136_ERZ651165 | MGnify/ENA primary metagenome ERZ651165 (study PRJEB26861, sample SAMN08777766) | seawater metagenome | isolation source: coastal seawater | place: USA: Florida | collected...
TTCTTATGCTCATCTCATCTAAATGCCACTTATCTTTTGGCTTGCGTTCTCGTTTCTTGATCACCTCTTTAAAATGAGAAGCAAACTTAAAGAAAATGAGAAGCAAACTTAAAGCACCAAGATCTTATTGTTTCATGGCTCAAGGTAATTCCTCTATAAAGCATCTGTTCCTGAATCTCGCGATAACTATTACTGAACCTATGATATAGCCATACTACATGGGATATTATTGATACTGGAAAACCATATCTCTTTCGGGCTTTGTCCATCATATGATTCTTGCTCTCTTTAAATTCTTATGGCCAGAATAAATTATTACCCCGCGCAAAGCAAGATTTGTTCAAGCTGATTTAACTTGACGCTGCCCTAGAGAGTGCTAACAAATGGGATTTCTTTCCTCAAGCTTGCATCGTGGCGCACGTTCCTTAGCCAAGGGCCTGATAGGTGGATGATAACTCGTAGCCCCCATAAAAAGTAGTATAACACTCTAACAGAATGCCATAGGTGCTAAGGTGGCTGCACTGCGCCCCCACGCGGTCCCAGGCCCTCAGCCAATAAGTTAAGCTTTTTTAATAAAACTATAGACGAAATAGCATATTTTTGATATCATGCAGCGTATAAACGTTAGGAGATAGATATGCCTAAGAAAGACCAGGAAATACAAGAAAAAGCACAAGAAATTAAAAAGACCTTACTTCAGTATGTTAAAGATGGGGATTTTGATGGGATAAAATCCTATGTTGAGCAGCATAGTGAGGAGATTTTTAAAATTTTTGCTGCACAAGGTTCAGGGGCACATTTTATATCCGCCCCTTATGAAACAATTTGTTTTACTGATCCTATACTAGCCTTAAAGTATCAAAATCTTTTAGAGAAAGAAATAGCAGGTGATGTGTTGTTTGCTGACGAATAGTTTGTTATGAGAGATATAGCACTGATAAATTATCTAGGTAGGTTAGTTTATAGTTTTGAACGCCTTACCTCTCATGAAGGGGATACCTTTTCCTTGCAAATTGCTGGTAATGCTACTGAATTTACTATCAATGAATCAAAAAATTTATTCCGTTTAGACGAACATAAGCTACATGGACAGGCGGCAAGATCCTATCAGCTTGGAGTTGAGAACATAATTGATGCTATTATGCTCAAAAGGTTGGTAGATATGTCCATATGCTGTGAAATTACTAAAATTGGAGAAGAGGGGATTTGTCACTCAACCTACACTAACAGCTTTATATTCCCCCAATTTACTTCAAATATAGAAGATCATTATTTTTCTAAGACGGGGTTTCATATAGCAAAAGTTGGTTCACTCTCTTCTTACGGACAAATAGATTTTAATTGCTTTGATTCCCTTACAAATGCTAATATACAATTTATTCTTACTAACGGGGCCAGGGGTACAGAAATTGAAATAAGTGATCCCATATCAAGGAATATGGCTCAGATGGTAAGTCTATTTTTATGTGAGACAAGTAGGAATCCTACATCATTTATAACAATTCCTATGTGTTTAGAATTAGGAGAGTATTTATTTGCATTACTCAACTCAGAAGAACCTAATATAGAGGAGTTTACGGCAAAAGTAGGCTTAATTCATTCGAGGAGTACTAACTACATGAACTTGTCCCAAAAACTTGTAGAACTCAAAGAAAAGTTAGGATCCAAAGTAAGAGATATTACTAAGTTGGAGCAAGATATCAGTGCAAAATTTATAGATTTAACAACACTTGAATCCATGGATGAAGGTGAAGATTTTAGAATAACAGAAATTTTTCCTAAATCACGAATAATGAAAGATGTAGTATTAAGTTTATTTCCGCTCGCTCTTGAGAAAGCGGTGCAGGGATCTAGATATATTAATGCAGCTATTAGTAAAGAGTTTGATGGACAAAGCGCACAATCAAAAGCTCGAATACAACATATGTATGATGAAAAAACAGGTTCTATTAGCGATGCTCAAAAAATACATTCTGTTGAAGGAGGGTTGTTAGAAATATATCTAGCATCCTTGCATCCTGCAGGCGATGGAAGTGTTAGAGATGGGGGGCAGACTCAGAAAATATTTACTGATATAGCAAACCAATGGTTTGGAATAGAAGATTTAGGAATTCCAGATAGCTTAGATGGTGAGGTAACTCTAATACAACAAAATATTATTGATGGTTTAATAGGAGAAGATGCCACATCTGAAATGGCAAGTTAGAGTTAGCATACTACACCTATACATATCAGGTTTTTTGATGTGCTATTTTTCCCCCCACTATGCTCCCTCCTGAAAACTAGAGCAAGATCACAATTAAACCTGCTGAATTCAAGGTACATGATACTGTCTTTAGAGTAGTGAAAAAAATATGCCATTTAATCCAAATTTCATGCTTAACTCCTAAGACAGCTGTCTTACGGCACATTATTGACCAAGTATCAAAACGGTTCCTCTCCTCTTGCTTTTAATTTAATTCTATAAGAACATGTCTTTCAATATATAAGTATCAAAGCCAATCAGCATCAGAACAACTTAGGGTTTGCTTTAGAGGGTTAAAATCGATTAATTATATTGACCACTCTTCTATTTTCGGTTACGATTCATCTTTATATGGATATTAATAGTAAAATTTGTATTTAACCTTAAGATCACTGAGTATGTCACAAGAAATTATAGAGAATGGATTTACATTTATCAGGCAGTATAAGCTTGTAGAAGCTATTGAGCAATTTGATGAAGTGTTATCAAGCTTGGGCCCAAACAATGAGCTTGCTTATCTTGGTAAAAGTATTGCACTGAGTAACCAAGCCAAACATCAAGAAGCAATACAAATGTGCCAAAAAGCCTTAGAACAAACGAATGCTTCTGTCAAACTCAAGGCTTTCTTAGCGTTAGAACATGTAAAAACACGCAATTTACAAGAAGCTACGGCAATATACAAGGAGCTAAAGCAAGCAGATTGTAAGGATCAATATGATTATGCTTATTATGGTCTATTAAACCAAGTTTTAAATAATGTAGATGAAGCTAGAAAATTATTTACGCACGCTTCTAGCTTAGACCCCAAATTTGCCATGGCTTATTTTTATCAAGGGGATTTATATAAAATTAGTCACTTGGGTGAGCAAGCCATTGAAATGTACGATAGGGCATTAAAATGCGATAGAAACTTTGTCCTTGCCCACATAGGTAAAGCAGAAGCTTTATTAAGTAAAAGCAGGGTAGGAGCAGCATTAAAGGAGTTTAATCAAGCGATTAGGGCAAATCCCCAGCTTCCCAGCCTTCATAATAAAAAAGGTGTGGTATTATTTAATATTGGAAGGTTAGATGAAGCTAAGTCAGAGTTCAATGATGCTATTCGATTAGACAAGACCTTTATCCCCGCTTATATAAACAAAGTAAATATTTTGTTATTTAAGCAAAATTATAGGATGGCATTAAAAATCTGTGATGAAGCGCTTAAAGTAAGTGATAAACTAGTAGATATACATTTTTTGAAAGGTAATATCTACTTAATACAAGATAAATTTCATCCTGCTTTAAAATGTTACGAAGCAGCTTTAGGAATAAATATAGGCTATTTGCCAGCTAAAATCCAGAAAGCAGCAGTCCTTAAGAAGCTCAACCAAACATCAGAGGTAGAAAAAATTCAGAAGGAACTTTTACAGGATACAAAAGCAGAGCTTCCATTGTTTAAATTAGCAAATGACTTAGTCAATTCTGGTCAGGTGCATGTAGGAGTAGTAATTTATCAAAAAGTCTTGGAAATAAATCCAAAATTTGTACAAGCATATCTTGCTTTAGGCAATGCTTATGCCGCATTAGGGCAACATGAAAAAGCATTAGAGGCTTTTAGTAAAGCTTTAGAAATAAAAGAAGATTACATACCTTGCCTTAATAATAAGGCTACTACATTACTTGCATTAGGTATGGCACAAGAAGCAAAAGAAATATTAGAAAAAATAATTGCTCTAGATTCAACTAATATAGTTGCCCTCAATAATTTAGGAAATGTTTTCTTTGCTATTGGCGATCGTGATCAAGCATTACAATACTATAGTAAAGCCCTAGAAATTAGGCCAGGATATCAGGATGCATTGTTTAATAAATTACTTGTATTGTTTACATTAGAGCAAGAAAAAGAACCTTTAAGATCTCAAACTATATCTGACATTGATCCTGGTTTAGAAGATATGAAAGATACAGAATTACCAAGTTATAATCAGTCTCAAATAAACACCTGGCAAGGTAACATTGACTCACAAATAACAATTCAGAATAAGCATGATTTAGCTAAATATAAAGAGCTGAGTGAATTGCCAAAATTGCTTGCAGAAAAAGCAAAATCTCGCCCAGAAGAAGTAACTAATATTGTAGGAACACTGCTAGATTCTTTAAGTCCAAACCAAGATTGGCCTGAAGATGTGCTGCATATTATAAGAAACTCTGTTATAAAAATTTTAGAAGTAGTATCAGAGAAGATATCAAATGTAGTAGGAATACTAGTTGATAAAATGAACTCTCAAGAAGAATTAATACCTAGTTTTATAAGTAATATATTGTGCTATATTGTACAAAATTTTCCTGAAACAGCTACTATAGTGAAAGATAAAGTGAAAGCTTTACTTGATTCTGACAATGATGCTGTGATGATTTCAGCAGCAAAAATTATGAGGGAAGTAAATAAGTTACTGATTACAAAAGAAGCAACGACTCAAACAAGTGATATTTTGCAAATAAACTTTGATATCGTTTTTTTAGCTAGTGAATTAGAGGAGTACAAAGCTGCCATCTCGGACCCTGTGCAAGAACAAGCATTTATAGGTAGATATATTGAGCTGCATCTAGATAAAGGCATCAGTTCAGAATATATTGTATATGGTCTAATACTTGCCACATCCATAGTCATGGAAGAATATGATATTGTAGGTTACATTTTAGAAAAAGATTTTGGATCAAATAATATATTAGTTATTACTGACGAGGACAGTAATAACCCAATTTCAGCAACTTTAGATTCTGGTAATAGTGAGCTTTTAGGTATGCTGCAAAATTATATCTTTTCTCATTCTGGGAGCTATGATAATAAGCCATTTTGTCAAGGGAAAGATTTACAGAATATTACTAACCTAATTCATTGGCCTCAATTTGAGGAGTTTGACAGGAGAAAATTTTATGATGAGGTATTGGCACAGATATATGATCCTGATACTCTTACCTCTATTATAGAATTGATAGGTCAATTAGCAGAGGAGTAGGAGATAAATGCCATTTTTAAGTGAAAAAGACCATAGCTTACTAGAGCTAATAAATGGGGACAGCGGGATAGTAAGTACTGCAGGTAAGATACCACATGAACGAGGTGATTTTGTTTCAATTAATCCTGAATGTGAAGCATTCAACCTTTTATCAAAAGTTTTTTTCAAAGGTCCGGAACCAACAATATATATCTCAGTAATATATGATTGTAATACCAGAAAACTTTTTGTTAGCTATCCTGGCAAGTCTTCTAAAAGGGCATTAACTCAAGAAAAAGTAACGAGGTTATTTGAAAAATTATCAGAAGTTTTGACATATGATAATATAGAAGCTAAGATTGCATTATTTGCTGAAATGTATTCTTATAATAATGATATTATAATGAATAAATTAATAAAACAAAGAAAAGAAGAGCTTGTAAAAAAAAGAAAAGGCGAACCAAATGAATTTGATTTAATAAATCAATTACAGCCTGGGTTAGGAATGCAATTACTTTGGGAGTTATTGGCTCAGGATGGTTTTAAAGACCTGGTAGAAAGAATCTTTGATAGTGTTTTACCACAATTAGATAAGATAGAGAAAATTGAGGTAAAAGCGGTAGAAGTTATGCCACATACTACAGGTCCAGATGATAAGTATTATGGTATACACGTAGAAGCAAAAGGAATACATTATGCAAGGTCTCAATCACCAGACACAGAAGAATTTTCTATAGGACTTGCGCGTAGAGATGATAAAGAACCAGGTTGTTGTGCCGGATGCTCATCTGAGTTCAACGCAATAGAAGCATTAGGTGCAATTGTAGTTAGAAGAAGCGGTGATTTCCCATATAATTTCCCACCTAAAAATTATACAGTGTCTCAAAACATTTCTGAAGCTGAATTATCTACATTAGTAAGATTTGTGGATTATATTACGCAAAAACTTATAGATACAGGATTAGATGAGAAAGTAAAAGACCATGAGATTTGGAGTGATTATACTGCTAATGCTGACTCAGGTAACGACAGTACCCGCTCAGATGAAGATGGTGCTTCTTTGTTAGGTGAGTTATAAAATTCTATACTAGTAGGGTGTTCCTGCCGTTTGTGCAGGAACACCCTAGATATGGCTAAAAAATGCATACAAGTAGATCTGCTGTTGATAGGTTGCTAAATCCTAATAATCCTAATGTTACACTAGACACAATAGATAGGGCTGCTATAGCACTAGGAATGGACCTTACTATCTCTATAGTTTAATTACCAATTATTTCTCATAATTAACTGATATTCTAGTGACATTTGCCATCGTATAATATATGCTATATTCAATAAAGTTGCTTAGGAAACTTATATGAAAAACACTTTGTAAAACCAGGATATAGTATTTCTTTATGGACCATTTCTAAAGCTTGGGGTAAAATACTGTTAGTAGTAGGGTAGATATGGTCTTTAAATATGGGTGAAAGTGGTTTATTTAATGGTTTTTCAAGAAATGGCATTACATTTCTCCAAGCACTAATTCACAATAACAATAGGGATTGGTTTCGGAATAATAAAGATATTTTTTGGAAGGAATTAGAGACACCAGCAAAATTGTTTCTTCAAGAAATGGCCATAAGACTCGGGGAGGTCGCTAATGAATCTATCTATGGGAAGCTATTTCGAATCTATAGAGACATAAGATTTAGTAAGGATAAAACTCCATATAATACTCATATGCGTATTTTATTCACTTCTAAAAATAGTGGGAAGCAATGTTCGTTTCCAAGCTTTTACTTTTCTCTAGAATCTGATCAGTTGATTTTAGGATTAGGCGTTTTTGAATTTCCTAGGGAGCTATTATCAAGATATCAACAATTTGTTGATTCTGATAAAACGGGTATAGAACTTGATAACATGATGAATGCATTAACAGCTCAAGGTTTTTATACCGAAACTCCTGAATATAAAAGGGTTCCAAGAGATTATAGATCTGATCATCAAAGGGCAGATCTATTACGCAAGAAGGGTATTGTACTATGGAAGAAAATATCTCCACTACCTAATGAGATATTTATGCAAACATCAGCAGATTTTTGTTTAGAATATTATAAATCCATGCTCCCCCTCTATAAATGGCTTTATCAATTATACTAGGTTTTTTTAAAGTTGTCTGATTATTGTATCAGTGTAGTGAGCATAAAAAAATTATGTAACTTAATGGCGCTGTTGCAAATTTTAGCCTAATCAATTAAATTTAGCTCAATCCTTGACAAAAAGTGAATATAATTTCGACTTTTTAGGGCTTGCCGAGGAAGCCAATGAAAAAATATTAGAATTAAAAATTCCCATATATCATCCCTATTACTCCGATGGTTAAAAGTTGCGACACTGAATTGGCAGATGCCTGTATGACTGCAATAAGCTGAGATGCAATTAGTCCAAATATTAACCATCAGAATAATAATAAATTATTTTTTAAACCCACACTAACCACATTATTCAAAATTTGTAACAGGGCATTTGAGTTTTGATAGAGCGAAATTATCTGAGCAATAATTACCTAATTGCATTACTAAGTAGATTTTCTGTATATATAATACAAGTCAATGAAAACTAATATAAAGCTAGGTTATTTGTGGTGATTTGTTGATATACGGTTTAAGTCACTATTAGCTTCGGGGGTGTTATGGAAGATTGTGAAGCAGAGGATGTAAGAATAAGAAGGGAAAAAACTCTTAAAAGTGCGGAAACACCAAAAGCAAAGCATCTTGTTACTTTAAGGCACCAAGACAGAGATAGTACAAAGTATGGTTTAGTAAAAAGTTTAATTATTAAACCAGGCTTACTCCATACTCCTGGTAGTCAACAATTTCAATTTCTAGCAGGAATGAAAAATTGGTCAGAGATCCCACCTTTATCTATAATTACTGGAAACAATGGAGAGGGCAAGTCATTACTTCTTAAATATGCCCAGCAAGTATCATGCATACAATCATATTCTGTAACAAAATCTGCACAAGTATTACTACAAAAACATGAAGTGATACTGGTTGAGAATCCTGCAATGAATTTTGGAAGCTGGGGCTCTTCATCTGGAAGAGACCCAAACTATTATTTAAGAAAAATTTCTGAGAGACCATGGCTCAAGAGAATGGCAGAATACCTTGCGTCTGAACAAGGGCAATTACTAGGTGATAATATTGAACAAGGTATAATTAAATCAATGAGAAAAGACATTGAAGCAGGTATCCTTGTATTAAATGAGGATATTTTACTAGATATACGCAGATATGCTGAGAAATACCTTCCTCTTGAGATGGATAAAATTAGGGTTTCAGACCCAGTGTCTTTCTTATCCTATATTTTTAATATATATAATTTGAGGCTAGAATACTTAAAACGAGAATACCAAGAGCTCAAAAATATAAGAACACTATTTGAATTTTATAAAGATACAAATCTAGCAGAGCTCCAAAGTCTACAAATAGAGGTAAATTTAGGTTTAGAAGAATTTCTTGCACAAGTTATTGAAGTAGATACAGAAAAAGAAAAATTTTTAGATCATTTTGTATTGCTAAGAGCTGGTATAAATCCAGTAGATGAAGTAAATACGATCCTAGAATCAAATAGATTCAAGTATAGAATTGCGTTTTCAAAAGACAGTTCCGGAAGTTATGATTATAATCTTAGATTTATAAAGGATGGAAGTGAAATTCACCCACATAGATTATCATCCGGTGAAAAATCCATGATGACATTACTATCTATGCTATATGCTACAAATTTGCCAAATGCTCATGGAACTGCAAATAATCCTTTTGTAAAACTTATTTTATTGGACGAGTTTGACGCGCATTTTGACCCCAGTTTTTGTAAAACTTTTTTGAAGGTAGTTAAAGAAGAATTTGTAGTCAAAAGAGGTATCCAAGTTATTATGGCCACACACAGGCTGGATACGGTTAAGCTGGCACCAGATGATGACATATTTGTCCTTCAGCAAGATGGTGAAGAACAAAGAGAAGTGGTAAATTGCCATAAACTGCAGGCAATGTTTAGAATGACAAAGAATTTAAGAGAAATTACTGGATTCCATGTTGATGTATATACAGAAAGTGCAAGGGATGCTAATTTTTATGAAGGAGTTTATCATGCATTACTAGCTACTTGTAGTGAGATTAGAGAAAAAAGGATTTTCGAGTCAAAGCCTTCTAAATATATGTGGAATCTTGGAACACCCGAAGGTCATATTGCAAGGATCCTATCAGACAGATATCAGATGAATTTTGTCCAAACCAGTTCGCCAACACAAAAACATGGAGATAGAAAAGCAGAAGGGAATGGCGGATGCAATGCGGTAAAAAAAGCCATTCTTTGCGATCAATCTCAATATAAAAGATTAGCAGCCCAAGAGGGATCTCATGGTCTACTCAAAGGAAGATCTTTATTTAAAGAGCCAGAACTACACCAATCATATGGTATCCTTGATAATGATTATTCGGCTGACCATGGGCTTAAAAAAGCTGGGCTAGCTGAGGATATAGTGAGAGGAAAAAGACATAGCATTGAAAGTTTCATCTGTGACCCCATCATTATGTGCTCTGTCTTGAGCAAGGAGCAATTAAGCCAGGCAATAATGCAAAGCCAGCTTCCAAGGTTAGGAAAAGGTCAGCATGAAAAACAAAAATTGTTAGAGCATTTTCTTGATTTAGGAGATGAATTAAACAAAGATTTTGAAGATATAAATCAAGCAAAATTGCAGGGGTTATTTGAGGAATGCATGAATGATATTTTTGAAATCATGCATCAAGTATTGCATAAAATTATGAAAACAGTACCTCCTAAAGCACAAAGAACTGATGCAGCCCTTGAAAAGTTTCTAGCTAAATCAAAGGATGTAAGGTTTACAGAAGAAATACCTATGTTTGTTCAAGATAAAGTCATTTATTTAAGATATCCAACAGAATTTTATGATTTGAGAGGCCATGATGTAGAAGATTATTTTTTAAGCACTAAAAATAAAATTTCTGTGGATGGGACTGACTTAACATACAGTTCTCCAAGTCTGATAGGTTATTTAGTTAAAACTGACGGTCTAAAGTATATACCTTTTGACTTAGCAGAGATTTTTTTCAAATTAAATATATCTATAAGGAAGAATATTTGTAAGGCTATAAAGCCTAGCAAGGTTATAGACGAAGACTTTGATAATCCTTTTAACTTAACCAAAGAAGAGGAAGCAACTGTAATTACCACAAATATACTCACACTTACTGCCCCTGAATCTGGAATATCAGTATCATACCCCAGAGGAGAGGTCTATCTATGCGATATTCTAGGTTATGATGACGCAGATTATGATTGGTGGTGATACCCATCTTGGTTACCGTCACCGGTAGCCATATAGGACTGGAGAATTATTTGGAGTGGGCCACTTAATTGATGTTTTACATGGTAAGACAAATGACCGTATCCAAAGATTCCGCCATAATCAATTAAGTACTTTTGGAATAGGAGAAGATATAAGTAAGCTAGAATGGCATAACATATTTAGGCAATTAGTATCGCAAGGGTTTTTAAGAGTAGATATTACGGGTCATGGTGGACTTAAGATAACGGATCAAGGAAGGTTATTTCTAAAAAACAAAGCAAGTATCATGCTGAGTAAATATACTGGCAAAACAACTACTACAAAATTAAGAAAAGAAAAAGCAGAAAGCTTGATCGCAACAGCAGAAGGAAGAGAATTATACAAAGGATTGAAACAAACAAGATTAGAGAAAGCCAAAAGCCTAAATATCCCCCCATATATGATGATATTTCATGATAAATCACTTATTGAGATGTCAGAGAAGAAGCCTACCTCATATGAGGATATGCGCAATATCAGTGGAGTAGGGGAAAGCAAGCTCGCTAAATTTGGAGAAGCATTTATGAATGCTATCAGAGAGCACAATTTAAAAATATGGGAACAAAATTACAAATCACCAAAAGAAAAATAATAGTTAGAGGATTAAAAATCCTTACTAGAAACTGTTAAATGCACTACAATGGAGGTGTTATGCTTAAGTGTAGTTACTGAGTATCGATGGATTCACGTTAGGAAAAATCCCAGGTAACCTTGAATATTAAAGAATTATGCTAAAATTGAATAACAAAAACATAAAAACAAACCAATAAAACAAGAAGACATAAACTTTAATATGAGGAAAAAATGACAACAGGTACAGTAAAATGGTTTAATGAAATGAAGGGCTTTGGTTTTATCAAGCCTGACGGGCCGGGCGAGGATGTATTTGTGCATATTACCGCAGTAAAAAGAGCAAATTTAGAAACATTAGCGGAAGGATTTAAAGTCAGTTATGAGCTCGTGGAAGAAAGAGGCAAGCAATCGGCGGGAAATTTGCAGATTATTAGCTGACCTCTTGCATAAAATAAAAGAATTCTTATGAATGATATTATTGATGATGAGTTTGCAGAAGTTTTACAGCTTATTAAAAACTCAAAAGAGAAAATTTATAGGCAGATCAATAGTGAGTTGATAAACCTTTACTGGAGAGTTGGAGAATATGTTTCGGAGAAAACTCAATCTAATAAATGGGGCAAACAAACAGTTGAACAATTATCTAACTTCATTTTATCGAAATATCCGGGATATAAGGGGTTTTCTGCACGTAATATCTGGAGAATGAAGCAATTTTATGAAATATATTCTTCTTCTCCAAAATTGTCACCGATGGTGACAGAAATAAGTTGGAGCAATCATCTTCAGATATTATCAAAAACAAAAACCCAAGAAGAAAAATATTACTATATTCAATTATGTGCAAAGCATAAATATTCTAAAAGAGATTTGGCAAAATTAATAGAAAATAGCTCTTATGAGAGAGTTATGTTGTCTCATGAGAAACTGTCACCACTGGTGTCAGAAAATACTGAAAGCTTGACGAGCGTCTTTAAAGATACTTATGTATTTGATTTTCTGGATTTACCGGACACATACAAAGAACAAGATCTTAGAAAGGCTCTAGTAAGTAATTTAAAAGATTTTTTATTTGAGATGGGTCCTGACTTTTCATTGATAGGCGAAGAATATGTCGTACAAGTCGGTAAGAAGGATTTTAGAATAGATTTACTAATGTTCCATCGGGGCCTAAATAGCCTTGTAGCAATAGAATTAAAAACAACGGAGTTTAAGCCTGGGGATTTGGGGCAATTGCAATTTTATCTAGAAGCTTTAGATCAAGATGTACGTAAAGAGCATGAAAATCCATCCGTAGGGATACTTATTTGTAAAACAAAGGATGATGAAGTGGTAAAATATGCTTTAAATAGAAATGCCTCACCAGCAAAAGTGGCTGAATATGAGACTAAGTTGATAGGTAAAGAACTATTACAGAAGAAGCTTCATGAAATTTCCGAAAGGATTTCCGTAGGTAATGTGGAATGAAATCAATAGGTGCAATTATGATTGAGTGTATAGAAGATCTAAGAGCCGGACTGAAGGAAGCTTACGATAAGATTCAAATGATAAGCTCGGGACGTATGGTTTAAAAACTATTCTCGATAAAGAGCTTGTGACTTCTGCACACACGAGTCCTCTTGAGTTAGTTCAGATTAGAGGTGAGGAGCCTTTAAGAATTCAAAGACGATATAAGTAGTATGGCTTCGAGCACATTAGGTTATCATATTGCTCATAAAGAGGAGTGAGAAGGAATGGTCTTTTTGTTGCTTGTTAGAATTTTTTCCTAGGTAGAGCGTCTTGGCTACTGTAAGTTTTGTATCTTCTTGTATTCCCTGACTTAGTATCTCGCCAAACAACAGAGACCTCTGCACAATTATTTATATATATAAGTAATATCTACATAAATATAAAATATCAAAAATACTATTGACATAATAATTTTGTATCTTTAAAGTAAGAATATGTGCAGCTTTTAACGTATAGTTGTAATAAATTGAAGTATGGTAATTAACTATGGGTAAGATGCTAAGTGAGAAATTCAGTGAGTTAGATGCTTTATACAGAAGGCGTGATGAGAGACTGAGCTTATCTATGTATTTTTTATCTGGCTGGCTCTATATTTCCCTCATCCTTTTTTTCTTTAGAGAAATGCTATAGATCCGGTATAGAACGGCATCTGAAGTAGTCAATTTTTGTTAGCTTTAATAAAAAAACATTAAAGTTAGCTAATAAGAGTAGAAAATCATTAAATTCAATAATATATTCCCTCACATAGCATTAATACCTATATATTATCTTTATTAAGCAAATAAAATAATTAAAGTTAACTATATAAAGTTAAGGCAAGAAAAAATATTTTGCCCACCCTAACATTTGTGAATTAGTATCTAAGGTTACCAATATAAAATTGTTTTTTAGCAGATTATTAGGAGGGGCGATGAAGAGAGTAAATCTACAAAGGCATACCTGGTTGGATGTTGTATTTGTAGTGTTAGCATTGCTGACATCTGGTCTGTGTACTACGTATTTCACATTATTTGTCTTTTAGTATCTACAGTTTTACCAAGCATATAAATTAATTGGTCATACAGTGTCTGACGAATTAGCAAGTGTGGTGCAAAACACAATAATTTCTCCATCAAACTTCTAAAAAACCTTTCATTTAGTCATTTTATAGATGCAGTTTTTTACCATAGAATCCTTGGAGACATATTTTGGTAGAGCTCAAGCTAAATTCATTCAACCATGAAAACATAGGTCAATTAAAAACATATCTTAAGTATTATGAAAGGCATGAGATGCATGAGGGGGATGATGCCCCAATAGGGATATTGCTTTGTGCAGAGAAGGACCAGGCGTTAGTAGAATATGCCCTTGACAGTAGGGAAGAAAAATTATTTGTTTCAAAATACATGCTTGAACTGCCAAGTAAGGCAGAGTTGAAGAAATTTATAGAAAGTGAGTTACGAGAGAGGTGACTTTATCAAGAAATTCTAGCAACCAAACCACACTTACGCCGAGTAGGAGAAGGGATACTAAATCCCAAGGGATTTTTATACCTAAATCCTTATATCCCTAAGAAAAAATAAAGGTAGTAGCTCTGAGACTGTGCATGCTAATACATCAACCTTTAGCCTAACGTAAAAAATACGGTATTGATTAATCTAGATAATATTACTACCATAGGTTATATAATTTAGGTGTTTTATACCTAAAGCTATGTCATTGGAAGTAGTTGGTCTATGAGTAGGGATGAGTCATTTATCAAATTAAACAAAGATTCTTATCAGTACACTAAGAGCGTCCAGAGGTTATTTGATCAGATCTGCAAACCTCTAAAAGAGCTTAGTATTGACTTTTTTTCATATATGAGAATTTTTAAAAATGGACAATACTTATTAATCTCTAACAATCCTGATCTAAATTATCTCTATTTGGGTACGATAAAATCTGCTGGGGAGTTTTGGACTCATAAAATATCAAATGACAATATGTCGACTACAAATGAAGAAAAATCTAATTTTTTTATTTATTCTCCTATCATAAACAACTTTGACAAGAATAAGGACCCCGTGGTCCACCTTACCTATGACCTTGGTATTAAAAGAGGAATATCAACCTACAAATCAGAAGATGATTACTCAATAGAAAATTATGCTTTTTGCACAAGAGAGGTTACTGATCCAAGTTTAGAGCTTTATCTTAATAATTATCAATTATTAGATCGGTTCATAAGGTATTTCAAGGACAAATCTCAGGATATGATAGATACCTCGGATAAAAGAAAACTGGCATACTACAATCATGATTTTGATTTGCATAATCGTTCATATCAGCAAAAGACTGAGATGAAGGTAAGAAAATTTTTAGAAATGACCAGATGTAGGTACACATCTATCAGTACTAAGAAAGGCAATGTTATACCAACAATACGAGAATTAGAATGCATTAATTATATGCTCAAGGGATATTCTATGAAACAAGTAGCTAATATTTTAGACCTTTCTCCAAGAACAGTTGAAGCGTATATCCAAAATATAAAACAAAAAACTGGATGCACTAGCAAAAGCGATTTACTTAGTGCTTTTGCTAACAGCAATTTTATGGGAAGGAATGCATGATTAAACAAAAGGAAGAAAAAAATGATTTAGTTTCTCAATTTAATTGTATTAGAAGCCTCAATAATGTAGTTTTTGTAAAGGATACAAGCTCAGTTTATCATAGTGTCAGTACTGGCTTTACACAATTAACTGGATATAAAAATATAAATGATGCTATTGGTCATACGGACTACGACATGCCATGTGAAGCTAATATTCTAGCTAAAAAATTTATAGAACATGATAGAAAAACTCTCCAGAAGCAAAACAAAATAGTATCGCTCGAATTTTTAAATTTTAGCACAGGATTTACTGCAGTAATAGTTGAAAAATCCCCAATTTTTTGTTCTAACAATAATACTGTTGGGGTATATTGCTACGCCGTTGATGTTTCACAAATGATTTTTTTTAATAAGATGAATCATCATAACCTCACACTTGGTGCAGAAAAACAATTTTCTATGTATGTATTGCAAGATTCTAATGATAGTCCTCTTCCTCTTAGCTTGAGGCAACAAGAATGTGTTTATTTACTAGTAAGAGGTAAAACTTATAAGGAGATAGCGTACATTCTAGGAATCAATTGTCGTACTGTAGAATCTTATATCAATGAAATAAAACACAGATTATCATGTAATTCTAAATCACAAATTATAGAAAAAGCTATTGAAAGTGGTTTTTTATACCATATTCCTAAGAGCTTAATAGGCGCTAGAATTATTAATACATAGTAAATTTTTACGATAAAAGCAACAGGTATTAAGCTCCATATGATCATCAATGATAAGAGCGAAATTATTGCTATTAAAACCACTCAAGGAAATGTTGATGACAGAGCTGCTTTCGAGGAAATGGCTGTTAAAAATCATCTCAAAGGCAAGGCTTATGCGGATAAGGGCTATATTTCAAAAGAGATATTTGAAAGGCTTTACAAAAGGAGTTTGATGATTATTACTGGTATCAAGAAGAATATGAAAAATTACCTCATGCCAATCCTGGATAAAATATTCTTGAGAAAAAGGCTTATAATTGAAACCATATTTGGCTATATAAAAGAGAATTTTAATATCAAGCTAAGTAAGCATAGATCTCCTACAAACTTCTTTGCTACACTTATTGCCGCTTTAATCGCTTTCCAGATTAAACCCTCAAAACCTCTCATCTCTTATCCATAGTTCGGGTTAATATTAGATTTTGAGGTAATAATAAAGTGAGCCTAAAAATGTTATCAGAGAAACCAGTATTATAAAATCAAAGAAATTTGCTAATTTCCATAATTTATCTAATATGCGTACCTTTATTTTTGTGCTTCCTATATTTTGCATATTTCTATCTTCTACTTTCCTGTGAATTAGCATAATGGGCTCCAGTTTGATTGAGTTAATTCATTACCAGTGTTAATTAGTAAATAATAATTATAAAAAGCAATATTTTATAGGGGTGAAATTACCTAGAGTAAAAAATACTCTATTGGATCTTATTAGTAAGTTTGCTACCATAGGTTTATGGATGTATGAGTGAGCAACAAGTTCAGGTATAAAATGAGTAGGTTTTTAGAGAGAATGAATAAACCAATGGTTAATTTACTTAACGCAAAGTTTTGTGAAATCGAGCCGATTTGTGCTCCTTTGCAAAATCTAGGAATTCCTTATTTCATATATCAGAGATTATACCATGATGGTTCATATATAGGGTTTAGTAATAATTTTGAATATTCAAAGAGATATTTACAAGAAGTCACAGATGTTGGAGAGATGTTTTTGAGTAAGATAAATTCTAATAAATCTCTTATAACGTCATCAAGGAAAGATTTTCTTTTTTTTTCACCAAACATTGATCTTGTGGATCAGAAAAAAGATCAGTGTCTTCACCTACTAAGACATTTCAATATGTGGAATTTGCTTATTACATTTAGAATAAAAAACCTTGACTATATAGAAATATTTGGCTTTATGACTGCTATTGATCAAGAGAATCCAGAAAAATTATATTTAGAGAATATACAACTACTAGAACATTACATAGATTACGTGATATCCATCTCCAAATTTCTTATCGAGGATTTGTGCAAAGGTCAAAGAGCTTATCTAGAAAAAACATATAATTTTGCTTCAAAATCAGAGGAAGAAAAGACAGATATCAAGACCAAAGCCTTCTTGGAAGCAACAAGAATAAGATATGAAGGAATTAAATGTAGAAATGGTATAATAGTTCCTACGCAAAGGGAGATACAATGTCTGGAATATATGCTACTAGGTCATAGTATGAAGTCGGTAGCGAATTTATTAGATTTATCTCCAAGGACTGTTGAAAACTATTTTTCTAATATTAAGCTGAAAACAGGCTATACTAGCAAGAGTGAATTGCTTAGCGCTTTTTCCAAATCAAAAAGTCTGAGAGAATAGGACTGATATTCCCTAAAATTTGATTTAAGCCACAAAGCCGTAAATATACTGGAAAAGCAACTACTCTAAGGTCAAGAAAAGCAAAGGCAGAAAGCTTGGTCACAACACCAGAAGGAAAAGAATTATACAAAGGATTAAAACAAATAAGATTAGAGATAGCCAATGGTCTAAATATACCCCCATATATGATATTTCATGATAAATCGCTTCTTGAGACGTCAGAGAAGAAGCCTCCCTCATATGAGGATATGCGTAATATCAGTGGGGTAGGGGAAAGCAAACTAGCTAAATTTGGAGAGGCATTTATGAATGTTATCAGAGAACATAATTTAAAAATATTGGAACAAAATTACAAATCGTAGGATTGGATTGCAAAGTGGTTCTAGCATACGAGTGAATTTAAAACTTCAAAAGTCTCCTTTTTTGAGTGTAATAAGATTATTTGTCACCAATATGAGATTTTAAATGAGTAATTTGTCACCAATTAGGGAAGTTTTTGTTTCTGGCAAGGAGACAAGAAAACAAGTATATAAGCTACTTACTAAGGGTAAAATACGTAAGATAGCTTCAAGATTGTATAGTAGTAATTTGTATGATAATCCAGAAACCATAGTAAAAAAACATCTTTGGCAAATAGTAGGTGAATATTTTCCGGGTGCAATTATATCAGATCGCACGGGGATAGAGAATAAGCCAGATAAAGATGGCAATATATACGTTGTCTCAGAAAAACCAGGCACAATAAAGTCTTCCTGACAATATCACAATAATTCCTAGAAAGGGGATAGGATATTGTAATGGAGATAAGCCATTTATTAAAAACCTATATCTTCCTTCTTTAGAATGATATGCACGTTCATGAGTTGAGTAACGATGGGCATGTGAACGAAAAAGGTTCTGTTTCTGATAGAACATCCAAATCTTCTAGTGTGCTTGATTCATTTGGTATTGATCAGAACTCGCAGGAATCTTTAAGAAAATCCTACAGTAAAACTAAAGAGCTTTCAGAGGCTATGTCAGCACATCAGGATAGAATAGATGCTTATAACCAAAATATAGATTACACAAAAACTCATGGTAATGAATTTAGTCGTGATATGACGCAAGATGTGATTGAAGCATATCACGCTAAATATGGTGGCGATTTTAACGACGCAAGTAAAGCCGTATCATCTGGATCTAAAGAAGCATTAGGTATATTCCGCACTTTAAGTGCTCAAAGATTCTCAGGTACTATAGATCAAATAAGTAAAGGTAGAGAAGTAATAAATGACTCAAGTAAAATTGGTGATTTTACTAAGCAATCTGAGGGTAATATTAGTAAAGATCCAGGCGCTTACATTCAAGAGTCGGGAAGAGGTGGGGATTTACCAACTTATGATGAGGCAAAATCTATGATTGCTAAAGATCGTGCTGTATTAGAAAAAGAACATGCATCTAGCCTGAAGGATATAAATATAGATTATAAACAAGGAATTGAGGCAGCAAAAGATTTAGAGGGAAGATTAGAGAGGAGTTTTGCTAAGAATTCAGAGGGAAACTTTAAAAACACTCAATTAGGTAAATATATGGGTATTGGTAAGCAAAATGAGACAGAATTTTCTCCCATAAAAATACGACATGTGGGTTCTAGTAAACTCATTAGAAGTATTGATGGTAGTAATTATGAGAGTGGTGAAAATGGTAGCAACTAACGATGTCTATAATAAGAGCTGTGATAAGCATTGTTTGGCATATATCCGTAACTTGGGTTCATACGTTTGCTGGACTCTTCTCTACTCTGGGCAAATGTATCTATGTAGGTATTTGTTCCAACGTAGTTTGATTTAGGTTGGGATTGCCAATATTTGAGATAAAGAATAATTGAAATAGGACAATTTTTATATATGAAGAAACTAGCAAATAACAAAACCATTGAAGATATCATCACAAGGCTGGTCAATGCTTGTCCAATAAGTGTACTAGAGGCCCTTGAAAAAAACCCTACAAGTAAAACCAAGACTATTGCAACAAAACATGCCAATAGAGCTTCAGGAGCATCTTTACCAGCATGGATTTTCCTATTGTCAGATGCTATAAAGGTCTTTCCTTTAAAATATTTCACATCATTAAACATTTTAAGCAGAATAGGGCCTAGAAATAAGGTTATCCAGAATAAAAGAGATGAGATTATACCAAATGGTTCGCCAAGTTTTAGTGTATCTAATGCAAAAGAGGATCCAATACCTAGAGACATAATTGATGCAAAGATCAAATTCCATTTGCGAGTATGGGTAAACCAACTTTTCTTAGCAATGGTTTCTGCATTGTTGTTTCCATTATTTAGTTTGTTTTCTAGTGTAGTATTTTGCATAAAATTTGTTTGTAATTACGGTTTAAAAACCAACCACTTTATAATATCAGAGATCAAACCTAATTCCAAACAAATAATACTCAAAGCCCTCATTATTTTAGGCTTTTTAATGCCTAAAATAGCTGTTGCTAATGAATGTAGACTAGAAACAAATGATTTGAGTGTATCAATTGAAAAAATAATAGCATTGGAAGAGCAAAGAAATGATATTCCAAAAGGGCTTTTAAGATCAATTGCTTTTGCAGAATCTAATATGGATCCCTATGTTTTGGATGAGAAGGGGAAAGCCTCAAGATTTAGCTCATTCAATGAGGCGCTTAAAAGCTTGGAGCTAAAGATAAAGTCAGGGGTTTCAAATATAGATATTGGCATAATGCAGATTAATTATAGATGGCATAGAGATGCTTTTAGGGATTTAAAAGAAATGCTAGATCCATCACAGAATATTGCATATGCAGCTAGGTTGCTTAAAAACCTAAAAGAGCGCTTTGGTGATTGGCAAACAGCAATCAGACATTATCATTCGAGTAATTTAAAACATAGTAGTAGCTATTCAAGGAAAGTTACTCTTGCTTGGCTAAATGGTCCAGCTTTAGGGCGGAAGTAAATAAAGGGAGAGAAAGATGCTTAATAATTTTATAGGTGGTGGTCAGATATTCTTACATAAGGTGAGAATGTTTGGTCAGGTGTTTTTTAGGAATTTAAATGTCTCTATAATAGTAGGAATAGCTTTAGCACTACTATTTAATTGGGGGAATTTAGCAAGACTAGATTGGGATGGCTTTATTTCTTACAGGAAAGCATTTTTTGCAGTTGGGTTTGAAGATAGTATAGGTAGCCTAAGGGAAGTTTTGGGGAATAAAGGTGAGCATAAAGAATATATAATAGCTAAGAGCTCCACCCGCAATTTCGGAGAAATAGAAGCATCAAGGCTTCTAAAGATGAGGCTTTTTAAAAAAGCCGATAAAAAAGCTTTAGATTTATTCGCGTCAATCTTGATGTTAACTACGAAGATCTTTGCCTTCGTATTTATATCTATTTATATATGGTGGAGCAAATTTGGCGCTGGATTAAAGTCAGAGCTAAAGAAGGAAGGTAGTGATCAAGTACTAAGTGCTAGGGAGATAAAAAGAAAGTTACGCAAACTGCAAATGGCTGGGGATATTACGATAGGTGATATGCCGATAGTAAAGAATAGTGAAACTAGGCATTTTATGATTTCTGGTAGTACAGGATCTGGTAAGACGAATTTGTTTCATAATATACTTCCTCAAGTGGAGCAAAAACAACATTCAGCAATTGTTATAGATCAAACTGGGGAGATGATAGCTAAATACTATAACCCAGAGCGTGGAGATATAATATTCAATCCTTTTGATGAGAGAGGTGCAATGTGGGATTTCTGGAAAGATTGTGAAACAAAAGAGGATTTAGAGACTTTCTCAAGCCTCTTGTTTGGATTTAACAGAAGATCTACGGGTATGAATAACGATCCATTCTGGGAGAGATCTGCTGAAGTTATATTTAATTCATGTGCTATGCAGCTACAAGATGAGAGAAATTTTTCTGTTGAGGAGTTAGTTAGATTAGTTACTACTAGCACAAGATCATCTCTAAGGACAAGAATAGCGGGAAAAGAGGGGGCGATATATTTAGGAGAAGATAATAGGACTACAGCAAGTTCAATTCTATCTGTCCTCGCTACATTATCAAAGCCAATGAAATATTTGAGAGATATTCCTAAAGATAAAAGTAATGTAGAAGATGATATTGATATTTCTAAATCTTCTAAAACTAAATCTCCTAAAAAATCATTCTCAATGAAGGAATATTTTACTGGAGTTAAAGAAGGAAAAGAAGCCTGGCTTTTTTTAGCCACTAGACCTAGCGCTAGGGATTTAACACTTCCAATAATAGCATGTCTTACTGATTTAGCATTTACTCGTCTTTTGGACATAGGGATAGATGAAGAGAGAAGGATATGGTTCGTATTTGATGAGCTTGCCTCGCTAAAGAAGATGCCTGCACTTTCAAATCTTATGAATGAGGGGAGAAAATATGGTGCATGTATATTAGCTGGCCTCCAATCACTTAACCAATTATATGAATATTATGGGCGAAATACGGGCTCGAGTATATTTGGCCAATTTGGCACAAATTTTTTCTTTAGGAATAATGAGCCTGAAGTGGGAAGGCTTGTATCATCTATGTGTGGTATGGAAACTGTATTAAAGCACCAAAAGAATACAAGCTTTGGTGCTAATGAATTTAGAGATGGTGTCAGCTATAACGAGCAGGAAAGGAGAAGAAATCTAGTGGAATATAGTGACTTAGCCAACCTCAAGGTTAAAGAATGCTTTGTGTTGCTACCAGAGCCAGAAGTGCGTGTAGGTAGAATAGAAGTCCCTAGTGCTAAATTACAAAATAAAAATGAGGGATTCTGCACTAGGTCAGATGATGCGAATATTAGTCAGTCCAAACAAATATCATCAACAAGTAATAGTGATAATATTGATGAAAAAGTTTCGTCAGGTGACGCTTCTGCAAATAGTATCCCTGCACATTCTTCCGGGATAGGTGGTATTTTGAGTATGTCTGAAGAATTTGAAAGGGAAGTTGGAGATTCTAAAGCTGATATTTCAAAAGAAGAGGAGTTAGTTCGAGGATAAAGATCATGAATTCAAATAATGAATCTAGCAAGCCAATTAGCAATAATAAGTAATGGAGAATTAATATGAGTGATAAAGATAAAGAAATAGATTTGGATGAAAAAGCAGATTTAAGGAATCCTGAACTTAACAAACCTGAGCTTGTGCCTATAGATTCAATACAAATTCAAGAATTTAAAGATGTTATAAAATATCTCAGATCTGAAATTAGCTACACACATAGAGAGTTAAATCAGAAGAAGATTCAGATAGGGTCAGTTTTAGATGAATCATCAGATAGATTAGAGGGGAAAATAAATAGGCTAGAGAATTCTGCAAAAAAATCTGAGGATTTCCATCAAAAACTTCATTCAGAAGTGGAAAAAGTAATAATGACACCTGACATGATGCAGAAAAGAATTACTGCTATAGTGCCAGAACTAGCTGAAGCAATAGAACAAATTTATGATAAGAAGAATACACAATTTATAGAACAATATAATGAGCAGGCTAGGAAACTAGATCATTTATTTACAGAAAATATGCTAAGGATCCAAAGTGTTACAAAAGAAGTTTTAAAAGATACAGAATCTATTTCAAATAAAACAAGATCTGGCTTTTTTAAAACAATTTTATTTGCGGGTATTTTCTCAGGGATAATTGCTGCAATTACAAGCTATTATGTAACTCATCATTTTCCAACTAATGTTCGTGTTACTGGTGCTACAAGTATTGAAGTGAGTAAGAGTAAGGTTAGTGTTTGGGGTGGCAATGTTAATAATGTGGGTAGCATAGCAGAGAAGTCTAGTTAAGTAATAGTGATCACAATTTTTTAGTTTTGGTATAAGGTAATCCAGTATATAGTAATTTAAATTAAATGTGGATAATATTACTATGACGGTTAATATTTGGACTAATTGCATCTATGTTTATTGCAGCGACACAGGCATCTGCCGATTCGGTGTCACAACTTTTAACCGTCGGAGTAATAAGTTTGAAGATAGAAAAGAGGAAATAGAATTTTAATCATTTTCTATCATATACAGCAATTAAATAATTGAGTTTTATGGATATAATCAATTCAGCAGATTATGTAAGCTTATTCAATGATATCAAAAAAGATATCCAAACTTCGCGTATAAAAGCACATCTTTCTGTCAATAGAGAGTTAGTGATGCTTTACTGGAGAATAGGAAAACAAATACTTCAAAAACAGGAAGCAAATGGATGGGGTGCTAGGGTAATAGACACACTATCTATGGATTTACTTAGCTTTTTCCCTAATGCTAAAGGTTTATCACCTAGAAACCTAAAGTATATGCAGAAATTTGCTAGAGAGTTTCGTGATTTAGAAATAGTGCAACAGCTTGTTGCACAAATTCCTTGGGGCCATAATATTGAAATATTCACCAAAATAAAGAACCAAGAAATCAGACAATGGTATATAGAAAAGACTATAGAGAATGGATGGTCTAGAAGTGTATTAGTAATGAATATTAATGCTGAAGCTCATCTTAAATTAGGCGCAGCTCAAACTAACTTTTCTGATAATTTACCTAAACCAACTTCAGATTTAGCTCAATCCTTGATAAAAAGTGAATATAATTTTGACTTTTTAGGGCTTGCCGAGGAAGCTAATGAAAAAATGATAGAGAAGGGATTAATAGATAATATCAAGCAATTTCTTTTAAACTTAGGTTCCGGATTTGCTTTTCTTGGTAGTCAATATAGAGTGGTTTTAGCAGAGGAAGAGTTCTTTATTGACCTTCTTATGTATCATGTAAAGCTTAAATCCTACGTTGTCATAGAACTAAAGGCAGGTAAATTTAAGCCTGAATATGTTGGAAAGCTTTCGTTTTATTTAACGGCTATAGATGCGGAAATAAAGGAAGAGGGTGATAATCCTACAATAGGTATATTGCTCTGCCAATCCTCTAACAAACTTATGGTAGAATATTGCCTTAGGGATAGCAAGAAACCTATAGGGGTTTCAGAATATAAAATAAATAACTTACCAGATAAGATAAAAGAATATTTACCAAAGCCTGAGCAGTTTGAGCATGTAATGAATATATCTAGAAATAATAATATAAATAAAACAAGCCAAGGATAATAATATAAAAGCCCGAAGCTTTCAATGCTAATGAGAGATAAAGCTTGTGCTGCTCATTTCGATTTTCTAAGTTGTTATTGGTTTTTTCTTGGTTTTTATCTGTCATAACCTAAACCTTATTTAATTTTAAAACGTACCTACAGATTGGCCATAGATTCATACAGCAATTAAACCGTAGGATCAACTATATTAATGATAACATACCAAGAGTTTATTTTGTATTAAGACTGGAAAGGATAAAATATTATGATATTCTTGGAATAAGCAACCAGTGAGTATACAAAGTCAGCCAACAAAATGACTCTCACTGGTGCCCATACAGTTTGAGTGGTGGTTTTGTGGTTGGCGTAAACCACTACTCAAGCTAGATTGATAGTAAAGCAATTTAAGATATACATCAAATTAAAGTCTATCAATTTCTATTTAATAAATATAACTTTGCATTGAATATATTAGAAAGAGCACAATATGTTGAGGGAAAGCCCTGATCAAATTTGGGAGTTGCGGGGGTAATTCACGCGCAATGAAGTATTCAACACTGCAACACTTCAACCAAAATCCAAGCCTTGTTAATAATATGGAACAAAATTGCTCAATCTAAGAGGAGAATTGATTATATCAGCTAGAGTTCTGGATATTCACATTCTTATCCCCAAAAAATGTGGATAAAATAGTGAGCAACTGTAAAGACTGATTAAAATAGAAAGGATTTATGGAGATGGGAATGAGGCGTTAAAACCCTATATTATTAAAGTATTAGAGCTTCTTTAAGTCGGAATAAATGTATTTTAATCATAGAGATTCGAATTGTTGACAAAAAGCTTAGCTTAGGCGATTCTTTAAACCTATGCCTAGAGAGGCTATTGCTGTGACAAAAAAATAAGAAGAATCTCCTATAAATGGACGATCAGGGGCAAATAATAGGAAATTACAAGATAGATACATATGGTGAATGCTATAAAAGAAAATATTACAATTCAAGATCCGATAGAGGTTTTACAGAAGATATATGGATATAGTGCATTTAGAGGTAATCAGCTTGATATAATCAAACACATTCTAGAAGGCAATAATGCATTTGTTCTAATGCCCACAGGCGGCGGTAAATCAATCTGTTACCAAATACCATCAATTTGCATTGAAGGTGTTGGTATAGTAATATCACCATTAATAGCTTTGATGCAGGACCAAGTGGAAGCATTAAAGCAATTAGGTGTAAAAGCAGCCTCTATAAACTCAGCAATATCATATAATGCACAAAGAAATATCATACATAAGGCCAAAAATGGCGAATTAGATATATTATATGTCTCCCCAGAAAGATTGCTAAGCGATAATTTTCTAGAATTGCTCGGAGAAATAAAGATAGCATTATTTGCAATAGATGAGGCCCATTGTGTATCACAATGGGGCCATGATTTCAGACCTTCATACACAGAACTAACTATTTTAGGAGAAAAATTCCCAAATATTCCAAGAATTGCCCTTACAGCAACAGCGGATGCTCCTACAAGGAAGGATATTTTAGAGAAGCTACTGTTAGGTAAGTGCAAAACCTTTATCCAAGGATTTGATAGACCTAATATTGTTTATTCAATTACACCTAAAAATAACCCAAAACAGCAATTGCTTAAATTCATCAAAGAAAAATATGAAGAAGAAAGCGGCATAGTATATTGTTTATCAAGAAAGATGTGTGATGAAATAGGTTCATTCTTAAAGGAGCAAGGATATAACGCTCATGTATACCATGCAGGCCTAGAAGGTTCCGAGAGAGCCAACAACCAAGACAAATTCCTAAAAGAAGAAAAAGTAATAATAGTAGCAACAATAGCATTTGGAATGGGGATAGATAAGCCAGATGTAAGGTTTGTATTCCATATGAATATACCAAAGAATATAGAATGTTATTATCAAGAAACTGGTAGAGCAGGAAGGGATGGATTACCTTCAGATGTAATGATGATATATGGAATGCAAGATGTGGCAATGCAAAGGAATTTCATAGATAGTAGCGAAGCTCCAGATAATCAAAAGAGGATAGAGCACCAAAAGCTAAATGCCTTACTAGGTCTTTGTGAAACTCCTAAATGCAGAAGACAAGTTCTTCTTGAATATTTTGGAGATAGGTGTGACCCATGTGGCAATTGCGATAATTGCCTTAATCCACCAGAGACATTTGATGGTACTATAGCAACTCAGAAGGCATTATCTTGTATATATAGGACTGGCGAATTATTTGGAGTTGCCCACTTAATTGATGTTTTACATGGTAAGAATAATGATCGTGCCCAAAAGTTTCGCCATAATCAATTAAGCACTTTTGGAATAGGAGAAGATATAAGCAAGCTAGAATGGCATAACATATTTAGGCAGTTAGTATCACAGGGACTTTTAAGAGTAGATATTACTGGTCATGGTGGACTTAAAATAACGGATCAAGGACGGTTATTTCTAAAAAACAAGGAAAGTATCATGCTAAGTAAATATACTGGCAAAACAACTAGCACAAGATCAAGAAAAGCAAAAGCAGAAAGCTTAGTCACAACGCCAGAAGGAAAAGAATTATACAAAGCATTGAAACAAACAAGGTTAGAAATAGCCAAGGGTTTAAATATCCCCCCATATATGATATTTCATGATAAATCACTTCTTGAGATGTCAGAGAAGAAGCCTACCTCATATGAGGATATGCGTAATATCAGTGGAGTAGGAGAAAGCAAGCTAGCTAAATTTGGAGAAGCTTTCATGAATGTTATCAGAGAACATAATTTAAAAATATGGGAACAAAATTACAAATCATCAAAAGAAAAATAATAGATAGAGGATTAAAAATCCTTACTAGAAATTGCTAAATGCACTACAATGGAGATGTTATGCTTAAGTGTAGTTACTGAGTATCGATGGATTCATTTTAGGACGTGTTAGGAAAAATCCCAGGCAACCCTGAATATTAAAAAATTATGCTAAAATTGAATAACAAAAACATAAAAACAAACCAATAAAACAAGAAGACATAAACTTTAATATGAGGAAAAAATGACAACAGGTACAGTAAAATGGTTTAATGAAATGAAGGGCTTTGGTTTTATCAAGCCTGACGGGCCGGGCGAGGATGTATTCGTGCATATTACCGCAGTAAAAAGAGCAAATTTAGAAACCTTAGCGGAAGGGGCTCAAGTAAGTTATGAGCTCGTGGAAGAAAGGGGCAAGCAATCAGCAGGAAACCTGAAGCTATTAGGGTAACTAGAATATAATAACATATGCCAAGTAATACCAAAGTATATTGTTTCAAGCTTCAGCTAGAAAATATCAAACCTGTTATTTGGCGTGAGTTCTTGATTCAAGAAACTGCTACTTTAAAAGATTTGCATTATGTCATACAGATATTAATGGGCTGGACAGATTATCATCTGAATGAATTTACTATTAAAGGGCAAGGATATACTATTCCAAATAGGATAGGTAATGTGAGCGGTGGTGGAATCTCCGGATCAAATATCAAATTACAAGAACTTAAATTAAAGCAAAAATCAAAGATTTTATATGATTATGATTTCACTGCTAGATGGAAGTTTGAATTAAAATTAGAATCGATCGAAGCACCTGTAGGTAAAAAACTTTATCCTATATGTGTTTTTGGAGAAAGGGCTTCGCCTGATGAAGAATGTGGTGGACCCGAAACTTTTATGATTCAGCAAGATCATTGGTTTTTTAGAAGTGATGAAGTTATGCTCGAATTATTAGAAGCAGTAGTAGATGAAGATAATGCGGATAAGAAGATTTCTGAAGTATGCGATACGGAAGAATTAGAGGAAGCAGTATATTGGATGGAAGCAGATAAATATGAGTTTGAAGAAATAAATAGATTTCTGAAGCTTTATGCTGAAAATGATGATAGATGGCTTGAGGCATTTGAGGAATGAGAAAATATTAAATCATCTAAATTTTGGTCTAAGCAAAAGCATCCGCCATTTACATGTAGAGCCATAGAAAAACATTGACAATCCGTCGCGTATATGCGACACTAAACCCAGTGTGGGATATATGAATAAAATTAAAGAAGTATATTTTTATACTGATAAGAATGGAAAAACCCCGCTAGCTGATTGGTTAAAAACTCTTGATGTATCATCTTCTGCTAAATCAAGTAACATTAGAGATGTTAAAAAAGTTGTAGGATTCCTATTAACCTCAGCTATAAAAAAACAAGCGGCAAGTATAAAAATCTCGTTTGGGATTGATAATTCAGTTGGAACATTGTCTGTTAATATTGCTCTTAATACTTGACTTAAATCAATATCATGCTCTGCCATATATGTTTTGATATTGCTATCCAGTAATCTATATGAAGGATCTTGAGAGGCCACCCCTGCTGGTAAAATATCTGGAGCTTCTATAGATACAGTCTTAAGTTTTCCCCCGGGGAGTTCAGCGCGCCCTGATTGCATAACATCAATATGAGATTCTTTACTTAATATTTTTGCTACTTCTTTAGCTAAAACATCAGGCCATTCTTCCTGTGGTATTTTAGTATCTAATTTTGGGTACTTTGCTTGGATAGTGGAAACGATTTTGCCAATTATAAGATTTCTTACTGTGCCTACTTCTCCTACATATGAAATGTAGTTATTCTTTAAATTCCTAGTAATTAATCTATCAGCAATATTATAAGTGCATATTTTAGATTCTGCAGGTTCGGTTGTTGCCGCAGAAAACCACTCAACTGCTGTTTTGGGTGCAGGTGCTAGAAATTTATTAGTTACCTTATCCCTTTCTCCTTCGCCATAGTATAAATCGTATAATTGCCTCATCAAGTCATCAAATTCTACAAGAAATTTTATACTATGGGGTCACCTGGGGAAACGGAAAATATGATACGCTAAGGGATTTTGGTGCACTTAAAAGCCTCTTGTAATAGGGTTTTTACAATTATCAATTTTTACTGTTATAAAGTCATTTGATTTGCTTATGTCTGCTCAAAATGCTATTTATCAGATTTTTAATATCCCTTAGACGCTTTGGCCTTAAGGCTGGATTATCACGCACGAGGCAATCTAATAGTGCTATGAGATTCAACAAATCAACAGATTTTTCCCAATCCTCAGGTAGATTGATATTTTGCTCCCTTAGACCTTTAATGAAAGATTCCTCATATTCTTTTGACAACTGACTAGAATATCTAAGCATATTGGCTACATCTTGCATGAAAGTACCAGAATGAGCAAATTCCCAATCCAGTATTGTAGATAATTTCCACTTATTATTTTGTTTTATGACAAGTATATTAGCAGGATCAAAATCTCCATGAACTAGAACTGGATTTTTCATATCTGGTAAATATTTTTGATTTTTTTTCAGGTAATCACGTATTGTATAGATTGTTCTTGAATCTAAAGCTTCTTGAGCATGTTGATTACCAAGGCACTTATGTGCATATGATAAATAATCTTGATCAGGTGGATATGGTATAGCATTTAGATCTTTATCTAAAGCACCACAAATTTGAAACTTATATTTTTGCATTTTACCAAGAGCCTTACCTATGTCTTTAAGTACTTGAGTAAATTCAGTAATATCATTTTTTAACAAAGCTTCGCTTAATGTAATACCATCCACAAAACTCATAATGCTGTAATAATAAGCCCCAAACTTACCCAGTTTGATAATTTGTGGATGAGGAATTTCATTACATAATTTTTGGAATAAGGCTTGTTCCTTAAACATGGCTTTATTATCTCGCAGATAAATTCTTAAAAGTAAATTTGGAGATTTATTATCAAAAATCAGTTGGGTGTTTAAATTAATACAGCCACCAGAAATGATTTTATATGATTTAAGTTCAAGATCTGGTAATGCTTCTTTTGTAATTTCTTTAATTACATAATTTGGTACTTTGACTATTTGGTCAGCTTTTTCCCATTCAAGTTTAAATATCATCTACTCTCTCATAATATTTCACCCATTTGTTATTCAAATCCATGTTTTATAAATCTATTACTTGCTTTAATTCTCTATAGATGGTTGATCTTCCTATTTGCAACTGTTTTGCAGCATTGGTTGGTGATATACCGGATTCCACTAGCCGAAGCGCTGCGTCAATCTTATCTTTATCTAGCGTTGGGCGACCAAGTATTTTGCCCCGTTTTTTAGCAGCGGCAATTCCTTCCTTCGTGCGTTCTGATATAAGGCGTCGTTCAAAATGAGCAATAGCACCAAATACGTGGAATATAAGCTCACCAGCAGCAGAGGATGTATCAATTTTTTCTTCCAATGACATAAGGCCTATTTTATGCTCCTTTAACATTTCTACAGTTTCTAAAAGCTCTTTCAAGCT
>ENA-OWNT01001383-OWNT01001383.1-seawater-metagenome-genome-assembly--contig:-NODE-1383-length-31125-cov-5.309585_pt1 | contig 31125 bp, 27 predicted proteins | sample MGYA00238136_ERZ651165 | MGnify/ENA primary metagenome ERZ651165 (study PRJEB26861, sample SAMN08777766) | seawater metagenome | isolation source: coastal seawater | place: USA: Florida | collected...
TTTCAGATGTAGTATCGACTTCTTCTCTGCTGTTATGACAGTCTCTTTACACTGATAATATTTACACGATAATACCCTCGCACATTCCAGAGAGCTTAGCAAACACCAATGGTTTGTTACCCCCGTATGGTAGTAGGTACCATAGCAGTAGTGGACACGCTACCGTCCGTGGTGTTTGTGCGTGTTGTGTTTGCTCGTGCCACAGGTAGGTATTGGTTGACACTGGTCACTCTCCGCAACCTCGGTAGAGCGTTTTCGATTTGGTGTTGGGCAATTTTCGACATTACGAATAGCAACAGTCACATAGTTCATACACTTTTGCTACAGCGATTCCTGCCTCGATGTTTGCAGTGGCATGTGCCCATTGTTCACCCACAATCACTATGTCCATAGCATTTTGCACAAACGCAACATCGATTGCCCGCGTTCCTTTGACCTGCCACATAAGGGAATGCGTATTTGCACCCGCATTAGTAAAGTAAACAACACGGCTGCACGCGTAAAAAAAGCTGTCAACGTCCGCCATACCTGTTCTTCAATAAATTGTGGTCCCGGACTGCCGCAGTATGCACTCCCAACGTGACTCGGTCTGAATATGGACCATCGCTTCGCGCCATGCATAAGAATGTTGACTGCCGTACCATGGAAATGAAGTTTGCCGCCGGAGCACGGAGCACCAATGGCAAGAAAGTAGCCTGAACCCTGCATGTAGACAGCATTGTCAGTTAGTGCACGCCTTAGTCGGGGCGGTCGCTGCATTTCGGACCTCAGCTGGAAGCGTTGAAAACGGCGCAGAAGATGCCAGCCAACTTTCTAGCGGCAGCACATCTTCCAAAATACCTTCTCGGAAACGTCGATCACGCATAGACTGCACCGCTGTGAAAACGTAACCGAGATCCGCGGTCGCGATATTCGGGTACGTTGCGACTTTTGTGAGGTACTGATTGACCGGAGTAGTTTCCGCAACTCCACCAGATCCGCGTACAAAGGGAACACTGTAGCGGCCATACTTTTCCAAGAATGATTCGAAGTTCCACAATGACGAATTCAACCCCAGTTTGCGCCCAGCCCCTCGCAGCACGACCGGTACGCCTGAGGAAATCATCATTTTTAACTGGGCTGCCGACGGCAACCCAGCATACTCCACGAAGTCGCCGCCGAGACTCTGGCTGTAGTCAAATGTTGCGCATTTTTCGACACCGTGTACCCATGGTCGCCTACCAATATCGAGCGCCATCGTATCCATGTCAGTATCCACTACCACTTGTGACTTCGCCAACAGACCACGTTCAACATGGTGTGAATTGAGGCCGACATCATTCATCCACGTCGTGATCTCGGCGGCCACTGCACTATCAGTGCCATGCCTCAAAACTGCAACATCGAGTGCGGTATGATTTCCGTACCAGTCCCTGATTCCCAATGCCTGCGTCACGTGCGCGAGGTCCATGGGTGTTCTAAAGGACTCCCGAACCAAGGTGACCGCCTGCGTGGGGAACAAGCATGAGCACACTCTACATGCACAGCAAAACGTTGGATTGCAAACATGCTGGTATAGACCTGTGCAGCGCCTTGAAATGCCAATTGGTGCAGCAAAGTGAAGCCGGCCGAACGCCCACAGCCATAATAATTGCATCGCACTCGCGTCGTCAGTGATGGTGCACGTAGCCGACGTGATTGAATCATAGCAGCCAACTTTATTTGCAACAAATCGCCATACACCTTGTCAATCACGCTTTTGGCGATACAATCACTCTCTTGTGCTTTGTGTGGCAACGACCGTGACCATGACCTAAAGGTTGGCGAGTGTCCTAGAAGGCGGAGACAAAATCACATGTCGGAAGCGGAACGTCATCTTGGTTATGTTCATCAACACCGCGCGCTCACCATCGAGTGTTTCATACATCACGAGGAATTTGTATCCGTCCAAGTCGAGGGAGCCTTGCTGCGCCTCGAGGCGTAATGTGTTGTATGCTTGTGCGACTGTCCAGCTTTCAATTGAGTTCGTGTGATACACCACTTGCATCATGAAATCAATATATCCAAGGACGAAGTCGTTCAAGTATGCACCAATGATGTGCATCGCCTGTCCGGCAGCAAAACCGTTCTCCAACACTGCAACTATCACCTTGATGTCGTCGGCGTGATGCAGAAGCATCATAATAGCGAAGTCGGCCTTTTCACGTCGCGTAATGGCACTGCCATTGAAGGTTGCCATCATGCACACAATGAGCTTGCGTGCCAAGTATAATTGTGCTACCCCAGTAGTTGAATCCGAGCTCTGCGTCGTGTCCGTTGTCTTCGTTTGTTGTTGTTGTTGCAGCCTCATTTTTTCCTCGCTCAGCTTGGTCAACAGCTTCCATCGCACAACGTCGGATTTGGCGGGCACTTCGTTCTGCTCACACAATGAGACTGCTTGTAATATTTGCTCACAGTTGAAGTCAGATATTTTTCCTGAGTGTACCCAGTCGGCGGCAAATATGTCATGTTGATTGCGCGGCACAATTTTGTGCAACTGATGCGCGGCATATGGTTGTGCCACACAGATGATGATGGTTCCCACTGCAACAGCCACTCGAAACATTGTCTTCACCATGTAGGCCGGCAAAATTGGTGCACGTGTGGGTGCACGCATCACTCTACCCACACACGCATGGCTGTCGAAATTCACGCATGATTGACCGTGTTTGGTACGTGTCTTTTTTGCTCGTGCCTCGTATCACAACTGTTAAAATTTCCAATACGTAGGTACTCGTGCGAGAAACGTTCGTGAAGCCTTCGTGTACGCCGCACATACATGCAGATAGACGGGGTGTGCAGATACGTTTATTGTCAACACCGTGCATGGTGTCGTATACGCATAGCAGCGTACGTGGTCAACAACGTATCAAGCCAGTTTGTACGTACATAGTGTTCACTCGCAGTTTGGAGGGTATGGACAAGTTACGTCCTCGCGCAAATAGCACCACACATACGTCGGGCCGGCAGGAACAGACAGCATACAACGTATGCTCCCTACGTACGTGTGGCGTCGTCACGTACGTAGTTGAACGATGTCATCGTTCATCGTTCAACTAACAGTTCGCTGTTCCCGTTTGTTGGTTTGCCGCACGAGCGACGGTTTGGCCTGCTAGACAACGGGCGCGCACCTTCAAGACCCAAGACTAGCCAGCTGGCTCAGGTCGGTCAACCAACGACCCAGCTCCGGTGTCTATTCAAAAAATCCGTCGCCTTAGTACTAGTACGGGTAGTGGTACTAGTACTCCAAATCGCAGCATATAATATTATACTCTGGAGCAGAACAAAGGCAAGTGCGTGGCTGGTTATGCATCGTTTCGATCACGCTGCTTCGACTCCGCACTTTCGAGCAGTTTAGTTTGGAGCTTGTGTATGGCTACACCGTTAATTAACATTTTTAGAACGCGGTTCACCAACGCAGTGCTGGTGACGGAAACAATGTCGCAGACGGTCGCGGGAACACAGAGCTTGCGTGGAGTTTTACTTGCTTGTTGCTCCGTCCATGCCCATTCACAAGTGATAAACAACATTCACTTTATCACTGGTAAATGTCCTGCGCCAGTGTATATGCGTACGTGTATTTCTCCCCCGGGCACACACCGGTCAGTAGCATAGCTGGTTGTGAGGTACTTTCATTGAAGTATATCTGAGGCCGTTCACGATTCGTGAAGCGAAACAAACTGCCGTTGGTCAGCGTTATGTTCGGTGTGGCCTGTGAACGCAAAAATGCAGAACCCATCAAAAGCAACGTGAGTACATTTATTTGGTCGGCCCAACCGCAGTGAACAGGCATACGAAATGACAGAGGTTAGACTGTATTACCGCTACATCGGAACCTGAACTCCAAGAGAGGCCATCCTGAGAGAAACTGTGGTGAGTGTTCCACCAGTCGTCGCGTCTGCAAGTTGCACAAAGCAGCAGCGCGCCAGCGTTACTAAAATCGCACAACGCGCATACAGTGCGGTTGCTTGTGTACCCGTGCGTGAGCATGTGAAAACCACGATCAGATTTCCACACGAAAGGATCCTCGTTCATTACTGACAGAATGGGCTTGGTAAAAACTTTGGTATATGGTCCCTGCCAGTCTGGGGCAATGGCAACGCCGACAGATTCCGGGAGATCATTTGGCTCGGTAGCCGTGGCATGTCGCGATCCCCAGTATTTCGGTGTGCCTCTGTAGTACAGCAGCGTGGTTCCGTTGGACAAAATCACCGGGGTTGGATTTGTTACGATGTAGTCCCATTCTGTCTCCTGTCCACGCTCCAAAAGAGGTCCGGCTGGCTCCGACCACGGCCCATTTAAGGATGCAGCGTGTGATACAAGGATACGTGTGTCCAGATTTTCTCCTTCGGCCTTTGGGATGGAGCTGCAATTTTGAGCTCCAGCAGTACTATCTATTCGCACACACACACACGCACACGTATACACAGGATACATATCACGACGAATTGTCCCCGCGTTAAGTTTTTCAATGCACGAAACAACACGTACTGTGTGCACCCCCGATCATGTAAAGCAGATAAGTCCCATCGTTGGCAACGGCGAGTCGTGGGTTGTGGTGAAAAGTGTCAAACAACACCTCTTTGAACGTGAAACGTCCAGTCAGACTTTCACTCACTGCGTGCACAACCTGCGAGTTGGGAATCCAACTTGTGAGAGTACAGTTCCCCTTCATCTCGGACACAAACATGTGATAGAGACCATCTTCATGTGATCGCTGGATGTTCGCGCCCCAGCTTGTGTGAAATCCCGGTCTGTATGCCCCTTGCTCGACACGGAGCGGGGACAGTGGCACCAGATTCAGCGCTTCGCATCGTACGCCTTTCCATGCGGCATCGCACCGACAGCTTCCATTCACACAGTCGCCGTTAAGAGAGCAGTCGGCCGAGTTTGAGCAGCTGCTGTTTGCGCGCAGCGATGTAATGCAGCAACATAACGTAAGCCAACGCAGTGACTTTGACGCGGGCTGGCCGACCTGCTCCATGGTATCACACTTCCAACAACAACTTCGCAATCCAGCCCTATTGCCGGCTGTGGAAATACGTCTTGAATTTTTTCAAGTTCTGTGGCACACTGGCGTGCTTCCACAAGCAGTTTCACTGCCCGGAAGTGTGCCTCTGTAAATCAGCAAGGTCATGGTTCGTTGACCACAAGTCTGCTTGAATAATGAAACCCTGGGCCACAAGGTCAGTGATACGCACAGAACACTCACAGGCATCCCGCCATCACAACAACGCTGGTGAAACGAAGTAAGTACAGACACCTTCCAACAACCGAAGATTACGTCACATGCAATGAGTCGCCAGCAAACCAGTGAATTATGGTCAAACTAAATGTCGAGCGAAACGATGCAACCAATCGGCACCAGCGCCACCGTTATGCAAGCAACGAAACAGCGAAACTACGAAGAAATTAAGTCATGAAGGGGCGAAGACTAGGCGGCGAACCAAGTCATTCTTCGTCGTCTTCGTCGTCTTTGTCGTCTTCGTCTGTTCGTCGGCTTCGTCGTCTTCGTCTCGTCCGTCTGTTCGTCTCTGCGTCCCTTGGTTGTTGCGACGACCAAAGTCGCGTGGTTGTTGGTTGTTGTGTCGTGCCGACGTTTCCCGTTCCCAGCTCACTGCTCTGATCGCTGACAATACTGGTTCATTGATACGCGGTATTACATGTTTAGTACCCGGTATTCTCGCTTGTGGTATTTTGCGACGTAGTTTGTCGAACTAACTTGTCCGTCTCAGTTGTCCACACGGTTGTCCATCGCCCAGTCAGTCGGTGTGTTTCTTTCGTCGTGCGTTTTCGCAGTGCTGCGTTTTCTTTCTGCTTCTGCGCTTCTTCGCTTCTGCGTTTCTGCACTCGCTCAATGCTCCCGTACACACTCACAACACACAAATTCCCACGTCCGGAATACGAAAAATCGAAAATGGAAAATGGACAATGGTCGAAAACGGACGACGAAGCACGAAAACGAACAACAAACAACACCAACGAACCAACCAACGTCCCATCCCCCCCTCCTTCCAACAACAACAACAACAACACTCAGCGCTCACTCCACTTCTCATATTTTAGTAGTTTCCTTTGCCTTTGCTGCTATATTAGTATTACTAGAAGTTGGTACTGTATAGCATATTATGGGACATCATCGTCACTCATCATTCGTCATCAAGGCACACGGCAGGGAGGGGACGGTTGAGTGAGTGAGTGGCTGGTTGCCTCGGTTGGTGGAGAGCCTCACTCACTCACGCACTCACTCACTCACTCACGCACTCACCCCCAACTCTAAGGCGGTTGCTTGGTTGCCTCCGTTGTTTGTGTTCCTTCACTGTGACACTGTGACTGTGACGTTACGTCCGCCGTCCTCTGTTCGTCGTCGTCGTCGTCGTCCGTGTTGACGTGGGAGTAAGTATTGGAGTGTCGTTGGTGCTGCAGTTTGTTAGCGACAGTCAGTTGCTGTTGTTTATTATTGACTTGGCGTGTTGGGTGTTGGGTGTTGTCGTTGTGGTTGTGGTTGTCTTTTGTATTTCAGTTATCACAGCATTGTCGGTGTCGGTGTCGGTGTCCGTGTTGGTGTTGGTGTTGTCGTCTGTCGGTGGTTGTGTCGGTGTGTTGTCTTTTGTTGTTTTACTAGCTGTTCAGACCTAACTCGGTGTTGCAACACATGTTGTGTGTTGTCGTGACTAGCTGCGCCTGATAGTGCTGTCCTCCTCGTCCATTTCTGAGTGCGACTCGTCTGTGGTAAAACTTTAGCGGAACCGCACCTAACAGCGAAGATGTGGTTGCAGGTGCAATCGTGAAGACGGTTGCTCGGGCTCGGGCTGTTAGATCAGCGACGATGGTTAGTTGGCTCACTTAGGACTGTCGGTCGTACAAATCAGGTTCGACTTAATGTTTGCTTAACTGTTCAGGACTTTATTGTTGCGTTCGTTGATCAAAGGCGGACGCTTTCGTTCGCAAATCACATTGACACGTCTCGTTGTTCCGAAATGCGTATTTGCAGCTTCAAGGTTGGCGTTTGAGTTGGCAACATGTCCCAGAGGCGGCATGAGAGAGATCCGTTCGAGTCGGTGTTACCGGCTGCGTTGCTGTCGAAAATTCGCCAGCGCCAATCTCAAGACAAGCACCGTAGAGCTCAAAGTGTTTCTCTGCCAAGGATTCGAAGTGCGGGAAAAACAGATGTTGTTGACGACCAACGCAAACTTCTGTCAACTGCAGACGCACGACAATTAATTCATGCTCAGTTGCAGAGCAAAAGTGCGCAAAAGCTGCGTAAGCGCAAGTTGAAAACTCTTCGCACGAAGCGTGCTCAACAAGTTACAGCTATGAAGGTGCGAGCTTTGAAAGACCATGACAAAAAGTTCGCGGGTGGGTCACATGACGGCAACCAAACCCGCTCCAAGAATCGTCGGCGCCGGGCTCGATCCATGGATTATTCGCGGACACAAACCACGGCCAGTGAGCCAGAAATGCAATTTATCTTGTTCAGAGACGTCCATCCACATCATGTGCAATCTGGCCTTCGCATTTTACACATGCCATCCACGAAGTACCTGCAATCCGTCCACACAACGTTCCACATGTGCCAAGCGATGGTGACCGCAATTGATCACTCGATTGAGCACAGCCGTCGCCTCGTTGACGAATTTTGCCGAAACTACATGGTGGACACATCCGAGGACATCGTGATCCCGGACAGCGTTCCGGTGGATGACAACGGGCCTGAGGGCGATGCTCCCGTTGTTGATGCGCTGTTATCTGCTGTTCGGGAGGACTGCGTTGACCTCATTCCTTTTCTGCTCTCTGGCGACGACGCTCTCCTCTGTCGGCGCAACGCTGAAGGGCACAATGCGCTAATGGTCGCGGTGGCACACCAATCTGAGAAATGTGTCCAATACTTGTTGGAGTCAGACCATGTTGCAACACTCGTGCAGCAGTCGACCCCCGGAGGACTCTCGGCACTGATGTTAGCAGCAGCCAATGGAAACTCCGATACCATTCTGGCGATTTTGGATTGGGCAAAGGCCTCAAACTTGTCGAAAACGGACATGGCTCTGAGCACTTTAACATTGCTGCAGCAGCACATCGACACTCGAGAATCACTGGTGCTGCACGCCGACACCGGGGCGTTCAAAGTCACTGATGATCAAACAAGCACCACACTGCAAATTGGCGTCAATGCGCTGGTGTTGATGGTTCTTGACAACAATGTTGCGGGAATTGAACGGCTCCTGGAACTGTTCTTTGTGGCATTAGACACTGTGATGGACGACTTTGGGAGTTTACAAGAAACTGATGCTGCACCACCATCATCCAAAGATGAGCAAGAAGCGGTCAGCGATGATGGATCGGCAACTGAACCAAAAGCGCGATCAGCCCCATTGACAAAGAAACCATCGCGTCGGTTTCTTTCTGTGTCTGACGATGGTGGTTTACAGTCCCGGCGAGGCATCATGCCACTATGCTTCGCTGTCATGCAGCAAAATCGCCCCGTAGTTCGGTTGTTGTTGGATGCCATGAAACGACTTCCCGCTCGCCGACGGCTATGGTCTCTGGGAGAACAGCTCAATGATGAATTAAGTGGCCGGAACTTGGAATCAGTTATTTGTGGCGATATCAACGAAGAAGCTCTGAAGAATTCTGGTGTTCGCGTCCTGCATCTGGCGACTTACTTGCAAGATCCGCAGATGGTCGAAGATTTGTTGCAGGCAGGTGCGGACCCGAACCTCGTGGCCAAATTCAGCATCCACAGCATCCCAGGGCAACATTTTTCTCCTTTCGAGTCGGTGTCACTGCGTGACCATCACCCTATGGACATTCAAGATGTGACTGCACTAGATGTTGCCGTGTTGACAGGCAACTTTTTCAGCACGCGTGCTTTATTGCAGCATGGTGCATTCGTGGATCACTGCGACACCATGTCTGGCAACACTCCTGCGATGTTGGCTGGAGCTATGCGAGATTTCGATATTCTTGGTCTTTTGCTGGACTTCGGTGCCAGCCGTGTTCGACAGAACAACGAGGGCATGGTACTTGAAGCAATCTTGCAGCAGCTTCATCAAGTCACCGTCGAAGCTGCGGCCGCAGAGGGAATGACACAACGAATTCAGTTGTTGGCTGACCAGCCCAAATTGCAACGGTTTTGGAGTGAGGCCATGGCATACTTGACGATGCACCGCCAAGACCCGGAAGCACCACCTCCTGACATCTACGACCCTGCCAACTATCCATTCCATCCAAATGCGCATAACGCAATGCCGTTACTCAACTGGGATGTTGTATTTGAACTTGGCGTGAAAGCGCAGTTATGGAAGAGCCCACTCGCAAAAGGATTCGTTGACCATTCCAAAGCTGCAGCATTTGCGGACCGTATCGCGCGAACTTCATGGGTTTTGTCACCTGTAACATCGTCGACCCCGGAGCATGCCGTCGTTGATGCATTGCGGTACCGCCGAAATATGTCGACTACGGCTGTTAGTTTAACCGAGCTGCGTGCGGCTGCTGCACGGAGTACCAGCCCAACCCAACAGGATTGCTCACCAAGCGAATCCCCAGCACGCAGCCGCCGTGATCCACCATTGAAGTACGCATTTGAGGTTGAAATCGGAGTTGCTGTTGCCCTTGAAAATGCGGACCATGGTTCACGCCTCAAATGTGGCACTCCAAACATCGCCTCTGTACTGAATGGACGCACTAACCTGCAGAATGCAACAACAACGTTGCTCGAGTTCATGGCTGTGTATCACCAGCAAAGGCGGGCAGCTCCAAAGGCTCATTTCCGTGTTCCTTCCTCAGGTCACGCAGTGATGCCGCCTGTTCGCTTTACAGACTGTCTCAAAGTCGCATCCAGTGGCAAAGACGTGCTGCAACAGGCCTCGTTTGCCAGACATGCGGCCGATCTTGTGCATCACCAGGTAATTCTGCTCCTCTGTGTCAACATGCGAACGGCTTCACCGGTTTTGATGATTGTGGTTGTGCTGACGCGTAGTTACGAAAACGTCACAGTGGCAGAGCTTTGGGTCTTAGCCGGATTCGACACTCAAGCGCGACGCGTGTGCGCCCCGCCAGTGGCCGGCCAACTCCTGCAAGTATCTCAGCAGGGCCCGGAGGGTCACGAGATAGCGTGCTCAGCGGCCACTACTTGGAAGCCTCCGAGGAAGAAAGTGAAATCGTACATCCTTTGGCCCCTCAGCGTTTGCGTTTGACTGTGCTTCTGGATGTCTGGGCGCGCGTTGAGCGCGAATTCATGGCTTTCCCGAGTGGTGTTGGGGGAGCTTTGGACTTGAAGTCCGCAACCATAGTTAGCCGGCCGTTAGTAGCTGACCAGGCTGTGTACGAGAGCAGTTGTGTGGGCTATATGGACAAATTGCTTCCAACCATCAATCGGCTGCGGGCAGTGGATGCGGTTGCGGGCACAGCAATGCTGCAACAGTTCGCATTCATTGGCGCCACACTCCGTGCGGGGGTCGAGCAGTGCAAAGTGGCGTATTTAGCAACGTCCACCGTGTATCAACTGCGGCAGTACTGGGTTCGTTTTATGTGCACCTTTCTGCACGATGACGACAATGCGCGCAACCTAAGCTGTGCGGTCTGAATACTTTTAGGTGGAGAACTCAGCAGAGTTGCAGGCGACGGCCTACTCGTCGCTGACGGGCAAGTCTCGGGACACTGCCGCCGAATCCCTGAGTGTTACGAACATTTCACAAGGTATCATGCATCATCCTGCTGTCAGTGGGCGTTTTCTGGGAACAGTGCAATTGATCGATTTTGATGTTGTGTGCTTCTAGTTGCATCACTGGCAACCGCTCGGCAACGAGCAAAAGCGGCTCGAGCGCGCATTGAAATGTCTCGCCAGTTGCTCGCTGCTTGCATGCTGAACGACCTGAATCGCGCGAAGAAGATTTTGCAATTCGTGACTCGACGTGGATCATCGGAAAGTGCGAATATCAACATCAACGCAGCGTCGGAGTTGTCCGGTTACTGTTCTCCACTACTGGTTGCAACTATCCACAGCAACGTAGCTCTCATGAAGCTGTTGCTGTCACACGGCGCTAACATTGATTTCGTTGCGACACGGCGAGCTGCGTTGTTGTCGCGCAAGGTTCACACCCACAATCCATTTGTGGAAGCTTCGCAACATGGCAACGCCTTGGCTCGGCAGAACTCGATGCCAATGGCCCCGACAACAACAACTGCGGCGGCAGTGGCTGCTGCGTCTCAAACTGCAGTTAAATCAGCCGACAGTGTTGTGATGGAGCACGTGACAGCCTTGATGGTGGCTACATTACTCCAGGACGTGGCGTCAGTGAAAGCTCTCCTCAAAGCGCATCCCGACCCTCGTGTGAAGAATGCGGCTGGTCAAAACGTGTTTCATATCGCGGCTATCGTCGGCAGCGCAGACGTAATGCAGCTTCTTGTGCATGCTTATGCTGCTAATCACTCCGGTTTGTTGGCGAAGGGTGCGAATCAAAAGCCTGGTGACGGTGAATCCCTCGAGCATGGTGGTGCATCGTCATCTGCGCTGCAAGGGGATCGACGATCACCAACAGTCGATATTAACGACATTGCCGCTGCACAAGGCTTTACTCCTTTGTTCTTCGCCGCTGCATGTGGCCACAACGATGTTGTTCAAATCCTGTGTGATGGAGGCAAGGAATTGCACATCGACCTAGATGCGTTAACAGTGAGTGGTATCACACCGCTCATTGCAGCGTGCTACCACAATTCAGAGAATGCAGCGCTCACTTTATTGCGAGCCGGCGCAGACCCGAACGTGATCGTCCGCCACAACGGTGGCAATGCGCTTACCGGACTTGGGACGGACGGCACAAGCGGTGTGCAACTTGCGCTGTTTCACGGAGATGTCGAGCTGCTGCGGACTTTGTTCAAATTTGGAGCTCACGCGCCACGTGATGACCAGGAAATCGCGGCTGTATGCGCAGACTACGACATGATGGTGCTCATGGCCGATGCCTACACGAAGCACGAGCTTGGCGAAGACGCAACGGTTGAAGCTTCTTCGCCGCTCGAGGGAAGAAGAGCTTTTCTGAGCAGTGACGACGAAACGCTAGCACGTTCGCTGGACTTTCGAGCGCTTCATCTTGTCAAAACTCTGCACGGTGTTCGCTCTCCATTGGCCGTTGTCGAACGTGGGATTTCACAGTTGCTTTTAGTGCAACGAAAGCAGAAGCAGATCTTGAACGATGCCAGAAGTATCTTCTTGTACTTTGGGCTTGACCCTAGACGCAACAAGATTTCTCTGACAGTTCTTCGAACTTGGTTGCAAGAGCTTGAGTTTGACAAGTTTTACGGTTCTGAATTTGCCAGCGTGACAAGGAGTTTATTTCGACCTCGATTGGTTGTGTCAAAAGGTGTGTTGAGAGAAGATGATCCAGAACAGGGAGACGACATCCCAGAAGACGCTACTTTTAATGACTACATTATGATTGATGAACTCGCACGGCGTCGTAAGCTGCATGAGGAAGAAGCCGCCTTGCCATTCACATCGTTCTTGAAGCTTTACTCAACGCTTGATCGATTGGTGCGTCCCTGATTTGTATCACCCGTTGTGGTTTTTCGGCCATCGTTATCATATCGTATCCTCAATTGTGGTATGTTTGGTTATAGCTCGATGTTGGCAGCAAGGAGGCTGACCGTGACAGAAGCGCCGACGTGGCCCAAAGTGATTAAGACACACAATCCAGAGCGGTGGACGTACATTGTTGAAAGTAGGGACATCCACAATAACGTCGTTGCGATGTTGAAAATTTGCAACCCAACTCATAATTTCATTGATGATACTCCGCGTAATTTAGCCGCGTTGTGTTGTGCTGCTAGCACTGTATGTTGTTCGTGGCACTGCAGTTTACTTGGCAGACTTCCACCCTATCGGTTCGTACGCATCGTGCTGGATCCAAAAGTTAAACATGGCAGATTGTTCGACGTGATCAACTGCGTGAAACCACCCTGCAAGCATAGCCACGGACCATCCGTTAGAACCAACAAAATTATATTGATGCAACTGAGAGTACCAACCGCCTGGAATGAATAGCCCATCAGGCGGCTCAAACCGATGCAACACTATCGTCTGATCCACAACGTTCGCGAAGTCGGGGCACATCTGCACAGCGCAACGCTTGTGAGCACACTGCCAACGAGGCATCGCGCGCAATCAACGCAGCGCTACTGTACCTCTTTCCAATGCGATTCTGCCATAGGATGGCGCACTTTGCTGAATCCGACTTTGTTGATATTATTGTGGGTGACACATGCCCATGGTGCAATCCACGGCGGAACCAAGTACCAAGTCTTGGCTCCAACGACGGGCTGGGCAATATTTCCTTCATGGATGTGGTCTCTGTGCATTGGCGTTGTTCCTGCATTCACCGTTCATGGTGAGTGGTTTCAAAGTCAGCAAGACATCGGACTATTGGCGAAGCAACAAAGGCAGCACCGCATTCAGTGATATCGCGTACCACCGGCATGACTGAGCCAAATTGATGCTTGCGTTGACGATTCAGGCTTTTCAAATTCGTCTTCTTGAAACCAACGCGGAAACTTCAGGCCAAGTGCACGAAATGCTCTGGCTGAAACTTTGCTGTTGCCGACGTTGCCGCTGAACTGCATATTCGTTTTTGGGGAGGTCGGCATGATGTTGTCGATATAATGACTCAATCGCACCTGAGTGATAGACAAGCGAATAATCGGCTGTGAAGGCGGGACACGTTTCTGTGTGTCTGATGAGAATCGCACACCTGAGATTCGTTTTTCGGATAACCTCGAACTCCCACAGTCTGCATTGGCGCAGTGTCTCGAATCCAATTCATCTGTGTACGAACATCAAGGATACAGCCAACATACCGTGTCAATAGAAGTGGTTGGTGACGCCCAATACACAATTACAATTGCGTCCCCACCCGTTGTTGTGGTGTTGAAAACGCTTGTGACAAGTCCAAAATGCCTGGGCCCCCTTTAATGATAGTGGGTACACCTTGACGGGAGAAAAGAGGCTGCAATCGCTCGTAACCGAGGCCGTAAAGTTCTGCCTTTTTCTACAAAGCACACATGATTGACTGTCTCCGCAAAAACTGCGCTTACTTGTGGTGCCGAGCGAAAAGCGAACCTCTTCCTCAGAACGCGTGTCATTTTCCAGAACCCATTTAGATTGCATGTAGTTTTGGATCAACCCTCGTGTGATTCGCTCATTGTACACCTGTGATACCGAACGAAGAACAGTGTCGATTGTTGGCCGATGGAGTGTGCAAATGCCACGAATGTCTAATCGTACCTCTGGCAACACTCTCTCGGTGCAGGTTGTGTGCGCGAAAGAAGGTTGCTTTGTGTTCGCCAAGTCACTTGGCAAAGGGCATAACAGATTCAACGCTGCATTCACGATCTGCAATACAATGTTCGAAACGAAGTGGCGGCCATCGTCTCTCAGAGTGCGCTCCGGGGCCGCTGTGATCGTCATCTCGAATGCGTCCAGCCACTGGAAAAACTGACGACTACGCGGTGCATATACATGTGAGAATGGCGGGATGTATGGGCGTGCCGTACCCGTCATTGCCATAAGCAAACAAACCCGCTTCGGCGACCAGGCTGAAGTAACACTTCAGACACATTGTGGTTCCAATCCATAATCAGGTCGTTGCTGCGTCTCGGGTTCGTTCGGTCTTCTACAACAGACTGCACAGACATCCAAACAATATCGGGCAGCTTGGAGCCTAGCCCACGTCACAATCATACACCGCCGTCGTAAGAACATAATACGCAGTGTGCACTGCCAACAATATGCATGTACCCGACACAGCCTTTTGATCTAGCTTGTCCATCAGCTGTGTGAGCCCCGCAAACGTGCGGGGGGAGGCGATCTCCGTGTGCAGCATATCCCATAGACCAAAATTGGCAATGACGGTGTCGTACTTCTCCGACAAGATGATATCTTCCAGTTTCTTTTGCATCAAGGCAGCTCTTGAGAGCGGGTTTCCCTGATAATCAGAGCCACTGATTGACGGAACCCAAAGAAACTCCAGTGTTACCGGGTTTGCAGAATTAGACGTTATTGTCGGGAGAACAATGGGACCCATGTCCTCCTGCGATTTCCGATAATTCCTGCACATTGTCTCGTACTCTGGCTCACCAGTGATGGAGTATGCCAAACACCAGTACATGAAACGACTCAAGCTATCTCCAAGCAACGCCACCCTCTTGCCAGCTAGACAGGTGCCGGCATCAGCTGATGAATACAGAGGTCTCCAGCAGTTGAACGGTTGAAACACTTGGGGATGCACCCAAGTACCCAAGCCGGTGCCGCCGGAACCACATCGAGGAAAGAGACAGCGGTCTTGTCCTGAAGTAATGTGTTGCGCCGCGGGGTGTGCAGCCCAGTCAATCTCTCCGCGAACATAGTCGGTGGAGTCCAAATATTCAAGAGTGTCCTCGTCTATGACCTCAGCTTGGGCGCATGGAATGAAATGCGACACGTAGCGGCTCTTTGCTGCTGATACCGGGGATGTGGCACTCAAACACTGGTCTTTGAGATAGCACAGCGAGCGATCTGCTCGATGCGAAATGGAGTTGCACTGGCGATGCCCTTCACATTTTCTCCGACAGCACGTCAGGTCACAGTCCTTAAACACAGCGCCAATTGAGTTACCTTCGTCGGCAGCAATTCCAAACAGTGAGTCCCACGTGGCGATCGGGGTGTTCAACTCCGGTGTTGTCCCCGCTGGCGCCGTGGTGGTGGCCGTCACCACATCTTCTGTGCGCCTGGCCGCGGAGTGCGAACCACGGCTCTTTTTCTTACTCGAAGTTTGTCTCTTGGGCGACGCTGCTGGTACGGTATCCGGCTTACTGCTTGCTCCAGTTTCGTTTGTGGGGTTGTCCGGCATCAAAACCATGGCAATCAGCACCGCCACGGTGATGATTACCAAACTATAGACTGCACGACCCAGCATGGTCAAAACTGCCCCCGTTCCACTCAGCACGAAAACTGTCGAGAGAAGTTATTTTTCCGAAAGTGACTGATTGATGTCGGTACGAAACAACTTCGAGTAATCCGTGGCCGGAGGCTACGTTTTTAAACCGCCACTAAGTATGCTAGCCGCTCCGTATCGCTGTGTAGCGCATTGTCGCTCGTCTCTAAAGCCCGGTCTTTGAATTTCATCCTGATTGTGTCATCGACCACGTTGTTGTTGTGATAGACATCGCTGCAAGCAGCACGCCACGTAGTGACAAAGTGTCCACAATCACCTACACCATGACCAGTGTCATTATGGTGGCCGTCGTCGTTTTTCTCGTCGGCATCGTCGCCGTCGACATTGCGGTCTTCGGCAACATTGCCATCGTTGGCGTCGTCCAATTGTTGTCATAGTTGTCCGTAGTCGTCGTCGTCGTCGTCGCCATTGTCGTCGTCGTCGCCATTGTCGTCGTCGTCGTCGTCATCGCCACTGTCGTCGTCGTCGTCGTTGTCGGTGTTGTTGTTTGTCGTGTTGTCGTTGTTGTGTCACTGTGATTGAACGTGCAAGGTGCGCGGTGTCGGCGGTGGTGGTTGGCTGGCGTCGAAGGAAGAATGGGTTACTTTGTTTATAGTATGTGGTATCGTACTGTGATTATTGGTACTGCCTTTGTCGGTACTTTGTGATATGGAGATAAACTGAATGTGTTCCGCGGACTCAATGTGTACTAAAAGTACTGAATCACCATTGTGCCAAGTTTTTGAACAACGACGACGACGACAACGACGATCACGATGACGACGAACGACGACGGCGACAAAGATACGTTCTACCGTTCGTTCGTTGGTTCGTTGGTTCGTTGGTGCGTGCGTTTGGTCGTCCGTCCGTGCGGGCGTTCGTGTGCTTGTTCATGGGTTCCGTTGTCGGTTCGCTCGTTTGTTGGATTGCACTCCTTACTTCAAGTTGATTCCCGTGTTTGGGATGGAGAACTTTGACACATGTCCTTGTGGTTCGGACCGCATCGCATGAATGTGGGGTTGCATTGTGCACTTCAGTCTGCCACGAAGCAGACCCACGTAAACGGGTACTCTTGCTGCTTGCATCAGATGAGGGTGCGTCAGAAGTGACAACAAGAAGGTGCGAAAAGCGAGATTCACGCTACAAACATTGTTGCTATGCTAAACAATTTCAAAAAGTAAAGTTGTTTTAGTTTCTTCAGCACCACACCTTGTGTCGACAAACACGTCAAGCTCTTGTCGCCGGACCCAGCCGCCGTGCTGAGATACGGGCAACTTTTGCGTCCACATGTTCCGCACCACGCTCCGCGTCTTGGTGGCGGCGAGCGCTGCCAGCATAGTCTCTGGAGAACAAGTGCAGTCAGATGTATGCGCCACCATATCGGACCGCGTGGATTGCTCGTCAGGAGTCGGCAATCCAAACTCCGATTTCAACATGACGCAGCAGTTTTGTGAGCAGAGGGGCTGTTGCTTCGATAACACTACAGACGCATCGCCTCCATGTTTCTTCCCGGTTGAAGGTGAGGAAGTCGAAGTCGTGCACATGATCAACAGCAACCATTTCGACGCTGGATATGCCGACCTGACCGTAAATATTGCCAACGAGTACTTTGACATCTACTTTCCCCTCGCCGCGGTAACTGGTGCCGAATTACGGCACGCCGAGAGCTCGAAGCCTGGTGCTGGCCCACTAAAGTGGATGACATTTTCATGGCTAGTGTCATTGTACTTCGATTGCCCCATTGGTTACGGGCTTCATTGTCCCAACGAAACTGCAAAAAAGATCGTGGCAGACGCGATTGAGGCTCAAGACATTGTGTGGGCTGCCTTCCCACACAATGCGGAGCTCGCCACTGTTGATGAGTCGTACCTCAAGTTTGGCGTTGAGATGTCGCAATCTCTTGCCTCTTTTTTCAATGTGTCGGCACCAAACGTGGTCAGCACTCGTGACGTGCCCGGCATGCCGAGAGCCGCTCTGAAAACGCTCCACGACGCTGGCGTTATCGGTCTATCGGAAGGAATGAACAGTCGCATTGTCCCCGTGAATGTTCCGCCGGCGTTCCAGTGGCGATCCCTCGATTCGTCTGTGCTGATGCCTACCTTGTGGCATTGGCATGGATACGGTCAGCTCGGCGAACCTGGCGATCCCATTCGTGTCCCAGGAAGCAAGCATGCTCTCGCCTACTGTTGGAGAGGCGACAATGCCGGTCCGCCTTTGAGCGCGTTAGAAGTTCTGAACAACGCAAAGCAGCTTCAGCAGCAATTCGCGCTGAATAATTCGAACGCCTGGATTTACAGAGCCGGACTTGTTTCGGCAACCTCCAAGCAATCACCGGAATCGGCAACACGGCCGCGTAGTGGTCGGCATATGCGTTACGGAGAATTTGGGGAGAATGTTGTCGTCAAGTCCTCAACATTGGCCGAATACGTCGCAACGTTGAAGGAGGAAGGTTCCTTTGATAAACTGCCCGTGGTAACGGAAGACTTGTCTGACACATGGATTTGGGGAGTTTCAAGTGACCCACTGAAAACCCAGCGCGCTCGTTCAATTGCCCGAGCTCGGCGGACATGCGAGCTGCTCAAGAACATAGATTGTAGCGCTTCTGACGCCGACTATTTCAATTTTTCTCGACTCGCCATCAAGAACAGTGAGCACACGTGGGGCGTTAGTGTATCGCACCTCCAGGATTTAGCTGATAAAGGATGGTCAAACGAAGAATTCCACGAAGACTTGGTGCGTTATTTCCGTTAATAACGTTTCGATTGTCGAGATGTCTAACGCTAATGCTGTGTAGGCTCAGGGAAATGAAGTTCTCAAATTTTTGGCTTCGAGTTGGGTACGACTTTTCAACGACAATTGATAACAATTGTCTCTATGCATCACGCTGGTTTGTTCATGTGGTAGACGGAACAAAGGCATCATGGTTGGGATTATCCGAGACAAGCTCTGCCGGAAGGGCACACTTTACGCCGCTTACTCGATGCGGATATGGTAACAACTATGTTGTTGCCGCCACATGTATTTGCAGGTATCTCACACTGTCAGGTCTTTGCAGGCAACTGTTGCTGTCAACAATTCCGGCTTGGATCCTATTGGTACGGATTGTCTCTCGCCGTCGCGAGTCTGCAGATTCCTCTCACTGTTGCCTACTTCGCAGGCGCTGGTTTCACTGTCATCACCAATTTGTCCGCTCCTCTGTCTGAGTACGTTGGTTGTCTTTCAACGAAAGAAATTCGCCGTCGTCCACCTCTCACAGTATATATTGTGCCCTTGTCACTGCCGCAGCGCTGGAGCATGGGCCAACGTCCAATTTCATCCGTCCGGGGCCCTCCAATCGCTCAAAGACGCGAGTGGAGTTGACTATGCAAGCGAAACAAACTTGCTTGCTGCCGTGAGTTTCAATTGCATATTCTAGCCTAGCGCGGGAGCTCACTGGCATCTCTTTCTCGTGTTTAGCTCAAGTACCAGACCCTCATCCTCGCCGACTTTGAGGAGTGGCAGTCGCAGTATCTACTTCCGGGCACCGGAGGCCTCAACGAGTATGGGAAGCCGCCCTCCATGATGAATGCCACTCCAACGCCCGTGCACAGCACCACGAAGGCGGCTGCAAAGCAGGGCTGGATTAACTCCAATAAAACCCAAGTATGGGTGCAGACCACGTTCGATGATTCCTTGGTCACTGATTATGGCGCACCAGCCGAAGTGAGCTCTACATTTCAAGTGTGATGTCGTGAACACAAGTTTCATCACAAGTTTCATATCTTCGATGTGTTTCATCGCAGGCCTGGATTCTGTACAATTTCGAAACAACCAACAAAGTCGCGGTGGACGTTGTCATTTTGAACAAAACGGCATCTCGATTGGCTGAGGTATATTGCTTTGGTGGAGCGCGCTCTGTTGGCACATCATGCAAGTCCTCATTTACCGTATCGCTCTCACCACACCAACAGGCAACCTACGTCACTTTCAACCCTTCCCTCAATGACGGGACGGCGCAATGGTCGCATTCCGTTCTTGGTGAATGGTCTGATCCGAATGATATTGCGCAAGGAGCCTCCCACGGTACGTGACAATGGTACACATCCCAAGCAGCATTCTTTGCCGCCTGAAACTCGTGTCGGACAACACTATCTAGGGTTACATTACGTCGATGACGAAGGCGTGCGCTTACAATCGAGCAACAACCACGTAAGTTTGCACACTTTGATGGCGGCCTTGCTAGTCCTTGATGACGGTTTTGCGCACCCAACCTTTGCATAGACACTTCAAGTGAAGTCTTTGGACGTCGGATTGCTGAGGTGGAGCGACCAATTGCCATTTCCAACTCCGTTGGGCAATTTATCCAGTGCAGACTTGTCCCCCGGTGCTGCGTTTTGCATTCACAACAATATTTGGAATACGAACTACCCTATGTGGTATCCTTTCGAAGGTACCGCGGACGCTAGTATCCGGTTGCGGTTCGAGGTTGTTGTAGCTTAATCATTTTAACGAGGCTAGCACATTTCTAGTGAGACTGCAACTCCTTACGCCTTTGTCACCAGAGATCTAGCATGTTGCAAAAACTTCTCAAAATTTGCTGCAAACTGGCGTCGATTGAGTCTGTTCTTGTAATCTGGCGTCACCTAATTGACAGCGAGTGCGATGACAATGTGAGCACCGACCGGTGCGCCACACCATTGACGCGTCACAACGTACACCCTGGCTGCTGGTCAGTTGATGAAAAGCCACCCTCAAATCTGACGATGTTCGCGAGTCAACGTTTGCAACAATGTCCTATTCAACATTTCCAAGTCGTCAAGCAGGTCAATATCACCGTCGTTCAACAATCGCCACACGTACTTGTACAACGTTCATGTACGCTGCTTGATGCGCTGCCAGCAAGTGCAAAATACACGAAGCGGTGTCGCTGACCACGCCTGATGGAAACTTTTCCATCAAAAACACTTGAAATATCTTCTTCAAAAAGTTTTCGTATCTGGAGGAAAGCGGAAAGAGATATCAATGACTCGCAAAACCGTTCAGTCAAACTCAGAATAAAAAGCAGAGACACTCACAATTGTGGCTGTGTTCGGGCGATCACAGCTGCTGAAGGTTTGCCCTCAAGTTTAACTAAGGCCACCGCGCGCACGCACGAAAGGGCGTTCCGAATTGTTGTTGCTGTGTGATGTCCTTCAAAACGACGCAAGTGTGAGAGCCAATCGACGCGGCCGATCATAACGGCGGCGCGAGTCACCTAATCCGTAAACAATGGATGCTAAGAGCCGGGAGAAAAACTCTGGCTGTGTGGCTACACGCAACAAAAAGTGGAATGAAAATTAGTTGTAACTTTGACGCAGTACCACTGGGTGCAGGATTCTGAACAGCCGTGTCGTTCTTACTCGCTATAACGTCGACATGGTCGGATAACAACCAACTCAAAAGTGAAAAGTACGTCTGATGTTTGCGTCGATCACAACACGGATGTCACAACGCAAAACGATGCGAACACAAATATAGTGCGAATCAAAGCCACGCACCTCAACGACTGTGGGGTTTGTGCGGGCAACGGTCGTGAAATTTGGAATGATTACTTGAAGGCCGACCATGGCAACCTGAAGTTCTAACGGAACACGTTGGCCTGGCACTTCTTCTTCTTCCGCCGAGAAGTCAAGTGTGGCTTTAGCTGCGACGCTCTGTAAAATTGCAAAGATGATCGGGAAAAATGTACCACACTCTCCCACATTGAGCTTTTGAGACAGTCGTGGTTGAATACTGCGCATCACCCCAGCGATGATCTCAAACAATTTATCACACCTGAGGCAAGCGGCAACAGTCATCACACACAATCAGACTGATTTCAGTAACTCCACCACATGCACTGCGCTCCGGCTGCAACACACCCCGCACGCGGCATCGATGGAACATGGACTTTGCAAAAGTCGCGTAGAATCTTGAGCGTTTGCACGAGAAGTGGCACCAACGATCTCTGTTCAAGCGATCCATCCTCCGCTGGTGGGCCTCGGCCCCCACAACAAACCCACAGCTGCTTGAGCAGCGGGTCTAGGAGGGTCAGTGTAGTTTCTAGAACTTTAGCCCCGCCTCGCGAAGCAGTATCTTCAACCGCCACAACTAGACCGCGAACTTGTTGCAAGGCTCGCTGGGTGCCCGCAACCGTGGCGAACGTCTCAACATTTGCCGGAGAGTGGATAGATCTACGAGAATACAACGAGTGTCATGACGCTGCTGCGACGTACGCCATGTAGTGACGGCAGCAACAAACCTGTCATGGAAGTGGCCGTTTGCACACAATGTGGTCATTTTGGCAACAAGTGATTTTGTTTTCGCTTCAAGCAAGCGACAAAGTGCAATTACATAATTTGCTGATTCGGCAGCGCAGATGGCAGATACAATCTCGCGGTGAAACATTGACGGCAACCCCTCCAACGTCTGAAACTTATGATGACATAGGCCTAGTGTACCGGCACTACCAGATGCGGCCACGAAAATATTGACCAGTTGTGACCAGGCTTGACACTTGGATCTCTTGACTCGCAGACGAATCGGCTTCCGCATCACGAGTGCACGCAGATGAAGAATGCAGCGTTCAATCAAGAGCGTGTTCAGATTCCGCAGAGCAGGTAAGACTGGTGTCGCAACGGCCATTCCTGCCGACAGAAGTCCAACAATGTTGTCCAATACTTGAGCGGCATGTGCACACTGCATACCGCACGCATTGGCGATCGATGGATGGAGCTGAGGACGCCTGGGGTTGTACTTTGTAGGCCCATACTCGCTGGGATCCGCGAAAAGATATGTTGCGGACCACCGATGAGACAGCCACACCAGCGCGGGTTCGTGCGGGAGGATTATCGTTGGCACATGCCCCGCGACGTGGCCCGCCGTCGCCATCCGTGTTATCCTTTGCTCCCAGGACGATTTTACGCTATTGATCAGCGTGACCAGGGTCGTCACCATTGACGACAAGACATCCGGTTGGCCAGGCCCGACTTGGCAGCCATTGACGACATCTGGGATCGCGGGTAGTTCTCCATCACAGCTATCGGCGATCACAAAGCCAACCAATAAAAGTAACCACCTGAGCTCCTCCGATTGCTGCACCAACGCAGACTTCGGGGGTGCCAGCGGCAACGATCTCCATAGGGCCTCCTGCTCAGTCAATACAGCCTTCGCTTTGGTCTGCACGGCAGAAACTAACATGGACAGACTGGGAGCGAGGCTTAGCCGCCCAATACAAGCGATACTCTCCAACTGATCCTGCACATAGCTTGCGTCTTCCACGGAAAATCTGGGCTGCCCAGTGAGAACATCGTCGTCATCGTCATCGTTGCCGTCAACTGCACTCGCCTCTGGAGAAGCTGCTGAGCTGTGTTGACCCGCACTTGTTGGCGATGCAGTCCTAGTAATGCCTTCAAATATTTCGCGTAGGTTGGCCGCTGCAATTTTACCGGCAACTTGAACCCGTGAGACACACATTGACTTGAACACCCGCTGTGAAAATGAAGCGAATTGTCGGTGCAGCTGCCCGGCTTCGGCACTTGGTGAATTCGTCACACGTTCTATCACACAGGTGCTCCATTTACACCAGGCGTCCATCAACAGGTCCACCGCTTCCATATGCCAAGATTCCATTTCGGCGTCGAATTGAGAAGAGGCCAGTGCACGGCATGCGGCGTTCAGAAGGCTTTGCAGAAGCTGCACTAACGTGTTGAGGAGGCTGCCCGCGCCGTCGAAGATGCGCGGCAAACCGCACAACACTTCGTCGAAAGCACATACCAAAGACATGCGCTGGATTACTGTGCATGTATCAATGGTTACGTCTTCCACAAAAGTTGCTGGCTCCTGTGCGCTCGCAGGTTTCATGCAAAACTTGCTTAATTCCTGGAATGTTTTCTACAAATGTGTTGCAACGTCAGAGGAATCAACGGCGACAACCAGGACGCAGTTGATACAAACCAAAGCAGCAGTCGCCATTTTGCGCTTCAGAGCCGTTTGTTCTGCGGGGGCTCGTGGCCGTCCCGCTGAGTCGAGCTTGTACATCTTTCCGTCCAGCGACGCCATTTGAATCAGGCACTGACGTGCAAGGTGGTGTTGCCGCTTCAATGCGTACGATGTTACGGCTGCGTTTGGCGTCGCGGCCTTGAGCAATACCTGAAATATTTGAGGGTTGAAGAGCAAACTCTGCCACTTGTAGCCCGGCCGCACCATCGCAGCCTTTAAGTGCTGCGAAGACGAAGCGCGTCCATCCGCGTGATGACTCGTTTCAAAACGGCCGAGCTTGTCTTCAAAGTCCCACCCCAGTGTAGCGTTAACAATCTTGAGTGTTTCCACTGTCATTTGAACCGAAACTTGGTGGTCATTGGGAGTTGAATTGGATTGCTGGCTGGCAGCGAGAAACCGAAGTGCCACTGTGAACAGTTCGGGCAACGCTGCCTCTTTGAACGAATTTGCACACCGTTTGTGAAAATCCACGCTCAAGCCAATTGCAACGGAGTGGCTTGTGGCGAACTCCTCGATCACCATACCGACGAACTGAGCTCCGCGCAGCTGTTGCTCACCGGCACGGGCGAACAACGCTTTCACGCGCTGCAACAAATCTAGGTGCGGTGGCGAAGGCTCCCCTTGACCATCAAACCATCCACGTTTATACATGACTGCCACAAATTGTAACAGCTGTCGTACCACAAACTGCTCCGTTCTGGCAGCAAAATCTGTGTCAACAGCAAGGCCAAACAATTGAGACCTCAAGCTCAGGCGACTCGTGACAGGAGTGGTTTCCCAATTCTTGAGAACGATTTTACGCAGCGCATTCACCGCTCGAAACTTGGTTTGCGCGGGAAAAGTTGGCACTTTGGCGTTTCCATGTTTCTCTGTGATAATTGCCAACGCGACGGCTTGCGCATATGGTTGAGACACGAATGCTTGCAGAAAAGCCTCCGCGCGATCTTTTGTCGCGGCGTCATTGACCCCGACGCTCGCGTCATGGAACTGCTTGAGATGAACCTCGATGTTCGCCATCTCGCGCAACAGGTCGCTTTTAGTGGGTCTACTCCAACCTGCCCATACCCTCCTCAGGCCACGGCCGCAAACTTTACCGACAAAATAACGACAACAGACACCACAGACAACAACAAAAAATATCACGGAAACAAAACAAAACAACCAAAAGCAGACGTGCTACGTTAGTGAGCAGATGACGTGCGTTCTGCCCTCGCTTCGTCGATTGCAAACTCAAAATCCACCAACCAATCTGCTGAAGTCACAACCCAACAAGAACACAACCAGCTGCAAAGCCAATTTTCGCGCCACGACCGCCACAGCAACGACGACGCGCATTCCGAGGACAGCAGAGGTTCCACGAAACGGCAACAAGTCGTCGAGAAGCAGCAATCATAGCGTAGGAAGCAAGCTCGTGCAACAACACAAAGCAACGAAGAAAATGTTCATGTGTTCGTGTGTTCGTGTGTTCGTGTGTTCGTGTGTTCGTGTGTTGGCTGGCGGTTGGCGGTTGGCAGCCACCGCCACCGCAGAATTTGAACGGCGGACACGTTGGAATGCAGACACGATCGAAGGGTTTATATCAGCGACGAAACAGTGGGCAGTGGCGCAACGGCGCAAGACAACGCTCATGGGCTACAAGACGGCATTGAATGCCCTGGATGGCTCGCTATTAGAATGCCATTGTACGTATGCTGCAGCTTGCTTCGTTTTTATTTATACAAAGTGGCAGCTTGACTTTCTTGATGCTCATCACAAACAATTCCTGTGGTTGAAGAACAGTGTTGCATCTTGTTGCATGGCTGTATGCCATAACGACGATAGTCCAGTTGAGTACCACACGTTGTAGTTCACAGAGTTACTTCACGCTATGGTAGAAGATCGCAATTCATCTACTGCCACCAACAACCGTGAGCGAATCACCTCGTCCACACTCCACGCGGCCGCTGCGAAGTCATAGCCAATTTTGTCGCTGGCGTCTTGAGAAAAGAAGAAATACTTCGTGGCGAAAGTGTAGTTGTGCATACAAAATGTTTGTAAGTTACCAAGGCACACAATTCCAGTTCCGCAGTTATAAGTTGCGGGAGTAACGCGAGCGTGGTGGTGTTGCCCAAGCCAACGCTGACGATGGCGTTGGGCGCGCGGCGCGAGCTGGCCGAGTAATGTGAACGGTGACTGCCGAAGATGAATCTGACATGGGCTCTGCCGACAGTTCCTCGTCGTAGTCGTCATCAAAGTCTGACTCGCAATCAAATTCATTGTCCGAACCGTGCGAAGAAGTCTCGGGAATTTTCGTGGCAGGATGCTGGTCAATGTCGGCAGTCGACTGCGGTGGATGCTGATCCACAGTATCTGTTGCGGCCGGCCGTGCAGACTTTTCAGGTGTATCCCGGGGTGCAAGCGGTGATTGTGCAACGTTTGTCGCGGGTTCTTTCCGAATCACTGCGCCGTTGTCGGCGGGCGGCGAAGGGTTAGCGACTGCTCCTGGAAGCGGCGTGCTGTGCGCAGGTTTTGCCCTCGGCTGTATCCGTGCGCGTGCAGCCCCCCGTCTGAAAACTGCTGCTGCGACGGCGGCAATCGGGTCCGTGTTCGAAGTTTCACCTCCTGAACTTTCGGCATCGTCGTCACAGCCCACGAAAATTTCCTCGTCATCCTCAAGCACAGTGTCTTGCGGGAGCTCGATCACGTCTGCTGGAGCTGCGGTTTCCGCTGTCGGTGCCATGACAACGTGTGTCGTTGACTTCGAAACAAGTTTCAACGGGCGCCCTCGAGAATCAGTGGCCGCCAGAGGTGGAATAGGAGATTCATCCATCGCCCCAGCTTGAATAAAACGAGATTCACCAACATTGCGCGGAATAGTGAAACTTGGAGCTCGCCGTTGCGGATGCTTGTAATCCACAGCCGTTGTCGGCGGCGACAAGATGTGTGGCTTCTTCACGTTGAAAAATGAGCCAGAGTACTCACCAGTGCCGAGCATGTCCGGCCGCCATGGTTGACGTGTGCTGCTTCCTCCAAGCACTTCTCGAGTGCTCTGGTCAAACTTTTGCGGCGTGTGCAGAGCGTGATGACTGACTGGGGGCGTGCCCGGGCTGTTACTCGCCGCTGACAGATCATGCGCGTGCAATGGAGGTGTCGATTGGATCGGCGGAGATCTACTTGAACTGCCGGTTGGATGGTAATTCGGGTAGTGGTCTTTGACGTAGTGTGGGACAGAATCCACGGACCCTGTCTCAGGTGATAATGACTTCAGCGACATTGAAGCCAGTCTAGTGTCATGGTCGAGACCAGGTGTGCCACGTCGACTTCGCACCAATGCTGCTTCCGCCGCCAACTTCTGTGCACGAATACTGTTGTCTAAGGCCTGCTGCGCAGTCGCTGTTGCTTCTGCAGCAGCACGAACTAAGTAATCCTGTGGCGATGGATACACGGTCGGCGATACGCGGGGCGATCGTCGTCGGCTTGCACTGTTCGCTGAGTTTGGCGCAGACACGCCGCCAGCTCCACTGACATGGACACTGCTCGAGTGAGACTCTTCTGCGGGCGAAGTGAAGGCATCTGAGGCATCTGCCGGGGGTGGACTTCTCCGCTTTGCGATGGGTGGTGGCGTCGCCTGGTCATGTGCGCGGTCGCTGTGATTCGGAGGTGGGTCTAGTCCAAGGTCGAGTCCGCGGCCATGCTTGTACAACAAGTGGTGAGAGTCCATGAGCTCCTTGTTGAGGGCAGCGTTGACTACATCCAGTGCTGCACACTTTTGTTTTTGCTCCGCAGTTTGCTGTTTGGCAGCATCCACCTCGGCACGCAACTTTGCGATTGAAGCTTCGTGGTCGGCTTTCAACTCCGCAAGTTGTTTGACTTCCTCCTGCAGCTGCACAAGCTTGGCGTCCTCGGCTCTCTCCGCTCCCTCTACGAGTAAAGCTTGTGCGTTGAATTCGTTCCGCAGTTTCCGCAGCGCACTTTCCATTTCCGAATGAGCAGCCTGCGCTTCGTCAGCAGCGCGTGACTTTTCCTCTGCAATTGCTGTCTTTTCTTCGGCATCGACCTGAGCTGCTTTGAGCTCTAACGCCCGCAGGGCTTTGTCAGCCGCGAGTTTCTCCACCAACTGTGTCCGCGCTTCTTGGGCAGCCTCCGTATCTTCACGGGCACCGCTGAGTTCGGCCTCGAGAGTGGCCTCCGCGAGACGAGACTGTTGCAGTTCGTCTCTCAAATCGTCCAGAAGCTTCGAATAGTTCCGTTCCGCATTCAAGGCCGTGTCAGTGAGACTCGCAACTTCAGTCTCGAGCGTTTTGTCCTTCTCAGCACATTCTGCCTCCAAAGCGCGGCATCGCTGCATCAGGAGGTTATCTGCCGCTTCTTGCTGCTTTTTCAGTGCCTCTGTCTCCTCGCGCAGGGCTTGGTTTTCTTCTGCGGCTGCACTCTCCGCAGCTTTTGCAGCAGTCTCCAATCTAGATGCCAGGTCGTAGGCTTCCGAGGTTTGAGCACGTGCGGCAGCCAGCTCGTTCTCGGCATCCGATTTCGCCTTCGCGAGCATTTCATCCGCCTCTTGCTTTGCTTTCTCGGCGTTCTCGCACTCCTGTTTCAGCTTCTGACGAGCCTCACCAATGCTATCGCTTAAATCAACGATTTCCTGCACAAGTTTGGTGTTGCCGTTTTCCAGTTCCTCATTTTTGGTGGCGATGTCATCCACTTTGAGAAGGAGATCTGCCGACAACAATGCAAATTGGTCACGCATTTCGTTGTTTTCGTTTTGAAGTTCACCCACGCTTTCCTCGGCCTTCTGTTGCTCAGCGCGTACCAGGTCCAACTCACGGGATGCTCGCGCAATTTCCTGTTCCAGCTGTTGTTCAGCAGCTTCGTTCGCTTCCTTCAGCTTGACGGCCGCGTCCTGCAACGCAGCAGCATGAGCCTCTTGTGCTTGTCTGAGTTCGTCGCGGAGGGAAGCTCTGTCGGCGGCAACAGTTGTGACAGCCTCCTCGAGCTTGGCCACTTGCTCGGTCTTGGCCTCAATTGTAGTGTTGGCATCTTCGAGTGCTTCTTCCAAGCGTTTTCGTTGTTGCCAAGCTGCTTCCAAGGCCTCGCCAAGACGAGCTTTGTCTTCCGCTGCCTCACTCAGCTTGGCATCCGCCTCGGCCTGCGCCTCCGCGGCGCGCTGCTCGGCTTCTGCTGCAGCTGTCGCAGCATCTTCGGCTGCCTGCTGCGCGTTGCTTGTGACTTCGGCGAGCTTGTCGGACAGAGCTGCCACTCTGTCCTTTTCGGTCCGGAGCTCGTCCTCGATCTTCAACTGCTGCTCACGCAAATCACTGAGAGCCTCAGCCTGAGAGTTCAATTTTGTTTGCAGCTGTTCTCGAGCAGCCTCCACGAAATCAAGTTCTGCTGTCGTTGCATCCACCAACTGTTGCAACGCGTCCTGCTTCTCGGTCGCAGCTTTTGTCAGTTCTGTCTCCCTGGCTTCTCTTTCGTCGGCGGCTGCCTGCATCGCCTCTTCGTGCTGCTCGGCGTCTGCTTCTCGAGCAGCCTGCGACTCTTCAAGCTCCTGCTGAGTCTTGGCATTGATTTCCTCCAACTGAGCAATATTTTCCGCGGTTTTCTCGAATTCTTCTCGAAACTGCTTTGTCAGCTCTGCGGTCGACTGCTTTAGATCCGCGAGTTCGGCTTCTAACTTTGAGGCACGTTCTCGCGCCCGTTTTGCTGAGCCTTCCGCGCGCTTGACACGATGCACCCACCGCGAGCCGGCCTTGTCGATGAGCTCAGTGGCGACACTGGATCCTTCAGCCAGGGCGTCTGCCGCATCCTTCCTCAAACGTGCTAGTTGTTCCTTCACGACGTCCAGGCGGACCTGCATCCTCGCGCACGGCTTCTTGAGGTGCGATCGAAGGGTACCGATTCCGCGGGTGAGCTGCGCGTTGGAGTCACGCATTTGATCCTGCGTTTGCCCCAGCAAGACATTGATCTTGCGAACAATCTCGTGAAAATTAAGTGTTTCGATGTCCACCGGGACATGCACTGGGACGCTCAGCAGCTCCACGTCACCAGGTCGCTTGCCGTCCACAAAGGCCTTAACTCCTTGCCAGAGTTCGCCGGCAGAATGGTTCAGCTTGAACAGGTTAGCGACGACTTCGCCCATGAACTGTCGTAAGTTGAAGCTGGAAAACTGAGTTGGATTGACGCTGGAGAGGGGAATGGAAAAGTACTCTGCAGTTCTCTCGAGGGCAACTTCTTTTTCTAAGAATCCTTCTTTTAGTCGCTGCACTTCTTTTTGCAAGTCGCATACGGTATCGACATTTTTCTGCTTTGACTCTTCGAATTCGAGCTTTAGCTTTCTGATTTCGGCATCTTTCCGTTTCAACTCCAGTTCAAGCTTTCTGTTTCGAAGAACCAACATGCTGCCTTTGTTTTCCGCCGGGCCTGTCCCTGGCGTGTTTTGAAGTTGGCGGGGATACAACGGCCGACTGCGGCTGCTCGAAGCTGAGATATCACGCAGCGTCAACTCGCTCTGCGGCGTCGCAGACAGTGTCGTGCTGTGCATATGCGGATCAAAAGACATCCTGCCACGTTGCCACGCCTAGTGGTGCAACCACACACTCTCTCGTGGTTCGCAATTACATTGGACTGTCTCCCACGGACAGCGAACGCTGATGCACAGACGCGACGCTGTTGTGAACGAGCGGCACAGAAAGTAGACTTGCAGGCGACGGACAAACGAAACGAAACGAGAAACCGACGACGAAGAAGACGCAACTTCGTATTTTCGCAGCACACGCTGGCTGCCTAGTGCTGTGGTACTGACAACCACGTTTGTGTCAGTTGGCATGCCATTATATTGGCAAACTATGCAACGAAGCGTAGCGAGCAACGAAAACGAATGCAACCAACAACCAACAAGCAAACCAGACACCAAAACGAACGACTGAACGATTCTGGGAACGATCCATGGAACGAACGTACGAACGCACGAACTCACGTACGCACGAACTCACGTACACACCAACACACCAACGAACCGACGCTCGAACCAACAAACGCACGAACCAACCAACGAAAGAACCAACGAAAGAACGAACCAACGAACCAACGAACCACTGAACGAACGAACGAACGAAGCACACAACAAACGAACCAACGAACGATCAACGACGCAACGAACAAACCA
>ENA-OWNT01001384-OWNT01001384.1-seawater-metagenome-genome-assembly--contig:-NODE-1384-length-31120-cov-6.888509_pt1 | contig 31120 bp, 30 predicted proteins | sample MGYA00238136_ERZ651165 | MGnify/ENA primary metagenome ERZ651165 (study PRJEB26861, sample SAMN08777766) | seawater metagenome | isolation source: coastal seawater | place: USA: Florida | collected...
TCAGCGATATCAGCTGGCTTACCAGACTGGATAGCGATTTCGATTTGGATTTCTTTCTCTTTCTCAACAACTTCTGCCGGAACGTTTTCAGGCTTAACAAACTGCGGGCTTGCAGCTGCAACGTGCATTGCAACGTCTTTAGCTAGCTCGTCGTCACCACCAGTAAGGATAGAGATAACGCCAATACGGCCGCCGTGGATGTAAGCACCTAGTGTGTCACCTTCAACGTTGATAACACGACGTGGAGAGATGTTTTCACCGATTTTAGCAACTAGCGCATCACGTACTTCGCTAACTTTAGCGCCGTTCATTTCAGCGTCGTTAAGAGCTTCAATATCGTTGATGTTGTTAGCTGCCGCTACTTCTAGAAGCTCGTTACCGAACTTAAGGAAGCCTTCGTCACGTGCAACGAAATCAGTTTCACAGTTAAGTTCAAGCATAGTCGCACGACCCGCTTCAACTTTAGTAAGGATTACACCTTCAGCTGCGATACGACCAGCTTTTTTAGCTGCTTTCGCTTGACCTGATTTACGCATGTTTTCAATGGCTAGCTCAATGTCACCATCCGTTTCAACCAGGGCTTTTTTACAATCCAGCATACCTGCGCCAGTACGCTCGCGCAGTTCTTTAACTAGTGCTGCAGTCACTGCCATTTTTCAATTCCTCAGCATTAAATATAAAATTCGTTAGGTAAAAGGGGCGATATCGCCCCTCTCAATACGGTTCGTATTGTAGTACCGTCATATTATCTACATATGACAGTCAGCAATCAGAATTACTCTGCTGCTTCTACGAAGTCGTCTTGCTCAGCTTGTACTTCAAGGTTGCTTTCGCGACCTGAGTTGATAGCGTTTGCAGCTGCATCCAAGTAAAGTTGGATAGCACGGATAGCATCGTCGTTACCAGGGATGATGTAATCAACACCGTCTGGGTTAGAGTTAGTATCTACTACACCAACAACAGGAATACCTAGGTTACGCGCTTCAGTGATAGCAATGTGCTCGTGATCTGCGTCGATAACAAAGATTGCGTCTGGTAGACCGCCCATATCTTTGATACCACCAAGGCTGTTTTCAAGCTTGTCCATTTCACGCTGTAGCATTAGCGCTTCTTTTTTAGTTAGCTTTTCAAACGTACCGTCTTGGCTTTGTTGCTCAAGGTCTTTAAGACGCTTGATTGACTGACGTACTGTTTTCCAGTTAGTCAACATACCACCTAACCAACGCTTGTTTACGTAGTACTGGTCGCACTTAAGAGCAGCATCTTTAACTGCTTCGCCAGCTGCGCGCTTAGTACCAACGAAAAGGATTTTACCTTTCTTAGACGCAACACCTGAAAGGTAGTTAAGTGCGTTGTTGAAAAGTGGAACCGTTTTTTCAAGGTTGATGATATGAACTTTGTTACGTGCGCCGAAGATGAAAGGCTTCATCTTTGGGTTCCAGTAACGAGTTTGGTGACCGAAATGCACACCGGCTTTCAGCATGTCACGCATAGAAACATTAGCCATTTTATTTTCCTCTTGGGGTTAGGCCTCCATATACCCCTTGTATCGATCCAGACCAACCTAGATTGAGCTGAACACCCCGATACGAAGTGACGGTATATGTGTGTTTTAATAAAATAAATTTACCCTCAAAAACGGCGCCTTTCGCTTGGCGTAAACACCAAGAAAAATTTAGCTTTCCGTCAGGGCGCGCGCTTTATACCACAACAAGCACTTGAGCTCAAGTTTTCGCGCTTAAACCGTATCTTTTTTCTGAGTAAAGGTTGCGTTAGGTAGCGTGTTTTTCTTTTAAAGTATCCAGCCAAACTAAAGCTGGCTGATTAACTTACCGACACATAAAATTAACCATAATTTACAGTAACTTACTCAGAATGACCTGATTAATGTTATACTGCGTAAAATAGTTATTAATTACAGATTTTAACTTTAACGAGTTGAGAGGCGCTGTGTCAGCAATTATCAAAACCCCTGAAGAAATCGAAAAAATGCGCGTCGCTGGTAAGCTAGCGGCAGAAGTTCTAGAAATGATCACGCCGCATGTTAAAAAAGGTGTGACAACAGATGAGTTAAACACCATCTGTCACGACTATATTGTTAACGAGCAACAGGCAATTCCCGCTCCGTTAAATTATGGTCATCCGCCATTTCCTAAATCTATTTGTACGTCGGTAAACCACTGTATTTGCCACGGCATTCCGTCTGACAAAAAATTGAAAGATGGCGATATCATAAATATTGATGTCACCGTAATTAAAGACGGTTACCACGGCGATACCTCTAAAATGTTTGTGGTAGGCAAACCTTCTATTCTTGCAGAGCGTCTTATCCGCATCACTCAAGAATGTTTGTACCAAGCCATTGAACAAGTGAAGCCAGGTATGCGCCTTGGCGATATTGGTCACATTTGCCAAACCCATGCAGAAAAGCATAACTATTCAATTGTGCGTGAATATTGCGGTCACGGTATAGGCGCAAGTTTCCATGAAGAACCACAAATAGTGCACTACGGCAAGCCGGGAACGGGTGACGTTTTAGAGCCAGGCATGTGCTTTACCATCGAGCCAATGGTAAACGCGGGCAAGCGCTATTCAAAAGTACTTCCCGACCAGTGGACGGTAGTGACAAAAGACCGTAGTTTGAGTGCCCAATGGGAACACACATTATTAGTTACGGAAACCGGTGTTGAAGTGCTTACACTGCGAGAAGATGAAACACTACCACGTGTAATTTCTCACAGTTAGGGCTTTGCCTTGGGCATTAATTCAAAAGCAGTAAGTCTTTTCTTACTGCTTTTTTTATCTCTGATTTAAATAACTTATCGCTAAAAAGCAGCTTTCTTCCGTTTCACTTCACACTTGCCATTTTCATGTAAGCCGCGTCTTATTTGGCCTGCTGTTGCACTCTTCTGTAATCAAGACTTTCAACTGAAACATTTTCGCAACATAACACCATAAATATTCACATTTAACCTTGAATTATGCATCTATAGGCTACTGCGAAAACTCGACAATTCGTGATATTGTTCATGGTGTTTAAAAACGAATCTATGTAAAAGGTGTATTTTGAACCTGCCATCACTGATTAAAAACATCGATGCTATTACGTCAGTAGACGATATCCCAGCGATTAAACGCTGTGTTGAAGACAGCTATTCTTGGATCACGACATCATTTGATAGCACACCCGTAAATCAGCTGGTCACCGGCAGAGCACAATTCGTTGATGCACTTTTATGCCATTTGTGGCAACTGTATGGTTTGGATACAGTGAGCGAGCTAGCGCTTTGTGCTGTAGGTGGTTACGGGCGAGGCCACCTTCAGCCACATTCCGATATTGATTTACTGATAGTAAGTAAGAAAAAACTCAAGCAAGAAGCACAAGAAAAGATTGGCCAGTTCATTACCCTATTATGGGACATCAAGTTAGATGTGGGGCAATCTGTTCGCACAATAAAAGAAACCGTAAAGCTTGCCAAAGACGATATCACCATTGCCACAAACCTTGTTGAAAGCCGTTTGCTTTGCGGATGTGAAAACACGTTTGAAAAATTATGGGAAGACGCTAACGGACGAAACTCTTGGAGCAGCAAGGCTTTCTTTTCGGCAAAATATGAAGAGCAAAAGAAGCGCCATGCAAAATTTAACGGCACAGCTTACAACCTAGAGCCAAATATCAAAGAAAACCCGGGCTGCTTGAGAGATATACAGTCAATTGGTTGGGTTGCCAAAAAACACTTTAAAGAATATGACGGCTGGAATTTGGTCGGTCATGGCTATTTTACCGAGCAAGAGCACAGTGAGCTTATCGCCTGCAGAATGCACTTATGGAAAATGCGCTGTGCTTTGCATTTGGTCGCCGGCAGAAGTGAAAACCGATTGCTGTTCGATTATCAGCCCGATGTTGCTCAAATGATGGGTTACGGCGAGGAAGGTAAAGCGTCTGTAGAAAAAATGATGCGTGACTTTTTTAGAACCGTTGCGCGCGTTTCAGAACTCAATCAGATGCTATTGCAGCGTTTCAAGTACGATATGCTTAACCAAAGCATACAGCGCACATCAATTATTAACGATGACTTTGAATTGCTAGACAATATGATTTCGCCTCGGCATGAAAAGGTTTTCTCATCACCTGAGGCCATTCTGGATTTTTTAAATCTGATCACCAATACACCAGAAGTTCAGGGCCTAAGCACAATTTGCATACGACAACTGCGTAATGCACACCGCGCGTTTGAGACAGAATACTTCGTTGAACGCCCCGCCTGTCGCGAAAAGTTCATGGTATTGATGAAACAGCCAGACTTTTTTAATTTCGCATGGGACGTAATGCACCAATACGGTATTTTACAGGCGTACCTTCCGGAGTGGGATACCATTGTTGGGATGATGCAGTTTGACTTATTTCACGCCTACACCGTAGATGAACACACCCATAGGCTGGTAAAACACGTCAACTTTTTCTTTTCAAAAGAGAACAAAGCCTTTCCTCGCTGCGGAAGAATTTGTCGAAACTTAGATAAGCCAGAAGTACTTTACATTGCGGCTATATTTCACGATATCGCCAAAGGAAGAAACGGCGACCATTCTACGCTTGGTGCAAAAGACGTCGCCGTTTTTTGTGAGCGTCACAATGTGCCCAAAGATGACGCCGAAATGATAGCGTGGCTTGTTGAAAATCATTTACTAATGAGTGTAGTTGCTCAGCGTAGAGACATTTACGACCCTGACGTTATTAGTGAATTTGCCAGTGCCGTAAGAAGCCACAATCATCTTAACTTGCTGTATACGCTAACGCTTGCTGACATTCGCGCTACTAACGATAATTTATGGAACGATTGGAAAGCGTCATTGCTGCGCGAGCTTTATTTGATGACGCAAAAAGCCCTTGATAACGGGCTGCAGTGTCAGATAACCCTTAATGAAAGGGTAGCTACCCACAAACATCAAGCGCGACAAATATTACAAGAACGTGCTATCGACCCTATCGCTATCGACGCACTATGGGCAAGACTAGACGATGATTATTTTGTGCGTTTCAAACCCACTCAAATAGCGTGGCACACTGATGAGATATTGAAAGCGCAAGATGACTGGCTAACGCCAGACAACGAAGGGCTACTGGTAAAAGCAAATGACAACAGCGCTAAAGGCGGTACCGAATTATTAATATACGGCAAAGACAGAAAAGCACTGTTTGCGCAGGTTGCATCGGTACTTGATAGTCGCAACTGCTCAATTCACGATGCACATGTTACGGTAACCAGAGATGGCTACGTATTTGATAGCATGTTAATTCTGGAGAATGACGGAAATAGACTGTCGTCAGATTCGCGTATTGCTTCTATCGAAAACGCTATTTGTGCTCAGCTAGAAAAACCTGGACGTTCACACGAAAATAAACGTAAGCTACCGCGCCAAATGAAGCAACTGGACGTTCCAACGAAAGTTCGCTTTTTTACTATTAACGATGAAGCGACGTTGGTAGAGTTAGAAGCCCTAGACGCCCCCGGCATTTTAGCTAAAATTGGGCACGCTTTCGTTGATACGAACATTACGCTAAAACTTGCGAAAATTGCCACCATTGGTGAACGCGCGGAAGACATTTTTATCGTCAGCAACGAGGCTGGCAAAGCATTAACCCAAGAACAACAGGTAAGCCTGAAAAAGCACATCCTGTTTAAACTCGACCAACTTGAAGATATCACAATACCATGAATGAATTGAAAGCCATTATTGAAGACGCCTTCGAAAATCGCGACAGTATTAGCCCAACTTCTGCGCCAGAGGAAGTCAAGAAAGCCGTTGCCGAAGCCATTGACCTACTTAACACCGGTAAGGCGCGCGTAGCAGAAAAGATTGCTGGCGAATGGGTTGTTCACCAGTGGCTAAAGAAAGCTGTATTGCTTTTTTTCCGTCTGCATAACAATGATGTTATTGAAGGTGCTGAGAGCAAGTTCTACGATAAAGTTCCGCTAAAATATACCAACTACACCGCTGAGCAATTTGCTGCTGATGGCGCGCGTATTGTGCCACCAGCTGCAGTACGTACAGGTACTTTTGTTGGAAAGAACGCGGTTGTTATGCCTTCTTATGTGAACATCGGTGCGTTTGTTGACGAAGGTACTATGGTAGATACATGGGCTACTGTTGGTTCATGTGCCCAAATTGGTAAAAATGTGCATTTATCTGGCGGTGTAGGCATTGGCGGTGTGCTAGAGCCGTTACAAGCTAACCCAACCATTATTGAAGACAACTGCTTCATTGGTGCGCGCTCCGAAATTGTAGAAGGCGTTATCGTTGAAGAAGGCTCTGTTATTTCAATGGGCGTTTATATTGGTCAAAGCACGCGTATTTATGACCGCGAAACTGGTGAAGTACACTATGGTCGTGTACCTGCAGGCTCTGTAGTGGTAGCAGGTAACCTGCCAAGTGCAGATGGCAAATACAGCCTATACGCCGCCATCATTGTTAAGAAAGTAGATGCAAAAACACGTGCAAAAGTGGGCATAAACGCCCTATTACGCGACGCTGAATAGTAACGATATTAACGAAGGCAGTGATCCACAAAGCGTTGTTGAGATAACTGCATCAAAAAAGGCGCCCTATCGGCGCCTTTTTCATTTGTTGTATTGAGCTTACGCTAGCAGTTTATCTTTAATTGAGTTCACCCACTCTACTACATCCTTTTCAGGTTCAAGTGTTTCCATTGCATCAATTTCAAGCATGTCTGCTACTGCGTTGCCTTTAAGCTCAGTTAAAAGCGTTTGAAATTGCTTGCCCGCCCCGCAAAAACTTTCACCGTAGCTACTGTCGCCTAATGCGGCAACAGCAAAAGGCTTGCCGGCAAGTTCTGGAGACTCATCTTGAAGATCAGAGAATACAAATTCCAAATTTGGTGGCACATCACCTTGGCCTGTGGTTGATGTAATAATTAGTAGCGCATCTGCATCTGTGAAGTCAGATACTGATGGGTCGCTTTCTAGTGAACAATCAACGCCCTGCCCCGCTAAATTCTCTTCAACTTGTTCAGCAACATGTTGAGCATTGCCATACACGGTGCCCGCAATTATTTTCAATGTACTCATTTAACCCTCTATTTCTTTGTTTAATGTCGCCGCAGTATTAACCGTGCTGCTCGAATATTTAATCTACCCTACGCTATCCGCCCGTACTTTTTGCCCGCATAGTGAAGCGGCTAACTACCCAACAGCGAAAGGCGCTAACTCGTCCAATAATTTTCGCATTTCGTGGTGCATTTCACTATTAACCGTTATCCATTTTTGGTGCACCGGGTGCGTGAAGCCCATTTGTGTACAACTTAAGGCCAAGTTTGAAAAATTAAAGTGCGCTTTGGCGAATTTGTTTTGTTTGCCGTCTCCATGTGTCGTATCGCCAATAATAGGATGGCGAATATGCACCATGTGTCTTCTTAATTGGTGTTTACGGCCGGTGCTTGGTAATAGACGGACAAGCGTATACCTTGCACTTTGGTATTTACCAACGGGTTCAGGCACCTCAAAACGCTTTACGCTCTCATATACAGTCGTAGCTTGCTGAGGTGGCTGCTGAGGACGTTTGTGTTTATCCGCAATTTTGTCGTAGCGATATTTCAGCGCGTAATCAATCATTCCACTGTTATGCACAAAGCCTCTTACCAATGCGTGGTAAGTTTTACCTATCTGCTTTTCCATCATTTGCTTGCCAAGCGCTGCTGCGATATCAGAACTGAAGCTGAATAACAGTACCCCCGACGTTGGCCTATCTAAACGATGCGCTGGGTAAACGTGCTTTCCCAATTGATCGCGCAGTGTTTGAACCGCGAACACCGTCTCGTGTTTATCTATGGGGCTTCGATGAACCAACATGCCGGGAGGCTTATCTATCGCAACGATATATTCATCTTGGTAAAGCACGTTAAGTACATTCCCGCCGTGGTTTTCGCGAAGATCATTGCTAATAGGGAGTTGAGTTTCGGCCACTAATTTACATCCTTACTAGCTAGCGCAGCAATGTCATCAATGCGCTTTAAGCATGCCAGAACACCAGAGACTCTCTGTTCAACATTTTCATCGGCATTATCTTTGGAAACCCCCTCTACACGGCCTTTAACACCAGAGTCCAAATACAATTCAGCCGCGGGGTATATTTGCATTTCAGGCACTTTATTACCGCTGTCCAAAAGCCATTGCATTTTAGGTATGAAGATAAAAGCCAGCCAGCTCTCAAATGGCATTGAATCAACAGCAAAAGGCGTCGTACTCTGCATGGCTTGTTGCGATGGAGGTGTGCTGGGCCACATTTCTGCAGACTTCATGGCTTGAACTAGGCATACCAATTCATCGGCCATCTCAGCATTGAATTCACTCACTTTCACCTCATTAAACAAAACGACAAACACGACAGCGTTCGTTTAAGGCTTTTTGTATATCGCGCTGTCAGTAAAAAAACGAGCGGAGTATAGCATTGCTACCGCTCAATTTGTTAGACGTACCCGTAAAAAGCACACCTGTGATAAACTTTCACAAACAGAAGTATTTCGGATTGAGCAATGAGCGCTAAAAACATTAATTCCATAAGCGAATTTTTATTACATGCGGGAACTGAGTACCATGTGTACGACATGGGACGACGACTTGTACCCACCGATGCACAAGCCTTTCTAGATATAGAAAATGGCGCAGCATACGCTCCGTACCCACGTCAACAGCACGCCTGGTTTGGCATTGTATTTTGGAATAAACACGCGTCGAAACAACATTATATTTGGTTTGTAAAACTGCCTCTTGATGAACAAGGCTTGGTAGTTGCCGCTGCACGAAATCATTTTTTAGATATTATTATGGATGCGTTAGGGCAAAGTGTTGCAGATGATTCTGAGAAAGCGCAAACCCTTCCTGACAACCCGTACTCATTTGTACCAGGCCAAACGCTGCTTGCTCAGTTCAACGCTATGGTAAAAACCGCATTAAGCCAACCATTGAGCGAAGATGCGCAAAAAGTAGAAGCGTACATACAAGCGCCTCAATTAGTAGACTGGCAGCAGCTATCAATGCAGAGTGTGGCTGACTTTGTATGTTCGCTTCCTTCTCATGACAAGCGCGATAGTTTAGTAAACGCATTTGTGAAAAATCATGGTTTATATTCGGATGTATTCTTAAATACTATGATGGAAATGTGTGAAAACATTGCTCTTCACGAAGCAATGGAAACACTATTTATTAATAGGCTTAATAGCGATGCTGATGTTTCTCTTGCCGCGCTTCGCGGACTGTCTACACAGGAATATAGCGGTACCATTAATAAGGCCCTTACAGAGCTTCTTAAAAATGAAAACGCGCAACGTATAGATGTTTTAAGTGTTGTGGCTGCCCGCCATTTTGAGCAGTTCGATGATGAATTACTCGCGTCTTTCTTAGAGCAAGCCGCTTTGGTCGATGAACAAGAAGCTCACAACGGCGCATTATTTTCTGGGTTCTTTTCTGACTTGGTCCAACTTCCCAAGTTAAGAAGACAAGTGCTTACACTGTTGCACTCGCCTCAGAAAAGTAAAACGCTATCCAGTGCCTTTGAAAAGCTGTTTGCTCAAGCGAGACAATAACATGACGTTACTTGAACTGGTTGTGTGGTTAGTTATTGGTTTTACAGGGTATCAGTTTTGGCGCGTACGAGGCATTTCAGAACGAAGTAATAGCTTTCTAAAACAGTACTGCGACACGCATGGACTGCAGCTGCTTAGCGTTGCCCGCAGTAAAACTCGCTTTTCATTTAAGTATGGTAAACCAGACTGGCAAAGCACATTTGTTTTTGAATTTTCCAGCAATGGAGAAGACAGATACAGTGGCGAAGTTGAAATGATTGGGTTACGCGTTATCAGAACTGAAGTTCCACCGCATAAGATGTAAGCGCGAAAACGCGACACGGTCCTTTATTGTGTGGAAAGTATGCAAATAAGAGCACTTTCGTATAAACATAAAAAAAAGGGGAACCTTACGGTTCCCCTTTTTCTTGGAATTTTGAGTTTCCCTCTCTGCGATCCTTTGCGACTAAAATCATCCCGATTAAAATCCGTATTCGCCCCTTTCCATTTTCTCTCGCGCCTTCCTGTGCGAGCTACCCATCCATGAGCAGGTCCCTTTCCATTTATCCTTAATAACTGCACATCCTGCGTGCAGTGTTCCTCTTCCTAAGGCTGTCCTTGTCAGACTCCGCTGACTATCCCTTCCGTTACTCCCTTATAACTACACATCCTGCTGTAGTCTTACCTAAATCCGTGGCGTGTCCTATGTCATCCGTGGTTTGCTCGTCCGTGCAAATTCTTCCATGAGGTGGGCTTCTTGCTACATCCTGTTGTGACTCCTGTCACGCAGTCAATCCCTTGAACCAGTCCCTTACACTTATCCTTGAACTAGTCCCTTCAATCCATCCCAGCATTCCGTACTTTTCATTTACAGCGTCCACGCTGTGTTCCATTCCATTCACTCACCGTCCTGTGAGAATCTCGTCCTTAAGTTGTCCCAGTTAGTCCTTTCAAATCTTCCTGACTCGTCGTGTATCCCTGTGACATGTACATAGTATCCCTTCCAAATATTACCGCCATATGGAATTACAAACTTTTAAGGGTGTTTTTTTGGACTTTTTTGTCTTTTCTAGAAAAATTTAATTAAATCAGTGACTTTAGACTTTAGTCTAATTTTAATATACACAAAATAGGTAAGATCGCTCACAGCATTTGTAGGAAATGTCTTACAAACGCTGAAGAAAATGTGACTTTAGGGAAAGAATTTGCGAATTGCTGTTACTTTTTTCTGTACATTACTTCGCCAGTAACATGCGAAAGACTGACTTGTCCTACAATCTCATAGTTATCATCGTTGAAAAACGAACGATGTTTGGCAACCGTGACAAAAACAGCGACACCTTCACTCTTATTGTCTTCATCTACTACGCTGTCTATGGCGCCAAGTAAAACATGCCCCAAACCATGCTCTTGATAGTCGGGGTGCACCGCAATAAAGCTCAACATGTGAAAATTTTCAGCAGGTACCAGTGAACGCACCTTCTCCTCTTTCTCAAGCATTTGTTTAGTGCCAAATAATCCTGCAGTAAGCAGCATACGCAGACGCCAATGCCAATAACGCCCTGCACCAAACGCTGCATCAGGCGCAGTTAGGCACGCAACAGCAATAAGACGTTCTTTATCAAACAATCCAATTATAGGTTGCTCCGCTACCCAAAATGCATTTAGCTCTTCCCGAATGGCCGAACGAAGACGGCTTTCATAACCTTCTTTTTCAGCCTGGAAAATATCGACAAATAAAGGATCGTCTACATATGCGTTGTAGAGAATAGAGGCGGCTACTTTTAAATCGTCGACGGTAAGATAGATTGCTTTAACCGTTTCGTGCAGCGGCACCGTTGAATCATTTAAGGCGTGAGTATTCATGAGGGTCTCCTCGAAGGCTGAAATGCAACGGCACTATCAACTACTTGAAAGTACTGGTTACTTGAATCAGTAAAATAATATCGATTACATAAACGTAATCCGTTAACTTTTACTGTTCATTTGTTAGCCTACTTGAAAAACCCTCACATGTTAACTTTTTATTAACATTTAAAGTCTACATATAGCGCAACGCTTTAGTTCATTAAGCTGTACGCGCTATCGCCCCAACCTACCAAGCTTCCATTCTTGAAAACAAGTGGCGTGCATTCATCTTTTGTTGTAACGCCATCACCCATGGTTTTTTGTGTACGATAGAATAAAACACGATAGGTACCATCCTGCTTTTCAAAGAGCTCGTTGAAGTCGGCAACGCCCATTTTCCGCAGCACGTTTTCATATGTTGCGCCTGTTTCCAGCTTTGCTATGTGCTTGCGATTATTAAACTCTCTATCTTCCCAGTCTGCGCCGTAATGACTATCAGATCCACCGCCTACCGAAACAACGCAGCCAGAAAGAAGAACAGAAGAAGCAAGTGTGACTGATAATAGAAGCGTTTTCATGTGTATTCCTTGTTTAAACATTATGTGCTTAGTTTTTATAGTAGAACGCACTAAATGAATAATGACTGAACGTTTAGTGCGCTCGTTGTTTTGAGATATATCAACTAAACACAGTTAAACAAAATTGAGGCCAACTTTTAACCCATTGATTAATATCAAAATTATTTACAAAGCATTTTCTATTAACCAATAAAAATGGCGAATACACAAACTTATTAGTGAAATTCACACTTTTCACAAGGTAAACTGAAGCAAGAATTTATTTATCGGAAGCCTGAAGCTCAATGAATAACGACAATATACAAAAGCTTGTTTTATTGTGTCATAAGATGCAGCAAGAGGGAGTGACTCCCTCGGTTGGCATGCTACGCTCGAAAGCGCCGTTCAAAGTATCGGTAACCGAAGCAATTGAGACTATAAAACGCTTTAACGTAAGCAGTGCGCATACACCTAAAAAGGTAGTTGCCACGAACAATGCGGAACAAGCACTAAGCGAAAGAGTCGCCCAACTAGAAAACGAGGTTGAGCTTTTAAAGCGCTCTTTAAGTGATGTAATTAAACAGTTATCAAAGTGACCTAATCAATTTCTGCATTGCAGCTTTTGGCTTTGGCTGTAGCGCTCAAGTAGGTGTTGGCGTTAGAGATGCTAAAAACGCCGCCAAATTTGGCGCTACAATTTGCTGCGGCTCTTTTCCTACTTGCTCAAGCGCAACTTCACCAGTGTCATTTATAATAGAAAGAATAAAATCTTCTTCATCGGTCAAGCCAAAGAAAAGCGTTGGAGCTTGCTTAAGTCGTTGTTTCATAAGCAGGTGTCCAATCAAGTTTTGTTGAAGACCTTCAAAATCTTCGTCATTCCAAACTTGAAGAAGCTCACACTGACCTTGTTCAGCGGTCGCTGTAAAATTCGCACTGTAATAACGGGTGAAAAATTCACAGAAATCAGGATGCAATGAAAGCGACATCGCATTCTCTACATTTTCGAAGCTATTCTGGCGTTCTTGCATTCTTCCTTGCGTTCTGTTTTGCATTTTAGGTGCCCAACTTACCATTTCACCTTCACTTGGCGCTAACGCACCAATGGTAGCTGTTTGTTCTAGACACGGAGATGGCCAGTTCGCCTCATAAGCCACTTTGAGACCACTCTCGTTTGCAGCGTCGACATAAGATGATACAAATTTATCTATTTGTTCTGAAATTGTTAGACCCATTGTGGAGTTACCTACGTATTTTTGGGGTACACTATACTTATAAATGGCGATGTCAACTTTGCCATTGTTGTTACTAGATAATGTTAAAAGGTTCTTATGTCGACAGACAAATCACCCTCAAAAGTATCAATAAAAGCACCCGATGATCTTTCCTTAGGAAAGCAGGTTGAATATGAATTTGAATACAACCCTGGCCTTCTCCAAGGCGTACCTCGTAGTTTAAGTAGAGACACCTTGGCCTTGGGTAAAGGAGCACTGCCATTCTCAGGTATAGATACATGGACGGGATACGAGTTATCGTGGCTAAATACTAAAGGTAAGCCACAAATCGCTATCTTGGAATGTGATGTACCAATTACGTCTGAATTCCTTATTGAATCGAAGTCTTTCAAACTTTATTTGAACAGCTTTAACCAAAGTAAGTTTGCGTCGCCTGAAGACGTTCGCAAGACACTAGAGGCAGACCTTTCGAACTGTGCAGGAGAAGGCGTAAGCGTTAACTTAATTCTTCCCAGTGCTTTTGAGAACTTAAAGTTTAAAGAATTTAGCGGTATTTTGCTTGATGACCTTGATATAGAAGTAACCGATTATTCCCCTGAGACTCGATTCTTAGCCGTAGATAGCGAGCAAGACGAAGTGAGTGAAACATTAGTGTCTCATTTACTAAAATCGAATTGTTTGATCACAAGTCAACCAGATTGGGCTAGTATTCAAATACGCTATCAAGGAAAAGCTATTGAGCACGAGGGGTTACTGCGTTATTTGATAAGCTTCAGGCAACATAATGAATTTCATGAACAATGTGTTGAACGTATTTACAACGACATTATGCAGCTTTGCAAGCCAAATAAGCTTACCGTGTGTGCAAGGTACACGCGTCGCGGTGGGTTAGACATCAATCCGTTCCGTTCTAACTTTGAAGCGCCTTATGCAAATCATCGTCAAGCCAGACAATAATGTGTAGCGCGAGTACCTTACAAAAAACAATTATTAAGCTAATCAATGAAGACAAATAAAAATGGAAGCTAAACAATTACAAGCTTATAAGCAGAACAATGCGCTTCTTTGCCAATTTATCATCAGGCTTTCAGCTTTTTATGAAGGCTTCTCAGATAAGATTGATAGCGAATTAGGAAAACTACGTGGGCATCTTTCTGGCACGCCTAACTTTAGCCTAGCTGCAGTTAGCATTGAAAAGCTAAATAATTTAATTCAGCACCAAGATGTAACCTTAAAGAAATACACGTCTGATACCGCGGCTTCTATTGAAGATTCGATGAAACAACTTCAAAAAATTGTTTTTGAGGATGACGAACTGAAAACGTTGACGACGAAAGAGCTCATCAAGTTAAATCAGCCTATTAATGATGTGTATAGCATATACAAACTCTATGCAAAGGCACTAACGTTACATCGTGTAGCATTAAACAAGAAAATGGTATCGCTGGCCCCCACTGAAGAAAAGTTAAATGCCTCACCGGCTGAGCACATTTCTTCAATCAGCGATGCTGAAGAAAATCACACGGCTCCACAAGACGAGAACCCTCACTACCGTTCTATCCTTGTTGAGTTAAATCAGCTGATTGCTTCATATGCTCAGAAAAAGCCTAACGATAAGCAGCTTAATGATATCAAAGACCGTTTAGAAAGCGGTATGGATGAAAATCAGCTGCTGAAAAGCTGTGTAGTAATATTGCGGATGATTGTTCAAGATGCAATGTCTGAGGCAAGTCTTACCGGAAAGGTAATACAAAGCCTACACAACTCGTTAGGGCAAATTAATAGCAGCGTATCGGAAAGCATTGAAGACAGTAAGTCGCAGTTTGAGCAGCGTAAAGCAGGTAACGAACAGCTAAAGTCTCACATCGATAGTATTGAAGAAGCCGTGTCTGAAAGCGACTCTCTAGAAGTGCTAAAAGAACAGGCTCAGTCTTGTGTGAAAAACCTAATATCAACACTATCTGAACAACAGAACAATGACGAGAAAGGGCAAGAAGCGCTGGTCTCGTTGCTGTCATCAATGCAAGAACGTATTGAAACACTTCAACAAAAAACGGCTGTTTACAAAAAGAAACTTGCCGAGCAAGTGATGCAAAGTAGAACCGACACACTAACTCGGCTACCAAACAGACAAGCGTATAACGAAAAACTTGAGCATGCTTTCTCACATTTCAAAGATTCCGGCGAGCCCCTTGCTGTGGCGGTAGTTGATATCGATCATTTTAAATCGATTAACGACCGTTTTGGTCACGCCGCAGGAGATAAAACACTTCAAGTGGTAAGCCGTCACTTAAAACAAAGCATGGAAAAACATGAGTTCATCGCACGTTGGGGCGGTGAGGAATTTGTTATGTTATTTCCAAACGCAGACATTGAGAGTGTCGACAAGAAGCTAAATGAAATGCGTACCCACCTGGCTTCATTGCCGTTTAAGTTCAAACAAGAAAAGGTAAAAATTACCGCTTCATTTGGCGCCACATGCTTTCACAAAGATGATAATACAGACTCGGTATTTGAGCGTGCAGACGAATATTTATACAGAGCAAAGAGGGATGGACGTAACCGCGTTATCACAGATTTAAATAATTAGCACAAGGATGCTGATATATGAAAAAAGTGCAGCTTAATCCGGTTGGCTCTATGAGCCAACTGTCTCAGGTGGAAGTAGCCCGCCTTCAGGATGCCACGGACAGTGAGTTTTTCTCTATGTTCAAAAACTGTTGCTTAGCAGTACTCAACAGCGGCGTTGATGAGGATAACTATGAGACACTTTTTGCCCCCTATGAAAGCTTCGACATCAAACTTGTACGACGCGAGCGTGGCGTAAAAATTGAGCTACTCAACCCTCCTGAAGTTGCATTTGTAGATAACAACTTAGTAAGAGGGGTTCATGAACACCTTTTCGCCGTGCTTCGTGACATGCTGTACATGGGTAATAAGTACGCATTCCTTCACCAAGATGAACCCGCTGAAAGCAGTGATATTACTGATATGGTTTTCGATATGTTACGCCATGCCAATGCATTAGAAGGGAATGATGGCGTAAATACTATTGTGTGCTGGGGCGGCCACTCGATAAACCAAACAGAATATAAATATACAAAAGAAGTTGGCTATCAGCTGGGCCTTCGAGATATGAATATTTGCACGGGCTGTGGCCCAGGTGCAATGAAAGGGCCTATGAAAGGCGCTACTATTGGCCATGCCAAGCAACGTCAAAAAAATGGCCGATATATAGGTATTTCTGAGCCTAGTATAATTGCTGCAGAGCCGCCTAACGCGATTGTTAATGAACTCATTATTATGCCAGATATTGAAAAGCGTTTGGAAGCATTCGTAAGGCTAGGCCATGGTATTATTGTTTTTCCGGGTGGCGTAGGTACCGCAGAAGAATTGCTTTATCTATTAGGCATACTGATGAATGAGCGCAACGCGCAACAGCCCTTTCCTGTGGTACTTACTGGACCTGCTGGAAGTGAAGCCTATTTCGAAGCTATCGATGCTTTTGTAGCTGATACGCTTGGAAGTGAAGCACAAGCTAAATATCAAATTATCGTCAATGATCCTGAAGAAGTAGCAAGAACCCTGTGCAACGGATTGGATAAAGTGAAGAAGTTTAGAGGGGCGATGGGCGATGCTTATAGCTTTAATTGGTCATTGAAAGTTGATGCCGATTTTCAAAAGCCTTTCATTCCTACCCATGAATCGATGTCGCAGCTTCAACTTCATTTATCGCAAAGTAAAAGTAGTTTAGCGTCTAACCTGCGAAAAGCCTTCTCTGGTATTGTCGCTGGAAATGTGAAGGCAGAAGGCATAAAACAAATTAAAGAGCGAGGCCCGTTTGAACTAACTGGCGATAGCAATTTAATGAGCAAAATAGATACGTTGTTAGAATCATTTGTGGCGCAGCACCGCATGAAACTGCCGGGTAGTGCCTATGAACCCTGCTATGTTGTTAAGCAAAAATGAAACGCGATGACGCACATACATTATTTGATGCATTTGCTTACGTTTACTACTTATGTTTAAGGCACTTTTTGAGATACACTAGTAGACTAACAATATATTCTTACTAGATACAAAGTACTAATGCATTGCGCAACTGCGTAGCGTCAAAGCCTAAGCGATCATGGTGACACCTGCATTAGACTCGAAATGGAAACGAGAAGTTACGGTCATGAACACCAAAGTCATTCGTCTAATATTAGCTGGTGTCGCGCTCTACGCGGTGTTTGTTTTTATGGTTATCGCCTTTTATCCCGATAAGCCTGAAAACATGGATTGGAAAGACCGTGAAGAATACAACCGAGTTCAAATTACTAAACTAAAACTGGGTAGCACTCGTGAAGAGGTTTTAGCACTTTTAGGGTCTCCAGATATCACAGAAGCGAAACGCCAAGGCGCAATGGCAATACAAGTTATGTTTTTTAGAACGCAACACGTTCGAGCTGATGGCCTAACAACTCAAGATGAATGTACTCCGCTTTTATTTGAAAATGATAAGCTGATAGCGTGGGGAGAAGGAGCCTACTCAAGCTATCAGAAAAGCTGAGGTAAACGGGAGTGACGGATATCGTTTCCACACTTAGCCGCCTTGTTCAACAACCAGAAAACACGCTAACCACCGAACAGTGCATAAATCACTGGCTTAAAACGGCAAAGCGAGTGATAACGCTGGTATATGCGAACCCAGCTATTCCGGCCTCCCTTGTTCAGCTACAAAGCGAACTGCCTTTTTGTACAAAGCAGGCTTTACTAACTGCTCTGTTTTGCAAACTAAACCAGTTTAATGACCATTACACCCAACACATTCTCGCTGCGGTCATCGCAGCCCACTGGTGTCACTCCGAAGCAAATAAAAAGCAAAATATTACTGCGTTGTTACGTTTCTTGAAGGCAAAGAAGCTAATGGTGTGGCTAGATATTCTTCGTATTCAAAAGGTGATGTTTTCTGACAAATGCGGCCCCGCGCTTGCCGATGTAAGACTATGCGCAGCGCAACGAATTTGCCTTATAAGCGCAACTTTGCTGAATAGCTCAGAGAACATATCTCCTACTGCGCTGTTTTCAGCTATAGCCAAGAAAACACCAACGCATCACAGGGAATACGTAACGGCGATTATTGATTTATTTGTAAAACCTATGCCAGGCGCCAAGGTGTATGCCAAAAACACCCCAGGCGTACTCATCGATATTCAGCAAAAACACGGCTTTATTTTTAGCCTAGCAAACAAAGATACTGAAGGTGAATGGGTTCCGCTTTCAACTATTGTATTCCCCAAACCGCTTTTTATACCTTTCGCTCACTTTATAGCGTTATATACCGATACTGCTAAACAGCGTGCTTCAACCGGAGGAAGTCAATTCTTACCAGTATCATTTGATATACAGCGTCCACCTCAGGCCCTACTTGGCATAATTGACGAATTACAAAAGCGAGACGTAGAAATTCCTGCACTTTGTACAAAAATAGAAAAAGTAGAAACCTTCAACCGGTTCTTAATGCATACCGCAGGGCAAGATAACAGGCTGCAGATACCTGTTAAAAATATAAAACAAGCGGTTATGACCTACGGTATTGAGCGCGTGGGCGATATGCTGATGCAGTTTGCATTACTAGAGCGCCTTACACAAAACGATTTTCCACTACTTGGTATGTGCAAGCAGTTCACGTTACTTTCGTGTTCTATCGCAAGTCATGTGGCTAGTTTATGTAACAGTAAATTCTCGCCTCAGTCAGCAGCACTTACCATGACGTTTGTTTGTGCTCCATTATTCACATTACCGGGGCTAAAGGTTGCATCAACACTTCCAAACAATGACGCTGATGATTTAATGATAAACCAAGGGTTCAAAGTAAAGTCACAAACACCTTGGCTATCTATATCAAGCGAACTGGCAGGAAATTGGCATCAGAGCGCTACGTGGCGAGCGGTGCTTCACCATTGTGCAAAGTCTAACGACAGTGTACCAAGCTCACTTAAGCAAGAACACGCTATTATGTTGATAAGCTTCGCAATGGCTAAAGCGTGTTTGTTCAAGGGCGATATATTTTCTTTACAACAAAATTTGGAGTTTAAGAGCCTGCTTAATCGGATAAACGTTGATTTCAGCGCGCTTACTAGCACTGTACATGATCAGGCTGCTCTGCTTTTTTGCCCGCTACCTAATTAAGTTGTCATCTAATTAAGTTCGCACGCTATTGAAGCCCGCTAGCTAAGACAATTCCGTGCCGCAAAATATGTGCAGAGTTTTACTCTTTGAACTTACACAAGCAAAATTCTTACACTAACACTAAAGTCGCACAGAGATGAATGAAGCAAAAACACGTTATAACGTAATTAATCTTTACGAATGGCTATAACTTACGCCCCCTATCGTATAAAATACCGCAACTTTTGCGCTGCTTACGGCAAAATCCCTACAAAATCCATTATAATAAGCAAGCAGACAAACTTTGGTGCGTATCGCTCGCCAAATAGCAATTTAGTAAACCTAACGATTTTGACAACAGAATTACCAGAGGATCCCTCAACATGACTCAGCAACGTATTACAGTCATTCGCGGTGACGGCATTGGCCCGGATATCATCGATGCGACCACAAAAATTCTAGATAAGGTTGGCTGTGACTTTGCCTATGACTATGCCGACGCAGGTTTAGTAGCGCTAGAAGAGCACGGTGAACTTCTTCCTCAAGCAACCCTTGACCTTATTGCAAAAAACAAAGTTGCATTGAAGGGCCCTCTTACTACACCTGTAGGTGAAGGTTTTACCTCAATTAACGTTAGCCTTCGTAAGCAATTCAAACTGTACGCTAACCTGCGCCCTGTAATGTCTTTCAAAGGCACTAAAGCACGTTACGAAGACATCGACATCATCACAGTACGTGAAAATACACAAGGTATGTACTCGGGCTTAGGCCAAGTTGTTTCTGAAGACGGTAATGAAGCTGAAGCAATGAGTAAAATCACTCGTGACGGCGCTGAAAAAATCGTAACTTTCGCTTACGAACTTGCTCGTCGTGAAGGTCGCAAAAAAGTAACAGCCGTTCACAAAGCGAACATTCTTAAGTCAACTTCTGGCCTATTTTTGAAAGTAGCACGTGAAGTGGGTGAGCGTTACCCAGACATCGAGTCAGCAGAAATGATCGTTGATAACTGCTGTATGCAGCTTGTGATGAATCCTCATCAGTTCGACGTAATCGTTACAACTAACTTATTCGGTGACATTCTGTCTGACCTTTGTGCTGGACTTGTTGGTGGTTTAGGTATGGCACCTGGCGCGAACATCGGTGAAGATTGCGCTATCTTTGAAGCGGTACACGGCAGCGCACCAGACATCGCAGGTAAGAACTTGGCTAACCCTACCTCTGTTGTTCTAGCAGCGGCACAAATGCTTGAATACCTAAATATGGGTGACAAAGCAGAGAAAATCCGTACTGCACTTAAGGACGTTATTGAGTCTGGCGACCGCACTACACGCGACCTTGGTGGTGAAGCCGGTACTACTGAGTTTACTGAAGCATTACTTGAGCGTCTGTAAGCGTTTTAGCTAACATATTCTAAAATAGCGGGCATTGCCCGCTATTTTTTTATCTGCCTTTCTGTTTACCTTATTCAAAAACGAAAAACTGTACTAAAACTGGACTGGTGTAATTTCGCCTTCTTCGTATCATTCTTCCTTGTACTAATTTTGTACACAAAGCCCCTTGTACAGTTCGCTGTAAGGGACCAACAGCAATAAAGATAAGGAAAGATCATGAAAAAAATACTTACCAGTTTAGCCATTGTTTCAGCCATGGCATTTCAAACCTATGCGGTGAATGCACAAGAGAACATGTCTATGCCTTCGCAACAAGCCGAGGTGAGCGAAAAGATTAACCTCAATACCGCATCTATTGATGAATTAACGTCATTACCAGGCATCGGAAAGTCTAAGGCGCAAGCAATTGTGAACTACAGAGAAGATGTTGGTAAGTTTCTTGAAGTTGAGCAGCTTACTGAAGTGAAAGGTATTGGCCCTAAAATGTTGAGCAAGATAGAACACTTTGTCATGGTGACTAACTAATATAGCACTGTGGCGAAACGTTGAGCCTGCTAACATCAACTGCTCTGAGGTTTTTGTTACACGCTACTTTTGAAATTTTATATGCATAAAAAATGCGCCAGAAAGGCGCATTTTTTCTATAACTTTCAACAAGCTATGAGCTTATTTAAGCACTGTCGCAAGGTATTCTTTGAACTCGTCCCCTAGCGCTGGGTGACGAAGCGCGTATTCTACATTTGCTTTCATGTAACCTAACTTACTACCGCAGTCGTGGCTTTTGCCCTTCATGTAGTAAGCATCAACTTGTTCTAAATTCATCAATGCATCGATGGCATCGGTAAGCTGAACTTCACCACCGGCTCCTGGCGGAGTGAATTCCAATAGGTCCCAAATTTTTTCGGACAACACATAACGACCAACCACTGCTAAGTTAGACGGAGCTTCATCTAACGGTGGCTTCTCTACCATTTTGTGAATTTTAGCAGACTGCCCAGGCTCGATAGATGCTCCATCTAAGTCAGCAATACCAAATTTAGACACATCTTCATCTTCAACATGCTCAACCATTACTTGGCTAACGCGGCTAGTATTAAACTTTGCAACCATATCGGCAAGGTTGTCTTTCTTAGGGTTACTAGCTGCATCGTCAATAATTACGTCAGGTAAAACCACGGCAAAAGGTGCATCGCCGATAATTGGACGCGCACACAAAACAGCGTGTCCTAAGCCATTTGCAACGCCTTGGCGAATGTGCATGATAGTTACGTCTTTAGGACAAATAGACTGGACGTCTTCTAGCAACTGACGCTTTACACGCTTCTCCAATGTAGCCTCAAGCTCGAAAGAGGTGTCGAAGTGGTTTTCAATACTGTTCTTACTTGCATGAGTAACCAAAATAATTTCTTTAATTCCAGCGGCTACACATTCACTAACAACATATTGAATTAGTGGCTTATCAACTACCGGCAACATTTCTTTTGGAATGGCCTTAGTGGCTGGAAGCATTCTAGTGCCCAAGCCAGCTACTGGAATAACCGCTTTTTTTACCTGACTCATATCTTAATGTCCTTTTTTGAATCTTCTATCACTAGGTTATTTTTCTGGAACCTAGGTGAGTTTTATCTAATTGTTATAAAGGTAATGCAATGGATGTTCCAATTACCACAACTAACGAACTAAGAGCGTTCTACTACTTAAAACAGAGAAGATGCATACTTTTAGCGCATACTTACCCTACTATCATATACAACGCACCATATTGGTGAAAGCTTTTCTGAAATAAAACAAGGAATACCAACGTGTCGCATGCTGAGTAGTGTTGAGGCGCAAGTTTAAAAACCAACACGTAAGTTATTTATAGTGACATTGATTTCTATCACCTCACCAACACCTTGACTCATAACCTCTACTGAACATGCAAAATACTGGAAGTGAAAAATCATTAAGGTGCTCATTTGTTAAACAATTGACACCTGTTCTACGTTGTTTGTCGCCCAAATCTTGTGTCTTACTGCAAGCTCAAGTATAAAAGGCTATCCGCGTACGGACATAGTTCAATAAATTAAAGAGCCTGCCTAGATAAGTGCTCTAGAATAACAACCATAAGCAATGTGGAATTAAATAAAAATATGAAATCATCTAACGATACTAGCTTTTTCGGCCATCCAGGAGGCCTGAGAACGCTGTTCTTCACAGAAATGTGGGAACGTATGAGTTATTACGGCATGCGTGCCCTTCTTGTTCTTTTCATGACGGCAAGCCTTCAAACTCAAGGCCTTGGTTTTACTGTAGCAACAGCGGGTGCCATTTACGGCTTATATACTGGTGCCGTTTACTTCTTAGGCTTACCAGGCGGCTGGCTTGCAGACCGTTTAATAGGCGGTAAGAAAGCTGTATGGTACGGTGGTCTTATCATTTTTGCTGGTCACGTTGTGCTGGCAATCGATCTGCAAAACCTTTTCTTCGTTGGTCTAATTTTAGTCGCAACAGGTACCGGCCTACTGAAACCAAACATCTCTGCAATGGTTGGACAGCAGTATGGCGACGATGATGGCCGCCGCGACAGTGGCTACGCGCTTTACTACATGGGTATTAACATTGGCTCATTAATCGCCTATCTAGTAACAGGTTACCTTCAAGAAGATTGGGGCTGGCACTACGCATTCGGTGCGGCAGCTGTAGGTATGGCTATTGGTTTAGTTCAATATTACTTTAGTAATGGCTCACTTTCAGATGAATCAGTTTCACCAGCAAACCCTTACGAGGGTGCAGCAAAACAGCGTGCATGGATGGCCGTTTTTGGCGTAGTTGCAGCGGCTGTTGTGGTTATTATTCTTGCTCACATGGGTACAATTGTTATCGAGCCTGTTGCACTTGCTCAGCAAGTGGCTGTGGCATTTACCGCCATTTTCTTCCTTTACTTTGGTTTTATTTATTTTAAAGGGCAGCTTAGTGACAACGAGAAGAAGCGCATGTGGGCGTTATTCTTGGTTTGTGTTGCATCGGCATGCTTCTGGTCTGGTTTCGAGCAAGCAGGTTCTTCATTAAACCTATTTGCACAAAACTATACAGACCGTGTAGTAGAAAGCGGTTCATTACTAACGTCATGGTTCGGTATGGAAGCTATTCCTACTGTTTGGTTCCAGCTTTCAAACTCACTATTTATCATAATCTTATCGCCTTTCTTTGCCGCGCTTTGGATTAACCTAGCAAAGCATATGATTGACCCTTCTTACACCATCAAGTGTGCTATAGGTATTGTGATCATGGCCTCTGGCTTCTTGGTGATGTTCTTGGCTTCTCAATACGCGGCTCAAGGCTTGAAAGTAGCACCAATGTGGCTAGTAACGACTTACTTCCTTCACACGGTAGGTGAGCTTTGTCTTAGCCCAGTTGCATTAAGTGCGGTAAGTAAACTGTCTCCTAAGCGCTTTGCCGGCCAGATGATGGGCGTATTCGTACTCACTTACTCTATCGGTAACATCATTGCGGGTCTGCTTTCAGGTAACTTCGACCCTGAAAAAGTCGAGCAAATGCCTGACCTATATCTTCAAATTGCGTTATTCAGCATTGCGATTGCTATCGTCATTGGTTTAATGAGCTTCAAATCTCGTTTCTGGGAAAAAGCAGGCATTGAAGAAAAGGCGTAATTTGTTTTTGTTAGTGTGTTTTAACCACTAGCAGATTACCCTACAATAACCGCCGTAACGTTTCGTTTCGGCGGTTTTTTTTTAGCGCGTTATTCACTAAGAGCACTTTATGAAGTTTTATTTTTCTACAAGAGACATTCCAGCACTTAAAGGTTTACCTTTAACTGAGCGCGTTAAGCAGCTTGATAAAGCTTCAAAGCGCCTATCAGTGCCTGAGAAAACACTGCTCAACGTACTTAAACTTTTAGTCATTGTGCCAGTGTTTGCGCTTATTCTACAAACCGCATCAAACTGGACCTCATTACTGTGGGCGTTTGTAGTATTTTTGTTTTATCCATTAATTGTTAAACCCATTCAATACTCAATGTGCGCGAAATATATTTCACAACAGATAAGCAAGGAAAATGCATGAAGACTATCCTAGTTACTGGTGGTGCAGGCTATATCGGTAGCCACACCGTTCTACAGCTGCTTGAGCAAGATTTCGGCGTAGTTGTGTTAGATAATTTGTCTAACGCAAGTGCAGAGTCACTAAGACGTGTAGAAACATTAACAGGCAAGAGCGTGTCTTTCGTTCAAGGTGATATTCGCGATACCGCAGTTCTTGATGATATCTTTAGCGAGCACAGCATTTTTGCGGTCATTCATTTTGCAGGCTTGAAAGCCGTTGGTGAGTCGGTAGAAAAACCGCTTTCGTACTACGAGAACAACGTATATGGAACGCTGAACTTATGTAAAGCGATGCAAAAACACAATGTGAAAAACATTGTATTTAGCTCATCTGCTACCGTATATGGCGACCCCGCATCGCTTCCTCTTCGCGAAGATATGGCAACAGGGCATCCTACAAACCCCTATGGTATGTCAAAACTAATGGTTGAGCATATGCTCAGCGACCTGCATGTTTCAGATAACGAATGGAACATTGTTCTACTTCGCTATTTCAACCCTGTTGGTGCACACCATTATGGACAAATTGGTGAAGATCCAAACGGTATTCCAAACAACCTTATGCCATATATCTCGCAAGTAGCGACAGGAAAGTTAGAACAGCTTAGTGTATTCGGCGACGACTACGATACGGTAGATGGAACAGGCGTTCGCGACTACATACACGTAGTAGACCTTGCAAATGGTCACTTAAAAGCACTAGACCGCCTTGCGCTCAACATGGGATTGGACAAATACAATCTTGGTACGGGTCAAGGTTACTCGGTTATTGAAATGGTTACTGCTTTCGAAAAGGGCTCTGGTAAGAAAGTGCCTTACAAAATCGCACCTCGTCGGAGCGGTGATGTCGCAGCGTGCTATGCAGACCCTACAAAAGCAGCAACCGAGCTTAATTGGCATGCGGCAAAGGGCCTAGAAGAGATGTGTGCTGATACATGGAACTGGCAGTCTCAGAACCCTACAGGCTATCCAAAAGACTAGCTTGAAACATTGTAGGGCATTGCCTTAATGCCCTACTTATGATTAATTTAACATCCTATCGTTTCTCAGATACTATAAACAAAAATAAAAATAGTGCGCCCTGTGATGTTAAAAAATCTTTTCACTGCAATTCTAGCCCTTGCAGTGCCCTTTAATGCGTTCTCCATAACGCTTGTAGAAGTAAGCCCCGTTCACTTTGGTTCAGTTAGTGGTCAGCTTGGGCTTAGCTGCAGTATGTCTCAGTTTGGCGTAATTTCTGGTGACTGCGACGCCACCGATGGCGAAATATCTATGGGGCAAATTATTGTTACCAACTTGCCGAGAAACGGTACTATTGAAGTTATACTAACGGGGAGTAGTAATACATCTTTGAGCTATTCACCAGTCGCTGAATTAGTCGGGGCAAAATCGGGAACGGCCTTTATTTACGACAGCCAACCCGTTTACGTTACATCGAAAGGGAACGGTGCTGACTTCACCATCAATGTGTTTGGAAATATTACTGTGCAAAGTAATTTGAACTTGCGACAGCCATATACCGTTGATTATACGCTTCAGGTCAATCAGCAGTAACCGCTGCATAGTACAGCGGCCATAATATGCTTTGTGTTTTAGCTGCCGTCGTCGTCTTTTTCAGGCTCTTCATATTCTTCGAAGTCAGTACCTTCTAGCATTGCTTCAAAGTCAGCAAAGTCATCTAATTGCTCTTCTTCTATTGCTTTGTCGCCACTTTTACCGTCGGTAACGCGAAACTCTAAACGTTCAAAATATGCATTTTTCAAGAAAGCGTAGTCATCGACAGCTTGCTCAATCTGTGCTTCTTGATCAAGCAATTGTGCTCTTGTTTCTAGTATCGATATACCTAGCCTTGCGAAGTTCAAACCACCATCTAAAAGCGACATCGGGAACGCAAATCCATCGACATAGTCGCCAGTAAAACTTCTAGGATCGCTTGGGCCTAAAAAAGGTAGCATCAAAAACGGCCCAGTCTCAATTCCCCATACACCCAGGGTTTCGCCAAACTGCTCTTCCTTTCTATCGAGTCCAATTTTAGATGCAACGTCAATAGTACCTAAAAGCCCAACTGTCGAGTTAATAAGAAAACGCGCTAGGCTATCTAGGCCATCATCCACTTTACCCTGTAGCAAGTTATTGGTTAAGTTAGCCGGCTCCTCTAAATTTTGTGCGGCGTTGAATAACCCCGTGCGAGCAAACTGCGGCATAACTGTAACGTAGGCTACAGTTACCGGGCGAAGAATATAAGCATCAAGCACTTCCCAGTTGAAGTCCCAAACAACACGGTTTACTGGTTCAAGAGGGTCTCTTGGATCTGATGTGTCCACTGCAGCTTGTTCAGCTGTACCCATCTCTTGCGAAGTAGAAGGCTGCTGAACCGCTTGTTCTTGAGCACTGTTGCTTGCGCATCCGCCTAAAAGGCTACTTACAACAAGAAACCCAACAATCAGTGACTTTGAAATATCCATAACTACAGTTCCTTATCTACAGTCACGTTTAGTGAAGAAATTTGCCCTTTAACAACAGGACTTTGTGTTGTGCCTTGCCACTCACCTTCAGCAACAGACACATCGCCGTCCAATGATAAGCGTGCGGTGATGTTCACAGATGACAGCGACATTAATGTGTATTGCGGCATCATTGCATTTTCTGTTGTTAACTCTACCGTTAACGGGAAATCTTGAATAGGTCTTTTTACTACCGCTGCGGGCATTTTATTTCCTGACTCAGCATCCTGTGCAAAAACAATCAAAAAGCCCTTTTTAGGCGCACTCGCATTTGCATCTTCTGACAAGCTTATCGTTACAGAGAAACCAGTAATAAAATCAGCGTTGACTTCGCCCTCTTTAGCAATCATTGCATTTTCAGCAACATTGCTTTCAATACTTAGCGATTGTGCTTCTAACTCTTCAATCCTTGCGCGTAAACGCATTTTCATATCGCTATTGTTAGGCAGCTTTGACTCAACTTGTGCAAAATAGCGCTGCGTGTTTGCAAGATCGCCTAGCTGCGCTGAAACGACTGCAGCCATGAGCGCAAGATTATCGTTTTCACTGTTGGCTTTTAATAAGTCTAGCAGTAGACGCTGCGCACGTTCTAAATTGTTCACATCGCCCGTCGTCATCAGTGCTTGGGCAAGCGTTATACGGTTTGCGGTGTTCTGAGGCGATAGGCTTACGGCTTTATCAATAGCCTCTATGGCCTGAACCTCTTGTCCAATACTCAGCATCAATCTGCCGAAATACATCCAGCCAGTGTCGTCCTCAGGCTCAACGCGTAAACGTTGTCGTATAGCAAGCGCTAAATTTGCGATATCTTGTTGAGATAAGTTGTTGGCATTTCCACTAGTGAGCTGCTGGCTTAGCGTTGGTAGTGCTTCCACAGCGTCACTGGCCTGCACCACTCGCTGCATTTGATTAACCTGCGAGTACACAACAACGCCCGCAGTGAGGGCAATAACACCACCCGCAACAAGGGGCAGCCTAGCACCACCTCTCTTTTGGGCTTCAAAAGCACTTTCATCTACTAAGGCAAGTTTTAACTCATCAACGGCCTGACGTTTATCGTGCTCACTGATCAAGCCTTCGGATACTTCCCTTTCCAGTTCGGCAAGGCGTTGCTTAACTATTTGGGTGTTACTTAGGCTATCTTGTTTTGCGTGATTCTTTCGACGCAGCCATGGAAAAGCAATAATGAGTAATACAAACGTAATTAGCCCAGAAACTACCAAATAAAATTCAGACCAACTCATTCTTTTTCTTGCTCCAACATTGCATCAGCTTTAGCCAACTTAGCAGCCATATCTTCAGGCGGGGAGACGCTACGCTTTCGAATAACAAACAACAGAGCAATAAAGATAAACAACACGGGGCCAGCCCACAGCCAAAACGTTGCTGCAGTTACCGGCGGCTGGTAGTGCACAAAGTCGCCATAGCGCGCTTTCATATAATCAATAACTTCTTGCTCAGACTTTCCTTGTTTCAGCAAGCTGTAAACCTTCCTTCGCATGTCATGAGCAATCATAGCGTCGCTATCTGCTATGTTTTGGTTTTGGCACATAGGGCAGCGCAGCTCTGCGGTTAAACGTAGAAAGCTTGCTCGCTGTGTATCAGAGTCAAATGTGAATTTATCTTCTGCTGCACTCACGTCAAATGACATCAACATCACGCTTAACAGCACAATTAAAGCGCTTAAAAAATTGAAACTATACTTTTTTGATAACGCGGAGGTGCTCATTCGTTTGCTACCTCAGGTAAGGATTCAGATACATCATTGCGCGATTCAGCCACAAGTTTTCTGTAAAGGGGTCCAACTTTATTTCGCCATACCCTTTCATTTATATCACCAATGTGATGCATTCGAATAATACCCCTAGCATCAATAACAAAGTGTTCAGGTGCCCCAGTTACCCCCAAATCTAGCGAGGTATCGCGATAAACATCGAAAATGTTGTACGCATAAGGATTACCGTAACGGCTCAGCATATTAGTAACTTCTTGTTGAACGCGGCTTAAGGTTTTAGTACCAAAATCCGGGTCTAAGTCCTGATCAAAGTACAGCCCAACAATATGCACATCTTGCTCGTTTCTGAGCTGCGTAAGATAGGGCATTTCTACCGCACAGGTTACGCACCATACTCCCCACACATTTAATATGGTCACCTGCCCTTTCAAATCTTCAGGCGTATATGTGGTATTTGGTTCCATTAAATCAGGCAAGGAAAATGGTGGCAGTGTTTTGTCTTTAACCTGAGAGTCTAATTCCCTTGGGTCAGAGAAAAGCCCCTTAAATAGAAATACGACCAACAGTAAAAACAGCACTAAAGGAATAGCCACTAACGGCGCTTTTTTCATTATGCGTCTCCCTTCGCTACAGAGCCAGTTGAGGTACTCCCCTTCACAGCTGCATAGGCATTTTTTACTTTTTTTACTTTCGCCATGCGATAGCGCTTGTCACTAATAGAGAAAACTCCACCAATAGCCATCACAACAGCGCCAGCCCAAAGCCATATAACAAAAGGTTTAATATAAATACGTATCGCCCACGCGCCATTATCTAATGGCTCGCCCATCGCAATGAACAAGTCACGGGAAATGGTTGAATGAATAGCGGCTTCGGTCATTGGCATACGTTGCACTATGTAAAGGCGCTTTTCGGGTACTAGCTGTGCAATAAATTCACCGTTACGCGATACGTCAAACACACCGGCATCTGCGTTGTAGTTTGGTCCCTCAATATCTTTAACTGCTTTAAACGTAAAGTCGTACCCAGCAAGAGTTACTGTATCACCCACGTCCATTCTTACATCGCGCTCAAGCTCGTAATTCGACACTAACGTAACGCCAATAATTAAAATAGCAAAACCAACGTGCCCTAATACCATGCCCCAATGACTTGGCGTTAGCTTGCGCAATTTACTGGTCACACTTTCGCTATCATTATTCGGCATAGCCGAGATACGCTGCATCACTTCTTGGGTAGTCGTCACCAAAATCCAGAACACTAACACCATACCCAGCACACCCATAAAGGTTGGTGCGTCATAAGTGAAGTTAACTAATACGCCCGCGCTTAGCGCTATGCCTGCCGCAATTAATAGCTGCTTTTGCAATTCACTGGCTTTCTGCTGCTTCCACCGAGTTAACGGCCCTAAGCCCAGCATAAGAACAAACGGTACGATTAACAGTGTGAACATTTGATTGAAAAACGGTGCGCCCACGGAAATACTGCCCAATCCTAGTTCCTTATGAACTAGCGGTAACAGCGTTCCTAGCAGTACCACTAACGTAGCGGCACACAAAAACACGTTGTTACCCATTAACAACACTTCCCGTGAAAACGCTTGATAGCGCCCTGGACTTTTGAGTGAAGATGCTCGCATGGCATAGAGCAGTAATCCAAAACCACTGAGCACAATTAGAATACCAAGGATAAACAAGCCTCGCGTTGGGTCACTGGCAAATGAGTGAACTGAAACAATTACGCCAGAGCGCACTAAAAAGGTACCTAGCAAGCTTAAGCTGAACGCAGCAATAGCAAGTAAAACTGTCCAAGATTTAAATGCCTTACGCTTTTCAGTGACCGCCAAAGAATGCATTAACGCGGTGCCCACCAACCAAGGCATAAAAGAGGCATTTTCAACTGGATCCCAGAACCACCAGCCGCCCCAGCCTAATTCGTAATAAGCCCACCAGCTGCCTAGCGCTATACCAACGGTCAGGAAAGCCCACGCAGCAATAACCCAAGGGCGAGACCAACG
>ENA-OWNT01001385-OWNT01001385.1-seawater-metagenome-genome-assembly--contig:-NODE-1385-length-31078-cov-8.744686_pt1 | contig 31078 bp, 30 predicted proteins | sample MGYA00238136_ERZ651165 | MGnify/ENA primary metagenome ERZ651165 (study PRJEB26861, sample SAMN08777766) | seawater metagenome | isolation source: coastal seawater | place: USA: Florida | collected...
GGAACCCATAGCTCATCAACATAAAGGCCGTAGCTACCGTAAACAATAATGCCTAACGCAACAATTGTGTTCAAAGCGCGCTTGTTAAAAGGTACTTCATTAGGAATGTAATTTCCCTCATCGCAATATTGCGGCGTAGGTGGTTCGCACGTATAGCTGGGCATAGGCTCTGACTCTACTTGAGGGCCATAAGCTTCTTCTAAAGCCGAGTTGGTTACCTGCAGCCCTTCTGGTGTTTCAATCAGCAGGTCTTTTTCGCGCATAATAGCGCTAAGCGATGAAAACCGTTCAGGGTATGTTTCCCTATCAATGCTTTCAAACGCCTCAAGCAGTGCTTTATTTGAGTAGTTTTGGTAACTAGGCCCTTCCAACAACAGTAATTCCTTTTAACTTGGGTATTTCTTCGAGATTTTTTCAAACAGTGTTATATCAGAAACCGTTTTTGCGTGAAATACCCCAAATCCACCTGCACGCCGTTTTGGTGTTTTTAAACTTTGAACAAAAAACACCATGAATGAAAAATTCACCTGTAATTACGGTAACTTATGGGTTAGGCTTAATAAAAATCAAACGGACAAAATACCCGTTCCGGTTCGGGGAACCGTACCGAAACGGGGCGACTGAATTGTTAGCTGTTCAATAAACAAAAAGGATATTTTATGAAAAAACAGGAAGTAGAAGAAAAGCAGAAAAAGCCTCGAAAAAAACGCGCTGTCAGGCCTTTCCCTGCTTGCTCTTTTAAGGAAGCGTTGGAATTTGCGTCAAGTATTTTTGAATACGGCAGTGGCCAGGGTGTTCGAAGGCTTAGCCTTTTCGACCACTTAGGAAAATCGCCAGACAGTAGTACTTCCAGAATGTTAATAACAAATTCGGGAAAATATGGCCTAACGAAAGGTGGATACCAAGCTGAGCATATTGAATTGACGTCTGAGGGTATTAGAGCTGTCGATGATGAGCTACCTCAACGGGAAGTCTATAAGGCTAGAATAAAATTAGGGGTTCAGGATATTGAACCTTTTTTTAAGCTCTTCGAAAAATTCTCCGGCAACAAACTTCCGGCGAAAACAGCATTGATTGACGCTATTAAAGAGTTTGAAGTAGATGAGTCCTTTGCGGATGAAGCCGTAGATACATTCATAGTTAATTTGAGGGACCTAAATCTCTTACAAACGCTTTCTGGCTCTGAACGAATTGTAACTATTGAACATCTACTAGACTCATTACCAGCTACAAGTTCAGGCATTAAAAGTGAGTTTTCTCCCCCAGGCACAAATAAACAGGGGCAAATGATCACTCAGGAACAAGCCAACTTTGAGAACACATGCTTTTACATCACTCCTATTGGTGAGGAAGATTCAGAGTTTAGGAAACACGCGGATCTTTTCCTAGGTTCAATAGTTGAGCCCGCACTTGAAGAGTCCTTTGGATTAAAAGTTGTCAGAGCTGATACTATTGATAAACCGGGAGTAATTACAAGACAAATCATTGACTATATTATGCGCTCACGTCTAGTAGTTGCAGATTTATCATTTCATAACCCTAATGTATTTTATGAATTGGCAATACGCCACGCCGCCAGGTTGCCAGTCGTTCAAATCATTCGTAAAGCAGATAAAATACCTTTCGACTTAAATCAGGTGAGAACAATATCTATAGACACTACTGATATTTACTCCTTAGTTCCAAAAATAAATATTTATAAATCTGAAATCGCTAATCAGGCTAGAAGAGTCCTTGAAGATCCGGACGCTGTGGATAATCCTATTACGACCTATTATCCATCTTTTAAGCTTGACTCAAACAGCTAGCAAACCAAGTGAGCGGGACAATAACACGTGAGCTCCCGTCACTTCGTTCCGTATTATAGCCCACGTGTCATTGCCCCTTCTTGGGGCGTTATATATATTCATCGAAACCTCAAGGTATATATGTCTTCCAAAAAAAACAATCGATTAGAAAAATATTTCAAAAAGGCGACCCGTCAATCTAAAAAGAGAATTTTAGAAATTAATATAAACATTGACATACCAGAAGAGATAGAAAAAAGTCATAATGAATTGGCTAAATCACTATTGAATTTTGGAAAAATTATTGATGAACATAATAAAAGAATATCCGCTTTCGAAGTAAATAAACATGCCCAAGACAGCATATCAAAAATTGAAAAATCTATTGTAAAACTTGTAAATAAACACCCTAAATATTATTGGAAATTTTATTTTACCGCCCTCCCTAAAGAGCATTTTAAGGGAAAGTTAGACACCACCTTTTTATTCGCCATAAAGATGGTTGAATCTTGCATTTCATTCAGTGAAAAAGAAATTGATGAAGCTGAATTATACAAGAATGGAAATAGTGTTTCTCTTGAGATTAACGAATCTGTAGTAAAAGACTATTGTAAACTTGTAGGCTATTCACAATTACTAGGAGACATGTATACATTAATCAGAATCTCATCTAAAGGTTGTGACTTTCATATTTTTGAAAATGAATTAATACCGATACCAATTGATGAAAATTCAATCATTGAATCTATTAAGCTATTTGATGATAGAAATGTAATTGAAAGTAAGGTAGAGAATGGCATAAGCATGCCTTCTAAAAGTGGTTTCAGCCTTAAACAAAGACACTTGAATAATATCGAAAGCTTGGTCATTGTCGCTAATGAAAATCAATCAGGAAAATATGAATACATCCCTAAAAAAGCTACCAAAATCAAAGACAAAAAATACACTAAAGTAAATTTCAATATCGTTCCAATAAGTTTAGAGACAATATATAACGAGTTTAAATTTGGTGAGGAAAGGTTACCTTGGGAAATAGAACTCTTAGAGGTGATTTGTATCCTACAGTTTATAACCACACTGATTATTAGAGGCTGGGTATTCTTGCCCGATATAGCCGAAAAAGGCTACCTTCTTTTTTCTAAAGGCTTTATTGATGAATATTTTCAAGGATTTATTGACTCAGTTAAAAAGGTTCAGCTGGAGAAGTTAGGAACAACGTTCAAAAATGGTGCTACTGAGATAATAAATAAATACAGCAGACCATTAGATGAAAATATTTACCCTTCAAATGTATCTATATTTTTTGATGCTGGCAAAATGCTTGGATTTGACATTTCATCCTCATTTGAGTTTTTATTTAACAAACTTGAATACACTAAAAAACAAGGAAATATTGCAAACTTACGCGGATATTTTTTTGAAAAGCAAACTCAAGAGTTGATTGATAACTCGAAACTTAAACCAGCCAGCAATATCAGAAGTCTAGTTGCAAAGACTCTAAGGTTCAAGAACAAGCCAGTTACAGACTTCGATGCGATCATGGTTTTTGGAAATAGCCTGATTGCTATTTCATGCAAGAGTTTATTGGATAATAAGGACTATGACAAAGGAGACTATAAAACGGTCAGGAATATCACGTCTTCGATTGAGAAGTATGTAGAAGAATGGAGAACTAAAATAAAACTAATTGACGAGAATAAAATTGGAGATAATTATGATTTTTCTGAGTTTGATGAAGTCATTGGCTTAGTAGTAACTCCATCTGTTCTATATTGCAATGTAACTTATAGGAATGAGCTCACTATAAAAGGGTTGTATGAAAATATGTCTTCTTGTGAGTTAGAATCATGGATAAACATAACAAAGCATGTAAACGGAACTAAAACAGTTGGTTAGGTTCCGCTGCTCTCCGCTATTATAGCCAAAACGTTTGGGGCCACGTTATGCATTCGGTGAATTAAAATGGAATTTAATGGGTATGCAGTTTCTTTTGGTATTACGATAGCTTTCAGTCTCATTGCAGTAATTGCAATAAAATTTTTAATGCCTTTTAAGTCTAAGTCATTATTGGTAAGCGGAGCGTTGCTATTCATTCTCTTTGCCTTGTTAAGCTTTTTTGTTATGCCTTTGTACAACAAACTGTATATCTTGGCAGGGGTTCAATGGGGATTGTTTGGGGCTTCAATGTATTGTTTTAATTCAATTAGACTGAATAGAGCGCGTGAAAATGAATAACAATATGCTCTATCGTTCCTTTCAGTCACGGGAACGCTAACTCGCGGGGTGACTACGTTATTACGCCCCGACGCGCAACCGTTCATAAACTTGGAGTTACCAATCTTACTTAACTAAGTTATGAAAATAATAGTCATCTTTTTTACGCTACTATTGATTGCTCTGAGTCTCATTGGTTATTCCTATGTATCTGGAGGTTGTGTTACAAATATAGAGTTTGCAAAGTCTAAGGTAAGAAGGCATTTAACGAATACTGAGATGCCTCGTGGTAAATTAGATTACGCCCCTACCTACAGTTCTGAATGCACGGTTGCATTTACATATAAAAATAAAGGTAACACTATTTATTTCTCGGTCATCGATGGTGGAAAAGTTACCTGGTGGGACGTTAGTGAGCGTGGGCCTCTGAATGGCCGCTAAGAGGCGCTTAAGTCGTTCACTTGGACAAAAAGGTATGTTGCAAAAGGAGGTTTGCATTGAATGTTATCTCAACTAAAAATCTTTCGTTGATGCCGGAGATTTCAAGCCTAAAAAAATTACTGAAATCTCTAGCTCTCTTAGATGCAATCATGTCACCCGAATGGGATTTAAGATTCTATTCTTACAATTGTAGTTGGGACAAAAATGAGCAAATGGGTTCAATGAGAAATGGATGTGGTGATGAATTCTTCATCCTATTTACCGAGTCCGGTTGCTTCATTAAAGGGTTCGACCACGAATCAGCAATGTCTTCTTGGGGAACCGACGAACAGCTTCCTTGGAAGGGCCTGCTTGATGGCCTACCTTCCGATTTTACAGCAGCAGCCAACGAACCAGCTTTCTCAATGCAGAACATTTCTTTTTGTTTGTGGTGGCATAACGCTAAAGCTTCATGGGGAAAAGGAAACTTTGAATATGCTGACTGCGAAGATCCTGACGGCTCTGAATATTTGTTAGAAATTTTGGACGGGAAGCCAGAAACTTATCAGACATTTGCTCAAGAGTATTATGAAGTCGAGTTACCCGTAAATCCGATCAGAGCTATTTATAATCATGCTTCATTAACAGAAGAATTAGTGAAATCTCTGAATCCAAAGATAACACTATCAGAATTAGAAAGTGATATCGCTGAGATTGGTTACCCTAGCCTAGATGCAACATAACAAAAATCAAAGTCAATCACTTCGTTCGCTGGAGTGCATGCTCGAAGGGCAACTTCGTTTATGCACCAGGCGATTGCGACCGTTTTTGAAAAATGATGTACTTCAAAGGTAATCCAAGATGGGTAGGATATTATTAACAATATCTCTACTGACATTGTCAGTGTTTGCTTACTTTATTGTTCAGAAGCAAAGCATTAGAGATAGTGTAAAAGAAAAAAAGTTGCACCTAGCGTTCTAATTCAAGCAGACCAGCACTTTTTAAGATGCGACGAACGCAAGTATTGTAGTCAGATGAAGTCTGCTCAAGAAGCACTCTTTTTTCAAAAAAATTGTCCGAATACACAACTTGAAATTGGTCAGGATGGAACGCTTTGCAATGGGTATTTTTAACAACGTAAATAACAAAACCAAGGAACTATTATGAAAGCTAAAACGAGAAAAATATTGGCTTACACAGCTGCGGTCATGATTATAGGGAGTTTGGGATTCTATGTGTCTATGGAAGACTACCAAAAACAGAATATGGCTGAATTTTTGAATCAAACGTTTTCCTAAACTAGAAGTCGAGAGCTGTTGAAAATGACAATCTCAACTTTATTGTAAGGATCTCTTTTGAAGTGAGTGAGTACAAGAAAGTTAAGGTACTCACTGGGCTCCCAACTATACTCCATGCGTTATTGCCAGCTAGCTGGAAGTCAGGCAGTTTTATATAAATGGGCATATCTAGATTTTTTCACAATTTACTCTTTCGCATACACCACCGCGGCAAAGATATTTTTAAAGTAGAAGTAAATAGTCAAGAGATAAGGTTGTTGAAAAACAGTTTGCTTGTTAGCACCATCATTTGGGCGGATATTTGTTCAATCGTAGCATTTAAAAAAGATAACTTAACTGTTGACCCAATCGTTGTGTATATATGTCATTCACCTAACACGAAGGATGGAATCGCTTTTGACGAGTTTATGTGCGGCTTCGATGCACTTATATCAGAAATAAATATAAGATACGGTTTAAACGACACTTGGATAAATCGTGTCAATGCAGGGGCATTCAGTGAAAACTTGGAAGTATTATGGCAGCGTGCATAACGACTCACTGTGTTCACTGGGGCCTGAAAACGTAGGGCCGCTTCGCCATTATGCCCTGCCCGCCTGCGCTCGTTATCGAAAAGTTACTCATCAAGGATGGTATTTTAATGTTTATCGTAATGTTTGAATTTGTAGTCAAGAAAGGCTTCGAAGAGCAATTTCTCGCATCATGGCCTAAAGTCACGCAAGGCATCTATCTTTTCAAAGGCAGCCTTGGTTCACGACTACATCGAGATAAAAGTGGTGCTTTCATTGCTTACGCTCAATGGCCTAATGAAGAAACGTATCGTAAAGCTGCAAGTATAGAAATGAGTGAAGGCTACGAAAAACAAAGGCAAGTGATGCATGATAGTCTCAACTTAGAGGCCACCAAAACACTTTATGAAATGGAAGTGGAAATCGATTACTTACACCGTCGGCGCTTTGATGTATAAAAAATAAAGTATGTTACTTACTTCGTTCGTTGGAATATTTTGTTGCGGCGTAATCTTGTTTTGTGCTCCACCCGCCTGAACAATAATAGGAAAGTTACTCAATATGGATATGTTTAATTACCTTCAGCAAATGTTCGATTTGGCTTCTGAAGGAGAGCTTCAAGGAATTTGGTTCTGGGCGTCATGCTACATGCTCGTTGTGTGCCTTTATTCGGCATATTTTCAAATCCAAACACGATATTGGGCTTCTACTGTTGGCCATATCCATAGCTTAGGACTGAAAAAGTTTGGTATCTCAAACGATTTGTCTGAACAACAGTATCGAGGCAAAGCGCTTTATTCATATGTAGTAAATGGCAAAACTTATGAAGGAACGCGCATTTCACCTTGGGTCTTCGTTACCAATTACAATGCGAAGGGCTTACTTCTTAAACAACAATCTGGCATCAACATGCCAACCGAAGACACTGTTACCATTTACTATAACCCTAAAAAGCCACAAAAAAGCTTTTTAATTAAGGCGAATAAATTTGGTATTTTGGTTACGCTTATCGTCGCAGTGGCGCCTTTTTTGACTTATGTAAGTCGTTTTCATTTTTAATGCACTGAAAAATTATTTAAGACACTTTACATTAGCTATGAAGCTAAACGCTAATTGCCAACTTTATTGAATGCCAATGCGCTTTCAATTAGCCTATAGGTTTGGGCGTGCGTATTTCTCGTTCTTAGGGAAGACTGTTCGCCAGTGTTAACAAAGTGTACGGACTATTTTCACGTTAACAGGAAGCCCAGTCGCTAATTCAGAATATGGAGGTTTGAATGGATTGTAAGAATTGCGGATCTGATAACACACAAAGATTAGAAGTTGTTTATGACGGCGGCTATTCAACGACTGAAAGCACAAGCTATTCAATCGGTTTACTGGGTGGCAATGCTGGAGGTGGCCTTGGTAGTGCAAGAACCACTACAAACGAAGTATCAGTTTCTAACTTGGCAAAGAAAGCTGCGCCCCCTGAAAAACTCACATACAGATACTTGCTAATTCTAATTGCTATCGGCGCCCTCTTGGTAACAAAATCCAGCGAATTAAACTTCTGGTTTTTCTTTGGCTTGCTCTTAATAGCAACTGGCGGATACCTTGTGCATTTCGCCTATAAATTCAATAAATACCGTTGGCCCCTGCAATATGCACATTGGCATCGACAATGGTTTTGCCATAAGTGCGGAAATATTTTTCACTAGACGATATATCTAATCGTTATGTACAAAGCTATCTCATGACGGAATTTAATAAAAAACAACTCGCAAGACACGGAGTCAACATGAAGCTTTTACTCATTCTTACCTTACTTAGCATAATTTCCGCATGCGCATCTAAACCCACTCAGGACAAGGAATCTGAAAATAAAATAACTGTCACTGGCACTAGAATAAAGCGTTCAGAACTTCCGCCTGGCCCAAAACTCAAAATGAGTATTAATAAAGAAAACAAGTCGAGCAATATAATGCAGGCGTTCGCGGATATGCAAAACATTCCTCAACCTAAGGACATTGGCAATTGCTCTGGGCTTATCTCAGCCTTATCTAGGTCGAACTTAAAATTAAGAATAATAGATTCCAATAATGCAGTATTAAAAACTGAGCATGGTATATACGAATATTCGTTCGACGACGAGAGCTGCCCAACTGGTTAAAATAACTTATTTTTCGTTTTATAAGGGCTAGTTCCTTGTTCGATGAAATACAAAACAAACCACCAAGGAACACAACAATAAAATGGAACCCAACTACTCAGAATACTCAACCATAGAGCTTGAAGATGCGCTAGCCGATGTTGATAAAGACGCTTTTCCAGAGCGAGTTGAACGCATTGAAAGCGAACTACGTGCCCGCCAAATCACAGAACAAAGCACGTCTAACAAGGTCAGTGATAAGCAAGAAGACATTAGTGGCTCTACCCTTGAAGCAGCCCCCAGAATGCTGAGGTTGGTTAACCACATTTTAGATGCGTTAGTTGTGTTTATATTTGCGTTTGTCGCTAGCTTTATTATGAGCTTAATTGGCCTTGGCCATGTAATGGAAATGCTGTTTGAGTTGCCCGACATCGTTTTCGGACTGCTAATGTATTTAATTTACTATGTGCCGCTTGAAACAATCACAGGCAAATCTATAGGTAAACATTTTACAAAAACAAAAGTGGTTAATTTGTCGGGTGAAAAGCCAGACATATATCAAATTGCTGGGCGCACATTTGCGCGTATGATTCCATTCGAACCACTCTCTATTTTTAGAAGCTCTCGCGACTGTTGGCACGACTCGCTAGCTAATACAAAAGTTGTTTTAGAAGACGACGAATCACCAGAGAAGCCCGAATAATAAGAAGCGATAAAAATGACAACGATAGGACTGGTTTACTTTACGAATACGGATGTTACGGGCCAATTAATACAAGCGATGGTTGAAGAGCTAGAAGCTTGTGAATGTAAGCTCGTTGTTCACAAAATTGAAGGGCACCAAATTAAAGACGGCCGTTTCAAGCACCCTGCTCTATTCGATGAACTGCATGCTTGCGATGCCATCATTTTTGGTTCTCCTACGTATATGGGGGGTGTTTCTGCTCAGTTTAAAGCGTTTGCCGATGCCACTAGCGACTTTTGGGCAGATCAAAAATGGGCGGGTAAATTAGCCGCAGGCGTAACATCTGGCACCGGGCTTAACGGCGACCAATCTTCAACGCTTGCTTATATGCAGGTGTTCGCAGGTCAACATGGCATGTTATGGGTAAATCTAGATGCAACCTATCACGATAATGTGAAAGGCGTGAACAGGCTGGGTTGTCACGCAGGCGTTACTGCACAAACACTAGACAGTACGGTGAATGATACCGATTTAAAAACAGCAGTTTACCTTGCAAGGAAAATTTATAGCTACGCAGCAAGATTTTAGATTCTCATAAATAATTTGATAGATGGAACAAGGATAAGTTTTTACCGAGCCTACCGGCTACTGTAATCTCATGGTTAGCTTTTTTAACCTATCGCTTATTACTATTTAAAGGAATAACCAAGGGAACCGTATTTAAACACAAGGACTTTACAATGAAATCAAAACTTCTCTTCGCGCTTTTTACAGTTGTTATTTCGCTACTTTCGCTTTTTGCTGGATTTGTAGCAGGTACCTCAAACATTGCTGGTTCAAATGTAAGTCAACTGTATTATGGCGCTTTAGAATTACAAGCTATTCAGCATTACATTGATACTGAAAGGTATGAAGAAGCAAGAAGAGTGATATGTAACTCACTGACAGCCAGAGTGAATATTATGAACCTGGCAAAGCCAATGATGAGCAGCAGAAAAAGTGACGAGATTGATCAATTTAGCCAATCGCTGTTGGTTTCGGAAATTGAAAACAATGAAGCGGCTCTGCTGGATAATTGCAATTAGAAAAACAGCCCTACCGCGAATGGCAAGCCCACGCGGCTGAATAAACGCGTTAATAGATGGATTTTTGTTCTGAACACTGTCAGCTTGCTTAACACTTGAAGTACAAAAAACGGCGCTCAAAAATAAACCAATGTAATAACATAGCCTTACATATAAGGTATGATTTTTGCATAAAATACTACTAATGGTTGTATGTTGGTTTGGAGTCTGAAATGAAACGAACAGTAATTGGCGCTTTTCTATTTGTATTATCTAGCGTTGCGCATGCTGGATTGATAAGCATCGGTTTTGAAGAAGTTCAGGCTGGTTATACCCCGCAACCACAATTCAAACCACAAATCATCAGCAATCAATTTGCTAGTCTTGGCATTGTCTTCGAAAATGCATTAGTGGGTGATTGTACCAATAGTGTATATGGTACGGGTGTTGTGCATCTATACAGCGAAGGAAAAGGCGCCTGCGGAGACTACACGCCAGATATTAAAATGTTCTTTGTTAATCCTAACGATATAAATGAACGTGCATTTACCACATTCTTTTCAATATTAGTTACCGATGGAAACGACACTACACTTGAAGCATACGACGTAGACAATAACTTGCTTACCAGCATTTCAACGATAGACGGCGGTCAGAATGAAACGCTAACCCTTGAAGAAATTGGCAATATAGCGTGGTTGAATATCTTTTCAATAAGTGATGGTACTGGCTACGACGACATTGTGTTTGAAGAAGTTAAACTTTTTAGTGTGTCTGAACCTGTTGGCTTAGCCATTATGGGCTTGGCTTTAGCTGGCATTGGCTTCTCTAGGATGAAAAAGAACCACTAGGATAGCGCCAATGCTTAACAGCATTTAGGAACGCACGCATTCTTGCCGACTGATGAAGTCGCTGAGGATGCACAATATACATGGTGTGCTGCATCGGGTTAGCCTCTTTAAAGATAACTTCCATTTCACCTTGCTCAATACATTGTGATACTGTGTAACTAGGCAGCCTAGCCACACCTCTTCCCTTTTTCACATGTGCTATTAACGACAAATTGTCGTTCACTTTAAGCCAGCCAGATACCGCCACACGCTTTCTGTTTATGGTCCAGCTGTCTTGATCAGGCCCTGTTAAACACGCATGTGAAGCTAATTCACTTACGTGCTCTATCATTCCGTTGGCTCGAATATAATCTGGCGAAGCCACTATCATATGCTCATATTGAAACAACGGTTTTGCCACCATGTCCTGCGGCGGATTATTGGTTGACCTAAAGGCAATATCAAATTGACCTTTGTTGAGGTCGTGTCTGTGATAGCTGGTATCAATATGCAGCGACACTCCTGGGTTTTCTTGAGAAAATTGAAAACAGCATTCGCCCAAAACAAAATGCGCAAAAAGGTTTGGCGCCGTTAACGAAATTTTCCCCTCTAGTTGGGTTTGCTCACGAATTAAGTTTTGTTCTATATCTTGCACACATTTAGTCAGCTTCTTTGTATCGGCATGTACTTGTTGCCCTTCCGCAGTAAGGTGCACTTGCCTAGTTGAACGCTGCAAAAGCTTTACGCCTAGCGCCTCTTCAAGCGCCTTGATTTGCTCAGACAAATACCCTCTAGAAATGCCTAAGCGTTCAGCCGCTTCTCCAAAATTTAAGGTATCTGCAACCGCGCTAAACAACACTAAACGCTCAATTTTTTTATGTGGTTTCACAATCAACACTATTCACTATAGCCGCCACCTATTATTCACTATACCATACAATGAATTCGTTTTATTAACGCTGAAGAATTGCCAAAAGCCCTATACACTTTGTGTAATAAATTTCACAGTGATAAATACGACGAGAAGAATTATGAGCACGTTTCCTCTTCAACATTATTTTCCACATGCTAGCCAGCTTGTTTACGGCTGCATGGCCATTGGCGGCGAATGGAATACTTCACCACTTAGTAGCGAGCACCAAAAGCAAGCAGATCACGCGATAAATGCCGCGCTAGAGAGCGGTATCACAGTGTTTGATCATGCTGACATTTATAAAATGGGCAAAGCAGAACAGGCTTTTTCCAATGTGCTTACGCAAACACCGTCGCTACGTGAAAAGATGGTAATACAGTCGAAATGTGGCATTCGATTTGATGATGAGTTTGGCCCAAAGCGTTATGACTTGTCGTCTGAATGGATAATAGAAAGCGTTGAGCAGTCGCTTAAGCGTCTAAAAACCGACTATTTAGATATATTACTTTTCCACCGCCCCGACCCACTTATGGATCCAGCCGATATGGCTAGCGCTATGGAAAAGCTGCATGAAAGCGGCAAAGTGAAACACTTTGGTGTATCAAACATGAGTGCGCTTCAAATTCAGCACCTTCAACACTTTACCGACAGACCGCTTATTGCCAATCAAATTGAGATGAGCCTGACGAACCTTCAATTTGTTGAGGAAGGTATTTTGGTAGGTAACCCTGACGGTGGTTCAGTGAACTTCACGCCTGGCACCATTGAATACGCGGTACAGAATGGAATTCAGCTGCAGTCGTGGGGCGCAGCAAGCCAAGGTAAATATACGGGTGCACCAGTACAGCTTAACGAAAAAGAACAGCAAACCAAGGCATGTGTAGATTCGCTTGCAGAGAAGTATAACGTGTCACCAGACGCTATTGTGCTTGCCTGGTTAATGCGCTTAAGTGCGAACATTCAGCCTATCATAGGGTCAGCTAACCCACAGCGGATTCAAAGCGCAGCGGCAGCAACGTCAATTCAGTTAACCCGTGAAGACTGGTATTCACTTTACGTACTTGCAAGAGGAGCTGAACTACCATGATATCTGCCAATGATACGCAAATAAGCATGCAGCAAGCTCAAGCTGTCACTGATTACGCCATTAAATGGGCGTAATAAAGTAAAAATGGCACGCCGTGGCGTGCCATTTGTGGTTCGATTTCTTTTTTACTGCAACAACATGCGCACCAACTGCGCAATAAGCAAAATACCCATTAGTGGCCAAATCCACTTTGCCCACTTTGCTGCATCTTCGTTACTAATACGCATCTTTGAGCGTTCGATAAGCGGTATGATTAGCGCTAATGCCCCAAATAATACGGCCAATAAAATAATTACTTCCATTATCGCATTCCTATCGCATATTTAAGCACTTCTTTCTTCGCAGCCTCGATGCGCTGAGCAACCGAAAGAAGCTGATTTCTTATCCATTTTATGGGGGCAACGTCGTTGCTAAACAAGGTATAGAACCCATCCATCGCCGTCATCATTATCAAGTTATCGCGCTTTCTAGGTCGTTCAAAGTCTTGTTTTAAGGCACTCATAAAAGCATCAGAATGCAATGGCATGCGCTTGGCGGTTACCGACAAAAAGGCTTCAATGTCTTTAAACCCTAAATTAACGCCCTGTCCCGCTAACGGGTTTATAGTGTGCGCTGCATCACCAAGAATAACACTGCAACCCTTGATATAACTGTTCGCATGCGAACGAGTAAGCGGGAATACGGCTTTGTCCACTACCGTAAACGTATTGTTGTTTAGCATTAATTCTTGCGGAAACGCTGACATAATCTCTTGCGTAAGCTGCGTGTTGTTTAGGCTTTTTAAACGCGTTAACTCGTCCACGCTGTCGTACCATACAAGTGAGGCGTAATTGCCAAACATTGGCAAGAAAGCCTTTGGGCCACTAGGCGTAAATTGCTGCCACGTTATGGCGTCTACCGGCTTGTGCATTTCAACTGTAATGCCCATCGCTTGCTGAGCGTATTGCCAACCGTTGGTGCCTATACCAGCCGCTTGTCGCACCTGTGAATTGGCACCATCGGCACCAACAAGCCATTGTGCTTGAATTTGCGTGTCATCGTCTAGTGTTATTGTAGCCGTTTGCTCAAGCGCGATACGCTTAACCTTTTGCCCTGTAATAACAGTGACATTTTCGAAATCCTCAAGAGCTTGCAAACAGCCGAGCTGTAACAGCCTGTTCTCAACGAAATAACCCAACTGCGGTACGTCAATGCTTTGCGCGGTAAAGTCGGTACGATGCTGCGGTTCATCCCAAACGCTTAATCCTGTGTAAGGCTTTACACGCATCGCTCTAATATGCTGCCATGCGCCTAATGCTTCAAGAAGTGTAACCGACGCATCGCTTATAGCTGATACGCGAAGGTCTGGACCGTCGCTTTCGCCGAACGGCTTGGGTAAAAATGGCTCTATTACCACCACGTTATACTGCTGCTGGGCTAACCCCAACGCTAACGCTGCGCCCACCATGCCGCCGCCATTAATACAAAAATCGACCATTTACTCTCCTTAAAACACGCACTTGCATTATGTAATAAAACACTTTGCCGTGTGAAGTAAAACGTAGAATAGGTTTGCCTTAGATCAAAACGCAATGAATCGTCGTAAGACACTGGGAATATGCGTGCATAACAGGTAAAATATGCGGCTATTTTGAACATCTTCCGTAACGGGTGTTGCGCAATTGTTGGAATTACTCATACAACAAACCGCCACCACTTACTTGGAACTTTATCAGGTTATCGAATAGTTGTTATGACTAAAAAGCTGTATATCAAAACCTGGGGCTGCCAAATGAACGAGTACGACTCGGAAAAAATGGCAGACTTACTCGACTCAACGCACGGCTACAGCGCGGCAGAAAGCGCTGAAGAAGCCGATGTTATTTTGCTTAACACGTGCTCTATTCGCGAAAAAGCACAAGAAAAAGTGTTTCACCAACTTGGTCGTTGGAAAACCCTTAAGCAGGATAAGCCAGAGCTTATTATCGGTGTGGGTGGCTGTGTTGCCTCACAAGAAGGCGATACCATTCGTCAGCGCGCGCCGTTTGTAGACCTTGTTTTTGGCCCACAAACGCTTCACCGCTTACCTGAAATGATTAACGAACTTCAAGGCGGCGCAAAGTCAGTCATTGATGTGAGCTTCCCAGAAATTGAAAAGTTCGACCGCTTACCCGAGCCTCGCGCTGAAGGGCCAACGGCGTTTGTTTCTATTATGGAAGGTTGCTCGAAATACTGCACATTCTGCGTAGTTCCGTACACGCGTGGTGAAGAAGTAAGCCGCCCGGTTGATGACGTGTTACTTGAAATTGCGCAACTTGCAGGGCAAGGCGTTCGCGAAGTTAACTTACTAGGCCAAAACGTAAACGCGTTTCGTGGTGAGCACTTCGACGGCACCATTTGTCGTTTCTCAGAGCTTTTAGAGCTTGTTGCCGCTATCGATGGTATTGACCGTATTCGTTACACCACGTCACACCCAGTAGAATTTACTGACGACATTATTGAAGCGTACGCCTCTATTCCTGAGCTTGTAGACCACTTACACCTTCCAATTCAAAGCGGTTCAGATCGCGTTTTGAACTTGATGAAGCGTGGTCACACGGCGTTAGAATATAAATCTAAAATGCGTAAGCTTAAGAAGATTCGCCCAAACATTAGTTTGTCGAGTGACTTCATTATTGGTTTCCCTGGCGAAACTGACGCCGACTTTGAAGCTACCATGGATTTAATTCAGGCCGTAGATTACGACCTTAGCTTCAGCTTCATTTACAGTGCACGTCCAGGTACGCCTGCAGCCGATGCAGTAGATGATGTAAGCGAAGAAACCAAGAAGCAACGCCTTCACCTTCTTCAACAGCGTATTACTCAGCAAGCACTGCGCATTGCACGCCACATGGTGGGTACAGAGCAGCGTATTTTGGTTGAAGGCCCGTCTAAGAAAAACCCGATGGAGCTTTCAGGCCGTACTGAAAACAACCGCGTGGTTAACTTTGAAGGCACGCCAGACATGATTGGTGAGTTTGTTGATGTGAACATTACCGATGTTTTCACCAACTCATTGCGTGGTGAAGTTGTGCGTAGAGAAAGCGAAATGGGCTTGCGTGTTGCCGTTTCGCCCCAATCTATCATGGCAAAGCATCAGGCAGATTTGCCGGATGAACTTGGCGTGGGTCAATTTAACCCAGCCTAACAACACGTTTTACTTTTTATAAAAGCGAGGAATAAAGTAGCTTGAGTACTTTGGTTAGTAATGAATTTGATTTAGAACCGGCAGATACCAAACGTTTGTCCAGTTTATGTGGCCCTTTTGATGACAACATCAAGCAAATAGAACGCAGATTAGGGGTAGAGATTACCTACCGCAATAATGCATTTAAGGTACTAGGCGAGCCACAGCAAATAAAAAGCGCCAGCGAGCTACTGAAGCTACTTTATATCGAAACACAGCCTGTTAAAGGCCGTGTTCCCGAGCTTGAAGCAGAACAAGTTCACCTTGCTATTCAAGAAGCCCGCGTTATTGAGAAAGACGCAACAGGCGGCTATGGCAAAGAAGTAAACATCAAAACCAAACGTGGCGTTATTAAGCCGCGTAATCCAAACCAAGCGCAATACGTGGCAAACATTGTTAACCACGACATTACATTTGGTATTGGCCCTGCTGGTACGGGTAAAACTTACCTAGCCGTTGCCGCTGCAGTTGATGCCTTAGAACGTCAAGAAATTCGCCGAATATTGCTTACCCGCCCAGCGGTTGAAGCAGGCGAAAAGCTTGGTTTCTTACCTGGCGATTTATCTCAAAAAGTGGACCCATACTTACGCCCGCTTTACGATGCCCTATTTGAAATGTTGGGTTTCGAAAAAGTAGAAAAGCTTATGGAGCGCAACGTTATTGAAGTAGCGCCATTAGCGTATATGCGTGGTAGAACGCTTAACGACGCCTTTATTATTTTGGATGAAAGCCAAAACACCACGGTTGAACAAATGAAGATGTTCTTAACCCGTATTGGCTTTAATTCGAAAGCGGTTATCACCGGGGATATCACTCAGGTAGATTTACCGCGCGGTGCTAAGTCAGGGCTACGCCACGCTATTGAGGTATTAAGCGAAGTGGATGATATTTCGTTTAACTTCTTTAACGCAGAAGACGTAGTACGTCACCCTGTTGTAGCGCGTATTGTGCGTGCCTATGAAGTTCACGATGCTGAACAAGAACGTTTGCGTAAAGAGCGTAAGGAAGAAGCGCTTCGACTACAGCGCGAGCAAGCAGCCAGCGACGCACAAAGTAGTAATAGCACTAGCAGTAATGCTAGTAACAGCGATAACACCCCATCGTGAGCGCCATTATTGACTATCAGCAAGCGTTTGAGGGCGACAACGCCATTTTAGCTGCAATCCCCTCACCCGCTGACCTTGAAACTTGGGCTAACGCAGTACTTGCTTGTGAAGGGCTTGAGCATCAAGAGGTTACCATTCGTTTTACCGATGAAAGCGAAAGCCAGAGCCTAAACAACGAATATCGCGGAAAAGACAAACCCACCAATGTGCTGTCGTTTCCGTTTGAAGCACCGCCTGGCATTGAAATGAATCTGCTGGGCGACCTTATTATTTGTGCTCCTGTTATCAGCCGTGAAGCTGCCGAGCAGAATAAAAAAGTGCAGCATCATTACGCCCATATGACGGTACACGGCATCTTGCATTTGTTAGGCTACGACCATATTGACGATGCAGAGGCCGAGGAAATGGAAAGCAAAGAAATTGCTATTCTTGCGGGCTTAGATATTGAGAATCCCTACGAAGCATAGGCAGCGCAATTCGTTTAGAAAGAAAGCTGAATATACTTTACTGAAGAGGCGTTACAATGCTTTATAAGTGTATGTAACACCTATCTTTTTATACTTAACAACAATAAATCATTGACGACCAGCAAGAAGCATTTTAACGTTGGCGTTGAACTAACAATTAAACGGACATTATGAGCGACGATAATCCTCACTCTACCAACGGCTCATCAGGCAAGAGTTGGTTAGATAAACTAAAAAATTCAATTTCTGGCGAGCCGAGAAGTAAAGAAGAGTTGGTATCAGTAATCACTGATGCCGAGCAAAACGAAATCATCGACCCACAAACCCGCGAAATGATTGAAGGGGTAATTGGGGTAAACGAAATGCGAGTAAGGGATATTATGATCCCTCGCGCTCAAATGACCACCATAGACGTAGAGCAAAAGGTAGAAGAGTTTTTACCTGTAATGCTTGAGTCTGCTCACTCCCGTTTTCCTGTAATTAGCGAAGACAAAGACCACATTGAAGGCATATTGCTAGCAAAAGATTTACTGTCCTTTGCGTTTAATGCCGAAAAAGAATTCAACCTTCGCGATATTCTTCGCCCTGCTGTGATTGTGCCAGAGAGCAAGCGTGTAGACGTCTTATTAAAAGAGTTTCGCCAGCAGCGCTACCACATGGCAATTGTTGTTGATGAGTACGGCGGTGTATCTGGCCTGGTTACCATTGAAGATATCTTAGAGATCATCGTGGGTGAAATTGAAGACGAGTACGATACCGAAGAAGACGGTACAGACGATATTCGCCCGTTGAACAAATCGACCTACACGGTAAAAGCACTGACGCCTGTTGATGACTTTAACGAGTTTTTCGAAACAACGTTTAGTGAAGAAGAAGCCGACACCATAGGTGGTATTGTTTTAAAAGCATTTGGCCACATGCCAGAGACCAACGACGAAATTGTGATAAACGATATTCAGTTTAAAGTGACAAACTCAGACAAGCGTCGCTTAATTCAGCTAAAAGTGTCGGTACCGTCACTCGAGTAAAGTAAGTAAAACCAAGTTACTAATACAGGTGCTGAAAGGCACCTGTACTGTTTTAAGCAGTTTTTATCGTTTAAGAACACTCTTTACAACGCTGGCTTTCGGCTATCGCTGCAGCAGCTTAAACTCATTAAACATACGGTAAGTCGCTCACCATCATGTTAAAACGCATTTCTTCAGGTTTTTTATCTCACCGCTTTTCACGCTTCTTACCGCACCTATTACTTGTTATGAGTGGTGCAAGTTTAACCCTTGCTTTTGCGCCCTTTAACTTGTGGCTTATTACCATACCTGCTCTTGCGCTGGCTTTTCGTCAAATTATAAAACTGAAGCACAAGCCTTTTTTAACCGGCTGGCTATTTGGCGCAGGCTGGTTTGGTGCTGGCGTAAGTTGGGTGCATGTGAGTATTGCCGACTTCGGCGGTCTGCCGCTTATAGCATCTATCGGTTTAATGGCACTGTTGTGCGGCTACCTTGCACTGTACCCCGCGCTTGCTATTAAATTTACTGCGAAATACTTTCCAACAAGGCTTTGGCCAATGGCGCTGCCCTTTTTCTGGGTGGTAGCAGAATGGTTGCGAAGCTGGATGCTGTCTGGCTTTCCATGGCTTTCGCTTGGGTACAGCCAGCTTGATAGCCCACTAGCTGGGTTTGCCCCAATTATTGGCGAAACCGGCATTACCGCACTGTTAGTGTTAAGTGCGGCGCTGCTAGCACTAATAAATAATAAACGTACGGTGTTTAACGCCGCATTAGTTGTTAGCTGCTTATTTGTAAGTGGTTACATGCTTTCGCAGCACACGTGGGTGAAGCCAAAACAGACCTACAGTGTGGGGATGGCACAAGGCAATATTGCGCAGAGTCTACGTTGGGTTCCCGAGCAAGACGAACCCACTATGCAAACTTACTGGTCGCTTACTGAAGGGCTTTGGAGCAATGATTTAGTTGTATGGCCTGAGGCAGCCGTTCCAAAATTGGAACCGCTTGCTCAGCCATTTTTAGCCAAAGTGAACGAGCGCGCATTTAACGAAAGCACGGCGCTTATTACCGGCATTGTGAACTACAACTGGGAAACCGACGAAGCGTGGAATAACCTAATTGTGTTGGGGAAACGTAATGAAGATGCTGCGTATCCTGACTATCAGTACTTTCACAACAACCGCTTTGCTAAACATCATCTTCTGCCTGTAGGAGAGTTTGTTCCCTTTGAAGACTGGCTTCGCCCGCTTGCCCCTTTGTTCGATTTACCCATGTCGAGCTTTTCAAGAGGCGGTTTTCAGCAACCTAATTTAGAAGCAAACGGCATTAAGTTGGCGCCGGCCATATGTTTTGAAATTGCGTTTCCAAGACAGGTAATGGCTAACGTGCATGCGGATACCGATATGATCATTACCGTAAGTAATGATGCATGGTTTGGTCGTTCACATGGCCCTGCGCAGCATTTACAGATTGCACAAATGCGTGCACTGGAAATGGGGCGCCCTGTGCTGCGTGCAACCAATAATGGTATTACTGCGTTTATTGACCATAAAGGTAAGATAAATGCCGTGCTGCCTCAATTTGAAGCGGCGAGCATTACCGCACCGGTTATTGCAACCGTTGGCTTTACACCCTACTACCACCTACAAGACTTAGGCGTTTGGTTTCTGGTTATCCTGCTACTCATTGGTGCTGTGGTAGTTAAAAGACGAGGTTAGTATTTAGCCTCGTCTCAAGATATGAGCATCCAAAGCAACTATTAACTTCATAGACAAAACGTTTCTAGCGCATAAAAGATAAATTACGCGTAGAGAAGTTAGCTAAATTCGGAAAAACATCTAGCAATTGGCTATCCGTTAGTCCAAACCATGCGCCCAACGTGGCGGCGTATTGGTCTACCGCAATGGTGGGTAGCAACCTGCCGTCACCAATATCCTGATTACCATTTAGCATTAGCTCTGGCACTTCGCCATATACATCGGCACCATTTACTGCACCGCCAAGCACAATTTGATGACCGCCCCAACCATGGTCGGTGCCATCACCATTACTTGTCATTGTTCTACCAAAATCTGATGCAGTGAACGTAGTAACGGCATCCGCTACACCCAGCTCTTGAGTTGCGCTGTAGAACGCCGCTAAGCCTTCTGCTAACTCGGTTAGCAAACGTGGATGGTCAGCGTTTTGGTTGTCGTGTGTGTCCCACCCTCCCATTGCAACGTAAAAGACTTGCCGTGGCTGATCTAGAGTTTGTTGCGTAGCTATCATTCTTGCCACGCCTTCCATTTGCGCACCGAAGCGCGATGCTGGAAATTCGGTTTGTAACTCATCAACTGTTGCTAATGCACTGTTAACCAAAGAGCCAGTTCTTCGAGTACGCTGCACAATATCACTAAACGCTTGCTGAAAGCGGTTAGACGCACCACCGTTAATAGTATCGTAAAAGGCCGCATTAGCTTGTTGCCAAGACACATCTGTATTAATTCCTACCATTTCTTCAGCGCCGTTTGGCCCTAAAGCAAATGGCAGCACGTTGCGCCCCGTTTGCCATAAGTTGCCACCAGCCATTGATAAGTTCATAGACAAGGGATGCCCTGAGTCATAAATCAAGTCGGCCATTCTGCCCGCCCACCCAGTCAGTGCAACGTTTTGTGGGTCTGCAGTTTGCCAATGATTTTGCTGGTCACTATGAGAGAATAACTGCGGAGGTAATACAGCTTGACCCGATAACACCTGACTAACCGTTACAGGCTGAATAAGAGGCCCCATATTAGACACAAATGCGGCATGCCCGTTTGCGTAAACGTTAGATAAACTTGCAAGCGATGGATGCAACCCAAGTGAGGAATATTGCGCTGAACGGGTAGTTATAGGCAATGTTTCTTCAAGGGCTACTGCTAAGTTTTGGCGCGTATTTTCATAAGCGCTATAAGCAGCCGACTCTGTTGGTACAAGCATGTTGAGGCTGTCGTTACCGCCAAGTAAAAACACGCACACCAACGCTTTGTAATCGTTAAACGGTTGGGTTTGAGACATGGCCTGTACTAAAGAAAATTGTGAAGACACACCATACAGTGAGCTAGCACCGACGGCTGAAGCGATTCCTTTTTTCAAAAATGTACGTCTATTCATCATTGTGCTCCAAGCCTAAGGTTGAACGGCAAATTCAGGGGAAATAGTGGCGAGATACACTAAGTTTGCGTATTTCATCCAAGCGACTTCTGCCCCCGACCAGTGCTCGGCGGCGCTGTTTAACGCCAGCCGCGTTTCATCATTCATTTGCCCTGCGAACAACACTAGATTTATATATTCGATAATGGCTTCATCGCTTTGAAGTGCTACCAATTCGTCGAAATTAACGATGCCAACATCATCTTCTACTATCTCGTCGCCCCGTAAATTATTAAACCACGCCATGTAGAACATATAATTGATATAGCGCGTCACGCTAATCTCATTTTCTAACTGAAACTCGGGCGAGATTAGGCCGCTATCGCGAATGTCGCCCGGCAGGCTGTAGTCAGGGCGATAAAAATTAAATACGCTAGTCGAGCCCAGTGGAGAAAGCCCTAAATTATATTCAACAAACTCATGGCCCATGCCGTTGTCCCGTGCACCTGAGTTAAATGCACGCATGGTATGCGCTAACCTAAGTAACGGCATACGCAGCTTTCCAGTTTGTCGAGCGCTTAGCGTGACTGCTTCTTCATCGAGCAAAATGGCCTGAACAACCGCTTGCAAGTCGCCTCTTACGCCATCGCCATTATCATTAAAAACTTGCGATACCCGCGCAACATACTGTGGCGACGGATTACTACTTACAAGCCTTTGTATTAGCTGTTTTGAAATAAATGGGCCAACATTAGGATGATGAAATAAGTTATCTAACGCTTGGCTTAAGTCTTGTTCTGCACTTTGACCTGCAGGCAACACAGTGCCGTTTAACAGTACTTTCTCACCATCATCATGAAAGGCGTTGGCCGACATCGGCGTTAAACTATCGTAGTGCCATTCCCACCAATGTGATTTGCCAGCAAAGTGCCAACCTGTAAATACATGGGCAAACCCTTCAATCTCATCTTGGCCATAGGTAGCAATTGTATTGCCCGCTGCATCACGTTTTGCGGTGCCGTCGGGGTTAAGTTCAACCAAGCCAATGGTAAATAGCTGCATCACTTCTCTGGCGAAGTTTTCATCTGGTCGTATATTTCGCTCATCATCGGGCCGTTCATTACCCAGCATGCTCAAATACATACCCATCATCGGGTTAAGGGTAACTTCTTCCAAAAGGGTTCTGAAATTACCGAAACTGTTTCGTACCAAAACATCGTAGTAGTTGGCGACACCGAGTGGGTCAACCAACAAACGATCGTCTTTGGTCGACACAACGAAGATTTGTGATAGTGCAAAGGCTACACGCTGACGAAGCTGGTCATCGCTGTTGACTACCCTGTCCCACCATGACTCAACCCAATGCTGTGAATACATTTCATCGGCGGCATATTTGGTACTAAGCAATGGCAAGTGTAGTGATGCAGGCGTATTAAATTGCTCGGCTAGCCAAGTTTGCCTGTCTATGTTGGCGGCATACTCAATACTTTGTAGCGTTGGACCAAACGTAGACTGCATTAAAAATAACGCAGCGCTTTCCTGCCCCATGGGTGTTGGCTCATCTTCGGGCGGAGGCGGTGCTTCGGGTGGGGGCGTTTCAGGTGGCGCTTGTGGTGGTGTTTCAGGCGGCGGTGTTTCAGGTGGTGCTGGGGAAGGTGAAACCGGTGTTGCACCGTCTCCTTCTATGGGAGTTTGTGGTGACGCGCTGTCACCAGAACCACCACAGGCAGTTAGAAACAAACAAAAAAGGAAGATATAGAGTGCTCTCATAACCCTTGCCTACGATGATTTACACCATTTAAGTGTATATCACGCGTGCAACATTTGGTTATTGCACGCGTGCTTTAGGTATAAAATCACTGACCACCGGCAGCCTGTATTGCCGTTAGCGCTATAGTAAACACAATGTCATCAACCAGCGCGCCGCGGCTTAAGTCGTTAACCGGCTTACGCATGCCTTGAAGCATTGGGCCAATGCACACTAAGTCAAAACTGCGCTGTACTGCTTTGTAAGTGGTGTTTCCAGTATTAAGGTCTGGGAACACAAACACGTTTGCCTTGCCTGCAACAGGGCTATTTGGCGCCTTACTTCGCCCTACACTCTCAATGGCAGCCGCATCGTATTGAAGTGGTCCATCAATGAGTAAGTCAGGGCGCAATGACTGTGCAATTTTGGTTGCTTCTCGCACTTTTTCCACATCGCTGCCCGCGCCTGAAGTACCGGTACTGTAGCTGATCATTGCCACGCGAGGCTCTATGCCGAACATTTGAGCAGAAGTAGCCGATTGGATAGCAATGTCGGCAAGCTGCTGTGCATTAGGGTCTGGGTTAATAGCACAATCGCCATATACCAACACTTGATCAGGCAGCAGCATAAAGAACACAGACGAAACGAGTGATGCATTTTCTGCGGTTTTTATAAGCTGTAATGCTGGGCGAATAGTATTGGCCGTGGTATTAACCGCGCCTGACACTAAGCCGTCTACGTGGTCTTGCTGAAGCATCATGGTGCCAAGCGTTACGTTATCGCTCAACAACTCGTTAGCAACAACCTCGGTTACGCCTTTATGGCCGCGCAGTGCTACTAAACCTTCAACATAGTCTTGTTTAATGTTGCTCGGCGATAATATTTCAACGCCGTCACCAAGCACTACACCCTGCTGTTCTGCTACGCGTCTTATCTCAGTCTCGTCACCCAGTAAAACCGGGCGCGCTAAACCACGCTTTGCACAAATTGACGCGGCCACAACTGTGCGTGGTTCGTTACCTTCAGGAAGCACAATGCGCTTGTTAACCTGTCTTGCACGATTAGTCAGGTAAAAGCGAAACGCTGAAGGTGACAGCTTTCTCTGTCGTGATACTTTTTCAGTGAGCGAGGTTACCCACTTTGCATCTAAGCTTTCGGCAGTATGTACCATTACCTTTTCTATACGATTGCTATCGTCAACCGGCACTTCTTGGTTAAACGCCTGCAGGTTTTGTGCTGTTTGCCATGTATTCGTATTTACCAGCATCACCGGCAAGCCTGTTTCCATTGCTTGGCTGCACAGCGCCATAATGTTCTCATCTGGCTCGTAGCCACCAGTCAGTAATAGCGCACCTAGCTTGGTACCATTTAATGCGGCAAGACAGCACGATACGAATACGTCACCGCGGTCGCCAGACATTACAAGCAATGCCCCTGGTTTTAGGGTATGAGTCATGTTGTGAATTTCACGGGCACAAAATGAAACGCTGCTTAATCTGCGCTCTGCCATTTCCCCTTCATTTAACAAGGTAGCATTTAAATGTTTTGCCACGTCGGTTGCCCGTGGCGACACTAAATCGGCGCTCCAGTCTATGGTGCCTAATAAGCTTAAGCCTTTCTTGAAGATTGGAAGGTCACGCAGTGCTTGTGTGCGAGCTTCGTCGTGCTCAGGCGCTTCAATGGCACCAATATCGGCACGTAAACGCCCATGCTCATCAAAAGGCGCATTAACTTTGTTGAATATGCAGCCAACTACTTTTTGGCTTTTATGGCCGCCGTAAGTATCAACCACAATTTCTAGACGGTGATTAATGTCGGTTACCGAGTCGTTTCCAGGCACAGCAACAAATACAATATCAGCGTCTAATGCTCTGCTGATCTCTAGGTTTAAACGCTCAGCATAGGGATGGTGTCGTGTGGTAACTAGGCCTTCAATCACCGTAACGGCTTCATGCTCACTGTTATCTTCAAAACGCTCGATAATTTCTTCTAACAACTCATCTGTGCTGTCGTTACTGATCATGCGCTCTACATAATCTAGCGTAAACGGAGAAATAGGTGACACGCTGGCGTGGTGTGAAATGATGGCCGTTGAACGTTCTTCACCATTATCACCTCTTCGAGGCTGTGCGACTGGCTTAAAAAAATTGAGCTTAATGCCTTGCTCTTCAATAGCGCGAACAAGACCCATGCTGACAGTAGTAAGGCCCACACTGGTGCCCACAGGGATCAACATTATTTTGCGAGACATAAATGCTCCTGATATAGCGCCTTATTGCAAAGGCACTGGTTCAAAACTAATTAAAAACCTGATGCAAACTTAGGCTGGCTAATGCAAGCCTAAGCAAACTGTGCGGCTTGTGCTGCAATAACCCACTCTTCATTGGTAGGCACAACTAGCACTTTGGTGCTTGATGATGGTGCACTTATTTCGCCCGCGTTTCCAAATCGCGCATCAAGGTTTCTCTGCTCATCAATTGCTACACCAAAATGCTTGAAATAGCCCATAGTGGTTTCGCGGATCAGTGACGAGTTTTCGCCAATTCCGCCGGTAAACACAATGGCATCTAGGGTTGGTACGGCAATCATGTAGCCCGATATGTATTTGGCCAAGCGATAACAGAAAATTTCAATGGCAAGTAACGCACCTTCATGCCCGTTAAGTGCAGCTTCTTCCAATGTTCTACAGTCGTTACTTAACTCGGAGATACCCAATAGACCAGATTGCTTATTCAGCAGGTCGTTTATTTCTTCTGCCGTTTTACCAAGCTTTTGTTGCAATGTTCCAGGAAGACTTGGGTCTAAGTCACCACATCGGGTACCCATCACTAACCCCTCAAGCGGTGTAAAGCCTAGGCTGGTGTCTACTGCTTGACCTTTTTCGATGGCTGATACGCTACAGCCATTGCCAAGGTGTGCACTAATGATGCTTGTGTCTTCTACCGATTTATTTAGTTGAGCAGCGGTACTGTCTAAAATAAATTTATGGCTAGTACCGTGGAATCCGTAGCGACGGATACCATGTTCTTTATAAAGCGGCATTGGAAGCGCATAAACAAAGGCTTTCTTAGGCATGGTTTGGAAAAATGACGTATCGAATACTGCAACATGCGGTAAATTCGGGTAGGCCTCTTGAGCAGTAGTAATGCCTTTCAAGTTTGCCATGTTGTGAAGCGGCGCCATGCTGGCATATTCTTCAATGGCAGCCAGAACGGTTTCATCTACCAATGCTGCTTGTTTAAATTTCTCGCCACCATGCACCACACGGTGACCAATAGCGATTGGCACAACACCAGTTTGCGCAATTACCGACTGAATAGCATTCAACGCTTCTGTGTGACCCGCTTTCTCGGGCAATGCTAACGTATTTTTTTTGCCGTCTATCTTATACGACAAGCTAGCGTCTTGGTTGCCTAGGCTCTCTGCAATTCCTGATAGCCCTGCTTCACCAGTTTCAGCATTAATAATGGCAAACTTCACAGAAGAGCTGCCGCAATTTAAAACAATAACGTCTTTTTTCATTTGGCTTTCAAATTAAAAGTGGTGGGTCAAACAATGAATTTGAATTGTAGCATTTATAAACAAAAAGGTTGGTTAACGTTATGCTAAATCTTTTATAAAAAACATCGCATTCACTTGTTTTTCAAAGGGTCTTTTAGGTTTTTCTATTTACTTCAACAGGCCTTAACTTTCCCATGAAAAAGGGCTTTGGAAACCCTTTTTGGATGGGATTAACGAACACAAAAACAAAAATTTTAAAAATTTTTTTGTTTTTGGTGTTGAAAAGTATTTGGCCTATCCCTACATAGTATTTGTCGGCGCTGAAAGGTCAGGTCGACACAAACGCCGCCGAATTGTCGGGGCACATTGATTTAAACATATTGCTTTATTTTGAGGATATGACTATGCGTACTATCGATCTATCTCCACTTTACCGTTCATTCATCGGTTCAGACCACCTTGCTTCTCTTATTGACGCGGCTTCGCGCTCTGAGAAACAAAGCGCTTACCCTCCGTACAACATCGAGCTTTTAGGCGACGATAAATATCGCGTAACCATGGCGATTGCAGGTTTCAGTAAAGACGACGTTTCAATTCAGGTTGAAGAGAACACCCTGACTATTACTGGCACTAAAAAAACGGAAGAGAAAGAGAGTAACGAACGTAAGTTCTTACACAAAGGTATTTCTGAGCGCAATTTTGAGCGTAAATTCCAACTTGGCGACCATGTGAAAGTATTGGCAGCTGATATGGAAAATGGCCTTCTACATATCGATATGGAGCGAGTCATTCCAGAAGCGAAAAAACCACGTCAAATTGAAATTGGCTCTCGACTTATCGAAAACTAATCAATCAATTTCATAACTTCTTGGTTTGTTTCCCATTTTTTGCGGCGCCTTTTGGCGCCGTTTTTTATATTGGTCAGGGCGCACAGTTTAAGTCAATTTTAGATTGTTCGTCTGCAACAGGAAAACATTGACCCGACGGCAAAGCGTCAGGCGTATATCTTTCGAGCTCAGGGTCGTAAAGCCCCTCTTTTAAGAATGCCACTAAATCGTCAATTTCTTCTTCATTTAAATTCAATGGTACAAATCGTTCGTCCAGTAGACTATTGGACAAGCGTTTTTGCGGTACTGCAGCATTCTTATACACCACAATCTGCCTTATACTTGTAAAACTGCCACCGTGCCCAAACACATCAGAATCTTTTAAATTGTAGAGCTGCGGTATTTTAAATTTATAGTTATCTTCCTCTCGACCTGTAAATCCTCCTCTTCCTTTCGCATCGTTTTCTGTAACCACGCCAGTTATGCTAGGGTCTGATGTATCAAGGTCCGCAAACCCAATAGCCATAAATACTTCATCGCTGATTGCCCCTAATTTGGAGCTTAACGCAGGCCCGGTATGACAGCTTACGCAGCCTGCTTTACCAAAGAAGAGTATGCCGCCACGCTTTTCTTGATCAGTAAGTGCTGCATCTTCTCCCCGTAACCAACGCTGAAAAGGTGCTTGGTTTGCGAGAACTGTTCGCTCGTAGGCAGCAATTGCTTTCCCCATATTTTCAAGCACATCATTCCCCCCGTCTGGATAAGCTGCTTCATATAAGAGCTGATACTCCATATTTTGCTGCACAAAAGAGTTATTGAATGTGTTTAACCTATGCACTTTTGTACCTGCTACAGCTTGGGTTTCCAACCCCGCCAGACCACGAACATTCTCGAACTTAGGTGTACCTTGTGTTGCTAAAATATTAGCCGGTAACTCTGCGTTGATTAACCCACCATCCTGATTACCAAACTGACCATTCCAAAGCATAACCTCTTGAAATGCCGTATTTAATATACTTGGTGATGTTAACGGTTGAACATCAGGAACAAGGCTGGGGTTATCACTTAGTTTATCAAAGCCAGCTGCCAAGACACGCAGTTCTCCCGCAACGCCAAAGCCCGTTCCCCCTTCCCCAATGCCCTGAACAACACCGGATTTGAAACCAGCAGCAGCGTGGTGACAACTTGCACATGACCACGTATTAGCTCGTTCCGCATTGACGCCGTCAGTAGCAACCGCTGTCTCATGAAAAAGCATCATTCCTAGCTGTACTTTCTCAGCAGTAATTGGATTATTTGGATCGGCAGGAATATTCGCAAAATCTGAAGAATGAGGAAGCACTAATCCTTCGACTCCTCCGTCTAATGATTCATTCAGGGTATCCATTAGCTGTACAGACAGAGAACTTTCTACAAGAACTGGCTCTTCCTCGCTTTCAGCGCCGCATCCTACTAGAATAATTGCACTTATAAGGAATGATGCATATTGGACATTAGAATTTAACTTCATGACGTTACCTCTGTTTCAAACTAGTCACATCAAAATTCTCAAAGCATCAAGGGCAAAACATGACGATGGTGCCGGCTGAAAACACATATTAAAATTTATTAATATTAAAATAGCCTAGCACTTCATGGAAAGCCAATTGTAACGACTGAACTTTAGTAGGAATAATGTCACCTTGCGATACTGCATCAAATATCGACATCACTATCGCAAAGCTAGTTAATTTAACTCATGGACTTGTGAGGGAAATGGCATAGCTTGCTTTGCCTGCCTCACCTGAAGAGAACGTGCCTGAAATACACTTGTTGGAAAGCTCCCCCGTGGAGGCCGACATTATTGCTTGAAAAGAACTAGTAGCCACACCCGTATCGAAAATACCTTCGTGTTTAAAAGTGACTGTCCCCCTCAAGCCATTTATTACACCTACGAATGATTCAAAACCAACAAATGAAGCTTTAGTTGGAGTTTCATATGCCATGATATACTCAATACTCGACTCACCGACCATATCACCAGCGTATGTTTGTTTTACGGAAGCGCGGGTTAGCTTTGCACCTCCAGATTTTTCAGATACCGTATCCTCTTCCCAGCCCACGATAGAAAAATCACCTCTGCATTCCATACTATTTCCTCCAACGCTTTTTTAGGATGCTAACGTGGTTAATAAATAGTGCAAAGTAATAAAAGTGTAACAGAGTGTTAAGTTGTGCTTTTAATCAAGAGTGAAGTTCGAGATGGCTCTTCTCAATACGGTATTGTTTTCTTTCATTGACTGAGATAGTTTAGAAAGTGACTCAGCTAACTCAACCTCGTGTTTAGCTGCTGATTCTACATCGACGATATCTTTTGCAACTTCTCTCGTTGTCACTGACTGCTGTTCTGCCGCCGCAGACATATTGTTTGCCATCGCTTCTAATTGAGATGCTGCATCTTTTACCTTTTTAGCCGTTTCTCTTCCATCACCTGTGACTTCCACTGAGTTTTTCACCGCAATCGCGTTTTTATTTATATCCTCCACCACGACCATACTCGCTTGCTGAAGCGATGCAAGTAGCGAAGATATCTGATCCGACGCGTTACGGCTGCTCTGTGCTAGCTTTCTCACTTCATCAGCAACAACGGCGAAACCACGACCATGCTCACCCGCTCGGGCTGCTTCTATCGCAGCATTCAAAGCCAGTAAATTAGTTTGGTCTGACAGAGCATTAATGGTTTCTAATATGCCGCTAATTTCTGTTACCTGTTTCTCCATATCAGCAGCATTATTTTCAACGGAACTCATGTCCTCTTCTAATTGCTTCATCTCCCTTCTGATTGACTCATTTATCTCGAATGCTGTGTTTGATAACGTGTCTAAGGATTGACTGGCAGATAATGTGTCAAATGCCGATTTTGCAATTTCATCACTCGTCACTGATACCTCCTCTAGGGCAGATGCAATATTCAGCGAGCGTTGCTGCGTATCGCCTGCATCTACAACCATTTCGGCGCAGGACTCCTCTAGCTCTGATGACAAACGAGTACTTGCCTCAATTGATTGCTCTAAGCCACGGATAAGATCTTTCAGAGCCAGTATCGTTTTATTAATTGCGCGAGAGACCGAGCCTAGCTCATTTCTTGCTTGTGAGCTGACGTCTACTGTTAAATCACCGTTATCCGCTATGT
>ENA-OWNT01001386-OWNT01001386.1-seawater-metagenome-genome-assembly--contig:-NODE-1386-length-31076-cov-4.061099_pt1 | contig 31076 bp, 24 predicted proteins | sample MGYA00238136_ERZ651165 | MGnify/ENA primary metagenome ERZ651165 (study PRJEB26861, sample SAMN08777766) | seawater metagenome | isolation source: coastal seawater | place: USA: Florida | collected...
ACTCAACTGAGCTGCGATGCCCGAAGCTGGGCGCTTGGAGCTGAGTTTGTTTGTACACACAAACTGTGATGTTAGAAGATAGGTTCATGGACGCAGAAATGATCAATAGAACTAATGGATAGTGGGACGAATGAATAAGAAATAGAATTGACGAATGGAACTACAGTAACAGATGAATGGAGCTACAGCGCATTCACATCTGCTTATTGCATGAACCAACTGATGAATGTACTAGCTGATGAATGGCGCTGCTGCATGGAGAAAAGAGCTATTGAATGGACCAACTGTTGACTGGATTTGCGGTAGCTGATGAATGGAGAATAGAGCTAGTGAGCGGACTAGACTACCCGGGTATCTGATGAACGGCCCTGATTGATGGTTCGTTGATTCACATGGCACACAGATTCACGTTACCTGCTGCAAGCTGCGAGCCACGACTACACCCCACAAAGTCAAGTCAAGCCAAGCCAAGCACAGATAGATGAGCAGAGGAGTAAGCATGCCTGTAGATATCCATAACTGCGACCATCAGGTTGGTTGGTTGGTCAGTGAGGTGTGAGGTGTGAGGTGTGAGTGGGTGAGTGAGTGGGTGCGGCTGTGGGCGTGCCGAGTAAGTGGTTGTGAGCTGTTACCTGTGAGTGAGTGAAGGTGAGTGAGTGCGGCGGCGTTGGCGTTTCTGAACGTCTGCGCACTCACCCCCACCAACAATGCCGTCGAAGTTTCCGAGTTGTTGTTGGTGTTGCAGTGTCGAAGTATCGAAGTCGGAAGTCGTTGACGCGCGTCGTGTTGTCGTTGTCGTCGTCGTCGTCGTTGTTGTTGTTGTACGGCTTGTTCATCGATCAATCAACTATCAACAGTATCACTAGCACTTATCATCGCAATCGCTTATCGCTGGCGCTGACTGCATCTGGACTCGTACGAGTCGAGCGAGGCATGTACGTTGGGCGAGCCATGTCAGTCGTGCGAGTGGTACTTTTGTTGTCTGGGAGTTGGTGGTCGTGAGATCGAGTCGGGAACCCGTCGGTGTATTGCGTTGTGTGTCGAACCAAACTCCAATTCCGTCTAACTTTGCAAGCATATTGGATTTTCGACGGGGACTGATGAGTGTTTCATCTTTTTGAGTGTTTTCTCTCGATTGTTCTGTTGTGCATTGCGCACACATTCGGCAGGGTCACCGGCTGTTACTGAGGCACGAATGTGATCGGTTCTCGGATCCACTTCCACTCGACTCGTAAGTAGTCTCCGCATCACAATGGACAGACCAAAGTATTTCGTTTCCACACCAGGGAAACTGGATGAATACAGGATTCGGCGCCACTTCCCTGCTCTGCAGCGGTTTGGACAAGGTTCTGGGCAAGGAAGCAAACCTACAGAAACATCGAAGCGGCTGAAGCTCAAAGGCGAACTTGTTCTCAAGAAACCTCAAAAGGGCACCTTCCGTTTCAAGCGGCTCTCCAAAGACAATCATGCAAAGGACTTTTCGCCCTACATCGCCAAACGCGATCGACGCACAGCGCAAACAGGGGAACGGATTATAGACAAACGGCATTGGGAGCAGGAGGACTTCTCTCTTCTGTCAGATGTGCGAACGCGCATCATCATGCAGCCGTCCAAGGCGCGGAACCTCCCGCCTGCCGACCCAGTGAAGGCCGACGAGAGGGCTACCCGGAAACCATGGGCAGGCTCGAATCGAGTCGAAGCCCGCGAAGCAATCAGCCGTCACAAAATGCTTGCTCCCAGGGAACCGTACAGCGGCAAGCTCGAAAAGGATCGCGAAGCGAGACGTAAGAACAAGGCTGGGTGGCTGAATCAACGAGGGTTCATCGCTGCAGGGTCGCACACCAAGCGCAACGACGCGGCCACCCTGTTTACCCCCGATGGTAACGCCGAACTTACTGCGGAGCTCCAATTTTATCGAATGAAGGCTATGGAATTGCGAAGAACTGAAAGTGGCCGTGCGGCGGCTCGTGCGAACCAGCGCCGATCTCGACAACAAGACCGCGAAACAGACGAAGAACGACGGGGCGAAGACAAAATGGCTTCTGGCCACACTGCCCAGGGTACCAGTGAGGCGGACCAAGACGAAGACCTCGAGGTGACCCAATTGAGAGCAAGGTCAAGGGAATCGACCACTGGAGAAGCAGAAACGGCGTTCAGCCCCGTCCGTTGACCTGCGACTGTATATAAAGGTCTGAATGCTTGAATGCTTCCTGTGATATTTTTGTAAGTTACTGTTTGTAAAACAAAACGAGTCGTGCGCTTTCGAAGTGAAAAACCATCGCCCGACGTCTTCAGCGCGCGAGACAACAACCACACGGCGCTGGGACTCCGGGTACATCGTGTTCTGTGAGCTACATAATCTGAGGGGTAATTTGCTAGTGAATCTGTGGGAGGAATGGATGAGCACGACACTCGGCCTGCCCCTCTATTTCTTTTTTTTCTTGGAGTATCCGACGCCTTTCGGATTCACTGGCATGTCGGAACCATTCACTGCTAGTACACCGGTCGGAGCTGCATCCAACATAGCGGCGGCTTGTTCCGCGGCGGCTTCTCCGCCAACGTTGAGAGCGGTCCTCCAGAAATCACGCCGTAACATAGCGCGGAATTCTGGTGTTGAAAATTCTGGAAATGCGGTATCCCCACTGAAGAGTTCGTCAGTGGAGCGAAATCCCAGTTTCCCAGTTCCACCGTACTCAACGGGCAAGTAGTCTGGGTGGACCCGTTTGTGGAGCTCTTCTTGATAGCTGCAAACGAACATACCGTGGGGTTCATATCAGTTAAGTAACGACCACAATGATCAAACTCCACGCCAAGGACCAAACCTGTATCCCAAAATCTGGAACTTTGCCCGTGTGCGCTCATGCATGAAATTCTTGATCACCGCCCACAAACCCGACACATACCATGGGGCGTTTATTACCAGGCATCTGCCAGAGCACGCAAAGACAGTCAGTCAAAGCGCTTCAGCTAGCCGGGAACGCTGAATTTACTTACCCTCCAAGGCTCTCTGCATAGTTATCGTCAATGTACTCAGCACAATACTTCATGACGTTTCGCACGTACGAAGTGAATACTTTGTAACTGGACAAGTGCTCAAGATCAATGATCACCAGAGCTTCCTGCACGTGGTACCCAAGCTTTGCTGAATTCAAAGCGAATAGATAGCACATCTTTTCAGTGTTCAATGTTTCCCACTTTGCAGCTTCTCGGGCCGTGATGATGGATTCCACGCCTGATGGGTTCATTCGACCATAGAGCTTGAAGAACAGTGGTCTTCCACAGCGATCGTGGCCTTTAATGCCGACTGGGTACTGTGACACAAGGTAGTTCAAATCCATTTTTCCTTCAAAAACTTGCTCAGTGTCCATGTACTTGAATCGATCAATTCCGAATGATCGTCGCCATGCAATGGCTGCTCGCAGCGTGGCGATCGCTTCCGGAACTTTGAAATTCTTCCCCCGCAAAAATCGAAGGCACACTTGATCGGGAGATTCGTGGGGATTCCTGATCGAGTCAATTTCGTCTTGAGTTACCTGGTCTTTGACAGCTTGCAGGCAGCCCTGTTTTCGTTCGGAAAGGTGACCCAGGTTTCCCCAGGCACGATCTGCGGGCAAGTGTGGACATGTTTTATGAGGCTTTAATGGACCTCGGAGAATTTCTTCTCTCTTCTTAGCCGCAATGGCGGCAAGTGCTTCAACTTGTTCGTCGCTCACGAGCTTGTCGCTCATGCTTGTCGGTGTGTGTTGCAATACTCTGTGCCTCTCAACTGTTCACGCAATGGCACTTACACTTCGGTATTCTAGTACTCAACCTCGTATTTTTACCTTGCTCTCTTGCCGAAAAAAATCTGTTCAACTGATGCTAGTCGTTGGGTTGCACAAGCGATGCTTCCAATATGCGCCGAATCCGCCACAAGTTTGCCCCCGCGAAGAGCAATGCAGTACGCTAAAGAACCGCGCGTGTCGCACGAAGACGCCGGACGAAATACAGCGCTTCCGCACGAAGAGCGTCTCGCCGATGGAAAGAAAGATGCACAGCCAGCACCAACTCGAAACGCCACAAGTCACGGCAGTCAAAAGCCAACAGTCATGGAAGTCACGCAGCTACAGTCACACGGCTTCACGGAAGTCACGGAAGTCACGGAAGTCACCTAACAAAGGTATGACTACAGTATACGCATTCAAAAGTCAAACGCCAACAACCACAAGTCACCAAACAGCGCAGCAGCTGCAAGCCAGACCTTTTACACAGACCATAGATGGCCTTGCCCAGCGACTGTGACTGACTGTCTGTGTGGGGTGGTGGGTGAGTCAGCGAGCGGCTGACTGACTCTTGATTGAGTCGTCCGGCGCAGTGTCACCAATCAACCAACCAATCAATCAATTGGAACATTCCCTCTCTCTCTCTCTCTCTCTCTCTCTCTCTCTCTTTGTGTCGCTGTCAGCCACTTACTTTCAGCCCATTCGTATTTATACAGGCTATGTGTTATCTGGTCCATGTCAGTCAGCTGCCTACTTAAATGGTACATACACAACCCACTGATTCACAATGGTACATTCAACACCCACTGAATGATGTCGTATATGGTACCTTTAAGACCCGGTATATCGTCTCATAACGGTACATAAATGACCCAGTATGTGACGCAGCAGTGAAAGTTCCTGCCTCGCAGTCTGGCACTGTCCAGGCACTGTAAAGCGGCGTCACAGTCAGTCGCAGGGATTAGCGCTTGTGACGTCATAGACAGCTGGAAGGTGCGCAAATCTTCGCTCGTTGTCGTTCGTCGTTTTGCCGTTCTCAGTTGGAACGTTTGAACTGTTTGAATGAACGTTTGAACTTACTTGCTTGTCGCTGTTGGTCGTTGCTGGACACGCCCGCGGGTGCAAGTCAACTGGTACTGGTTGTGTTGTTGTGTGGATGGATAAGGGGTAGGATAGCTTATTTTAAAAGAGTACAAGAGTTCGTTCGGGGATTGCTGCGGTGTGAAGTGTAAATTCGTGGAAGAACGCGGCACGCCATGGGCCAGACAACGGAAAGGAACAGCCACAGCGCGTCTTGTGTATTTGGTCTATCGTTGATGCTCTCACTCGCCTCAAGACGTACCAACCAACACGACACACGCATGTCCATCCAAAAGTACGTACTGCATGACGATGCCGGCGAAGGCGAATAATCATACAATCAGGTTTTGCTTTGACAAGTTGTTTTTCAAGTTTTGGAAGTGTTGGGCAGTCTCGTCTACTCATTTTCATGATGCCATTGCTCCGTACTTTAGGCTAGCCATTGATCCCCTCCGTATTTGCAGCGCATTCACAATGGGTTGCGACTCGTCCAAGCATGCGCACAACAAGCCCAATGCCGAGCCTGGACCCGTCATTATCACAAGGCGTTCCGACGAGAGCGGACACGATGCAGGCATGTTCAAAATTGTCATCCTCGGGGACGTTGCGGTTGGAAAGACAAGTCTTCTTCGCCAGTTCATCGACGGACAATTCGAAGAGAAGTATGAGCCCACCGTTCCCGCGAGTTTTCGCAAGACTGTGGTCAATTTGGGGTCAGATTACAACAACCGTGAAGTTCGATTGAACATTTGGGACACGGCTGGACAAGAGCGATTTCATCAGGTTAGAATCTGCCTGGACGTTTGACACAATTCCACCAACCTTGTCTTAAGTGTTGTGTTCATGTGTGTGCTGCAGGCTCTTGGCAAGGGATTCTACCGCAAGTCAACTCTCGGTGTCTTCGTTTACGATGTTTCGGATCCACGGTCGCTGATAAACATTCAGAAGTAAGTTCACGTTGAGTCTGTTTATTGTTGTGCCATGTGTTTTGACTGTGTACTGACGGGAATGGAACGCAAAATGCCATCAGATGGGTTGATTTATTTCAGCAATTTGGTCCTTTGAACGCCCCCGGCGTGTTGTTGGGCAATAAGAGCGACCTCAAGAATCACTGTCAAGTGAGTCGTTGCTGCAATCTGAACTCTTGCAAACTTAGGTTGTTGATTGATTTGCTTGTGAACACTATGCAGCCCGAAAAGTTGGATAGTCTCCTCAACGACACAAAAAGGGAAAATGGAAAGCCGTTCTTTCTTTTTCATCAAGAAGTGTCTGCCAAAACAGGACAAGGTAACGCACTGCTTTCTTCCACTATTTTGGTTTTGAACTTCCTCTTACATCGATCTAACTTGATCGAAGGCGTTTCACGTGACCCCACGGATGCTCTTCCGCAAGTGGCCTTAGCGTGCACCAAATTTGAGGTTCATTGAACCAAATCACATCTTTGACCTGAACAACTGCACGAACTGACTGACAAAAACCAAGAAAATCACATAGTTCAAAAATGACAACGTGCGTTCAAATCATGCATAGCACTTTTTACTTTTTTTTGTATTGTCTATATAAACATTGACGAACTTATTCGGACCAACCACAAAATCCAAAAAGTCACAAAGTCCACCACTCCAACAAAGTGCCTCCCAATGCCACAACCCTTCGAAAAATATTCACATCAGTACGACACAACGTGTTGTCGAAAGTGTGTCAAGGACAACAACAAAATTCAGTACATACAGGTCCAGCTGCGTTTAAGTCACGGCGAGGCCCGAAAGTGTCGCGCTCTTGGTTGCCCTTGCAACGGCAAATACAATGGAAAACCCGGCCAAATTGTTGGTTGCCATGTTGATGTGTTTCACAACGGCGAGTGGGTCACAGGTTTGGTGCCGGGATGTAAGATAGCAAACCGTGTCAGCCTCCATCGCAAGTTGGGCTGCCAGCAGTGGTTTGATTCCAGATATGTGGTGCTTTTGTTGAACTGCAGGTGCGGGAAGAGTTTTGAAGACAAATTCCAACATGAGCGCACTGATTGTGTGTCAGACTACTGAAAATAGCTCGTGCACCAACGGGTAGTAAGACTTCGACCTGATGGCTCCGTGCCGGACTACGATCAACATGATTATCTAGATCATCCTGTGACACATTGCGCTTGCCGTATTTTAACTTTTGGGGAACACCACATGCTCGTGGTTGCCACATTGACACATTGTACACTTTTTCTGTTTCGTGCGCCACTTGCCATGTCGCCTATGTCTTGAGCCCGTTCATTGCCTATTCGCATGCAAGACTGATTCGAACAGCTTGCTAAACCACACAGTCAACAACGTCGGCAGAGACCACACTCGAGTAGCGACGTCAGTCACGTCGTCTCTTGCAAATCATGGTCATGGTCATGGTCATGGTCATCATGCTATGTGGTGCGCGGCATGCGCGCGGGTTGCTGGGGTTGTCGGTGGCGGCGTGGCGGCACTGCGCTGATCCACAGGCTAACTTCAAGTTCAAGTTCGAGTGAGTGGTGGTGAGAGGTGAGTGAGGGTGAGTGGCGAACTGACAGCCGCCGAAGAGCCGTTGCATCGACGTCGTCGTCGTCGTTGTCGTTGTCGTCGTGGCGTCGTCGTTGTCGTGCTGTTTCGTTGGGAAGTGACAGCTTGTGTGTTGGGAGTTGCGGTTTACAAGGTGTGACCTGCGACGATGTGGCTTGGGACATGCGATGTTGCTACTTGGTAGTTGCGACGTGTGACGGCGTGACGGCACTGCGCGATCGCGATGACACACCTACACAATTTGTGCGCTTCGTCTTTCCAATACGTGCATTTTTCTCATGATTTGTCGTGTGCGCACGACTTTGATCTTGCAGAAGCCAGATTTTGCGGTGCAGCTGTGCGGCTCTGCGCGCTACCGCATGTTTGGATGATCGGGACTCGTTCGCATTGCATGCAGTGGTGAAACACCGCGGCCGTGTGCCTCATGGGAAACGGAGTCAGTGTGGACGAGGAACGGCGTGACATATATTTCCGCATAGCATTATACGGGAAAGATGTCCTTATCCTCATTCGTCACTTCGCAAAGAGGAATACTGTCACGGTTTTCGCAGACGGAGCAGCGACCGCCACCGTTGGGGAGCGATTAGCAGATGTGCCGGGAGAAGGCAGAGGTAGTGTGTTTCGACTGCGATTCAAATTGCTCAACGGACATTCTGGACTTATTCTTTACAAGAAAGATATCGAGGATTATTCCCTGTTCTTTGACGGGAAATTAGTTCGCAGTTTGATGGACGCGGAATTGAACGCTTCAATGGGCTTTCCGTCGTCGGATCCTTTGCTTGCCTGGCAGGTTGCGCAGGTCCAACGCGATGCCAGCTATGTGTTGGTGTTCGGTGCGGGTTCGCGGCGGCTGATTGTCAACAACAAAGAAATTGATACGTCGGAAGAGTTTGTCAGTGATGGTATTCACATAACATGGACTCTACCACAACTGATGAAGCAATCGAGTCCACCAGCGTGTGCTCAAGCGGACACTACTCCGGTGCCGACAGAAGAAGACGGAACGGAGCAGCGATCCTGTGAGTTAGAAGACGTAGTGCCATTTGGGTACTACGATGATGACTCCAATTTCATTCGGTATTCTGCCGAGGAACGTCAAGCCATTCGTGATGAGAAGAAGAAGCAGACAAAGGTCAGCGTAGAAGAGAAGTTAGATGAACCCCACGATGAAGTTCAGAGCCCGTTGTCTCCGACGTCCAAGCGTGGGAAGTTTTTGAGTGCCTTGGGTGCAGCCAACGCTCAAGAAGAAGAAATAGAATTTTTTCTTCTCTGCAAGGTCGAAAAGGAAGACGCGGTTTTCGCTGGGGTTGAAATCGGCGCCCTCAACTTCAGCGACGAACTCTCCATAAGGTCACTCCCTTTCGTCATTGTTACTGTGCTTGTGCGACCTCGCAGTGAAACTCATGGCATTTGTTCAATTTTGATAGGCCAATTGATGCAAATGATGCCCTGGCGATTGACTATGAGTGTCAACCTGAGATGCCAAGTGTTGATTCTCAATCTCCAGCAACGCGAGCACCCGCTCGTTCGCTGTCGGAGCCCACTGAAGCGACTGGGCGCGATAGAAATCCTCAACCCGAGGCGGTAGTCCGCGCACCATGGCAGCCAGCATGGCGCACAGAGGCACGGCGTATTCAAGCCCGATCAGTGTATTCTCCGGACACCGTAGCTGGGGATTTGGCCAGCCGTTCCGGAGATCAATCCTCGTCCGCCGGTGCAACAGAAGACGAAGACTCGAACAGAGTTACCGACGAGGAGCTAGAGAACCTTCAACAGCAATTGTGCGGCATGGGCTTCAACGACCGTACCTTAAACGAGGATGTTTTGACAGCGACGCATTTTGATTTAGAGTTGGTGAGTACGATCCTTGCATTTTTCGCACATCGCGATTGTTGTCTAGCACCGTGCTCACATTTGTCGTACGGTGGCACAGGCTTTGGCCATTCTGGTGCCAGAATTGCCTGCGGAGCAACAGGAGGCGCTGCACACGGGGTCCTCGAGACATTCTTTTGAGAACGAGCTGTCTGAAATGGTTTGTGAAGGCAGTCCTCCTTCTATGGTAATGGCAGTCGTGTTTGTTTTCACTTTTCGTTTCTTTGTGCTCTGTGAAGGCAATCATGGGGTTCACAGACACCGCAGCCTGCCGAAAAGCATTGCAATGTTTTGACGGAGACATCAACAGAGCAGTGCAGAGCTTGATCGACCAACAAAGTCAAAGTGCTGCAGCGAGATAGTGTCTCCAACATTAACCGTGAGCCACAGGGCTACACGCTAACAAACTCACACGGATCTACTTCATTCATATCTAATTAAACCTTGGCGCAACACCAGCGTGATCACGTGGTCAGCGGCACTCCAACGGCTGCTTCGCGACTGTGTGTGCCGCGAAGCGCGAAACAACTTGTATCATATGCGAGGTGTTGCAAGAAACGTCGTCGGAAAATGCGCGAAATGTGCTTGGAGAACGCACATGGTGCTTGGAGAATGCAACGAAATGTGCTTCAAGAAAGCAAATTAAACGCGGACGTAGATCGCAGCCGTTGCGGGCTGGCTATGATACTGTTGATGGCGATGCTGATGACTGCTGACCACGATGATTGATGGCATGAAGAAGGCGCAGATGGCAGCGATGCTGACCCGCGATGCACACGTGCATGTCATTGTGTCTACATTTGACATTGTACTAGACTACCGCATAAGTGATAGCTATTAACCGCGAAAGACTAGGTATAGATACATTCAACGATTCATTCGCAGCTGAGGTTTCCTGGAAATGTGACGCTTGGACGGCTTATAGGACACTCAACGACCAATACCGCGACTGCGACCAACCACAGCGGACACTGAGCGACCGTTAACTGACCATAACGGACTCTGAACGACCTTTATCTGACTCTCCGCCTCCAAACGGACACTGAACGACTTTTACGAGGTTCACAATTTGAAACTCATAACGGACGTTAATGAACCATTGGCTGGCTCTTCGGTGCCATACCGGACAATGAGCGACCACTGAGGGAGTGACGTGGGGTTGCGTGAGCTGGACGGACGGACGGACAGTCAGTCAAGTTTCGCCGAACGAAGACGATCGAGTTCGGCCACTGTCACTCACAGTCACCCACAGACACTCACAGCTCACAACGACGTCGATCGATCGGCCAGCAACGCTTCTTCGTGGCGTGCTGCCTCGTTCGTCGTCGTTCGTCGTTCGTCGTCGTTCGTCGTTCGTCGTCGTTCGTCGTTCGTCAACACGCGCGCGCCGGCCAGCCACGCCAGCGCAAACCAACGTGCGGTTTGCTCCGAGGTGGCGCGGCGCGGCGGGGCGTAAGAACTACGCGGCGTTGATTGTTCTTGGAAACGAGGTCGGGGGAGTTGCTGTGATGTTGTTGTGTTTGTGGGTGCGAGACGGTGGGTGGAGGATGGCGACGGCGACGGCGACGGCGACGGCGAAGCGGACACGGGACCGTTGAACGTGCGACGCGGCGTGCGGGACGGACTGGACACAGGAACGCAGAGCTGGATCGGCAATGTCAACACCCACGCGTACAGCTTGCCGTAGTCTGCACATGCTGAAGGAGGCTGCATGCGCACGTGGTCATGCCAACCAAGTGATTAGCACCACTTACATGGGGCACCTGCCACGATGAGGCTGCCCGTTTGCGAAGACTACGGAGCAAGATTCACTCAAAAGAAAGAAAAAAACAAAACGGCACAGAACTGCTGTCAAACTCGAAATATATATTTTGTCGGATATAATTTTTGTCCGAAAACAACGCGGTGACTCACAACGAACCCTGGGGAGAACAGATACAACACGAATTCGTACGCGCCGACATTGTAGCGCTGTCCGACAGCTCAAGCGCTCACCTACCGTGTAGTGTGAACAATGCCAAGTCTTGGCGATGCTCTACAATGTTCGTCACTGGGACTATTTTTGGAACCCATTGGCAATGTCACAGCCATGAACTCGACTTCTGCGAACGTGCTCCGCGTCAACACATGCACCGAGCATGGCATCGTGCAGCCGGTGATGGCGTTTCTCTTGCTGATACTCGCGGCTGAGGTCTTAGTCGCAGGATGTAAAAGGAAGGAGCTACCAAAACGAAAATTCCTATGCTTTTCTTTTCTGGCACCGGTGCTGACCAGCACACTAATTGCTCTGGCGTCGATTGGAATTTTGCTGATGGACTGGGCACAGCTTCCACAGCCTGGCAAATACAGTCCAAGTTTCTACGGGAACAATTCGGTGCACGATGGAACGACGGGCACAATGTACCTCTTCGTGGGAGACACATCAGAAGTCGTCAGCGGCTTGCTGCTAACCTACATCACATCGAAAGTGATTTTGACCACGGGCAAAACCCCAATGGCAACATCGGCCTGGGTACTTATCCAGGCAATCTTTGTCTCGGTTGGGGCTCGACTTCCGGCTAAAAGTATAATCGCACAGAATGGTGACCCATCATCAGCACTTGTTGCACAAATAATTGCTGACGCTCGATGGGAAAGCTTGATTGAAATTGAAAAGGAGCAAAATCTGGAAAGCATTCTGCGTCTGACCCGTGCAGTGCTGTACGTGGTGCTTACCATGGTGTTGCTCTGTCGACGCGAGACCCCGCAGACAAAATTTGATCCGCGGAAGCACATGCCAAAGGCGTACCTCCAAGAAAAGGGCAAACTGGGCGCAGGTCAGTCGCCGAATACGCCGGATGCCGGTGCTTGGGCACTTGGAAGTCCCACAGATGAAAGTACCGTGCCAGACGAGGAGCGATATTCCAACGAGTACGGGGGGAGCATCGTCACTAGGCTGATGTTCAGTTGGATCGATCCCATTCTATCCGCCGGGTGGAAAAGTGCTTTAGAAATGAAACAACTGTTCCTTCTTGGCGGCGAAGACGATGCCGTCGTCAACGCCCGACGTGTACAAGAGCAACTCGACAAAATCGGACTCCAAAATAAAAACTCTCTGATCAAAAGTGTTGTCCGCGTATACTACAAGGAGATTTTGGGAAGTGGTTTATTCATGCTTCTCAGTATTGCCGCCACGTTGGCCCAGCCGCAAGCGTTGTATCAACTCTTGGACTTCATTCAGCAGGATACCGTTGAAACTTCCATGCCTTACTGGTGGGGCTACCTATGGGCTGCCGTCGGTGCCGTCTGCCTGCTTCTCCAGCAGTTATTCGTGCAGCAAGCATACTGGATTCTCATTCGCCTCGGATTTCGTCTGCGTGGTGCCATGACTGTGCTGCTATTTGAAAAATCACTGCGATTGAATCAACCTGAGATGTCATCCATCGGAATCGGCAAAATTGTGAACTTGGCCGAAGTTGATTGCATGAAGCTGATGTGGTCTGTGTTTGTCATCCACTCGGTGTGGTCACTTCCTTTGACCCTTCTCGTTGGTCTTGCACAACTCTACATGTTCATCAGCTGGGGCGCTTTGTCGGGCATCGGAGTGATGGCTCTGCTGTTTGTACCCAACGTGATTTTCATGAAAAAAGCGATTGGATTAATTGGGTTTGTTTATTCCCTACGTGACCGCCGGGTCAAGTTGCTAACGGAGCACATCGGCAGTATCCGGTTGATTAAAATGCTCGGGTGGGAGCGCGAAAAGCTGGCTGAAGTCGCGGTTCGGCGCACAGAAGAAAATGATAATCGTTGGTGGCTGAGGCTGTGGTTTACGTGTGTGGGCACAATCGCCACATCAACACCAGCGTTGATCAACATTGCCACGTTTTGCATCTTCATTGCAATTTCTGCTCCAGCCCCGTTGACGGCTGCAACGGGCTTCACTGTTCTTTCTTTAACGGGTATCATCCAAGGCCCCGCCTCTGGTCTGGGCAGAGTTTTGCAGCTCATTGCCAACATCAACATTTCATTGCAGCGGCTGGAGAAATTCCTGAATGCTGACGAAACGACGGTGTTGCCATTGCAAGTGGCTGATGCAGCAGACGAGTCCATGTTTGAAGACGCGCCCACAAAAACTGAAGTTGGTTACTATTGGAGCAAGGAACCGTTGACGACAGACTCATCACTGTCGGCGAAACGAACCGTGCTTCGCGTCCGGAACGCTGCGTTTCAGTGGGCTGCAGGAGAAGAGAAAGACAAAGCACTGCTGGAAAAGGGAAGGAAGGCGGCTGGGAAGGGAAAGCGCAAGCGCACTAGCAAAAAGTCGTCTGTGTGCTGTGGGTCGCGTAAGAAGAAGAACGACCTCTCTGAGCCATTGCTTGACGTTGCAGCGGGGACAGATGATGCTGCAGACGCGGATGAAGCCGCGGAGACTGACTCGACACCGAGCGAACCTGCACCTCCAGCCGGGCCCACCATTTCAGACATCGACATCACTGTGAAGGAGGGAGACTTGGTGATGATCGTGGGGAAGGTTGGGAGTGGCAAGAGCACATTGTTGTCTGCGATGGTTAACGAAGTCCCGTTCGTCCACGGGCAAGTTGCGCTACGAGGCGCGCGTGCGTATTGCTCGCAAGTTGCTTGGATTCAGAACCTGTCAGTGAAGGAGAACATTTTGATGGGCGCACCCTTTGAGAAGAGTCGTTACGACGACGCCGTGCGGGGATCTTGCCTTGCAGCAGACCTTGCTTCATTGCCAGCTGGTGATGAAACTGAAATTGGTGAACGTGGCATATCTTTGTCTGGTGGCCAGAAAAAACGAGTTGCAATTGCACGGGCCATTTATGCTGGCGCTGACGTTTACTTCTTGGACGACATCCTCAGTGCAGTTGATGCCCATGTTGCAGATCATATCATGGCTGAGGGAATATGTGGTGCCTTGAAGGGCAAGACAAGGATTTTGGTGACACATGCCATTCACCTCCTTGGTCAGGCGGACTACGTTATCGTAATGGACAAGGGAAAGATCGTGGAGCAGGGAACCTTGGGGGAGATCCGTGCACGGGGTACCGATTTGTCACAATATATTGAAATTGAGGACGAAAAACCGGAGTCGAAAACTGAAGATGGAGATGAAACTGCATCGGCCGGGAGTGGTGGGAAATCTCCAGCTACAACGGCTGACAAACCAGCAACACAAGCTCCAAAGAAAGAAGTAAACAAAAAGAACAGCAAAATCACCGAGAAGGAGGAACGCAAATACGGTGCAATCGCATGCAAAGTGTGGATTCGATTTTTCAGCAACTTGGGCATAAGCTGGTCAGTGCTAATGGTCTTGGCCATGATTATTGGCCTCGGTTTCGACCAAGTGCTGTCGTGGTGGGTGACGTATTGGACTGACGCGGCCACAGTGTCGAACGCCACGGCATCGAACGCATCATCTGCAGGCAATGTGACATCGATTAGTCCCGAAGATACCCAACCTGTGTTCACGCAGGGCTTCTACCTCGCTATTTTTGCTGCAATGAACGTGATTTCTGTAGCCATGATTACGTGGAGGTCGTGCCTGAGAATCCCCGCGGGCTATCAACTATCACAAAGGATTCATCGAGATGCACTATGGGGTGTTCTTCGCGCCCCAGTATCGTACTTCGACACAACAAAGATCGGAAGAATTATCAACAAATTTGCGTCAGACTTGGCCGTGGTTGATTCAGAGCTGGTCAACAATGTGATGCAATTCATCAACTCAATATTGAGCGCATTGCTAGCAACCATTGTTGTGGCATTGGTGTGCCCCATGGTTCTCCTCGTCATGATCCCAGTTCTTGGAGGGTTCTTTGTGATTCAGAGAAAGTATCGTGCCAGTATTCGTGAATTGCAACGGCTAGTTTCTGTGAGCCGTTCGCCAGTGTTTTCAGCATTCAGCGAAGCACTGGACGGGGCGTCAACCATCCGCTGCTTTCACAAAGAAGATTACTTCGCGTACTTGAACGAGAAACGCTTAAGAACGAACTTGAGTTGTGCTATGAACAAACGAGCAGCGAACAAATGGTGCGTACTTCTTGTGGAATCGGCTGTGCATGTAGTGTTTGTGATCATGAGATTTGACCCTGCCTCTGTCTTAGGTTGTCAGTGAGATTGGTAATCCTCAGCTCAACTGTATTTTTGTGTGTTGCCGCTTTCTCGGTGGCCCAAAAGCAGTTTGGGTGGAACTTTAGTGTTATCGGAACAACGACCGTTTTCTCGTCAGGCATGGCAGGATTGTTGCTTCAGAAATCCCTCGAGGTTATGTCAGTGCTGGAGACTTTCATCAACAATCTGGCCAACGCTGAAACGTCGCTGATTTCAATGGAAAGACTCTTGGGCTTTGCAGTCCTCGAGGCGGAGGCGCCGCTCAAAACTCCACAATCGGGCGGCCCAACCCGGCGCGCCGCGGCGCTCGAAGGGGTGGAAGCAGCTGCCCGCGAAGCTAACTTTCCACAAGACGGTGCTGTCGAATTCCGAGATGTTATGATGGCGTATCGCCCAGGCCTCGATCAGACTCTCCGAGGAGTGTCGTTCAAGATCCCGTCAGGAAGTTCTGTCGGAATCGTTGGCCGTACCGGAGCCGGTAAATCTTCGCTCATTGTGTCATTGTTCCGCTTAGTTCGAATCGATCAGCCCGACCAAGGCAGCGGAAGCTCAGTGATTCACACCGACGAACGTAAAGAAACGCTAGCAGCCGTTCCACCTCAAAATTCTGGACAAATTCTGATTGGTGGTGTAGACATCGCCACCGTCGGACTTCACACTCTGCGGCGAGGTCTCAGTATCATTCCACAAGAACCAGAGTTATTTTCCGGCACAGTTCGGTCCAATCTCGACCCGTGGGATGAATTCTCAGACCAAGAAATCTGGGCCACTCTGGAGTCTTGTGAAATGAAAGAGTGCCTCCTGGGGGTTGAAACTGATGGTGAGAAGAAAGGACTGGAGACAAAAGTTGCCGCCGGAGGAAGCAACTTCAGCGTCGGTCAGCGTCAGCTGCTCTGCCTTACGCGTGCTATATTACGACGCGCGAAGGTCCTTGTGATGGATGAAGCCACAGGATCAGTGGACACACTCACGGATACAATCATTCAACGCACACTCAGCAAGCAAGCCAAGTCGACAGGTTGCACTGTTCTCACGATAGCACACCGGATTAACACCATCATTGGCAATGACCTCATAATTGTGATGGATGCTGGGCGTGTGGTTGAAATGGGCCCCCCATCAGAACTATTGAAGGACCCTAACAGCTCGTTCACCAGTCTCGCCCGTGCACAGGGTCTGGCCGATTGAATCGTTGGGTGTACTTGCGTGCAAGCAGGCGACCTTGGAATCCACAGGTGTGTTGGCCCCAGTAGTTTCCGCCGCTGAGCCAAATAATTTATAGTACGATCACATCAAAATTAGTCAGTTTTGTGCGTGTTTCACGAGAGAGGGCGCTTCCATTTGCGATGCGCTCACTCTTTGAGTCCCAGCTTTTTCAACTCAGTGTCGACCCACACATCCGCGCCTGCTCCGATGGCAACAATACCATCTAGGAAGTCGTCTTCGCTGAGAGTTTGCGTTCGCAAAAGCCGTGCCTGTAAACGTCGCTACCAGTTAAGCCCAGCCTCTTGCACAGTAGGACCGTTGCAGCACAATCACTTACGTCAAATTGTTCTCGAAACATTGCCACTTTTGGATTGCTTTGGTGAGCGCGTAGCAACGCCAAAAAGTCGTCCAGCAACGCGGCCTGCACAAACAACCACGTCTTGACGTTGAGAGAAAGGGCACAACGAGTTGACAACAATCCACGATGCTCAGCACGTACCTGCGCGTCGCCACCATTTTCGCTGCGCAAATCCCACAGGCGAACTGCTCTTCGCCGCAATTGCGTCTGCATGTATAACTCCAGCCGGTCTTCGACGTATCTGTGGAGAGACGTGAGTACATGAGCAACGTCGGACAAGAACGCACAAGCAACGTCGAAGGGACATTGCGTACTTTTCAGCCAGGTCGCCAAGACTAAGAATGCCTTTCTGGATCTCTTGTAGGCTGAGTGAACCGTCGCAGTTGAAATCGAACTGACGGAGGAGAGAGTCAGCCGCGAAACTGTCGTGCAAAAGCATCCGGTCAGCGATCACGATACATGTTTCGTGAAATCTGCATGTTGCGCCACTACGTACACTGCCTGCCCTTTCGCAAGGCCGGTTTCAATCGAGAAAAAGTGCACCAGTTCGTCTTTGTCGACGGTTTTGTCATCGTTCATATCCATGTAACCGAACAGGATCGCCGTTTTCGCCTAAAACACCGACAGACAAGTCAGAATCAACCACATGACTTTCAACCGGAATCGCTGCGAAAAATGTCGCACCAATACGCGCTGCTCCTGCTTTTTGGCTCTGTCCACAGCATCTTTATTAGGTAGATCCCCGACCGCATGAAGTGCACCCCGCCTAGAACAGAGCCAAAGTCAGTCAAATGTGTCCCATGGTGATGGCTGTAACAACAAGCAAACATACTTGAGACACATATCTACTCCTGCGGTCCGCACGGAAGCCGGGAGTTTTAAGATTGAAGCTTTGAACTCCGGCATTGCCTGCGTTCAAACAAACGCATCATTTGAGACTGAGAGTAGCGAGTTCCCGTGCTGGCAAGTTACATACCAGTGGCAGAGGAAGAATGTAATCAATGCAATTTGTCAACTGTTGCAGTATATCCTACACATGAGCATGTGTCAACGCATGTATTCACGGGCGAGGTTGCCGAGCAACGCGGCGGTACCTGCTCCACGTTCGTTAAGGGGTCGTAGAAGCTGCCTGCAGCACCAGCCACTGAGGTGCCTGCTGCTAAGACATCGGCGAAATACTCTTTGACAATATGCCGTTCAAGCGGGATCTGGCACAAAGATGACACTGTCCCGTCCCCGATTGAATCGGTGGCTGTCAGTAATGGTTCATCACGCTTTCCGTTCAACGCAGTTGTTGGTGAATTCGACCGCGCCGCACGTCGCGCGGCGGCTTGCTTGTTTGCAAAGGAGACAAGGTGGATGGTTTGGAAAAGCTTTTCAATTCGCATTGCATTGCGCTGATCCCCATCACTCATGTCTACCCAAACAGGAACAAGAGGCATTTGAAAACGACTGTTTTACACAAGCTTTCGGTGCTAGCAGGATGTCCACGCACCTAGAAAGCTGAAAATGGCGTCCATGTCGTCATGCGCTTGTAGCATGTGTGCTTTACTTCTATCGCGACGGTAACGCCGAAATGAATGTTGTACAATCGAGGCTGCAAACGCCCGCTTCTTCTCCTCTTGTTGGCGATTTCTCTCCAATTGCTGCGCGTTGTACTTGAGCGATCTGAACCGCTCACGACCAGTGGCTGCGGTGACACCCCACATTCGCGCCATTTTTTGAAGTGCGACGGCGGCGCGCTCGACGCGTGCGTCCACAGCTATACGGCGCCGCTCGAGAGATTTATATCGCATAACCTGCAAACACAAAAGATAAACGTCAACTTGAGCGAATGTGGTTGGATTCATGATTGGGGCGGGGTGGGTCGATGTTACCTGAAAGAAAAGGGCAGTGAAATCGGATTCAAACACGGGCATGGCCAAATCATCTTTTCCTTGTGCGTGTGGACTCCTTGCTCCTTCCCGTCCTTCCCGCGGACTCCCTGGCTCACTGCTATTATTGCGCGCATCAGTATCATTCTCAGCATCGCGGCTTTGAGCAGATAGGGCTTCGTCCAGTACAGCCTCGCTCATTCGACTGTGCGTGCGCACTAGCGCAAGCGCTGCATCATAATGGCCAGAGTCGGCGTGTGGTTCCAGCACCTTTCCAAGAAAATTGTCTGTGAATTCGCGGAGGTGCATATCATTCACTAGTTCACGAAGGACACGTTTTACATGGCGGGAATCAGCTACACGGTGGTTTCGGTGGTTGCTTTGCTCCATTGGGTCAAGAGTAGAAAACCATGAAGGGCTATCTGCGAACAATTGCTTGCACTGACTCGACCATTCATTTTCATGGTCGACCAAAAATTGGCGAGTTCGCTCTCCAACCATGCGAGCAGTGTACAAGTCGAGTGAATGGTATCCGCGAAGTGCGGGCTCCACCAACGGTGACAACCGCTTGTACAAAGAGCTTCTCACAACACTGTCGCGGCGCTTCAATTGCCGCTCCGCGTCAGTCTCTGCTTGCCGTTCTTGAGCTACTTTGCCACGGAGCAAATTCCACGACGCTTTTCGTGTGGGTTGCCGATCGACGGCACTACCACCGCTCTCATTGCGCTCCAGCGCATCGTATAAGTAGCTGATAATGTCATAATCGCCGAAACATGCAGCAATGACAATGGCACTGGCACTACTCGGACAGGCAGAGGACAACAAAGCTCGAACCGTTGCTGGCAATCCTTGAAAACAGGCGATATCAAGTGCCGACAAGGACTCACTGCGAGGAACGGCGCTTTGCTTGTGCTTGGATCCTCGCCGCATGCCGTTCCGAAGTTTTGGAACCGCCACCTCAGTCAGCGCACCGTATCGCAGGAGAACGTTTACGCAATCGCCATGACTGCAGAACAGAGCCATCCGAAGGGCGCTGAACCCACCAATGGTTCGTCGCGTGACGTCCAACTCGGAGCACGCGCAGCGAGATGCGTCGATACGGCGTTTGGCCAATGTCCACCCAGTCACATTGCCAGCAGAATTTTCGGCGAGCTGTTCAGGGATCGGCAGAACACCGCCAGCACGCAGGAGCAATTCCAATACCTCACGTCGACCATGGAAAGCAGCAACGTGTATCGGGCACAGGCCGGCAAAGCTACGACCATGCACGAATACTCTGGTGCCAAGTTGGATGGGCACCGTGGCAAATCGCTCCTCAACAAAGTGTGGCTGCGAGTCCTCAGCATACCCCGACGACGATAACTTGTCAGGTCCATTGTTGGAAGCTTTTGGTGAGGTTGATGATGTCTGAACTTGCTTGTTGCGGTATGAGGGATCGCAGAACAGCCGAAACAACTGGCCTCTTTGTGGGAAATTGCTATTGGCAATGGATACTTTTGTATCATTCAAGTTAGCAGCGACTGCAGCGTCCGCATCTCTTGAATGACATGCTGCAGCGTGAACTGCGGACAAACCGTTCGGTAGCACTTGATTTGCGTCTGCGCCCCACAGCAACAATAATCTGACAATTTCTAATTGCTCTAACAGTGTTGCGAGCAGCAAAGGGTATGTCACGAAAGACACGCTGTCCACATTCCGAGAGAAGTGTTGAAGTTTTTGGAATTTCACGGTGGAGACCTGATCAACATTGGCACCGGACGCTAGCACGAGAGTGACGATGGATGCATTACCACTCAAAATTGCTGAGAGCAACGGGGTGTGCCCGCTCTCATGCGCAAAGTTGATGTTCACGTATCTTCGAAAACACTTTTTCACTTCATCGTGGATACTTTCCGCCGCAGTTTCTGCACCGCCTGTGCTGAAATTGTGGGAACGGGATGATTGAGCTGTTGGACTTGTGCGAGCCGAGTGCGCCGCGTGGAGATCGCTCAATTTGCGATACACCGACCGAGACTGATAATCAGAGACGAGCATCTTCTTTACTCGAGTGTCTCGCCCGCGGACACACGCACTGAGGAGCTCAAATTCAGTTGCAACTGGGTCGTCCAACTGCTTTGTGCTGCCTGTTGGCTTTGGGTGAGCCACTGACGAGCTGTTTCTTCGGACCAATGGCTTCTTAACTGAAGATGTGCTATCATCATCATCGCTGTCCATTGCGGCTTCTCTAGCATCGCGCGCTTTGATCCGCGCCTGCTCGGCGGCGAATTTCGCAGCAAGGCGTTCATTTTTAATTCGTGTTTCTTCGATTTGACGAAGCGAAATCAATCCACTGATCTGTGCTCGAAGGTCAGAGTCAAAAACATTTGCTTGTCTTCTCATGTACCAATGCAAACTTTCGAGTTCATGCAATGAGGTCATGCTGGTAACTGCGTCTCCTTCCGCAAATGCGTCCACGGCTGCTATACAGTCAGTCACAGCCGTCGGTAACTTTACCACTTTGGTTGAGAGCGCAATTGCGGATTGTAGCGCGGCAGCCGACTGCTTGCGACTGACTGCCAGATCTTGCCGCATTGCTCTCTTCTTATGCTTTGACTTTTTGCTCCGCTTTGAGTGCTTGCCAAAACTTTTCCTCGCTCCCTGAGAGGGAGAGCCCTGCGAGCCCTGCAACTCCCTCAAAACCACACGGTTTCGACACTGAGACTCAAATAGTTCCAACAGCGTGCGCCGCCACGACGAGTGTTGTCGAATGCGATTGTGAACATCAACTGCGCCATCACAATATCGCTTCTTCAAATCAGAAAGATCTTCTTGAAAATGGCGCTCCATTGCGTTGCGTGCAACGACCAGCGGGTGCATAAACTCGACATTCGGAGCACACCACAATCGGCATCGAAGAACTTCCTCCCATTGCCTGAGCGCTGCAGCTTCAACCTCGCTGGTTGGCTGTCGGAACGTCGCATCGAACTTTTTAAAGTACAGCTTTGCGAGGACGTCAAGGTCACTGGGAGATTTCACCCTTCCGGACGCCGACTTCTTGGCGCTCCCCAGGGCATACGACGGGCTTTCTTGTGACATTTGATGAGCAAAGCTGCACCGAAGACGTGTTGCGAAGCCCATCCAAAACAGCAAATCGGTGTGTGAATATGACGGTACAGGTTGCGAGTTTCCATCTTCCTCCATTGAGGTGGCCGCCTCAACCGCTGCATTTTGACTCCCGCCTGTTGAGTTTAGTGTGTCTGACAATGGAACAGCTTGCCCACCAGTGTCCTCGTTACATGTCAGCTTCAAAAAGCGGCTGCAAACTAATTGCAAAATGGTTTTGCCTTCAGCTTTTCTCTGAGGAGATGTTGTTTGCCCATGCGAACCAACGTCCTTCGACTCGTTCGCGGCCGCACCGCCGATATACTTTTGCAGTTGCGGTGAGCTCAAGCGGCCGCTATTGCGCTGGAAGTCAGCGAGAACCTTGGGCAGCTTTTTTGCTTCGCTGGCCCATTGGACGCGCATAGTCGTTCCCAATGCGAGTACCTGTTCCAAACTCGTGTCTTTGTTGAAGCCTTGTTCAGGGTGGGTGAAAAAGTACACTTGGAGAAGATCGACTATGTTCATTCCAAAATTGTTCTGGCGGGACAGAGACGCGCCCGCGTCGACCAAAATTTGCACCATGTCGAAATCACCATTGAGCAGCGACATCATGGCGAGCGTATTTCCGTAATTTGGGTCCGCGTGGTCCACGCAAGAGCTCCCAGCATTCACCAGCGGCGCCACGGCATCGTGAAGACCCCAGAATGTCGCAATTTCCAACGGAGCAACATTGCAACAGCCTCGAAGGCCGGAGTCGGCACCAAGTTCCAGAAGATACTGCAAGACGTGGAATTGACCTGAGCACACTGCCAGATGAACGAGAGAGAACCCAGAAATAGTTGACTGCGCACAAACTGAAGCCCCCGCCGACAACAACTGCTTCAGCACACCGACGTGTCCGAAAACCACGGCTTGCGCAAGAACCGCAGGATCGTCGTCATTTTCGGAGCTCAAAACATGAGCTAGTGACCGTCGCACTACCTCTGCCGCAGTGGGCAAATGCATATCGTCAATGATATCTGAGTGCCCTTCTGAGGTCGACTTGACTGTGGAAAACACGCTTAGCAAACATTCTAATAAGCGTCCGTGGCCATCACGGCAGGCGGCGCCGACCCATTTTACAAACATGTAACCCTGGCCACCGCTGCCGAGCAAACCCCACTTTTCGTGCGCAAACACGCAGAGTTGCTCAAAGACCCGCAGCGTCGCTTGCGATGGTGATACATCGCAGTTGATGATGAAACTTAGTCCCACAGCTTCAATGAGTGCGCAGAAGCTAGCGGGATCCAGTTGGCGTTCCACAACCTTCAGTGACAGAAGAATTCCAACATCCTCATTTTCTACTGCAGGCAGGGACTGACTCTTCTCTGCGTCGGCGACTACACTGGCCAACGCCGATAAATATGCACTTGATTTTGAAAACGCGGCTGATTTTGTCGCGCCAGCTGTAACCGTTGGCACATGTTGGTCTTGGCTAGGGCTTGCTCGCGGATCGGAACTTGGCTCTGGAGACGAGGTTGTCTCTGGCTGTTCATTGTTCGCGGTTCCGATCACCAAAAGGGCAAGTAGGCTTTGCATTAACTCCAATGGCACAGACGCGAGATGTTCTGCGTGATTTTGCAAAAGATCCGCAAAGGCGGCGTTGTCTCCGGCGTCAGCTGCGTTTAAGACTGTGTCGAGTGCCACATCGCTAGTGTCACTGAAATCGAGGACTGCTTGTCGAAGCATAGATGAGTGGCTGCGGGCATCTCGGTACTTCAGCCTTGCAAACGTGTGTAGCTCGTTTTCGATCACAAACTGGACCACTGACCATCGCCTGAAGCACATTTCGCTTTTGCAGTTGACGAGGCGGTGAGCTCCGTAAGTAATCCACGGGGAGTGAAAGCGATAAGTGAAGCCCGCAGTCGCATCGCACGATGCGTCTCTGGGAACGTGATGCCGAAAGGTCGTCGCGCGAAGGTCAAACTTTGATATGAACTGTTCAAAAGCAGTCGAGTTCCGGGCGGCGCTCGAAAGTAAGGACGGACTGGACTTTCTGTGCGCGTTCCGTTTGTTGGTTGCAAATCCACGCTTGGTCTTTCGCGATGCCGATGACGTCAATTTCTTCAGCCGCCGGGGTTTGGACTTGCGTTTGTTGCGAGGATTCTGTGGGAGGTTGGTGCCACCGAGCACGGCTTGCGCTTCCATTAACCGCTTTTGTTCTAACTGCTCTATTGCACGTTCTCGCTGGGACTTTTGCCGCGGGACCTGCTGCTGAGACGGCTTTCCGCGACGCGCTCGCTCATTGCACATTTCTTGTTGTGGCACACTTTCCTGCTTGTGCTCCGTCTGCATCTGGTATTTGCGACTAGCAACTTCAATGGCTCGCAGGTGACGCGCTCTCGCAATGGCGATGAGTTCATCCTTGGACGTCACGGAATTTTCAGGAAGTGGCGGCGGTTCTGACTTTGTCGTGTGCTGCTCCTTCACTGCTCGCTGCAAGGATGGATGCAACGAAGGCAATGGCGGAACTGTCGAACCATTTTTGACACGCTGGTATCGAGCGGTCAACGCGGTTGGTGACAACTTGTGCTTCGGGCTTTTGCGCTTGCGCCGCTTTACCCGCTTACCGCGTCTGTGCGATTCACCTTGGTTTGATTGCGGTGAATGCGGGCTGCCTGCATCATCACTGTACACTCCGCCGCCGGTCACTAAAGCGTCTTGGAACAAGTCCACCTCCGTTAGTGACGTTGGCTTCCAGGACGGAGCATCGTTTGCAGACATCGCGCTGCAACACGTAAGGCTGTGAGGGCATTCACATTATACTTGAGTACAGATGCCACTGCAATGATTCGGGGCCTAACGACTATGCGCCAGCAGAAAAAAGCAGTCGAGGACTTTTCGCCGCCAAATCATGTGCAGCAATCCCTTCGCAGCACCGAAAAACACTGGGTCAATAAGGTCACCGCAACTACTACTTCCACCACCACCACAACAACACAACACTGACGGTGGCCATCCTCAACAACAACACTGTGCATTGTGACGTGCTGCGTTGCGTTGCGTTGATGACTTACTTGGTTGTTCGGTTTCTTCCTCCGCCTATGTTAGTGCCGTCGGCCATGGTTTGTCTTGCTAAAAACAGAGTGCTCGCCACGCACAGAATACAAGCGTGCCACACAAAGGCACTGGTAGTTTTATTCATGATAAAGACGCGACGCTTGCGACGACGCTGGACCCTCGACACTCCTCGGCACGTGTAAGTAAACTTGACGACGGCCGTATCACGCACGACACCGTCACAAGCCACAAGCCACAAGTCACAAGCCACAAGCCGCAGCGTCGTCGCAGCGTCGCAGCGACGTGGCGACGCGGCAACGTGACAGCAACGCGCGGCGGATCAACAACCAATCCGTTGCGTTGCGTTGCGTTGCGTTGCGTTGCGTTGCGTTGTTGTTGTTGTTGTTGTTGCATGACTGCGTGACTGCGTGACTGCGTGACTGCGTGAGTGAGTGAGTGAGTGAGTGCTCGCTCAAAGACGGAGCGAAACGTCAACGCGCCGCCGACGGCAGCTGATGCATTGGAGCCTGTACAAAACCGATCGATTACATTGATAAATAACAGTTTTAGTGGTACCCGGTACCATACTAAAGTACTCAGTACGATACAAAACATAATTAACGAGTTTGACTGGCGACCGTGAGTGCGGTGAGGGCGGTGAGGGCAATGAAGCTCGATCAATGGCGTAATACGCAGTACTTTTCATGGCAATCGGTACCGCGGCATGAAGTGAGTGAAAATGTGTGAAGTAGTACTAGAAGTACTACGCGACAGTGTTGCGGTTTGCGTGGGTGACTGACAGTGAGTGAGTGAGTGAGTGAGTGAGTGAGTGTGGGTGAGTGAGAGGGGAGCCAGCAACAGCTGACTCGCCAAGTCATGCCCAGTCATGCCCAGTCATCATGCCCAATGGGCGGGCGGTCAGTGGTGAGTGAGTGAGAGTGAGTGAGAGTGAGTGAGTGGGTGGGTGGTTTCGTGGTGTTGTGGTGTCGTTCGTTGATTGTTCATTGAAAATATCGACTATACAGTGCAACAACTACATTTCTGGCTATACGCTTCAACGCTGTTTCTTCAGTATATTATGTGTACTGTACATTGAAACATGAAAAGGAGAGTGGGAGGGAGGGAGGGAGTGAACGAACGAAGGCGAAGGGAAGGGTTTTGGGTTTTCAGTTTTGGGTTTTCGGTTTCCGGTTTTCGACTTCGTTTTGCAGATTCCTGTACTTTCGCGTCGTTGGGTCGAATTCGTTCGTTCGTTCACTTCGTTCACTTCGTTCACTTCGTTCGCTCGTTTGCGGGAGTGAGTGAGTGAAGGTGACTGAGTGACTGTGACTGAGTGACTGTGGGTGACAGCGACTCCCTCACTCACCTTCACTCACAGTCAGTCAGTCACAGTCAGTCAGTCACAGTCAGTCAGTCAGTCAGTCATCGCCGTTGCGCCCTCGCGCCGCGGTCGGAATTCCAAACGCGGTTGGAATTCCAACACACCCACCCACCCACCCACACGCAGTCACACGCACGCGCCAACAGTGAAATGAGGATGAAGGAAGTGTACGCTGAAAGTGTGCTGATTTGTGGGGGCTGACTGCGGGAGAGTGAAGCGGACGAGCGACCTTCAAGAATCCATTCTGTTGTTGTTCCGACGCGCCTGCCCCTTCCTTCGTGGCGGTTGCGCTGGCGGCGGCGGCGTAGTGCGTAGTGCGTAGTCAGTGTTGTGGTTCGTTCGAATGTTCGTTCGTTCGTTCGAATGTTCGAATGAACACAAAGGCGTCGCCGCGTCGCCGCCGCCGCCGTCGTTGTTGATTTGTCTTGGTGACGCGACACCGTTCCCCGGGTGCCACAACCCACGACTCCTCCGCCACGTAGCGGCTTCGATAGAGGGCGGACACACGTGGTGACGTCTTCCACGTGGTATGTAAGCAAGAGGTAGATGTGTCAATTGCGGACTCACCAAAACACTGCCCCCCCCCCCCACCTTCCGCTCCCCGCACCGGTCTCCGCCGAGTGCCGTGGCAACATTTCGTTGGTTCACCGGACTTGCAACGATTCCAGACTGCGTTGCTCGCTGGCTGGGTTTGTCCTTCTGACGCGGACGTGGTTGGGTTGTGTCTGCTCCACACGTGTAGACAGAAAGTGGGGTTTGACAACTGGCGCGAGCAAGCCACGCATTCAGAGCGCGCCAACCACTTTCAGGCTGTTGAGATTTTGACAACACCAATAAAACAACCAATTTGTAAAACCAAAACAACTTCATTTATTTATTTTCAAACGAAAAACCAACCAACAAAAACCAACATCTCAACTTCCAGAAACACGGACACTTCGAGCCCTATCCCTGCTTCGCATCAACAACCAACCATGAACAGTTTCAAACTCCGAGTGAACACCCTGTGCTTCAAGAACAAGTTCATTGTTCCGCACAAAATCACTGGCGAGGACAACGCTACCGTTGCGGACGTTCGGGCCTGGATCGCCGAAAAGCTCCACTTCCCAGTTGAGGAGGCGCAGCTGATTGCGTGCGGTCGCAAACTGACGGATGAAGAATCAGTTGCCAGCCTCGCGGACGCCGGCGTCGCTGACGTGTACTTGGTCTGCAAGTCTCCCGCCACAGGGGGCGCATCCATCCGCATTTACGTCAAGGACACCACTCGAGTGCCAAACAAAATGTACGCTGTGAAAATGGAGGCCGGGCAAACAGTGGCTGAAATGAAAAGCAAGCTGTACAAAAAGAGTACCTGCAAGGTGCTTCCCGACGACCAACAGTTGACGGTCCGAGGCAAAGTGGTCGACGACACTTTCTCTCTTCGTGAGTACACGATCTCGCAGCGAAAAGACCGCATCGTGTTCTACCTGTCAAAGAAGGTCAAAGCAGGATCCGAAGAGATGAAGATCAAAATTGTGGTGCCATCCAGCAACGCGCGGTTCAAGTCTGACTTCCGAGCGGACCAAACCGTGCTGAACATCAGACAGATGTTGCAGACGTCACACGGCGTCGATCCAGAAAAATTCTCGCTTTTGAACGCTGCCGGGCTTGTTCTGCGCGATGAGATGACTCTTCGCGAAGCTTGCACGATGCCCCTGACCGAAGGGGCTTCCGTACCGAAGACCAAGTTGACTCTTTTCGCAGTTCCTCTTCCGCGCGATACTTTGGCACCTGGCCTCGAGGGTTTCCACGTTTTCCTCAACCCAGAGCACCACGCCGCACTGGGTCTTGTGGACCCGGAATCGCCTTCAACGCCTACAACACGAGTGAAGAGGAAGAAGACGTCATCGAAGCCATGCGAATCAAAGAAAGGAAGCAAAATGTTCAAAGGTTTCCGTGGCATGTTCACTAAAAAGACGTCCCCGGGGCCCGCGGAGAAGAGCAGTGTCCCGAAAAAGAAGATCAAATCGAAAGCAACGAAAACTGCGAAGAAGTCCGCACGCACTAGTTACAAGAATCGGATGAAAGAAATGCTTCGATCATCTCGCTTTGTGTCCGACGAGGACAAGGTTGCCAAATACAGAGAAAAGATTGCTCAAAGCGTTGGCGGTGGCGCTTTCAAGCGCATTGAAAGCATCTAAACTGCTAGATGCAAACTGCTAGATGCAAACAGTGCCGTGGAACAACAGTGAACGACCAACTTGGAATTAGTCGCACACATACACACAGTTCTCACAACAAAGCTTTTCTGTAATTAAAACGTCCCGGTAGCGTACTCGAGGATGATTCACACCGGAGCAGCAGTGGTTCGAGTGTCTTGGTGCACTCGTTTCGCCCGACTTCCCATTCCCACGCGTCCATCCTGGCACACCTTCAAAAAACTGCTTTTTAGTTGGTGTGGACTTCTCGATAAATAAATTCAGTTCCAAGTTCCACTTCCAGCTTCGCAAACCAAGCCTTGTATCTATTGTATGCCGTTGAGTGAGTCGAGTGTGCTGCGCGATCGTTGTCCACTGCTGAACGAACTGCTCGATGCCTGGTTCTGGCGGTGATGGTGTCAGGTGCCCGAAGAACGACCATTCGTCATTCCATCGACATTGTCGAGGGGTGCAAAGGTGACAAATGATTCTATGGTGCCATACAGGCTCACATGTGGATTCACTCGGTCGAACACGCGAAAAGACGAAAAGTCGTCAGTTTGGTGTCTGTTGCGTTCGTTGTTTGTTGTGCCGTGTGGCCTCGTTGCCTGGTTGCTCGTTGCCGTCGTCGCCTCGTTGCCCGTTGTCGTTGTGTGCTCGGCCATCTGCTTTGTCCGTTGATCGTTCCGATGCTATCCGGTTCGGTCTGTAGTCGTGACCGCATTCCACCGTGGTTGTCCATGACAGGACTTGCACGGTTGTACCAGGTTGCCATTGTGGGACGATGCAAAGCTTGTCTTGTGGGTGCAATGCATTTCACGTTGGCACAACAACGAGAGCATCTCTGCTCCTTACCACGCAAAATACTATCCCCTGTCCCCGATTTTGTATCCCCAAGACGAACGACACCACGAAAGGATGACAACGCCCGTACAACGATGAGTTTTTTTTTAGTGCCTTTTCCGATCCGGTGTCCATTGGAAAGCTGTCGTCAGCTTCAACCAAACCAATAGAGTGCAGTGACGAGTAGCAGCAAGAATGTCGTCGCGTAAGGCACTTATAGTGCTTGGCACTGTGGTGGCAGGTGCAGCGGGAGTAGTGTACACCGTCCACAACAAGCAGCGAGAGGATCGATTGGTTGGTCCACTTCACTTGCATTGTGCTGCTTTTTGGTATTTGCTCACAAAATGACTGTTTTTGCATGCGTGCGTGTTGGACAGAACATGCGGAAAGCCATTTTGCTTGAAATTGAAAACGACGCCCGCAAAAAGAAGCAGCTTGAAGCGCTTGGCCAGGATCCGCAAAACGAACCATCTCGACGGTAGTGGTGCGTTGTACGATCTGTGGTCGGCCGGCTAATCGGGGCTCTCGACTAGGCAACGCGACGGTCACCTTCGTTACTTTCGCATAACTCACGTCCACTGATGCGACAATGGATACAATTAGTGTTAGATCGCCAAAAGCAAGAACAAATATAAAAATAAGTTGACATCTCTTGAACCTGTCGCCGGAACCATGAAGGAGCCGCGCATACAACCGCGCGTCCACGTGGCTTTCGCAGTCAGTTTCACTCATCATCTTCCGATTCTGACTGTGAGCCTTCGTCATCGTCTTCATCGTCGTCATCGTCTGCCACACCGTCGCGGAATGGATGAAAGATATATGCGAAACACTCACGTATCCCGCCAGCGTCGCCGAACGAGCTCAGGCTGGCAGGATCGTCAACGTGGCTCTCGAAGAAGTTTTTTCCTCGGCCCACCACTTCTCCAGGAAGATCCATAAAGGTGTGGTCATCACCTCCGCCATAATCCAGATCCAAGTTGTTTTCGATTGTCTCTGACACACGCCGTGTCAGACGGTCGTACTCGTCGTTGAAGTGGACTATTTGCTCCGCACTAAACTCTGCGCGCATCAATTGCTTGAGGGACGGAAAACTCGGGCGGGAAATCCAGTCTATTTTGTCAACGAAAGCCCAAAACTCATCACATCCGTTCTCAGCAGTACAGCTCATGTTGATGTTGCTTGTTAGCCACTTCCACCTTGGGTCCTTGTACTTGTAATTGGTTGGTTTAAATTGACAGGTGCGGGGGGCGATTCGTCAGGTCTCCGCGGCAAAAAGTTGTTTGGTTTTTTTTCGTATTCGTTGTTTGGATTTTTGTTGCAAGATCTATGCAGAGCTGCGTTTTTTGCGTTTCGACGGGGTTGAAACACGGCTAACTGCAATCAACAACGCTCCGTGTGGTGCCGCCGTTAGTATCAATGCATGCAACGTCGAACGCCCCCTGATAGGCATCGGTCAACGCGCTTACCTCCGCCAACCTCCCATCACCCATCCGCACGTCAGCCATGGTGCCATACGTGTGCAACATCGACCCCCGACATTTAATCCGTCAACCACACACACACACACGAAGAAGGCGCGTGGGACCAGCACGCGAAGCACAGACTCGAGCGGAGACGAGGGACGAGGGGCGAGCGACGAGCGGCGCCGACGCAAACGCGCGCGGCCACAGCTTTTCTCGGTGTTGCAGGTTGCCGCGTTGCCGTGTTGCAGTCTGGTCGCCCGCCTGTCTGTCGCACAGTGGCGGTCAACAAGCGT
>ENA-OWNT01001388-OWNT01001388.1-seawater-metagenome-genome-assembly--contig:-NODE-1388-length-30986-cov-5.414831_pt1 | contig 30986 bp, 24 predicted proteins | sample MGYA00238136_ERZ651165 | MGnify/ENA primary metagenome ERZ651165 (study PRJEB26861, sample SAMN08777766) | seawater metagenome | isolation source: coastal seawater | place: USA: Florida | collected...
ATGGGGAACATGCACAGCGAGCCCTGGACGCTCACGAAGCTGCGGAGGCCGGAGTCGCCGCGCTCGAGCTCCTGGCAGGCGATGCCGTAGGCGATGTTGGACATGCCGGCGCAGCCGTAGCCGTGGAGGTTCATGCCCAGCAGGCCCATCTCGCCGATCTGTGGGATGAGGTGCATGGGGAAGGTGCCGGCAGCGCAGTGCTCCTCGATGATGGGCAGCACCTCGGCGTCCACCCACTTGCGGACGAGGTCGCGCACCATCCGCTCTTCGTCGGAGAGGTGCTGGTCGATGTTGTAGAAGTCGACGCCTTCGAAGCGGGAGGACATGCGGGCTCCAGTGGATGCGGCCGGGTCGATGAGGGGCCGTGAAGTGGACGCCACTAACCCCGCGGTTGGCCGAGGGTGTGGGCCGGGAGGGTGACAGGAAGCAGGGTGCCGGAGGACTGGCTGGGGGACGGCCAGGACGCGCCGGAGGCTTCGGCAGTGCAGGTGGTGGCGCCTGGTCGCGGGGTGGCACGCGGGACGGGCGAGGCGGGTACCGAACTCTTGGACAATTCTATTGATCAATCATTCTATTATTCTATTGAATTGCCCAATCGCCACCGCGCGGCCCAATCACCACCGCGCGGCCCACCACCCCCGCGTGCACCAGGCCTCCACAACGCCCTCCAAGACGCAAGACAGCCGGCCTTTCGACCGGCTACCCCCTCCCGAAGCGCCGACCTACTTCGCGTAGTCGAGCGCCATGAGGTCCCAGGCCTGTTCGACCGGGGCCTGGTCGTCGGTGAGCACGCGCGCCGTCTCCCAGCCCTCGACCGGGCCGAGAATGCGCTTGGGCAGACGCTTCTTGATGGTGCCCAGGCCGCGAGCGTCGCCGTATTTCTCGATGTGCGTGGCGCCGATGTTGTGGTCCTTCTCCTTGGTCATCGCGATGATGACGTCGTTGCTGTTGGTCGCATCGACGAGCGTGACCGTGGGGAAGACCTCCTTCATGGTGCGGTAGATCATCGCCGCCAGCGTGCGACTCACACCGCGAACGCTTGCGACATTGACCGCCAGCACGGCGTCTTCGTTCATGTGAGCCTTCACCTGCTCGAAGAACTCGACCGTGACGAGGTGGAAGGGGATGTAGGGCTGCCGGTAGGCGTCCATCATCACGAGGTCGTACTTCTTGTCGGTCATCTGCAGGAAGATGCGGCCGTCCATCACGATGGGCGTGATGCGGGGGTCGTCGTCGTCGAAGTACTTCTTGCCGACCTCCACCACGTCGCCATCGATCTCCACACCGTCGACGTGGGCCTCGGGGAAGCTCTCCAGCATCTGCCGGGCGATGGTGCCTCCGGCGAGGCCGATGATGAGCGCTTCGTTCATCTCGTCGGGATTGTCGAGCCAAAGGGGGGTGGCCGCCATGTAGGTCCACACGCCGCGGGTCTCGAGCTTGTCACTCGGACACTTCACGGAGTGCACGCCCACGCCCTCGTTCAGGTAGAGGTGGTAGGCGTCCTTGCACTTGCCGTAGGGCTCCTGCACCACCTGGATGAAGTGGTAGATGCTGTCGCTCTCGTGCACCAGACCGTCCATCGGGCGCACAGTGCCGGGCGGAAGCAACAGCAGCATCGCCGCGCCAGCCGGAGGAATCACGCGCTTGGCGCCCGACAGGAGTCCGAGGGCGCTGACGGCGAGGAAGAGCATCCCAATGGCGATGTAGGTGCGCTGGACGCCGAGCGCGGGGATGAGCACGATGGCCGGCAGGAAGCTGCCGATGATGCTGCCGAAAGTGGACAGGGCGTAGAGCCGGCCGGCGGCCTTCCCGCTGGTCTCCACGTCGTCGACCGCGAGTCGGATGGCCCACGGAGACACCGTGCCCATCAGCGTGATGGGGATTGCCATGAGCGCGAGTACGCCGATGATACCGCCGCCCAGGGTGGCGAATGCGACCGTGGGGCTGTCCAGCTGGTTGCCCTGCACCAAAGTGCGGATGACCGCGCTGGCGGACCGCAGGATGGGCTGGCTGATGAAGGGAATGAGCAGGATGAAGCCGGCTGCGATGGTGGTGACCGTGGACAGTGCCTTCACGGTGGGGTGCTTGTCGCCCCAGCGCCCGCCCAGCCAGTAGCCAAGGGACAGAAAGCCCATCAGGGAGCCGATGAGGATGGTGGTGACGATGAGCGAGGTACCGAAGTACGGCGCCAGCAGGCGAAGACCAGCCATCTCGACGGCCATGACGCACAGGCCGCTGGTGAACACGATGAGCGGGAGGACCACGGCGGCTCCGGAGCAGGTGCGACCGCCGGACCCGGTCGGGCAGGCGGCGAGGTCGGGGCGACTATTCCGGGTGGACGCGCCTGCAAAGAAAGTCGATGCGGTCCGCGGGCGAGCCTGCCCGGGGTCACTTCCGGCGGCGGCCTCCCAGCATGCGCACCGCCTCGCGGGCGGCCCGGCGAACCCGCACATCCTCGTCGTCGATGCGGGCCTTCAGCTTGGGCACGCTTCGGCGAGCACGGAGGTCTTCGAGCGCGCGGCAAGCCTCGGCGCGGACCGTGGGATCGGCGTCTTCGAGGGCATTTTCAACGTGCGGCACCGCGTCCTTGGTGTCGGAGAAACCCATGAGCTGCACAGCGTAGTAGCGCAGGGTGGGCTCCCCCGTGCTCTCGCCGTACAGCTCCACGAGGTCGTCGAGGGCGTCGCCGCGGTCGAAGAGGACGGCGTCGTAGGCGGCATCGGACCGGGACGGATCCGGGTCGAGCAGGGCCTGGAACAGGTCGCGGTAGCGAGGACGCATGGAGATGAACGATCCCGACGGCGGTGAGCGAGGGCCCGCCCCATAACCCCCCCATTGTCCCGGCTGGCCAGCAAAGCGGCAGCCACCGAGGATATGGGCAGCGCCCCCCAGCCCCGGTGACGACCCCATGCGCATCCTGGTCTCCAACGACGACGGCATCGACTCCCCAGGCCTCCTCGCCCTGGCCGACGCGCTGCAGGCCCTCGGTGAGGTGTGGGTGGTCGCCCCGATGGCCGAGCAGTCCGCCAAGAGCCACGCGCTCACCACCCGGGAGCCTCTGCGAGTGGAGAAGGTCGCCGAGCGCAGCTTCGCGGTCGGCGGCACACCGGCAGACTGCGTCTACCTGGCCCTGCACCACCTCTGTCCGCCCGACATCGACCTGGTGGTCTCGGGCATCAACCGAGGCGCCAACCTCGCCGACGACACCTGGTACTCGGGCACCGTAGGCGCCGCGAGAGAGGGCGCCATGTGCGGACTTCCGGCAATCGCAGTGAGCCTCGACGTGGTGCCCGGCAGCGACGACCGTCCCCACTGGGCCGAGGCCGCGCGCAGAGCCCTGGTCCTCGCGTGTGAGGTGATGGACGACCCGCCCGAGGGCCGCACCGTCTTCAACCTCAACGTGCCCAACCTCTCCGAGTCCAAGCTCAAGGCCCGCGTGGTGTGCCCCCTCGGACAGCGCCACTGGTCCCCTTCTGTGCACGTCAACGTCGACCCCCGCGGCCGCCGCCTCTACTGGGTCGGCGGCGAGCGCACCGACGCGGCCCACCACAAGGGCACCGACCTCGCCTTCATCCGGGCGGGCCACCCCACGCTCACCCCCCTCCACATCGAGGGCACCGACGCCGCCCTGTTGAAGCGCTGGGCCGCGAAGAAGTAGCGGTCAGCCCATGCCCAGGATGCCCTTGATCATGGGCTTCAGGGTGGTCTCCACGGCTTCGGGTCCCATCGTGGCGGCAACGTAGAGCGCGCCACCGGCAATCGAGGCGGCCACCGGCGCCAGCAGGATGCCCGCGAGCAACAGCAGCCCGTCTTCCTCGAGCAGCCCGGCCGCCATCACGAAGATGACGAAGCTGGGCGCCGTGTTGGTGAGCGGGATGGGCAGCGACATGAAGCAGGCCATCATCACGATGATGAGGCCGATGGCCGAGCGGAAGGCGCGGTTGTGGGTGAGCTTGCGCAGGCGCGGCCGAATGAGGAATTCGACCACCTTGAGCGGCACATGGCCGTTCTGGATGCTGAACCGCAGCACGCCGTGCTTCACGGTGCGCTTTGCGAAGAACTCCGGGATGTAGGGGCTGCTGCGCCCCATGATCATCTGCGCACCGAGAACGACCATCAGCACGCCAAAGGGAGTGGCGTAGCCGGGCGCGGGGATGGGCAGTGCAGCGGGCAACGCGAGCACCAGCAGCATGAGACCGAAGCCGCGGTCACCGATGAGCTCCATCAGCTCCCCGATGGTGCAGTCCCGGCCGTCGAGCTTTTCGAGGAGGTCGAGCAGCTCCTTCGACAGGTGGGTGTCCGGCAGCACCTCGGGCGTGCCGCCCTTGGCCGCGGGTTCGGCGTCTTCGGGTGCAGCGCCTTCATCGGCGGCAGGGGTGTCGGACATGACCAGCTCCAGCGCCCGACCGAGTCGGGGGGCCGCCGACGCTAACCGGTCCTGCGGGACGCCGGCGGGGGCGGGGAGGTATGCTGCGCGCCTGTTGGGACCCCGGTCCATTCCCCGAGCTGCGCAGGCCTGCGCCTGTGCCGAGGAGCCCCCCGTGCGCGACACCGAAGCTGCCCTCCGAGCGACCATCCGCGACATCCCCGACTTCCCCAAGCCGGGCATCCTCTTCAAGGACATCACCCCCATCCTCGCCGACCCGAAGCTGCTGCGGTCCACCATCGACTGGTTCGCCGAGCGCTACGCCGGCGAGCATATCGATGCCGTCGTGGGCATGGAGTCCCGCGGCTTCATCTTCGGCGCGCCCCTCGCGATGGCGCTGTCGGCGGCCTTCGTGCCCGCCCGCAAGCCCGGCAAGCTGCCCTACAAGTCCATCGGCGTCGAGTACGACCTGGAGTATGGCTCCGCCCGCCTGGAGATGCACGTCGACGCCGTCGCTCCGGGCGCCAAGGTCCTCATCGTCGACGACCTGCTCGCCACCGGTGGCACCGCCAAGGCCACCATCGACCTCATCGAGAAGCTCGGTGGTGAGGTCGTGGCCTGCTGCTTCGTGGTGGAGCTCGGCTTTCTGCCCGGACGCGAAGCCCTCGGTGACAAGACGGTCCACAGCATCGTCACCTACTGAGTTCTCGTGAACGAGACGGGTGGCAGGTCCCGCTGGTTGACCCCACTGGTCGGCCTCTCGGCCGGTCTGCTCGCGCTGCCGACGTTGCGGCTCGGCTTCGTACACGACGACCGGGCGCTGCTGGAAGACAATGCCCGCCTCGCCGACCTGTCCACGCTGCCCACGGCCCTGCTGAGCGACCTGTTCTGGCTGGCCGACGGGCAGGTTCGGCCGTCCCCCTATTGGCGGCCCTTCGTCACCCTGTCCTACTACGTGGACCACCTCGTGGGCGATGGGGCGGCCTGGGCCTTCCACCTCGGGAACGCCGTCGCATTCACCGTTCTCGCAGTCCTCTGCCTGCGCGCCTTCGGGGGCACGGTCGCTGCGGGACTGGCGGTGGGATGCGCTCTGGCTCACCCCCTGTTCGCCGAACCCCTGTCGAACATCACGGCCCGAACCGACCTGCTGGTCGCCCTCTTCGGCACTCTGGCGCTGGTTGCGCCCAAGGGCTGGCGCCTGCTGCCCATGGCTTTGGCCCTCGGCTGCAAGGAAGTGGCGGTGCTGCTTCCGGGGCTGTTCTTCTTGCAGTCGCGGGGGGAGGGGAGGGCAGTGCGGAACTCGGTGGTGGACGCTGCGCCTGGTGTGGCTCTGGTGGCGGGCTTTGTCGGGGTCCGCCAGCTCCTGGTGGGCGGACGGGCAGCGGGCCCACCTTGGGACGGCTGGGACGCGATGCCGGCGCGCTTCCTCCACGCCCTGCGGCGCCTGGTGTGGCCTGGGGAGGGTCCGCGCCCTGACCTCGACCTGGAGCACCTCTGGGCCGTCCCCACGGTGCTGGGGCTGCTGTTCGGGGTGGTGGTGCTGGCCTTGCCGTTGCTGGTGGCTCACCGCAGCAAGCTGTCGGTCCCCTTGGCGATTGTGCTGTGGCCGACCTTGTTCACGGCTGGCCTCGTGTCCCCCGGACTGCGCTACGCCGACGGCTTTGCCGCCTGGCCGCTGGTCGGCGTGGGCTGGCTGCTGTCGGCCCTGCCGGGGCGCCAGGTGCTGGTCCTCCTTCCTCTGCTGGTGGTCTTCCTGGGGGGACATCCGGCGAGGGTGGCGGTGTGGGCGTCCCCTGAAACACTGTGGAGTGCGGCTCTTTCAGCCAACCCAGAAGACCCGAGGGTGCAGCTCAAGGCCGGACGTGTGGTGCTGTCCGACGCGCCCTCGGAAGCCCTGCGGCTCAGCGCAGCGGCCTGGTCCCATCCCGACCCCCGCATCCAACGCGAAGGCCACGAGCTGGCCGCCCGCGCGCTGCTCTTGCTCCCCGATGCCTCGGTCGGCGCCGTCCGCCACCACCTCCGCCTCGCCGCAGACCTCGATGACCTCGAAGCCGGCTGGGCGTGCGCCGCACTGTGCGTATGGGACGACGAGGCCGGCAACCGCTGGCAGGTATGCGAGACGGCCGTCGCCCTGGATGCCGCGACTGGCGACGTCTACAACACGATGGGTGTGATGCGGGCCCAGCAGGACGACCTGTCGGGTGCCCGGGACTGGTTCGCCCTGGCCGTGGAGCTGGAGCCCGACCGTCCCGAGTTCCAGGACAACCTCGCGAGGGCCGACCGAATGCTCAAGCGGTGAGCGCCGTCCAGGCGGCATCCAAGCGGTCGGCGAGGGCATCGATGTCGCCGCTGTTCATCACCACCTCATCTGCGGCGGCCTCTTTGTCGGACAGCGGCAGCTGAGCCGCGAGCCACCTGCGGGCCTCGGCCTCGTCGATTCCATTGCGGGACATGAGCCGACGAAGCTGCAGGTCGGGGGGGCTGCTCACCACAAGCAGGGCGTCGTAGTGCTTGTAGCTGCCGGTCTCGACCATCAGCGCGGCCTCGACGACAGCGACCGGCTCGCCAGCCTGGGCACGCTCGCTCAGCCAGCCGATGGTGAGGGCGGCGATGGCGGGATGGGTGATGGCTTCGAGGTCGGCCCGGGCGGCGGGGTCGGCGAGCACGATGGTCCGCATGGCAGCACGGTCGAGGCTGCCGTCGGGCTGGATGACGCCGTCGCCGAACCGTTCGTGGATCTGAGCGAGGGCGGGCGAGCCGACCGCCACCGCATCGCGGGCGAGCTGGTCGGCGTCGACCACGGGGACCCCCCTCTCACGAAGCATGCAGGCGACGGTGGACTTGCCCGTGGCGATGCCGCCGGTGAGGCCGATGGTCTTCATTGCTCTTGTGCCGCCTTGTCGAGGGTGGCGATGGCTCGGGACAGGTGCTTGTGCAGCCGCTTGCTGTCGGTGCGCTTGCGGGCCTCGACCAGCACGGGACGGGCCGCAGCGGTCTCCAGTCGGGCCAACAGGCTGGCGCAGTGCCGCACCTCGATGTCGCGGCTCACATGCCCCATGCAGATGGGCGCGATGGCCTCGTCGAGGAAGTCAAGATTGGCCAGAGCATCGGTGGTGCGGCCATCTTCGAGGTTCCCGAACTCCGCTTTGCGGGAGAGTCGGGCCACCCGGTTGAGCTCACGGATGGCGAAGCCGCGGCGGGAGGCGTCAGTGGAGTCGAGGTCTCGGGCGAGCGCCTCGAGCGACCCGGGACGCACGTCGGACACGGGGTCCCAAGCGTTCTGCGCGAAGGCCGGCGCAGTCGCCAGCCAGCTGAGGAGGAGCAGGGTCATCAGTCCTCGAACTTTTCGATGTACCGGAAGATGGTGCGGGGGTCGACGCCCAGATCCCGCGCGGTCTCGGCCTTGTTCCAATTGTTGAGCTCGAGGGCGTCGCGGATGTACTGGATCTTGAAGCTCTCCGTGGCGGCGTCCAGCGGCTTGATCTCGCGCTTGGTGCCCGACAGGATGCCCATGTCATCGGAGTTGATGAGCGCCCGGTCGCTCATGATGACGGCCTTCTTCATACGGTTTTCGAGCTGCCGCACGTTGCCCGGCCAGTAGTAGTGCAGCATCGAGCGCACACACTCATTGGTGAAGCCGCGCGCCCGGCTGTCGTAGTGGTCGGCGAAGCGCTGAAGGAAGAATCGGGCCAGCTCGTGGATGTCCTCGCCGCGGTCGCGCAGGGCCGGCAGCTGGATCGCAATCTCGTTGAGCCGGTAGTAGAGGTCCTCGCGGAAGCGGCCTTCGCGAATCTCGACTTCGAGGTCCTTGTTGGTGGCGCTGACCACCCGGATGTCCACCGGCCGAGGGGACAGCTCACCGACCCGCTCGATGACCCGCTCCTGGAGCACCCGCAGCAGCTTGACCTGCAGCGGCATGGGCATCTCGCCGATCTCGTCGAGGAAGAGCGTGCCGCCGTTGGCGGCCTCGAAGCGGCCCACCTTGTCACTCACCGCGCCGGTGAATGCCCCCTTCTTGTGGCCGAAGAGTTCGCTCTCCAGCAGGTTCTCGGGAATGGCGCCGCAGTTGATGCTCACGAAGGGCTTCTTGGTGCGGTCGGACAGTCTGTGGATCTCTCGGGCCACCAGCTCCTTGCCAGTGCCGGTCTCTCCGAGGATGAGCACGGACAGGTCGGTGGGAGCGACCTTGCGAATCATCCGGAACACGGCCTTCATGGGCCGGGAGCTGCCCACGATGGCGCCCTGGCTCTTGCTGCGGAGGCGCTCACGGAGGTTGCGGTTGCTGACCTTCAGCTCGTTGAGCAGCAGGGCGGCGTGCACCGCGAGGCTCGCCTGGCTGGCCCAGACGCGGAGCAGGGCGAGGTCGCGCTCGGTGAAGAGACCGGTGATGGCGTCGTTTCCGAGGTAGAGCACGCCAAGGAGGTCGTTGCGGTACAGCAGCGGCACGCACATCACGCTGGACAGCTTGAGGTCGACGACACTCTGGGCCCGACCGTAGCGGTGGTCGGCCATGGCGTCGGACACGATGACGGCGCGGCGGTCTCGGATGACCTGGTCGATGATGGTGTCGGACACCCGGGAGATGTCGAGGGTCTCGTTGCCCACGTTGTGGCTGGCGGCGAGGTGGCGTCCGCCGTCTTTGAGGACGATGACAAAGCCCTTCTCGGCCTTGGTGAGCTCGACCACGGCCTCGAGGAGCTTGCGGAACAGCCGCTCGGGGGACTCTTCGCGCATCAGCGTGGCCGAGAACTCCACGAGCCGCGACATGGCGTCGACCGGCGAGCCGACACTGTCGGGGGTGACGGCGGGCTTGGGCACGCCGTCCATCAACGTGAGCTCGAAGCGGCCCACCAGCACGCTGTCACCGGGCTTGATGGTGGTCTGCCGCAGCGCCCGCCCGTTGACGAAGACCTCATTGCCCCGTCCGACCACATTCAAGGCGTAGTTCCGGCCCTGACGGATGAGGTTGGCGTGGATGCCGGCCACCGTCGGGTCGCTGAGAACGATGTCGTTGCCGTTCTTTCGACCGATGGACAGCAGCGGCTTCTTGAGCGAGATGTCCTCGGTGGTGCCGCGGACGGGGTCCACGCATCGAAGGTAGGCCATTTGCCCTCCCGGCAGCTCGCTGGACGGCGCAATGTCGCAACCGGCCATCGCTCCTGCGGGCGGCGAGGAGCGGACGTCGCGTGTCGGTATTCCGGCGTGAGGGCTCGTGCGAGCCGGACCGCCCCCGGCTTCAGAAGGTGCCGGCGACCCGCAGGGCAGGGGTGGCCCCATCGGCGCCCGGTGCAAAGCCCACCGAAGGCTGAACCCGGAGGTTCACGCTGTTCTTGCGCCAGTGGACCTGGGCATCGATCACACTGGCTCCCCAGAAGCCGTAGAAGACTCCTGTGGAGATCCACTGTGCGCGGCGTCGGCCGCGAAGGGCAGCTTCTTCCTCGGGGGTCTCGTGGCTGCGGTCGGCAATCCACAGTGCGTGTAGAAAGCTGCTCGCTACGGCACTTCCGGTCACCCCGGTGAGGTAGACCAGTCCACGGCCAGCCCGACCGTTGGCAAAGTGGTAGCGACCGAAGGGACTCCACACCGACATCGGCATCGTGAGCACGATGGGCTGGGGCGGGTCGGGTGGCGGGTCGGGGTTGCCATCCGGGGGTGGCTTGGCGAGCAGCGCCTTGACGTAGTCGAACTCGCCGGCCACTTCGGGCGTGTGACGGAAGCGGTCGATGACGAAGTCGGGCTCCGCCAGCAGCACCTGCTCCAGAAAGCCGCGTGCCTCGGCGGTGTTGCCGTCGACCAGCAGGATTTCAGCGAGGTAGACCCGCGCCTGCTGCCGCAGCTCCAGCGAGATGCCGGCGTCGACCACGAGGGCCGCGAGCACATGCCGGGCCTCCACCCGCTCCCCGAGCTGGTAGTAGCGCACCGCCTGCTGCATGCGCGCCTCGTGGGTCATGCCACCGTCTTCGGGAGACTGGGCGTGGGCGACCCCACGGGTGCCTGCGTCGAGGAAGGCCCCGAGCAGCAGGAACGCCAGGAGCATCCGGACCGATTCGCGCATGGCCCGAGGTTAGCGCCCGGCAAGGCGGGGAGCAACGGGACCGAGCGGACAGCCCTACTCGCTGTCGATGTCGTCGTCAGTGTCGAGAAGGCCCACCGTCACGCTGAAGTCGCCCGAGCCATCGGTGAGGGTCGAGCCGAGGAGCACGCCGCCGGAGTTCCGGATTTCCACCAGTCCGAACGAAAGGGGACCGCCGTCAGGAGAATAGAGCGTGCCGCTCACCTGAGAACCTTCGTCTTCCAGCTCCAGGCGGTCGATGCCACCGGGCACGTCGATCGACATCCGCGTGATGGGCTGGTTGGCGTCGGGAGACTGCAGCGTGATGTCGAGGGGGACGTCGGGCACATCGAGGTGGACCCAGCCGTCGGCGTCGGAGGTGGCGGTGTAGGTGTAGCGGTTGAAGCCCTGCTCCTGGGCGGTGACCACGATGTTGCTGGCCGCATCGCCTCCGATGAAGACCCGCGCATCGAGCCGGCTCCGTGCCGCCAGCTGGGTGGCGCCGAGGTCGAGCGACGGGCCGTCGACGCTGATGGCGTAGATGGCCGGCGAGGCCACGGCGTTGCGCTCGAAGGGCGGGATGACCTCCATCAGCCACTCGCCCCTGGCCAGCTCCCGCGAGAAGAGGCCGTTGCGGTCGGTGTCGGTGGACACGCTGCCAGACGCGCCATCGGGCAGGCCGCTGAGGTTGGTGGCCGTGAAGCGGACCTCGGCATCGTCGACCGCACGGCCATCTTCGTCGACCACCGAGCCCGACACGGAGCCCGTCTCGATCACGCCCGGCACCACGTCGATCTCGACAAAGACGTCGTCCTCGAGCACCTCGATGGGCTGGCTGAGGGTGGGCATGGTGGAGCCCGCATGGCCGTCGACCAGCAGCTCATAGTCGCCTGGAAGCGCCCGCAGCAGCCAGGAGCCGCTCACAGACGGCTCGGTGAGGGGCCCGCGCTCGCCGGTCTGGCTGTCGACCAACGACAGGCGAGTGCCCGCGGGTAGCGACGACCCATCGGTCTGCTCAGCAATGCCCCCCAGTGCGGCCCCGAGCCCGAGGAGGGGGTCGATGCGCACGTCTTCGGTGACGATGAGGTCTTCTTCGATGTACAGCGGCAGGTCGATGGGGTCTTCGGCGACCGCGACGAGGCGGTAGCCGAAGCCAGCTGGGATCTGCACCGAATAGCGCCCGGCATCCGTGGAGGTGGTGGCAGCGCGCACCACCGTGCCCGGCACCTCGAAGCTGAGGCGGGCGACGACCGGCAGGGCATCGTCGCTCGGAATGGTGATGTCGACGGGACTGGGGGCGGCACCCAGCACGGTGCCCGAGACGGTGACGGTGGGGGACAGCTCGAGTGCGATGCCGGAGATGTCGTCGGGCAGCACGGTGAAGGACTGGGGCAGCAGGTCGCCGCCACCGGAGGGGTAGACATCGAGGCGCAGCGCGCTCTCAGACTCCACATACTCCGCGACGGACTGCCCACCTGCTCCGGCCGAGCTGTCCAGCTTGCTGTCGGCACAACCGGCCACCACTGCCGCGAGCAGGAAGGGGAGCGGGCGCTTCATCGTGTGCCTCCCGCGTCGACTACGATTTCCCAGGAGACCTCGACGGCAGGGTTCTGGTCGCTGCCATCGGCGGCCCGGACCGTGAGGGTGGCACCGTCGTAGCGGGTCTCCGGGGTGAGCCGAATCTGGCTCGCCCGGCGCATGGGGCCGTCTGGGATGGTCTGGGCGCCCGGCAGCAGTCCCTCGCCGTCGAGGGCCCACACGAAGGTGAGGGCCTCGGCGTCATCGGGGTCGCTCACGATGATGTAGACCACCGTGCCGTCCTCATCGATGACGACGGGCGAGTCTCGCTGGGGCGATGCGCGCACAAGTGAGGGCGGCACGTTCTCCTCCACCTCTATGAGCGGCAGGAAGATGAAGCAGCCGCTCAGGCCGAGGGTGAAGCAAGAAGCGATCCATGTACGAAAACAACGTGCTCTACGCCATTTCGCCCGCACACCCCCCGCCCCCGAGAGGCCAACCCGCGACATCGGGGTCGCACTGCGTCGGGCAGTGGGCACGGTCACGGCCAGCTCACCTGCACGGTGCTTCCGGGAGTGAGCTGCCCGAGCTCCTCGGTGTGGCCCTTTCCATCCGGGCACTGCAGCTCGAGGCTGTACTTGCGCCGGGGATTGGCGATTCGGAGACGGTGCCCAAGGTCGCCGAGCACGCCCCGTGCATCCCCATTCAAACGAACCTGACACTCGGGCGCGATGGTGGCCGGGAAGGCCAGCGTGGCGGGCAGCACGGTGAGCTTCACCTCGAAGGATCGATGCTCGCCGGGCGACACCTCGAAGCTGCGCTCCCAGGGCATGGAGTAGTCGTTTTCCAGCAGCAGGGTGTGCTTGCCAGGCTCGAGCTCGATGCGGCCGACCTGTCCCGTCTTGCCCACCCGCTCGCCGTCGAGGCTTATCCACGCCCAGGCACCGTCAACCAGGACGGACACCGTGCCGGGAACCGGCGGCTCGACAGGCCGGGCCACCCGTTCGCGAGGGGGTGGAGGCGGAGGCGGCACGGAAGACTTGCGCGCCTTGGTGCGGTCGCGGGGTGTCTTGGAGGCCTTTCCGGCAGCGACCTCCGGCACCCCGATGGCCGCGCTCCCTGCGGCCTCCACATCGGGCTCGGCGCCGCCAGACGCATCCGGTGCAGCCGAAAACTCGGTGGGTCCGTCGTCGGGACGCTCGAACGGCGCCGCCACCACTTCAGACGGAGGGGGCTCCACCACGGGCGGCACCTCCGGCCGAGGCCACAACACCCAGGTGAGCAGCGACGCCAGGACGGCACCCCCGACGGCGGCAAGCCCCCACCAACGGTTTGTCTCGGCGGGACTCGCGCGGTGCATGCTCTGCACCAGAGTGAGCACCTCCGGGTTGTCCTCGTCGATTGCGAGCAAGCGGTTGAACAGCCGCAGAGCAGCGAGGTGGTCCTTGTCGGCCAGGCGCTGACGTCCCATGTCGAGCAGCACCACCTTGAGGTGGTTGTCGAGGCGCTCCTGGTAGCCCTCGGGATCGATGAGCCAGGTGCGGATGGACCACTCGGGTGAGGTGGGGTCGATGCCCACTTCGGTGAGGGACTGCTCCGCGACGGTGCGGACCTCGGCGCATGAGTCGGGACGGTCGTCGGGGCTGCGCTCCAGCAGACGCTCCACGAGGCTCGCCAACACGCCGGACGCGTCGGGTGCGAGCTCCAGCACCTCGGGCCGGTTGCCCTCGATGATGTTCCGCAACACGATGCTTGGGTTGGAGCCCGAAAAGGGCATCTCGCCGGTCACCGTGTGGAAGAGGAGCGTGCCGAGGCTGAACAGGTCGGACCGGGAGTCGAGCACCCGCTCCATCGCCTGCTCGGGGCTCATGTAGGCGGGGGAACCCACGAGCGCGCCCGTGACGGTGAGGTTGACCTCGTCGAGAAAGCGCGCGATGCCGAAGTCCATCAGCTTCACCACGCCATCGCGGCGCACCATCACGTTCTCGGGCTTGAGGTCGCGGTGGATGATGCCGAGGTCGTGGGCGTAGCCGAGGGCATCGGCCAGCTCGCGGGCGATGAGGGCGACCACCTCCGGCGGCAGCCGTCCGTGTCGGGACACGAGCTGCTGAAGGGTGACCCCGTCGACGAACTCCGTGACGATGTAGCAGTCGCGGGTGTCGGTGCCCGAGTAGTCGAAGATGCGCAGGATGTTGTCGTGCTCGAGATGCTCGATGGCGCGGGCCTCTCGGGCGAACCGACTGCGGTTGCGCTCCGAGGCGCTGAGGTGGGGATGGAGCACCTTGATGGCCACCTCCCGCCCAAGCGTGACGTGCCGACCTCGGTACACCGTGGCCATGCCGCCTTCACCGACTTGCTCGATGACCTCGTACTTGTCGAGCACTTCACCGATCAGGCTTCCACGGGCCCGCTTCACTGGCGGGGTGGGGTGGAGCGCGCCATTTGCGGCGCCATGTTCGGCATCATGTGTCTGCACTCAGAGCTGTCCCACTTCGCCCACGTCGCGTCCGAGGCCTCGCTCACCCATCACCCGCAGGATGATGGCGGCGGTCTCTTCGACTGCGCGACGGGTGACGTCGATGACAGGCCAACGCGGGTGTTGGCGAAAGAGGTCCTCGCACCACTCCAACTCCGCGAGGATGTAGTCCATGTCGTCATAGTTGGTGCGGCTGGCCATGCGCATGGTCTCGAGCCGCTGCCGCCTGATCTCACGCAGGGATTCGGGGTCGATGATGAGCCCGAAGATTCGCCGCTGGTCGAGGCGGAACAGCTCGTCTGGGGGCTCCTGGTCGAGCACAACGGGCACGTTGCTCACCCGGAAGCCCTTGTGGGCCAGGAACACGCTCAAGGGTGTCTTCGAGGTGCGGGAGACCCCCACCAGCACGATGTCGGCCTGCCGCAGCAGCCGCGGTTCCTTGCCGTCGTCGGCCTTCACCGTGAACTCCACGGCTTCCACCCGGCGGAAGTAGTCGGCGTCGGTCTGGTGCATCCGACCAGGAACGCCCTCTGGCGGCACGCCGAGGAAGCCGCCCAGCTGGCCGAGCAGGTTTCCCAGCAGGTCGACCATCTGCACCCGGTGCTCGCCAGCCAGCTCATGGGCCGCGGCGCGCATCTTGGGCTGCACCAGAGTGGTGACCAGCAAGGCACCTTCGTCCTTGGCGCGTTGAAAGAGGCCCGGCAGCTCCGACACCTCGGTGACGGTGGGGAACAGCTGGAGGTGGACCAGGTAGCCCCGGAACTGCAAGAGCCCGGCCCGCACAACCTTCTCGGCGGTATCACCCGTGCCGTCGGACACGATGTAGATGGGTCGGGGACGCAGCGCGTTGCGCATGGCGGACCTTTCGGGGGAGTCGGTGGATGTGCTGGAGGTGGGACGGCGAAACGAGAGCAGCGGCCCGCCCACGTAGCATCCCACGCGACGACGCGGGTGGCTGAGCATTTGGCGCTGCAGTTGCGGTGAGGGGAGGCAGCCCAATACCCGCTACGGGAAGTAGAAGTAGCCGCAGACGTTTTCGAAGTGCGGATTGCGGTCCGGGTCCTTGGAGGTGCGCGTGGACACGCGAAGATTGTTCGAGTCCACCCTGCCAGCCGTGCTCGCGATGGCCGGCATGCCGGTGCTCTCCGATGGTGTCTGCGTGGGCTTCGATGTGGAGGGCGCGGGCCGTTGGCGGGTGTTCGGGTCGAGCCACGAGACCCTCGTGCAGGAGTGGCGGGCGGGACGCTGCGACTGTGAGGTCCGCTGTGATCCCGAGGCACTCGAGCGCCTGCTGTCCGGCGGATTTCGGGCAGCCCGCGCGTATGCCACCGGAAGTGTGGTGGTGGAGGGCGACATCGGCCTGCTTCTGGTCCTACGCGATGCACTGGCCATGGGTCCGGGGGCCGGCCGATGAGCGGACCCCTTCACGGCCTGCGAGTGGTCGACCTCACCCGCCTGCTGCCCGGCCCCATGTGTTCGTGGTATCTCCGCGGTCTTGGTGCCGAGGTCATCAAGGTCGAAGCCCCTGGCCTCGGCGACCCACTGCGCGCGATTCCGCCCTACGGCGACGACGGCGTGGGCGTCTGGTTCCGCACCATCCAGGCAGGCGTGCGGTCCATTCAGCTCGACCTCCGGTCTGCGTCGGGCCGCCAGGCGCTCCACCATGTGCTGGCGCAGGCCGACGTGCTGCTGGAGGGCTTCCGTCCCGGTGCGATGGCCCGCCTCGGACTCGACCCAGAGGCCCTGTGCGCCCGTCACCCGCGTCTCGTGATGGCGAGCATCAGTGGCTACGGCCAGACCGGTCCCCTGCGAGAACGACCCGGGCACGACATCGGCTACCTCGGTCACACCGGCGTTCTCGCCCTCACCACTCGACGGGCGGATGGCACGCCCGCTCTGCCGCCAGTCCCCATCGCCGACCTCGCCGGAGGCGCGCTCACCTCCGCCTTGTCGGTGCTCGCCGCGCTCTACGAACGGGACCGTCCCAATGGCACCGGCACCGGCCGATGGATCGACGTCTCGATGACCGACGCGGCACTCGCACTGGCCGCCCCGAACCTCGCAGAGGCCGCGTCCACCAACACCGACCCCCAGCCCGGCCTGGGCCTCCTCACCGGCGCCTTGCCCTTCTACGAGCTGTACCGCTGCAAAGACGGCGGGCTGGTCGCACTGGCCGCCCTGGAGCCCCCCTTTCAGCAGGCCTTCCTGGAGGTGATGGGCCGTCCACTGCCGACCTCCCGCGAGGAGATGGCCGCCTTCTTCGCCACGGACACCCGCGATGCCTGGGCTGCCCGCTTGTCGTCGGCCTGCGTGACGCCCGTGCTGTCCCCCCTCGAAGCCCTCGAGGCGCCGGTCTTCATCCGCCGAGGCCGTGTGGTGGGGCAGGGGAGGAGCCGCCGGGTCACACCACCATTCTGGGGCGACATGGCTTTCGTCTCGGCACCCGCCCCCGCAGCGGGTACGCACACCGCGGAGGTCCTCGCCGAGGCCGGGGCCCCCGCTGATCTCATCTGCGAGGTGTGCCCATGATCGCAAGCTGGCTGATTCTCGAGATGAACCTGGTGGACTGGTTCCTGTTCTTCCTCGCCACCGCCATCATCTTCGGCATCCTCGGCAAGAAGCTCATGGGGGACATGAAGGCATGGCGCGCAGGTCGTGCGTCAGCCCGCGCGGTCGACGGCAGAGAGAGCTGAAGACCTGCAGGCGGTCTGAGCACGGCCGAACCACCGACAGGTTGCGGTTGGCGCGAAGAGACAGGCACCTGGCACCGATGGACAGCGTGATGGATGCGCCGAGTGGATAGCCTCTCCCTGGAGGTCTCCATGGCGAACAACGCGCAGATGTACGCAATCGGGGCGGGATGGAAGGGCATCCTCGCCGAGGTGGGGGTGGACCATGTCGACGTGCTCCGCCGCGCCCGCCTCCCCGAGGACCTGCTCAACCGCGACAACGTGCGACTGCCCTCTGAGTCCTTCCTGCGCTTCATGCAGGCCCTCGACGACAGCGTAGGCGACGCGCACTTCTGGGTGCGCTTCACCGAGGCGGTGAGTCCCGAATACTTCACCCCGCCCGTCTTTGCGGCCTTGTGTAGCCCCGACCTGGCGACGGCGGCGGAGCGAATGGCGCGCTTCAAACCTCTGCTGGGCCCCATCGTGCTCGACGTCCATGACGGCGCCGAGGAGCTCGTTCTCACCTACCGCTGGAAAGATGCTGCGCACTGCCGTCCCGCTTACATGCACGGCCTCGAGGCGATGTTCGCGACCCGGCTCGCCCGGCTGGGCACCCGTCAAAAGGTCCGTCCCACGACTGTTTGGGTGCCAGAGCTCCCCAAGGACCCACTCCCCTTCGAAGACTACCTCGGCGTGCGCATGAAGCGGGCCGACCACATCCGGGTGACCTTCAGCCGGACGGATGCCCACCGCCCCTTCCTCACGGCAAGCAGCGCCATGTGGGCCATCTTCGAGCCCGAGCTGCGCAAGCGACTCGCCGACCTCCAAGGCGACGCCACCTTCGCCGAGCGCACCCGGGCCGTGCTGGTGGAGGCCTTGCCAGCCGGGCAGGGTGGGATGGAACACGTCGCCCGGCGACTCGCCGTCAGCACCCGCACCCTGCAACGTCGGCTGAGCGGGGAGGGGACCACCTTCAAGGCGGTGGTCGACCGCACGCGCGAGAGCCTGGCCCGACACTACCTGCGCCGCACCCGCCTCACGGCCACTGAGATCGCCTTCCTGCTGGGCTTTGACGAGCCCACGTCCTTCTTTCGGGCATTCCAGAGGTGGACAGGAACCACGCCAGAGTCACTCCGCCACCGCCTGCAGCGGGACGCCCTCCCGGCTGCCTGACATCCCACGCCACCGTGGCGCCAACAGACATGGGATTGGCGCCGACAGACAGTCTGGTGGCACCGATGGCTGCCTATCTTGAGGGGGTCCACAGCGACAAGGAGCTCGAAGATGACCCGCAGCAACCCCTTTGGACCGAAGGGCTGGACCCCCGACCGCCTCGGCTCGCTGGCCGGCAAGACCTACGTGATCACCGGCACCACCACCGGCACCGGCTTCCAGGCCACCCGACTGCTTCTGGCGAAGGGCGCGCAGGTGGTGATGATGAACCGCAACCCGGAAAGAGCCGATGGGGTCGTCGCAGCGATGAAGGACGAGTTCGGCAGCCAGGCCCAGGTGTCCAACGTCGTCATGGACCTCTCGCGGCTGGACTCGGTGCGGCGCGCGGCAGACGAGGTCCTCGAGACGGTGCCCCGCATCGACGCGCTCATCTGCAATGCCGCCATCGCCCAGGTGGCTGTGCAGGAGCGCACGCCCGACGGATTCGAGAGCCAGCTCGGCGTCAACCACTACGCCCACTTCCTGCTCACCGCGCGCCTCTTCGACCGCATCGACGCATCCAGGGGACGCATCGTGATGGTGAGCAGCCTCGCCTACAAGCAGGGCCTCAAGCGCATCAAGTTCGAAGACCTCGACTTCTCGGAGGGGTACTCGCCGTGGGACTCCTACGCCCAGAGCAAGCTGGCGCAGATGATGTTCGGCTACGAGCTGCACCGTCGGTCCCAGGAGGCCGGCCGAAATGTGGTGGTGCACGTCTGCCATCCCGGGGCGTCCCAGACCAGCCTCATCCAGGGCGACAGCGTCAGCCTGATGCTGCGCGTGGCGTGGAAGCTGATGGCTCCCCTCATCGCCCAGTCCGCCGAGAAGGGCGCCTACCCCGAGGTCATGTGCGCGACGGAGCCGGGGCTGGCCGCCGAGGCGCTGTACGGACCCACCAGGCGGGGCGAGACCGTGGGCGCCGTCGGCCAGGGAACACTGCAGGCGCATGCACTGGACCGCGAGGCTGCCGCGAAGCTCTGGGCCATCTCGGAGGAGAAGACGGGGATGAGGCTCGCGCTGTAGGGACCGGGCGCGGCGCCAAGAAGGTCGAAACCGCCACGAGGCAGGCTCGGGCGGTTTGCGGGTTTCTTTCGAAACAGGGGTATGGAGCCGAGAATCGGACTTGAACCGACGACCTGCTGATTACGAATCAGCTGCTCTACCAACTGAGCTATCCCGGCAACGGGGCGTCACGATGCGTCGGCTGACATCTGAGCAGCGGACCTGTCGCGAAGCCCCGCCCACTTATTGCGCGGCGATAGCATCGGCAAGGCTCGGACCTGCCGTGGAACGGATGAGACGATAGAGCCCGCCAGCGGGTCGTCCTCAACCGGCCCTTCGACTCCTCCGGAGCCTCCTGATGTTCGCGTTGTTGATGACGCTGACGGCATTGTCGTCGTCGAGTGCAGTGGCGGGCGATGTCCTCGTCCCCACCTTCACCCCGAAGACGATGGGCGACTTCGCGCCGGCCGAGCAGCTCACCGCCGACACGATGTCCGCCCTCACCTCAGAGGGCCTCGACTTCGTCACCCCCGGCGAGATCCAGCGCCGCGCCGGTGAGATCGCAGATGGCTGCGCCGAGCGCACCGACTGCACCACCACGCTTTGGGAGCACTTCCCAGGCTCGAGCCTCGCCGTGGTGGGCTCGGTCACCTTCAACGAAGGGATGCTCGACACCCGGGTGATGTTCTACGGCCCCGACGACGCCTCCCCACTGGAGATCGTGGCCAAGAGCATCCGTCAATCCGAAGGGCCCGCCTTCGCCGCAGAAATCGCAGCCACCGCCAAAGACCTCCTCGAGCTCGTGCCCGACCGAGACGCGGGCCTGCTGGCGATTGCAGCTCCCCCCACCGGAGGCTCGGGGGGGAGTGGCGGAAGTGGTGGTGGCTCCGGCAGCTACGATGGCCTCGACGACTCCCCCACCAACACCCCGCCCGATGCCGCCAAGGCCGCCGACGAAGAGGAGCGCCGCACCAGCGGGCTGCCGCCGGCCCTGTGGGAGCGGTACAAGGCGAGTGGCAAGTCCTACCGTGACTGGAAGGACGACGCGCTTGTGCGGGCGGGATGTCTCATCGTGGAGCTCCATGCCGGCGCGGTCTTCGGCGATGTGGAGCGCACCTACGACACCCGCGTGGCCTTCGACCAGGTCGACGATGGCAGCGGTGAGGAGATCTTCGAGGAGATCGGCACCTACCAGTACGACGCCTTCGTGCGTGGCAGCGCCTTTTCGGCGGGCGCCAGCGTGGGCTTCGTGCCGCTTTGGTGGCTGGAGATCAGCGTCTACGGCGGCGCTGAGATCGGGCGCCGCAAGCTGAGCACCGGCTGGGAGCAGTACTACACCGCAGAGTACGGCGAGGATGAGGTCGTCGATGCCTCCAGCAACTCCTACGGTCCCGTGCCCTCCACCATGGCGGTCATCCAGCCACGGGTTCGCCTGTACACCCTGCCGTCGGGTCCCGTGAAGCCCTACGGCCTCGTGGGCGTGCAGATGCGTTTCTACGACGCCTTCGACGACCGCCAGCTCCAAGGCGACGTGAACTACCGCACCCGCGAAGGGGGGGTGGGTCTGGGCATCACCGCTGGCGGTGGCATCGCCTTCGACGCGCCGCGTGGAGCCATCGGCTTCATCGAGGTGCCTTGGAACCACCTCGTGTCGCCACGCCCCTTCGAGCAGTCCACCGGCACCGTCCGAAACCGTCCCCGCCAGGAGCTTCCGGCCGGTCAGACCCTCGCAGTTCGCGCGGGCATCGGCTTTCGCTTGCTGTAGGGCCCGTCGCACGGTTCGCTACCGGGCGAGCACCTGGGCGAACCACTCGGCCGTGCGGGCGAAGCCATCTTCGAAGGTGGTTCGGGGGGACCAGTCGAGCTCGGTGCGGGCCCGCGTGATGTCAGGCTGACGGCGGGTGGGGTCGTGCTTGGGCAGCGGCTTGTGGACGACGCCGGCCGGGTTCCCGAGCGTGGCGTTGACGTGCTCGGCCAGCTCCAACATGGTCATCTCCACGGGGTTTCCGATGTTGCAAGGACCGCGGAGGTCGGACTCCATGAGGCGGATGAGCCCGTCTACGAGGTCGTCGACGAAGCAGAAGCTGCGGGTCTGGTGGCCGTGCCCGAAGACGGTGAGCGGCTGCTTGTGGATGGCCTGGCGCACGAAGTTGGGGATGACCCGACCGTCGTGGACGCGCATGTGGGGACCGTAGGTGTTGAAGATGCGGACCAGGCGGACGTCGGCGCCGCGGGTGCGCTCGTAGGCGGTGAGCAGAGCCTCGCCGAAGCGCTTGGCCTCGTCGTAGACGCTGCGGGGACCGATGGAGCTCACGTTGCCCCAGTAGGACTCCGGCTGGGGATGGACGAGCGGGTCACCGTAGACCTCGCTGGTGCTGGCGAAGAGCACCCGGCCGCCGTCGGCCAACGCGCGGTCGAGGCACACCCGCAGGCCGATGCTGTTGACGTCGAGCGTCTTGAACGGCAGCCGGACGTAGTGAATCGGGCTCGCAGGCGACGCCATGTGGAAGATGCGGTCGAGCGCGCCGTCGACGGGGATGCCTTCGCAGATGTCCGCTTCGATGGCGGTGTAGCGACCCGGGAATTCGGACTCGAGCTGACGCAGGTTGGCGCCATCGCCCGTGCACAGGTCGTCGAGGCCGATCACATCGTGCCCGTCGGACAGCAGGCGGCGAGACAGGTTGGTGCCGACGAAGCCGGCGCCGCCGGTGACGAGGATGCGCATGGCGGGACCTGCGGGACAAGGGTGAGGACGAGGGCATCGATCGGCAGTGCGCCTACCGCGGTGGGCGCCTGAACGCTCGGGAACTCAGCTTCGGTGCTGTCGGTCCACGCGCCAGACGTATCGTTGACAATCGCCTGTCAGTGGACCAGTTCGCCATTCGAGGGCCGGCCGGCCCCGGTTGATCGCCGACGTGCTGAGGTGCTATGACCATCCACTCCCGGGTCGAGCACGGTGCGCGACCTCGGGGCCAAACGGGCGCGCCCCGGTAGAGCACGGTCCCCGCAGCTCCCACCTGCGAGGATGCCATGCCGGTGCGGGTCCCATGACGGGCGGTCGGACACATGGGCACCAACGGCAACAACGGCGACGACGATCTGTTCGACGATCTCGCGGACTCCTTCTTCCGCCAGGGCGACGCAGGCTTCGACGACCTCTGGGCCGACGACCCGGAGCCCGACACCGAAGCCGAGCCAGAGCCGGAGCCAGAGCCAGTTGCGGCACCAGAACCGCCCCCGGTGGCCGCTGCGCCACCTGAGCCGGAACCCGAACCGGAGCCCATTCCGGCGCCACCCCCCGTCGCTGAGCCCGCCCCAGCGCCCCCCGAGCCAGTGAGCTTCGAGGCGCCGCCCGCCGTCGAAGAACCGCCCGCAGCCGTGGCAGAGGTGCCCCCTGCCGTGCCCGCAGCGCCGCCTCCGCCTCTGGTCGAAGAGGCCGCCCCCATCGCGGAGCCCCCGGTCTCCGAGCCGGTGGTGGAAGCAACGCCCCCGCCTCCCGCCGCAGTCGAGCCGGCGCCCGCCACCCCAGGGGACCGCGCCATCTTCAGCGCCCCCACGGTCATCCTGCCGGCGGGCCAGCCCGTCTACACCGACGACGACGATGAAGACGACGACTGGGCCGCCTCCATCGGCGCATCGGCGCCGCCCACCATCCCGGTCGCCCAGGCGGATGGTAGCGCCTCCGCTTCGCTCGACGAGACGGCCATCTTCCGCGCCTCTGAGCCCGCCGACGCTGGCACTGGCGACGAAGCGGTGGAAGACACCGAACCTGCCGCCCAGTCGGTCGAGTCGTTCGAGGAGCCGCCGCCCCCCACGCCTCCCCCGGCCGCCGAGCCCGCAGCTCCCCCGCCGCCACCGACCCTTCCGGAGCCCATCCAGGAGGAGACCCTCTTCGATGCCAGCGTGGAGGCGGACTTCTTCGATGGCTTCGACGACTTCGGCGCCACCCCCGAGGAGACCGCCGAGGTGCTCGACGCCCCCACGCAGGAGGTCCCCGCTTCGGCCGCCGAGCCCGCCGCCTTCGCTCCAGACGACGACGAAGAGGAGCTGTTCGAGGCCTCGGCAGACGACTTCCTCGACGAGCTCGGCAACGACCCGAGCATGGTGATGCGCCGGGAGCCCGTGCCGTCCAGCCCGCTCACCGATCCCGAGCCCCTGCCGGCCATGGACGACGAGCCCGTCGCCGGCGCTCCGGCCTCCAGCGACGCCGACACGCTGGCGGACGACCCCTGGGAGACCGACGAACCCACCGAGCTCGCCGACGCAGGGCTGGCCGAGGCCCTGCTCACCGCCGACACCGAGGAAGCCGACGAGGCTGAGGTGGCTGAGGTGGCTGAGGTGGCTGAGGTGGCCCCGCCACCGCCGGTCCCTGCCCCAGAGGCACCCGCCCCCGCCGTGGCACCGCCGCCCATGGTGCCCGCTCCCCCCGCTGCGGTCGGCCCGGCCATCGATGGGGGTCCCGCTGCAGCGGCGCCCCTCGCGGCTGCCGCCGTGCAGCCCCAGTTCTCGTTGCCGGCAGCCAGACCCGCCACCTCTGGCGATGAAGGCTGGGGCGAGGCCGTCGCCCTGCTCGAGCGCCTCGACCAGCCCGAGCTCACGGCACAGGCCGGCCGCATCGCCTTCGACCGACTCGGCGACGCCCAGACCGCCGAGCGCCTGCTGGCCCGCGCCGTCGGGGGCGCCGTCACCGACGCCGCTACGCTCGCCGCCTACGCCGGCGCAGTGGGCTCTCTCGGTGATCACCAGCGCCTGCGCGACCTGCTGGAACGCCGGGCCGGCGACGACCAGCCGGCTGCTGTCCGGGCCGCCCTGTTGCAGGACGCCGCCCTCATCGAGCGCCACCAGCTGGGTCGAGAACAGGCCGCGGTCGCCCTGCTGGAGCGTTCGCGGACCACCGCAGACGAAGCTGGCGACGCCGCCGGTGCCTGGTTCGCCCTGCGCCTGCTCCGCGACCTCCATGCCGCAGCCGGCCGCTGGACCGAGCTGGCCGACGTGCTGGCCGCCATGGCCTCCGCATCGTCGGGTCCGGGGGCGGGCCGCCTCTGGCTCGAGCTGGCAGGCGTGGCCGAAGAGCACATCGATGACTCCGAGCGCGCCGCCGATGCCTACCGCAAGGCCGTCGAGGTCGGCTCCACCGACCCCCAGGCCTTCGTGGGAGCCGAGCGCTGCCTCGGCCGCCTGGGTCGTCCGGCCGACCTCGCTGCGCTCTACGTCGGTGCAGCCTCCCGCACCGATGGCGCCGATGCCGGTCTCTGGATGGTCCGGGCCGCCCGCGCGTACTCCGACGCTGGCGACCTCGACTCCGCCATTCAGCAGTGGACCGCTGCGCTCGACATCGGGCTCCCCACCACGCTTCGCCGTGAGTACCAGGCACTCCTGCAGAACGCCGGCCGCTGGTCGGAGCTCCACGCGGCCCTTCGCTTCGAAGCGAGCGAGTCTGAAGGCGACGCCCGCGCCTGGGCCGCAGCGCAGGCCGCGCGGGTGGCCGAGGCCCACCTCAAGGTGGATGCCCTGGCGCTCGAAGACTGGTCCATGGCACTCGCTGCCAGCCCCGACCATGGTCCCGCACTTCATGCCGTGGTTCGACTCAGCGTGGCCAGTGGCGACGCCACCAGCGCGCTTGCAGCCCTCGACGCCAGGCTGGCCAGCTCGACCGACCCCAACGCCAACATCAGCCTGCTGTTCCTGGCCGGAGAGGTCGCGGAGCGCCAAGGGGCCGATGTCGCCGTCGCACGCGGCCACTACGAGGGCGTGCTCGACATGGCGCCGGGCTACCTGCCCGCCCTCGATGGCTTGGAGCGGTGTGCCCGCGCTCAGCAGGACTGGTCCGCGGTCGTGGCCGTCTGCGAGCAGCGCGCGCTGCTCACCGAACGCCCGGAGTCCGCGGCCGACCACCTGGCCCGGGCCGGCATGCTGTCCGAGGTCCACCTCTCCAAGCCGGAATCCGCGCTCGCACTCTACACGGCTGCTCTGAGCAAGAAGGCAGACCAGCCCACCGCTCTGGAAGGTGCCGAGCGCCTTCTCACCCAAGCAGGCGACGCAGACGCCCTCGCCCGGGTGCTCGCCGCCGCGGCTGCCGCTGTGCCCGACGCCACCCAGAAGGTCAGCCTGCTGTTCCGCCTGGGCCGCCTGCACATCCACCAGCGGGGAGACGACGAGAGCGCCCATGCCGCGCTTCGTCAGTGCATCGACCTGTCCCCAGGCTTCCGTCCGGCGGCAGAGCTGCTGGCTGATGTGGCCCGTCGACTCGGCCGCTGGGACGACGTCCACGAGCTGTCCCGCCATGCCGCGGACAGCCTGCCGGCCGGTGCTGCCCGCGAGTGGCGCCTGCTCGATGCCGCCGAGGCCGCCCGCGGGTCGCAAGCCCTGCGAGAGGCCACGGTCATCCAGGAGCTGCTGCGCGAGAACCGCGAGAGCGTGCCCGCACGACTCGCCGCCGATGCACTGGCCATCTCGGCCGGCGACATGCAGGCGCGCCGCACCCTGCTGGAAGACGGCGCCAACTCGGCCAGCGACCCGGTGGCATTCGGCCTCGCATCCGAGCTGGCCGCCGTGGTGGGTGACCGCCAAGGTGCCACCGCCAACCTCGAGCGCAGCATGTCTGCCGGCGGGGGCACCGCCGTCAACAGCATCTTGTCCGCGATGGCCACTCGGCTGGGGGAGTGGGAGGTCAGTGCCGCCCTCGCCTCCGAGTCGGGCCGATGGGCCGACGCGGCGATGCTGCATGAGGTCCGCCGCGGTGACGCCGATGCGGCCCTTGCTGCGTGGGAGCAGGCCGGAGGCTCCGAGCTTGCTGCAGCCGGGCGTCTCCGCGTGGCCGCTTCACGGGCCGACCGGAACAGCCAGGCAGCCGCCCATCAGATGTACGCGGAGCACGCGAGCGCACCCGGCGCCGGCGTGGTCCACGCCGTGCTGGCCGGCCACCTCCTCGCCGGCCTCGGAGACGCCGACGCCGCGGGAGCCGCCTTCCAGGGCGCCCTAGGCGATGCCCCGGCACGCGGCCGCGCCTTCGATGGTTTGTGTCGACTGCTCGTCGGAAGCGGCGACATCGACGGCATCATCGCCCTCTTCAACCAGGCTGGAGAGCTGTGGCCGGGCGAGCTCGCCAGCACCCTCATCGATGCAGGCGGCCTCCAGGCGGCAGCTGAGCGGCTGTCCGCGTTGGCCAGCGACGCCGAACAGACTGGCGCCGTCCGCCTGGGGGCGCTGGTCCGCCTGGAGCGAATCCAGGTCGAAACCGGTGACTGGCACGGCGTTCTCGACACCATCTCCAAGCAGTCCGCCGCCATCGGCGATGCAGCGGTGCTGGCAGAGCTGGGAGCCCGCCAGCGTTGGATCCTGGCCGAGAAGCTCGCGGGCAGCGACGAGGCCTGGGAGCAGTACCAGCGGCTCCACGAGGCCGACCCCACCAACGCCGAGGTGCTCGAAGCCCTCGCCCGCATCGCCGGTGCACGAGGCGAGACCGAACTGGCCATCCGCTACCTCGACCAGCTGTCGACCAGCGCACCCGATGCCGCCACGGCCGCCCGCTACCGCCGCCGTGCCGCACAGGCCTGGTTGGATGTAGGCGACAAGGAGGCCGCCCGCCGAGAGCTGAGCGCCGCCCTGGAGCTCGAGCCCGACAACGCCGACACCCTCAACGAGCTGCGCGGCCTGGCCGCCGACGAAGGCGACTGGAACGCGGTCGTGGGCGTGTTGTCCCGCGAAGCCGCCGTGATGGAGGGCGATGACCGGGTCGACCGACTCCGGCAGATCGCACGCATCTGGGAGTCCCAGCTGGCTGACGCCGGGGTGGCCATCGACGCCTGGCGCAAGGTGCTCGCCGCCGAGCCCGCCGACGCCGAGGCCATCGACCGTCTGGTCCACCTCAGCCGCGACGTCGAGGACTGGCCCACCTTCGTGGAGGTGGCCGAGCTGCGCCTCATCCAGCTCGAAGGCTCCGACCGCGCCGCCCTCCAGGCCGAGCTCGGCGGCGTGGTGCTCCGCAAGCTCTACCGCGAAGACGACGCCCTGCGGCACCTCGACGCTGCCAGCGTCGGCGAGCACGCCAGCCTCCAAGCGGCCCGCGACCTCGAGCGCATCTACGCCGGCGCCGGCTTGTGGGACAAGGTCGTCGAAGCCATCCGCCGCCAGGCAGCGGCCTGTGAAGGCGCAGACCGGGTGGCCTGCCTGCTCCGGGCAGCGCAGTCCTCGGTGGACATGTTGTCCGACCGGGATGGCGCATCCACGCTCTACGGCCAGGTGCTGGAGCTCGACCCCACCAACGCCGCCGCCCTGCGCTTCCAGGCGGACCACCTGTTCACCGCCGGTCGCTTCGACGAGGCCGTGGCCGTCTTCGAGCGCCTCGAGCCCACCTTCGAAGACATCGACATCGACGACGACGAAGACGAGGTCCTCGAGGTCGCCTTGTCGCTGTACCGCTTTGCTCAGGCACTCGAGAAGCTCGGCCGCATCGACGACGCCATCGAGCGCTACGAGCGGGTGCGTGAGATCAACCCGGGGCACCTGCCCTCGCTCGAAGGAGTGGGTCCGCTCTACCTCCAGAAGCAGCGCTGGAAGGACGCCGCCGGTGCCTACCGTCAGCTCCTCCGCCTCACTGGCGGTCAAGGCGACCCCGCCCGCCTCGCGCGCATCTACACCTCGCTGGGCCGCATCGAGATCGAGCTGGGCAACCTCGACAAGGCCGAGCGTCGGTTCGCCAAGGCCCTCCAGGTGCGTCCCAACGACATCTCGGCGCTGTCTGGCTCGGCAGATGTGCTGCTGCGGCGCGGAGACCTGCAGTCGGGCGACCAGCAGTCCGACACCTGGCGCCGCCTGCTCACCGTCTACAACAACATCATCTACCACGCCCAGACCCCCGACGAGGTCGTGGTCGCCTACCTCACCAAGGGCTTCGTGCTCGACGCCCGCCTCGGCCTCGCCGAGAAGGCCGCCCAGCACTACCAGAAGAGTCTCGCCTTCGACGGCTCCCAGCCGTGGGTCCTCCTGCGCCTCGCCGAGCAGGCCCTCCGCCGCCAGGACTGGCCCGAGGCCGAGTCGCTCGCCTCCCAAGGCCTGGCCCTCGCAGATGTGCCTGCAGAAGCCCAGGCTGGCCTCCAGCTCGTGCTCTACATCGCCTTTGCGGCCTGTGGCGACACAGGGGCCGCCGGCGCCGCATGGTCCGCAGCGCAGGACACTCAAGATGCCCTGGTGACCGACATCGGCACCGACGCCCCCGGGGTGCAGGCCGCCCACGACGCACTGCGAGGCCGCCTGCAGGCCCGACTCTGAGTCGTCCACTTGAACGTTCGCACCGACTACTTCGACCACAACGCGTCGTCCCCGCTGCTGCCCGAGGTGCATGCAGCGGTGGTCGACGCGTTCGCGCATCTGTGGGCCAATCCCCATGCCCAGTATCGCTCGGCCCAGGCCGCGAGCGTGGCGGTGGAGGCTGCCCGCCGAAGCGTGGCCAACCTCCTGAGCGTCCCGCCCGCCACGGTGTTCTTCACATCCGGTGCCACCGAGTCCAACAGCTGGGTGCTTCGGCATGGGAGCGGGGAGGGGACCACCGTGCTGGGGTCGGCGGTCGAACACCCCAGCGTGTCTGTCCACCTCGATGCCACCATTCCTGTCGACAGCACCGGACGCGTCGACCTCGATGCCCTCGACCGGCTGCTGTCCACCCAGCGCCACGGCCTGGTCTCCGTGATGGGGGCGAACAACGAAACTGGCGTCCTACAGCCAGTTGTCGAGGTTGCCCGGCGATGCCGTACCCATGGCGTCCGCCTGCATTGTGATGCCAGCCAGATGCCCGGGCGCGTGCCTCTGGATGCCCTGTCGGCCGCCGACTTCATCACCCTGTCCGGGCACAAGATGGGCGCTCCCCGCGGCGTGGGGGTGCTCGTCGCCAACACCGAGCTGCCCCCGCTTCTCCAGGGGGGGCCGCAGGAAAGGGGACTGCGCGCCGGCACCGTCAATGTCCCCGCCGTGGTTGGAATGGGTGTGGCCGCCGACCTCGCCGTGCCCATGCGGCCCGATGCCCGCGACGCCATCGAGACGGTCTGCAGACGCCTGGGCGCCCGCATTCTCGGCGACGGGGCACCTCGCCTGCCCAACACCGTGAGCGCCCTCTTCGACATCCCAGGCGACCTGTTGGTGATGTCGCTCGACCTCGAAGGCCTCGCCGCCTCGACGGGCTCCGCCTGCTCGTCGGGGTCCCACAAGCCCAGCGCAGTCGTCGAGGCCATGGGTCTCACCGGAGCGCCACTGCGACTGAGTCTCGGTCGCGATAGTGACCCGACTCGCCTGCTGCATGTCCTGCCCCAGGTGGTCGAGCGGGCCCGCGCCGCGCTCTGAACTTCGCCCGTCCAGCCCCTTCGTCCTCGACCCACACTCGGAGGCACCCTTGCGTGTCGTAGCCGCCATGAGCGGTGGAGTGGACAGCTCCGTCGTCGCCGCGCTCCTCGTCGAGCAGGGCCACGACGTCATCGGCGTGCACATGAAGCTGCACGACGCGCCGACCCACCCCTCCACCGCCGACCCCCGCATGGCCAAGCGCTGCTGCGGTCTCGATGACGCCCTCGACGCGCGCCAGGTCGCCGACCGCATGGGCATCGATATTTTCGAAGTCGTCGATGCAGCTGCGACCAAGCCGTTCGGTTTCACGCCTTACTATCCTGGCCCAGGGCTTGGCGGTCATTGCATCCCGATCGACCCGTTCTACCTGACCTGGAAAGCGCGGGAATACGGTCTGCACACGCGCTTCATCGAGCTTTCCGGTGAAGTCAACCAGGCCATGCCTGAATACGTGCTCAGCAAACTGATGGATGGCCTGAACGTACGGGGCAAGCCGCTCAATGGCAGCAAGGTGTTGGTGCTGGGCATTGCTTACAAAAAGAACGTCGACGATATGCGCGAATCACCTTCGGTGGAAATCATGGAGCTGATCGAGGCCAAAGGTGGCATCGTCGGTTACAGCGATCCGCACGTACCAGTGTTCCCGAAAATGCGCGAGCATCATTTCGACCTTTCCAGTGAGCCATTGACGGTCGAGACGTTGCAGGCTTACGACGCTGTGATTCTGGCGACGGACCATGACAAGTTCGACTACGAGCTGATTCGTACGCATGCCAAGGTCATCGTCGACAGCCGTGGCAAGTACCGCACCCCAGAAGCCCACATCATCAAAGCCTGATTGCCGGAGAGTATGAATGAAACGTTTTGCCCTGATTGGCGCGGCCGGGTACATCGCCCCTCGTCACATGCGCGCGATCAAAGATACGAGCAATGCGCTGGTGCTGGCTTATGACATCAACGACTCGGTCGGCATCATCGACAGCATTTCCCCCGAGAGCGAGTTCTACACTCAGTTCGAGCGTTTTTACGATCACGCCTGGCGCTTGAAGCGTGACCCGGCGACTGCGCTGGATTATGTCGCGGTCTGCTCGCCGAACTATCTGCATCAGTCCCACATCTCCGCCGGCTTGCGCCTGGGCTGCGACGTGATTTGCGAAAAGCCTCTGGTGCCGAGCCCAGCAGATTTGGACGAACTGGCGCTCATCGAAAGCGAAACCGGCAAGAAGGTCTACAACATCCTTCAACTGCGTCACCATCAGGCCATCTTGAACCTGCGTGACAAAGTCGCGAAGGAAAGCTCCGCTCACAAATACGACGTTGAGCTCACGTACATTACATCGCGTGGCAAGTGGTACA
>ENA-OWNT01001390-OWNT01001390.1-seawater-metagenome-genome-assembly--contig:-NODE-1390-length-30947-cov-4.703725_pt1 | contig 30947 bp, 33 predicted proteins | sample MGYA00238136_ERZ651165 | MGnify/ENA primary metagenome ERZ651165 (study PRJEB26861, sample SAMN08777766) | seawater metagenome | isolation source: coastal seawater | place: USA: Florida | collected...
CTCCAAACTCCAAACTCCAAACTCCAAACTCCAAACTCCAAACTCCAAACTCCAAACTCCAAACTCCAAACTCCGAATCCACGCAAACCGCAAAACCGCAAAACCGCAAAACCACAAAATCAAATAAAACCAAAAAACCAAAATAAAAAACGGCCCTCAACACTTTTTCTTTTTCAGCGGACCGGACTTCGCCGCGTGGAGTGAAACGAACAAAAACCTAAAACCTAAAAGCTAAAAGTCAATCCAAATCTCAATCAAAGTTTCCAAAACCTAAAACCATAAACCACAACTGTATCGATGAATGAATGATCAGTGAGTGAGTGCATGCGTGTGTGTGTGAGAGAAAACGCCGCTAAGTAAGCGGCTTTGTGCTGGGCTGCGCTGTGGGCTGTGTGAGGGCGGTGTGAACTGACCAACGAACCGTCCGCAGCCATACGAACTCTTTGGCGACACTGCAACAGCGCGACGGCGACGGCGACAGCGCGACGAAGCAACGACAACGACAACGACGACAACAACGACGACAGCTCAACGACCTGTTGGCGTTTGTGTGTCGCGGGGGTCGACGTTGAAGTGTTAGGGACTACTCGTGGCGTACAGAAGAAGGGCAAAGGATGTTGTGAGAACGGTGTCGTCGCTGTTGTTGTTGTTGTTGTTGTCGCTGTTGTTGTTGTCGTGGAAGTCATGAGGTTTAGGAGGGTTTGTTGTGGTGATTTGTTGTCAACGGCGTTGACCATGACGACGGCGACTGAAGCTCGTCGACGGCGACTAAATTCACTCCGAACGTCACAACAACTAGTGAATGCAATGTCCTCGGTTGACACCGTCAACAATAGTTGGTGGACACAACCAACTTGACTTGTTGCTATGATGGTTGGTTGCAGCACTTCACAATAGTGGGTGGCTGTTGTTCGCTATTGATAAGATGGTAGTCGTGGACGACAGTGACAACAGGGCAAAACTATTCATTGCGATGTTTTGGGGAGCAAAAATCGTTCTCTGTTGTCGTCATATGGCTTGTACACTGGAAATTGCGTGATACGCATTGTCAGCCTTATGTTAAGACGTGAGGGTGCGGGTGACTGACCAAGTTGACGTTCCACCATGCCTAGATCCGCTGCACGGTCCGCCGAGAAACGGGTGCGCGATAAACTTATTGCTCAGGAAGTGCGCAAACGAGTAAAGCAAATCAAGCAGAAGCAGCGCGAAATCCAAGCGATGAAGATAGCAAACCCCATGCTGATGCAAATACCAGACTACTTCCAGCAACAGCTCAGACTACAAGTCTCAGCGCAAATGAGACAGCAACTGCAGTTCCAGATGCAACAGCAATTTCAGCAGCGCTGCCAAGCCAACATCAAGCAGCAACTTCAACACCAAATGCAGCAACAGATGCAACACCAGGCGCAATTGCAGATGCACCAAAAAGTCATGGCACAACGACAGAAAGTTCTTGCGTCACAAACTCATTCTCTCGGTCCACCGACAAACAGTGCCCAAATCCCTGCTGAAGGCGTAAGTGCACCTGCTGTTCACTTGGCTGATTCAAGCAGCTCTGCCATCCCAAGCATGCAAGGTGTTCGCCACGAAGAAGCGCGCAACGTGCCACAAACCGGTGGACAGTCCCCATTTGGTGGACAAGACGTACACACATTTCTCCGCAAGTTGGCGCTGATGGCTCCGCCACAAAACGTTGCTGACTCTGAAATCAGTCAAATGGTACGATCACTTTTACTACTTTTATGAACGACAGAACCCGCCCCAACGTTTGAGTCTCGTCTTGTTTGAAACCTTACCTCTAATTAATCTTGCTGGGCAGGCTGCTCACGTGTCAACGCCATCTGGATTGCCGCCGGGCGTCATTCGCAAGATCTGGGGGGTATGTTATGTGCTGACGATGCATTCCTTCTGTGTTCGCGCGGCAAACGTGTTCATGCAGCGTGCTTCTCTGCCACACGCCACTTTTCAAGGCTAAACAAGTCAGGGAGGCCAAGTCAACGTCAAATGTCTACTGCTTCGACGAACGAGGGAACACTGCAATCGCTGACGGTTATTGGTGTGTTGTCGCAGTTAACGCACTGCTCAAACTGCGTTCGGTTGATATTTCTGTTCTTCCTGACTGTGTAACAGTTGGGCCCAGTGCGGTATCTGCCGTTCGTGGAGATCCGCCAGTCGAGAACTGGTCAATAAAATTGCTGCTGCTAAACACGAAATCTTCCTTTGCCAGCGCACTGGGTACAAATGCACTGATGCCATGAGCTTACGAGCGTCCTGCATTCAGTCTCAAACTGAAATTCAATCACCGGTTTGTTGCCGCGACTGCTTTGCCAAAATTGTGGCAGCACAACAGACGCATTAACTAATGCACCTGCGTTTGTTTTGTAAGGTTCAACTGCTGTCCGCAGACCATGAAGCTTCGTTGGCAGCTCATAACCCGCAGTGCTTGTATTTGGAGCAACCCAAGCTCAACGCCATCGCTACCAACTTTCCGCTTGGTGCGGGGACATCTCATCCCAACGCTGCGCATATGCCAATGCCTCGGGCCCCAACAGTTAATCCACTGGATGCACAAGTGCTGACCACCACTTTGAAGGACGATTACGGGTTTACTATCACTATGGAAGACGCCTTCAAAATGGCCAGTCAATATCATCAAGTCCCTAATCCCAAGAAGCCGTTGGTGAACTTTGTTGTTGACAGTCTGAACTTACGACGATCCGAAGCATCACCATCTAATGCCACAAAGTCGCGAGGCGCCAAGATGCGCCTGGAGCCAGTCGTCGCCAAAGTTATCCGCAAAGCCCCACGCCGCATCAACATTCAGAAAATTGTCAACGGTTTGCGACAGAAGCGAGCATTGAGTGTCCTCCAATCTCTCCGCCAGAGCAAGCAACCAAGTGTTCCAGCACATGATGCCACGAACGAGGAAGGTGTCGCGAGCTGGGTCGTGAGCTTGTAGCCCAGCTTGTTGACCCGGAATTGCGCTATCTTTGCGCCACCATGGGGCTCGTGCTCGGCAAAGTGCTTGGGAAACCGCACCTTGGGCTGACCGTTGACGTCATCTTCATCCTGTGAACCAATGGTCAATGGCAGGAGGACGATGCACGACCAAGACGCAGTATGCTCACAACGTTTTATAATAAAACGGTTAACTAACTAACTAACTAAAAAATAACACAGATACATGAGTGAACCTGACAACCCAACGAGGAGCCCGTGGTCCTAATGTCTCTTGTCTACCACTACCGAGTCCGATCTGTCGCTGGTTGGTGAGATGGTCTGCCGTGAACGTCCACGACGTTGTGTGTGCGACGATGGCACATGGAGTCGCGATCTGCGTTGCCCTGCTCGACTCGCTTTGGAAGACAAACGGTGCAGCCGCTCCCGCAGCTCATATTGTCCGTCACTAACAGACAAGTCATCTTCGTCCGACTCCGGGTATCTATATTCGTTCTCCTGTGAACGATGACGAGTGCGATTCTGGACAGACGGCCCGAACGCGCCTGCTGCTGCCGCCTCGTCGATTGCAGCAACGGCTGCTGCTTCTGCGAGCTCTTCACGGTAAAAATTCCCTCGCGATGACTTGGACCGTGGCGTTCGTTGGCGATGGTTGTGACTAGAGCGTTTTTTCGTCCCGTGAGACCTTGACTTCCGGGATCGTTGCTCGTATACGTGCCCAGCCGAGCGCTTAGAGGTTGAGCGCGATTTGCGTTGCCGGTTAGTCTTCCTCTCCTTGCTTGATGAGCGTGAAGAGCGTGAGCCGCGACTTTTGTGGGCTTTCCATTCACCCACAACCTTGAAATACTCGCTTTTGAGGTCCTTGGAGCCAATTCTTTGGTGAAGTACCCATTCGCCTCTATCAGACTTATCACCCAGAAACATAGGAAGCGACGACTTCCACGAGTACACAAATACACTGACTTCGTGCTCGTGTCCTGGTTCCGACTGTGCCAGCGCAAGTGCGTGCAGTGGCGCTTCGAACACACGCCGTGGCATGCTCGCTGGCGGGCCACCCGCACCGAATGAGTCGTCGTCAAACGAATTTTTTTCATCCAGGTCGAAGGGACTGTAGCCGAGCCGGCCATGCATGGGACTCAAAGGTTTATACATCAACGCGCTGCCTCCGCTCCCATTCACGGGAAAGATACGGAAGTTGTGCCCCTGTAATGCGTACCACTTGTTGATTTTGTTACATTGCCGCACTGCCATGGCGAAAGTGTAACCGCTCGGCGTCCCCACGCCATGCTCGTCACCAGAACTCGTCACCTCCGATCTGGGTGTGCTTATGGTCCCCGGTCGGAATATCGAAGCTGGCACCGTGATTTGCCCGGGTACGCTCGGCAGTTGACTGAGATCAACGGACGGTCTAGATTTCTTTTTCTTTTCGACCATGGTGACCTGAATGCTGGCTTCCTTTACTCGGCGGGGGCTCACTTTACTTTCGCGCTGAAGTTCGTCCGTCTGCGACGTATTCGACGGTCGTGGAGCTTGTGGTGACGACACCGTTTCTTGGACATGTGGAGTGACGGCCTCTCGACGTGTTTCGGCGGCGCTGACGACAGCCTTCGGCCTTTGTCCAGTCTGTTGCAGGTCATCAACGTCAGCTCGGGCCTTCTGCGCTGCTCGTTGTTCGGCCTTCAAGTCCTGGTACCGAGTTTCGCTTTGCATCCGTCGAACATGCCGCTGCAACGTTGTGGCTGCGTTTGACTGGCGCTGGTAGAATTCGCGCTGCAATTTGGCGGCTCTCTGTCGCTCACGCAACACAGCCTGTTGCTGCTGGCGCAACTTGGCACGCTTCAACGCATTTTGTTGCTCCAAAATTTGTTCTTCTAGCCGGCGCACCTCGTTGGCCCAACACGCGCGCAGCCACCGTTGCAGTTTCATGGTGCTGGCAAGTACGCGGTGCTCCCAAATCATAACAGAATACCTGGAATTATTTTGCTCGTGGACCCGATCGGAAACGCTACTGCGAGAGGCAGTTGGCCGCGAGCGTGCGATCGTGGCTTGGCGTTGTGGAGGCGCTGCATTTTGTGGCTTCGGAGTGGCTTTCGTCGCAACGTTACTTGCTGCCGGTGGCTTTCTTTGGAATAAGTGCTTGTCAGCCAAATCATTGCGAATTTTTGTTGTCGTCGCGCTTGCTGGAGAGTCCCCTTCAAATAAGAACTTTCGAAGTTGTTGCTTGTAAAATGATCCCTGCTTGAGCTTCAGCAACTTCTTAAACGGAAGCGCATGTGGTCGTCGCGCCCTTGCAAGGAGTTTGTCATACTCCTGTCTCGCTCTCTGCTGGCGAAACTTGCTTTGCAGCGCCACGGCCCCCTGTCTTGCGCGTGTGAACTGTTGTCGGTGCAATTTTGAACGATGACTTGCTTGAATTGCTGCCGCCGCAGCGTGCTTTCGCTTCATATCCTGCCGAGCCTTCTCTCTGCGCTGCCATGACCACGTGCGCGACATCCTTTGTAGCACTAATGCCGCTTCCTTGTGTTGCGCGACACGGTCAGCTGCGGCCGCAGCTGCGGCAGCTCCGGTCCATAACTGTGGATCACTCTTGTACATTGTTCGAAAGCGCGGCTCGCCAAACGTGCGTGCACCCCACAACAAAGTTTGTTCGTCGATGGAGTCGCTCGTGTCGACCGCAACAACTTCCTTGCCGGCAGACTTCGTGGCGACGCCGGAGGGGGCTGCGACATTGGCAAGCGCTTTTGAGACATCAGCAGGATAGTGATCAAACATTACTTGCGCAAGAACCGTCGCTTCCGCTTTCATTGCCGCCGTGTCGTGTTGACCAGCAGTCTCCAGCCAAGCGCGATCCACGCTGTTACCGTTCGATGCCGCTTCATTTCGTAGGCGTTCCTCGTCTATTCGGTCGCTCAAAGTCGACAGAGTTCGCTCCACGTCCGTTGAAACTGGTGCGGCGCGGTCTAAGCCAGCTTCCAATGCCAATGAATAACTCGCTTCGATGTGGGCCACGAGTGCATTCACCTCGCGCTCGGACAACTGACCGGCAGGCTTGTCCAACATGGCAGTTGCTGTGTCGACTAAAGCTCGCAGCGGGCCTGCGTGGACTTCTCCCCTCGCAATAGCTGCGGCGCGTTCTTCTGCTGCCCTTTGAGCAATGACCGCAGCCTCTACGGCCGCTGCAGTCGCAGCTTGTTCGGATTTGACGTCGTGCTCCATGACTTGATCTTCTCCCTCCGCACGACAATCGGTACTGATCTCTGATTCTGATGCTACAGCTCCTGCAGGCAGAGCAAGCGTAGAATTGCTGGAATCGCGAGGTGGTGATTTGTATCCAGCCGCTTCCGCAATTTTCGTGGCTGCGCTCAACGAAAAGCTGTTAAAACTGCCACCAGACTTCCCATTAATATTGGCCACCGCTTCGTTCGCCGCGATCAAAGCCCCAATAAGGCGTAAGTACACCATGCTTTTACCGCGCAAATACTTCTTCACTTTGGTCAACGGTTTGTCCTGCTGCGGCTCAGATGCTGCAACATAATGCTGCAATTGTTGGTGGATACCCTTCCAATCGCCGGGGGATACGCTCCTCAAAGCCTCCGATCCTGTGGAGGCTGCACTTGAAGGGTCTCCAAACACGTAATCAAGCCACTCAAGCAGTTGATCGATTTCCATGCTGTCACTCAATGTCACCGGCTCCGACGATTGCCCGGAATGTTCGGCCGTCCCTACTTCGCTCTCGATAGCACGATGATACCCAGCGGCCGTCGCCAGTGCCGCCGCGGCGGTGGGAGAATCGTGACCTAGTTGAGTGGCATTCTCCTGCTGCTCTAACAGCTGCTTTTGTTTTTCGAAGTGGTTGGCGACACTGTTGCGCTTGTCCCTCTCTTCCCACAGCTTGCGCCGGGTTGTTGATCCTCGGTACGCCTTTTGCGCAACAATAGCCGCTTCAGTTTCACGCGTCTTTCGTTTCCGCACACGAGCACCCCGAAACATTGATTGAAGTAAAAGAGCAGCATCGTTGTGTGCGCGAGGGTTGTAGCCATGATCAGCAGGAGATGGATTCACCACAGCACGTGCGCTAAGGTAATGCTCTTCAATGATCCCTATCATGGACTCCAACGAATCTTCCAACTCATCCAAGACTGTGGCAGACACATTTTGCGCCTCGTCGCGCAAATCTCCCAAATACAATTGTAGCTGTACTCGCTTGGTCTCCCAAGCAGCTTCCTTGGTCACAGCCTTGCCCATCACTTGTTGCTCGTGTGCATCCTTGCATAGCGCCAGCGCGTTTCGAATCCCACGCAGGAAGATGGAATCGGTGACGTGAGTAGGAGAACCGTCCAGGTCGCTGTCATCGAGGTCGCTGTCTCTGGGCCGAGCGCTCGAACGTTTAGAGGAAAGGACCTTCGTCTTCGATTGACTCGCGCTGTTAGGGTGGGGTTGAATTTGATTCTGCTTCGAAGCTGACGTCTGGTGCGGCTGCTTCGACTGTGCTTTGTTCTGGACTGCTCCTTGTTGTTGAAATTCATGGGGCGCTTTCTGTAACCTACCTTTGACCACTTCCGTCATGTGTGACAACTGTGGCAATAAAATTGGAGTTATCACCGCAAGACCGTGCTCGTCCTTTTCGTTCATGGCATCCGTCGCCAGAAATTGCACGAGGCGACTGATTCGCTTGAGAAACTTTTGCAAACGCTCACGCGTGAGGAAGCGGGCGTTGGCAGGATCGCGAAGTTGCTGGTTGATTGATTTGACTTCTAAAAACAAATCCGCAGCAGATGATACACCACTATCATCGTCATGTTCGTTTTGCCGGGATTGAATATCCCCGTTGATATGAGTATCTTCAACCAGCGCGATCATGGCGGACAACCGCGATTCAAGCATTTTAAGTGCAGATTTGGGCAATGGCAGCGAGCCGCTTTGCACGGCATCGAGATGACTGTTCAGGGCTGATAAATGGGGTTGCCACTGCTCAGGTGTCAAGTCTTCGGCACCAGCCACCACTGCAGCGTGAGCTTCGGCACAAAGACGAAGTGTCTCGTGAGCCCGCTCAACGAATTGGATGGCCACGTCGTACATTTGCATGGACTGAAGGGTTTGCGCAGCTGAAGTGGCTTCGTCGTTCGTGGCGGCGCTCGGTGTGGCAACTGCTTCGCTATACCGGCTGAACGGGGTGTCTGCTGCATCGTCGGAAGATTCTGAGTCAAATCCCTTTTCTTCCTCGCGCTGCAAACGAACTTGCTTCGCCTCCAGTTCCTTGACTCTTGTTTCCAGTCTCCGAATGTGCTTTCCTTCACTTGCCGCACTACTCAAGCTGGCATTGTCACAACTATCTTCGTTCTCTTCGTCTGGCAACGCGGGTTCCGTTCCAATCGCTTCATCTTGAACGATTGCTGTCACGAGCGAACGGAGCTCCGGCGAACTTTCGGCGGCCAGGTAATTTTCTTCAATAGTTGTCATCATGGCTTTAATTTGCTCTTCAAGCATGTCGAGCGTCTGGTCAGGAAGCCCGAGTCCGTTGCCTGCGTACTGAAGTGTGTCCAGTGCCCTTGCCAATTCTTGCAATTGGGCTTTCCATTCACTGGGCTCAAGCCCAACTCCTCCATTTCTTTGTTCTTCATGTGCTTCTACACATTTGCGTAACGTCGACATAACGCGCTTGACGAAAACAGGAGCCGGCACATCGTTCTCGCTTTCCTCAGTGTTCGAAGCGTCAGCGTCTTCGCCGAGTTCAGCAGATGTTGCCAGGTGCTGGCTTGCAGCAGCCAGCCGTCTGTCATTTCTCGCACTTCTACGATGGCGTCCGCGGACATCATCATTGTTGGAGCTATCGCTGGCATCCGCACCAGAGTTTCGCGCCTCGGAATTCGAAGCCACATGTGAACTGTGACCGCGACCTGACCGTCGCGACCTTGCGTTGGTGGCGGTCGTGAACACACTGCTGCTTCTACTGCTGCTGCTGCTGCTCGTTCTGCTGCTGCGACTGCTGCTACCTGAGCTGCTGCTCGAATTGGATCCAGTTGACGTGTAGGAATTCTGTCGCTCAATAAACCGGTGCAGTTGGGTCGAAAATCTATGTGAGTTCTGTGGCGAGGCAGACGCACTGGAGCTACTTGACACACTTCCTGCGCGTGGTGATCGAGGATGTGTCTGTATGGCACGAGGTCGTTTTCCGTACTGCTCCTCCAAGTTGTCGCACAGCATAGCAAACATGTCCGGTGTTCGCGCTAACATCACAACAATGTCAGGCACCCGGTCCACCATGGACTTATCATGCTCTGCATAAAACTCCGTGAGATTGTTCAAAGCTTGCTCATCGAAAGGGGCGATCACTTCCATTGTCATTGCATCAATTGGACGTGATCCGTATTGTGCCTCCAGATTGGAACACAGCAGCGCGAAATTTTTGGGATTGCCTCCAAGCATAGCAACTGCATCTGGAATGCTGTCGACCATAGACGGGTCATGCTCCGAGTAAAACCTTCGTAAACTCTCCAGGACAAGTGCATTGAAGGTGTCTAACTGGGTTTCGTCCTCGCGCAGATCCACCGCCAACACGGTGCCTGGTCCTGCCGGCCTTTTCATGATGGGCCCGCGGCCTTGCGGCGAGTCAATAGCACTCTCGGATCGCTCATCGTCGCCGTCGCTCTCTGACTTGAGTTGGGCGTTGTCTTCATTCGGCACCGATCTAGTGAGTTCAATGTTGTGCAAAGTTCTTGCTCGTGCTTCTGGGTGTTTGGACTGTTGTATGTTGCACAAGGAAGTCATTAGTGGACAGAACCGTTTATCGCAGAGTGCACGCGCTGCCGTACTGGAGTCTCAAGCATTGCGAGCTCTGCTTGCTTGGCCGCCAAACTTTGGGCAATTTCCATTTTGCGCCTTTGTTTCATTCTCTCCTTCTCTTTGTCAGAGAATTGTTGTTGTTTAGCTTTCAACTCCCGGGCAAGGCGTGCGACCTAGAACGTGCGACAGTGCAATGGTTAAAATAGAAGAAACAACTGCGAGGGCAGGCTAGAACACGTACCTTCTCGGCCTGCAAATGCTTTTCGCGCTCCTCCGCCGCTTTGGCCCACAGTTTTTGTTCACGAGCCGCTGCTAGAGCGGCAGTCGCAACAGCCTAAAACGTATGGGTTTCCAGACAGTCATACGGATGTCGCACAAAGGCTAAATGACTATCATGCTGGACGCACCTTTTCGTGAGCGACGGCAGCTTTCTCGAGCAACAGTCTTTGCTGCTGTTGAGCATGGCGAGCGGCCGCTGCTCTGTGCCGCTGCTCTCTGGCGAGCTGCAACTTTTCGGAGCTTACCTTGCGCGATTGACTGCCCCGAACTCTAGCTTGGATCACCCTGGCAGCGTGAACTCGGTGCTTGCGGGGGTTGACTATGTTTCTTCGAGCGAGATTTGAACGAATGCCAGCTTGAATTTGAATGGCAGCCAGTTCCCTCAACTCGTTCTCGTGTTGCTCTGCGAGCAGAGCCTACAATGCAAACAATCGTCTCTGAGTGCCTGTCAGCAGGGCTAGAGCGTGAAACGTCGCTACGTACGCGAGCTTCCTGCAGTTGGATGGATACCGTGCTTCGTGCGAGCTGGCCTCGAACGCGTGCCTGAATCCGAGCAGCAGCCAACTCTTGCTGTAGTCTGAGCTCCTGCTGTGCTCGCTCTGCCGCCAACGCTGCAGCCTCCGCCTTCTCTTGAGCTAGCTGCGCAATGCGCAGCTGATTTTGCTCTTCCGCCAGTGCTTGGCGCTGGGAGGCAAGGTCTTCAAGCTTCGCGATGTGAGCCTCCCGTTTGAGTGCAATCAAGTGTTGGCGACCTCGTCGACCTCGCACACTCGCCTGCACCAAACCCAACCAAGAAAACACAGGGGTGCAGCGTTCAGTGCACGCCACCGGCAAAGCTATGGGTCAGCGATAGTACCTGTATCAACGTTGCTGCCATGAGACGCGCTTCTTCCTCCTGTTGCCGAAGAATCTGTTCTCGTTTGCGAAGCTGTGCTTCCTTCACTGCAAGTCGCTGCCTCATTTTTGCTTGAAGGACCTTGGCGGCTCTGGCCTGCTTTCTTTCTGCCTGCAAGTTTTGGGCTTGGCGCCTTGCAAACATCCCGCGTACATGAGCCTAGGAATGAAGCAAAATGTGAGAATGCGAGCGTGTTTGAGCACAGTGACTGAAGCTTTACCTGAATACAAGCAGCACCAACGTCAAGAAGTGCGTCCAGTTCGGCCTCCTCTGCGTTGCGCTGCTCAAGGTCTGCCAGACGCTTATTGACAGCCCCAACTTCCTCCTGAAATCGTCGCTTTGCTTGAATATTCCGGTACCATCGCTGAAGTATGACAGCACTAGCTGCGATGCCACCTTCATTGATCCATTTGACGATACCACCGAATATTCTGTTCCGGAATGGAGTTGACTCCGCGTCTGCTGGTTCTGGTTCTAGCTCGGGTTCTGGTTCGGGTTCGGGTTCGGGTTCAGGTTCTGGCTCCGGCTCCGGCTCGGGTTCTGGTTCGGGTTCAGGTTCTGGCTCGGGTTCCGGCTCCGGCTCCGGCTCCGGCTCCGGCTCCGGCGCCGGCTCGGGCTCGGGCTCGGGCTCCGGCTCGGGCTCCGGTTCCGGCTCGGGTTCCGGCTCGGGTTCCGGCTCGGGTTCCGGCTCGGGTTCCGGCTCCGGTTCCGGCTCGGGTTCCGGCTCGGGTTCCGGCTCGGGTTCCGGCTCGGGTTCCGACTCCGGTTCCGGCTCCGGTTCCGGCTCCGGTTCCGGCTCCGGTTCCGGCTCGGGTTCCGGCTCGGGTTCCGGCTCGGGTTCCGGCTCTGGTTCCGGCTCCGGCTCCGGCTCCGGTTCCGGCTCCGGATCAGATTCTGGGGCGGGTTCCAACTCGTTATCTGAATTTTGTTGCACCTCTGGCTCTGTGTCCGCATTTGCATCCACGACTATGTCGCCGCCGATGTCTTCGTCTTCCGGAAAGAACTCGCCCTCGCTGTCGTCGGTAACATCAATATCTGAATCGTCGGCGGGCAATTCTGCGCCACGCGCCTCGACGCGTAAGGCAGAGCCTGCCCCACGGTCAGGCGAATGTGAGGCATTTTCTGCGTCCGAGTCCACCATGTCAACACTGCCTGCGTCTTCGTCGGGCATGTCGTCGTCCGTAACATCAATGCCGTCGGAGTCGGTGTCAATGGCGGGACCGAGACGTTGTCTTGGTGCAGCATCCGCAATCGGTTGGGTGGACATCTCAGCCAGTTCTTCTGCGTTGTCGTACTCCATTGACGCGGCCAGAATAGCCTGCACTGCGTCTCCGTCTTCGGTATCATCATCACTGGTATCGACCGCATACGTTCCGTCGAACTCGTAGTTGTCGTCGTCGGTCGAAGTCATTTCGACCTCGCTGAGACCGGGCAGGTCAGCATCAAAAGCGACGGCAGCCGCCCGGTCAATGGTGCTTGAGCGCTTGCGAGAAGCCATGCTGAACTGCGGCAGCTCAGTGACTTATCAAGCCGTGCTGCAGATTACTTCATCGTGGCCAGCCAGTCGCGACGGCCAACGACGCCTAGCCTGCAGCGGGGGCGGGCGATTGCGCGGAACCACGAACGATTACCGTTGGGATCTCAACCGCGAGAGGCGTGGGTTGGTTGTTGCGGTGAAGCACCAACTTGGGAGACCAGCAAAGCTGGAACAACTCGAGCACAGCAAAAAGAAGAAAAAAAATCACAGGTACAGGCAGACTACCACAGTTTGAGAACTTGCGGAACAGACAGTAAAGAACCTGCTTGAGCAAGACCATGTTCGGTCTGCCAAAGTGGTTGTTTGCCGTCACTGGTCGCTGTCACTGCAGCAAACAACAAACGACAAACTGCATGCAACAACCGATGAACAATGCAGCAATCCAACGATCCGACGAATCACAGAGTAATGGCAAACAAGCAACGCAAACAGGCCATGACATGTAAACCCAACGACCCAACCAAGCCTGCTGTCAATCAATGGCAAGCCACAGCACGCAGACCGTGGTTGTGGCTGTGGTTGCTGACTGCGGTTGCTGGGTGTGGTCCAAACCGTCCAAACCGTCTAAGCCGTCCAAACCATCAACAACCGCCGACAACCGTCAACAACCTCGCAAACAGTGCACACCGTGCAAACCGTGCAATTGGCAAGCAGCAAACAAGGACCAAGAGATCAACCAACCAACGACTTACTTACTTCACAACATTCAACAAACGAGCCAACAAACGAGCCAACAAACGAACCAACAAACGAACCAACAAACGAACCAACGAACGAACCAACAATCGATCCAACGACCTTTGAAACTTTGGAACCAACGAACGAACGAACGAACGAACGTACGTACGTACTTTGGAACGAACCAACCAACCAACCAACCAACCAACGATCCAACGAACTTTGGAACGGACAAACGCACTTTGGAACGAACGAACGAACGAACGAACGAACGAAAGACAAACGAACGAACGAACGATCCAATGAACTTTGGAACGAACAAACGAACAAACGAACAAACGAACGAACGAACAAACGAACGAACGAACGAACGAACGAAGTCTCTCAACAAAGGGGCCACACAGGGACTCACAGTCAGTGAGTGAAACAGTGAAACAACAGTGACTGCCACTGACTGACTGACTGACTCAGTGAGCCACAGCTGGACGCCTCACTCACTCACTCACTCTCACTCACTCACTCTCACTCACTCACTCTCACTCACTCACTGACTTTCACTCATTGTCGTTCATCGTTCGTCGTTCATCGTTTGTTCGCCGTTCGCCGTTCGCCGTTCGTCGAAGTTCGTCGAAGTTCGTCGAAGTTCGTTGTCGTTCTTCGTCGCTTTTTTTGCCGCCAGCGCGGTTGCTTGCTCACTGACATTCTGCGCTCGCATTCGTTGGTTGCTTTTTCGTTGCGGTAACTAACTCCTCCGTGCCTTCGTCTGTCTCTCTGTCTGCCGTTCACTCGCTCGTTCATTCGTCCGCGAGTGCTTAAGTACTCCCGCGTTCAATCCGTGCTTGGAGCGGCTAGCGTTGTTGGTGTCCGTCGAGTTGTTGCGCTGCCTGCTTCGTCGTGTTGTCGTCATGCATGCATGCATGCAACAATGCATGCAGTGGTTCGGTGCAGGAGCGGTTTGCTGGCGCCACAGTGAAGTGGAGTGAAATAAATGCATGTTGACTGCAACAAGAAAGATTGCCAGTGTGAAGTGGGTGGTGAGTAGAAAGCGTGAAGGGCGGCGGAAAGGAATACTGTACTAGTTCCTGCGAAAAGACACGCTGTAAACGCAACGACGAAGTGGTTCATCGACATAAACGAAGGACTACTTTTTGCCTTCACAGACCTTTCTGGGGGAAATTTGCCGACTCAAAGCGCAAAAGAAACAGCAAACGAAGGTGGAAACAGAGTTCAGACGAAATGATTCCCAACAAACATCCCTCGAATTGGGCGCAAAGAGCGTAGTCACCTTTGCGAGGCGACGCGTGCTTGGCCCAAACGTTGACAGCCGTCGACACTTATGAGCCGCCGGCTGCGAACGCGAGAAGTGCGTGCCCTGGTGCAGACAGGTTCCCCGGTGCACCGAGTGTGCAGTGAAGGTGTGATTGCATATGATACCGACGAAGATTCCAACGGCGACTCGGGTCCTCCCGCGCCTCCCTCACTTCCCAGCGCACTCACCAGGCTGTCGATCGGTCAGAGACAGCAACTGCGCTCTGAGGCGAAGGCGCGGCGTCAACTACATCTCAAGGTCCGCAAGCACAAGAGATACGTTGATTACTTCAAGTCGTGCCAGCAATCGCTTGTGAGCAAGTTAACATCGAACGAGGGCAAGGCGTTCGTGCGCAAGGCTGCGGCTGACGAAAAGCGAAGCGTCGCGCAGATTGTGGAACGAATGGTAAAAAGCCTCGAGGCGCAATCCGTTCAGCAATATGCCAAGATGTACAAGCAGAAACTGTCACAGAATAGTCCGACGAGCAACGACCTTGGTGCCTCGAGCACAGGAACGCATCCATGTCTAGCGTCCGTGGCAGCATCCGCGCAGTCACGTGACCAATCCCAGATCGCCGCCGACGAAGCTCAGCGGATGCAAGCATACGCGCTGGAACACGTCGCCATTTAGCTCACGCACTCGCAACGCCCATCAGTAACTGCACATGTCGCTTGTCGCCATCCGCGCACAGTGGCTCTGTGTCATGGCTTGAGAATATTATTTATTAGCATTTTCTTTATTTGTTATTACACATACAATGCACCATTCTATCTGCCTAGCAAGGCGCCCGCAGCGGAACCGAGTGAAGGGTCCACGAACACGACCAACGAAGCATTGCTCTGAACCAATGCAATTACTCTTGATCGTCATCGACGTGTTCCGAAACTTGGTCTACACCGCCCCTATTTTGCTTGCGAAGCTTCCTCTCCAGCTGCCGTTGGGCTTGCCGCTCGACTCTCGCACGTCGGCGTTCATCCCGCTCCTTTTTCCTTGCAGCGCGACGTGCACGTTGTTCTGGAGTATTTCCGGCAATGACCTGCACAAAAAACAATGCAATGCGCTAGTGAGCACATCATCGATCGCTTTCGGAAGCGGCGAAGTTCACTTTGCCCCGAAGCTCAAGAGCGTGTTGGGCTCACAATTATAAAGCGAAACGTTTACCAGCGGCAATGCACTTACCATCTGAATCCTGTTTAGTATTTGGTCTTGCTTGGCGAAAAAGTCCTGGCTCGCAGCAAGCTCCTCGTCGGCTGTTTTGCATGCTGGCAGTTCTTGAACGCCACCAACAGGCTGCTGCGGTTGCGGTTGCACGGCATGCACAGAACCGATACTGATTGGTCCGTCGACAGACGACGCTTCAACATTGGCTTTGGAGTCACTGGATGGCTCTGAATCGCCGTGTTGGCGAATTTCTGTTCCAGAAGCAGGTGTGATGGCGCCAACTGCTGGAGCGCTTGGGTCCACAATAGTGGCATCATGCGCGGCAAGATGCTGCCTCATGGGATGCAAACTGTCGTGCACCGCAGGACTCGCAAAACCAGTTGCGACCTGCGCGCTCTCCGCATGTTGGTCCACGAGCGCAGGTGACGCGAGCTGCTCGACCGCAGAACTCGTCTGGTCGACGGCGAAACTCGTCTCACCTGCCCCTTCTGTTGTTTGTGCCGGGTACGCTTCTGCGTACGCGTCGACATGCACGTCTTCTGCTGGGTATGTGGCCTGCGCCACCGCTTCCGGATACGTGGCCTGCGCCACCGCGTCGGGATACGTGGCCTGCGCCACCGCGTCGGGATACGTGGCCTGCGCCACCGCGTCGGGATACGTGGCCTGCACTGTGAGTGGATAAGTTGCCTGTGTAGCGTGGGCTGCTGGATACTGTCCCTCCACTGGATATGCTTCTGCGTCTGTGACCTGCACCGGCACTGTCTGGGCCAGAGCGGGCTCGGCCGTCTGACGGTGGCTTGGCGGTTGCTGCGAACGAACTTTGCTATTGCGGATGAGCATCATGAGGACTTCTCGATAGCACTCTGCGACAGCGTCATCCCACACTTCAGATCCGCAAGCTTTCTTCAAAGGTACGAGCGTTTCAATCATCATTTCTTTGAAAAAAGAATGTCGTCTGTCACAACCAAATCACACACGCAACGATGTTACTCTTGTCGCACACTCGCGCAACATTCTATACCACATGAACACTCAGGCGAGCCACTCACGATGCTGCTGGCTGCTCGTGAAGAATGTAGGCGAGATCCTCCAGTGCGTCACAAATTATGTCGCTCGAAGATTCGAAATTGACAACCTGAAAATCAACACGGAATGTGCCCAATTGGATTAGTAATAGAACTAGCCGACGAATCAGACCTACACAAACAAACGACACACACCTGCTCCAAGACAGAGCTCCACTCTTTTGCCACTTCGGGCGTCGTGTCAGCGGGGAACAGCTGCGTCATCTTCTGCAACAGTGCACCGAAGGAGCGGGCAACCGTCGGGTTCCACATGCCTGGCGCCTGGGCTCTGAAATCCTGCGCAAACTGCGTCACCAAACCCTTTGCAAGGCAGACGAACGGGTTTTCCTGCAGCACGTGCAACAAGTCATCGAAAATGCTGCGAATTTCCTCGGCGCTGGTGGCTATTGTGATGGACCGCACGTAGTAGTACCACATGGCCACCGTGCAGCGAAGTAACACGGAGTTCCTTTCAGCTAGGTCCTGTGCACCCCTTAGAGGCGCGGCGTTTCTGCATAGTATGTCACACACCACAAGCTGTAGTTGGGAGGGCACGCGGCGTCGTCTCAAGGCTTGTACAGCAGCCATCCACCCACACACGCCGGAAACGCAGCGGAAGCCGCAAGCACTCGAAACCGTGTTGGATAATTATTTGATATGTCGCCGTCAACGACCAACAACGTCAGCGTTTCATAACGACGTTCCAACTGTGCGCCAGAGATGCACGACAACACAACACCACGCCAGCGACGCCAAAATCAGTGACGATATCGACAATACGCGCATACATGACGCCAGACGCGCCGAATTAATTGCGACAAACGCAAAACGACGATTCATCAACATAACGACGACGGCAAAGATCACAACGACGTTGACAGCAATGCAGCAACGACGAACGGCGACGGGGCAGCGACGACGAACGGCGACGCAGCGACGGCGATGGCGGCGGCGGCGGCGACAACGAACGACGACGACAACAACGACGACGACGACGACGACGACGACGCAACGACGACGCAACGACGAATGAAGGTCGTTCGTCGTCCGTCATCGTCCCCCACTCCGCAGCTGTCATTGATTAATTACGGTTTTAGTGGTACTGCGTATTTTCAAGTACTTGACGTTTTGATTAGAACATGCCCATGAGTTTGAATGCGATATAGGGAAGTAATGTGAAGATGGATATCCGTTTATACATAAAATGTTAATACCGTTGTGGGAATGAGTACTACAATGAGTGGAATAGAAGTAGGTTTTTTCGGTGTGTTGCTTCACCGCTTTGCCGCTCAGCCTCAGCCAGCGCAGTCAGCCAGTTCGTTCGTTCGTTCGTTCGTTTGTTCGTTCGTTCGTTTGTTCGTTCGTTCGTGAACTGTTGTTGTCGAACTTCAACGAACGAACGAACGAACGAACGACGACGACGACAACGACGACGACGAACGACGACGACGAAGCACAAAAATGACGAAGAACCAAAACCAAGAACCACGAACCACGAACCACGAGCGCGACGATGTAAGAGGATGGCGTGTGTGTAAGTGGAGAATTGGCGTTGGTTATTTCTGAAAGTGGAGCAGAGGTGACTGTCTGCTTTGCCGGAGGGATGGGGCGAGGAATGAAGAAAGATGAATGTTGGCCACCTAGCTGGCCAGGCAGAGTCGGAGGGCGCTGGCGATGGATATACGATGCAGCAGAAAGTGCCAAGCAGACGCGTGAAGTGTACAGTCACGCCTACACTTTTTAGGACTCCTTGACAGACAAACGTGCAGAGCATAAATATTCAGGGACACTCATACTGCACGGCTTAGCATTTTGCGCACATTTTTCTCAGCGTTAGCTCCCATACCAACCACAATGGCTTGACTCGTCGCTGTCGTTGCCCAAGTTCTGGGCTCATATTTCAGGCCGCGGCGTCGCCGCGTAGGACGTTAGCGCTCTTGTAAGATGCGCCTGGGGCCTTCGCATGTTGTTGCTGGACTTCTCGCACTATTGTTCGCGGGAGCGGGAATTCTGCGGCGAGTAGAGGCGACTGGCACTACCACCCAGTGCACGGTTTCCTCCCAGTGCCCAAAAACCCCTGGTGCCCAAGAGGCGTTCTGTTTGCAAGCCAATGGAGCAAATTCACAAGGGACGTGTGGTACCTTGAGTCTTCCTGGCGTGACCGAAGATTTTGAAGTGTTTCCTCCCGACAAGTACCAAATTTGCGGGGTGCAATTGTCCGAGGGCATAATCGCCACCGGCCAGAAATTGTCCACAGATGACACCACGGCCAACGCCACAAGGTGCATTGGTGCCACCATTCTACACAGCCGGTCGACGGTGTCTAGCGAGAGTGGTAACGCAAAGGCTCCATACAATCTAACATTTGCTGTTGTCAACGCCGACTCGCTCATCTTCATCGTGCTGGCGTCCAACTCGTCGAACCACGTCCCGTTCAACAGCGCGGAGTTCGACAGGCAGATGGAACAGCTGGAGCATTGCTTCTCCACGCGCTCCTTCGATTCATGTTGGAGCAAGTGGCTAACATTCTGGAGCAATACCACTGTCCTCCAGCCAGACGCTCTTGAAACTGCGACAGTTTACACGGTTTGTTTCGCCGCAACTGTTGGACCGCGATGCTTGATTGGTGTTGTCTTCCTTCAACTACCACGTTGTATGCCATGCGCAGGCTATCTTGAGTATTGATCGAGTTATAGAGTACAACGACACCGACGGCAACGGCAAATTTGATGAGCAAGCCGATAATGTTCTGTCGTACTATGGCGCACAGATGCACAACCTGTCGAGCTTTCGGTCCGCCGAAGGTCAAGTTTCGTGGCACGGCAATTTCGATTGGGAGCCTGTTCATTGTTCTGAGGGTCGGCGAGAAGTCGCGAATGGGACCGGGTCAAAGAGCGTTCTTGAGTCTGTCACCTTGAACATCAGTACCAGCACTTCAAATAGTTCGTCCAGTGTTGGAATTTTGTCCGTGGATGTCATCCAGCAAGCACATGCCGAGACCATGGAGAATAAAGTACGAGTGGCGTTGTTGCCGCATCTCAGTGTTCTCATCATCACAACGTCTCGCTCGCGCCCTGTCTGTGTAGGTACTTCCGACGCCTCCCACTGCTCTCAAAATCGATGCTTACATCACTGACTACCCGTATTGGTCTCCCGAAAGCGACTTGCTTGGTGCATGTCATAAAATGAAGCCTTCGCACAAAGTTGGCCCAATTGGAGTTCTGCCCGCCCCCGCTCCGTTCCCGTCCCCGTCTCCGTTCGCACTGCCGCAGGTATGGTGCTGCGGCGTTTGGTGGCAGCTGGCGCTGTCCGATTTGTTGGATGGTTCATCACCTTTATTTTCATTGCGATTTCAATTACGCGGTATCTGTTGTTGTGCGTTAGGACTGGTGCGTGACGAGCACACGCCTCGCTCTGCAAACGCGAAGTGCTTCGCGGATAATCCGGGACAATGTCGTGGAACAACCCACGCTGGTTCCACATTCCCGCGATATTGCAGTGCTGATGCCTTTTGTTCAAGGTGCAGAAACCAAGGAACTGGTCCATGTCGGAACCGACGATGACTCGTACCTGTCTGCATACTTTGCCTGGACCAACAAGGGCTTTTTCAGCACCGGAGACCCGAAAGATCCGCACGATCTTCATGAAAAAGCAGCTATCGTGCAGACCGTGTGTGAGGTAGGTGCTGCATCACACAACCGTTGTTGCCCGCAATGCGTGTTGATTTATTTGTTTGTGTGCGTATGACTGTAGTCTGGGGAAATTGTCAAACCGTGCCAAAGCAGCGACTTTGCAGCTATCGACGCGCCAAGTGCGACACTGACATCTGTTGCTCAGGCGTGGTGCAACTTTTCCGCCGACGCTTGCAGTTCTGATGTGTGCGGTGTGCTTGGCAGTGTCTTAACCATTGCCGCGGAGGACAAACCTCTTGGTGTGTTTGTGAGTGCGGCTTTCGGTATCAGCACCGTTGATACAACGACGGACGTTGTTGTCACAGCCCCGTATATTATTTTGATCTGTGTGATTCCCGCCGGGATAGTCTTGGGCATTGTGGCGTTCATCGTCTATCGTCGCCACAGGGTTCAGCAGTCGCAAACCGAATTGCAGAAGACCGTCGACCGCATTCGGGAAATCAGTCACGTCACGCAAGAAAGAGGCATCCATCCATCATTGACTCGCCATCTTGTCGAGCAAACTATCGACGGAGACTTGGCGTACGACTAGCAGCTGGTGCCTTAATTGAGAAGGAGACTCGTTGTTGTCACGCCGTAAATTTTATTAGCGCTTTGAACAGTTCCGTTCCGCGGGCATGATAATTCTTCCGTCGAACCCGTCTTGGCACTGCCCTGCACAGCCAGTTTGCGTCACACATCACGGACACAGATAAGCTAAGCTCGTTGCTGACGTCGAAATTTCATGCTAGTCGCATCGCATCCTCGCACGCACCGGGTGCACAGACATGCATACAGTGTAGGAGGAGCATCGCATTCAACACGCATGCACCATGCACGCGTGAGCCTGCCAAAAGTCTGTGGTCGCCGGTGACCGCAACGAGGATGTTTATGTTGTAATGCCTCGAATTAGATTTTATCAGTACATGCCAAGTTTATGTTATTATATCAATGGCTTACAATGTGTTTTGGCAACGGCAACGGCAACGACGACGACGACGACAACAACAACGACGACGACGACGACGACGACAACGACAACGACGACGACGACGAACTCAAGTTTTGATGTGCCGACGTTGGACGTCGACGGCTCGACGGCGTGGGCCTCGGCGACGACAACGAATGACGACAATGAACAGCGGCAACGACGATGAGACATGCACGTTGTGAGAGAAACATAATTCCACGGTGTAAGGCGAAATGAGATGGATGGCGGGTGCGGTGGGGAAGGTGAGAGCATTGGAGGTGCCTTGAACGAAACGAGGTTCAGAAATGCGTACAGAGAATGATGTTTGCCGTCAAAGGTGTCGGTTGGCTTTTGGAGGATATTGGGATATTTCTTTTTTTCACCATTATTTTGTTGTGTTTGTGGCATTGTTATGGATAATATTCCTTGAATACCAGCGGCCAGAATGTCTGGAGATGGCATTGTCAAGCAACTGCTGTCACTCCCGCCCAATGTCCTCAAAATGATGGGTTTTTCCGAACCCGCCAGCACGCACGACACCAATGGCGTGTCGACCAATGAAACCACAGCTGAGGCGATGCTGAAGAACTTACTCTTCGACGACGATCGCCTTCCTGCCGTTCCGCAGCAGCACAAGGCTTCTGACTTGTCCCCATGCGAAGCATTTTCGTTGCTCCATGCAAACGGTCCACAATACTTTGTTCGCGACAATTTTTTAGGCCGCGCGGTGGCGCTAAAACTTCGCGACACTGTCCGTGCACTTCGCGATAAAGGTGCACTGCGCCCTGCTGGCATGGGGAAAGGAGGTGCAAAGGTATAGTTTTCCTTGCATGGTCATGGTTTGATTTCCGTCTCACCGACTCTGCTGTTGTCGACTTGCGCTGTAGTGGAACAACAATGTGGTGCGAGGGGACCTGATGATGTGGATTCCGAGCGGCCTGCAATTGAAGGTGTCAACGTCAGACAGAACTCAACAGCCAGACGACCCCTTCCACGGTGTGGACGTATCTCCGTTGCGCAATTTGTTGGACACGCTCAAAGAAATGGCCAGCGCCCTGCAAAATGATCTGTTGCCTCCGCATCTCACATTGACAAGCGGGTCGTCAGTGCAAATCGCGTGCTATCCGGGAGATGGTTCTCGATATGTGAAGCACATCGACGCCCATAAGAAACGTAGTCCTGGCGTAGATAAAGGACGCAGCGACGGCGCAAAATCACAAAGGCTATTTACGTTTTTGTACTACTTAAATGATGAGTGGTCACCCGAAGATGGTGGATGCCTGCGAATCCACGATGTAGACCATGCCAAGAGCAAGTACTGGGACATTGAACCAAGGTGCGCCAATCCGTGAACACAGACCGTGATGTATTGTCGCGAACCTGCTTTTGTTATAGTTGCAAATAAACTGCTTCAAACAGATTGGATCGACTACTTTGCTTTCGAAGCGACATCATTCCTCATGAGGTGAGGTGCCCGTCTAGTCCGGTAGCTCTGGTGCTGATTCGGCGTGCACGTCGATCACAATGCTTGCTGCCAAAATCGTTAGGTACTCCCAGCGTTCAAGCACAGACTCGCCATCACAACATGGATGTATGGCATTAACCATTCTGACGCAAACGACTGCGAGGCACAAAATCAGCGTACAAAATACATGAGCTCGCAGCGACCGAGAAGTTTAGAGCAAAACGTCACTGCCCGCGCACCGATTGAGCCGTCACCTCGCAACGCTGCAACAATATTTGTGGCCATCCCTGCCTTTCGCGATCCTGAGTGTCAACGCACCATTGCAAACCTCTTCGCCCAAGCCAAGGAACCGGAGCGAATTCATGTTGGAATTTGTGCGCAGTATTCTTGGGATGAAGACAGCACCAGCTGCTTTGTCGAGCCTGTTCCACGACCCACGCAGGTGAAAATTCTACGTTTAGATGCGGCAGACGCCCGCGGGCCTTCATGGGCTAGATACTTGACGCAAAAGCTGTACGACGGAGAAGCGTACTACTTGCAAATTGACAGTCACACACGGTTTACGAAAGATTGGGATGACCAACTGATTGGGTTTCATTCACAGTGTGTGAAAATTTCATCGCATGGCAAAGCTATCATAACGAGCTATCCTGCGGGATATTCATTGTCGAGCGGCGAACAAGTGTCTTTGGATGAGCGCCCAACGATATTGAGAGCTACTACTTTTGACGATGACGGATTCCTTCGGTTAAAGAGTACTATTGTCGAAGCTGTGCAAGATAGCTGTCCACAACAGGATGCAAAATGTGTCAGGTCATTGTTTTGGGCGGCTGGCTTCGCCTTCACAAGCGGTTCCGCAATCGCCGATTGTCCATACGATCCGCATCACAAGAGTCTATTTTTCGGTGAAGAACAGTGCATGAGCGCTCGATTGTGGACGCATGGATACGATTTCTATGCGCCACCCAAGCAGGTAACGTCCTGTGATCAAGAAAGACGTTTTACTCTTTGTCGATGTGTTGAAGTTGTCGTGTTTACTCATATGTAGGTTGTATTCCACTTGTGGACTCGAAGTTATCGCGCAACTTTTTCACAACTAATGTCCTCGCCTTCAACCCAAAAAGTGCAAGAAATCACAGGGCATCTGTGTCGCTACCTGCAGCTGCAGCGCATGGTGGCTCAACGCCGTGCCCATTTGTTGTTTGGAGAGACCGCAGCCGGAGACGTGGTGTTGAAGACTCAGGAAGCCAAAATTGTTCAAGCCGATCTCACGAAACTAGAAAGTTTTCTTGCGCGCCAATGGGAAGGGATCGCGCCTCAACTTTTGTCGGTAAACACGAGAGAGGTCACCATTGATAGAGACCCAACCCATGGGTGTTGGGGTAGTCGCGTGCACGCATCTTGGGCAAAAACACAGAGTTTCGTACTGCGACCAACAGGGGTCAAGTTACTGTTCAACGTTCTTGTGCAGTCGGCTGGACTTAAGGCTGCTCAGGAGCTCAAGGAAGCAGAATCGGCAGCCACAGTTCTGCGCAACATCCTTGCCGCGGCATCGGACACCAAGGACTTCACACGTGAGCGGACGTCGAACCGCTTCGGTCTCGGACACGTGCGAACTTTGCGAGAGTATCAAAAGTTTTGCGGAGTGACATTCGCGGGCCCTGGCCGACAGATTTCTCAGCCTGCAAAAAATGGCGGACTGAGCACTGACAAGGGGATGTTCAGGCTGCCGAAAGAAAGCGTGACATCAGCAGGACTAGCAGCTGCGTTGGCGGCTTTGGCGGCCAATAATTAATTGAGCTTCAAGTCAGCACTCTCCCTTTTTTTTTTCCACAAGTCGTGTATTTTAATTTAACGATGCTGTGCCAACTAATTGCCACTTAGTTTACAACACAACTCTTTTACTTGTCGTCGCATGCCACATTGCGGTCGTCCACGTCCACCGGTAGATGCTAACTGCTCCACCGCATCAATCGTCACCACAGTCATTGTCCTCATCTCCAGCGCTCCCACCGTAATAGTCATCCTCGTCACTCGAACTGATACCGGCGTGGCGGATGTCTAACATTCGCAGCCCACGCAGTGCATGTGCCACTCTTGTCGTTGACCCCACGATTGTCTTCGGCTATGTCATGCATGTACACGAGAGTCACATTAAAACTCGTCGAGAAAGTGCAATCAACTGATCAAGATCACCTTGTCATCGTTTTGCTTGGCGCGGGACGCAGCGCGCTTCAAAGCTGTTGGACTTCGTTTGCAGGCCGCGTCGCCACTGTCGGCAATATTCGAAGAGTTGTTCTTCACATCATCCTCTAACGACTCAGGTGACTCTTGTTGTCCGTGACGTCGCTGCTGCTTGCGCCGCTCTTGTTGAACCAAAATTGACCTGGCCCAGTTTAACAAACTAACTGCGAACCCCTGTCCGTGTTCATGTTGTACGCTTGCTGCTTGACTCCGCACACGAGAGCGGTGATTGCCGTTGCGCGTAGGTTGTGAATTGGGCTCGTTGCCGTACTGCGCAAACGTAAAATACAAACAGTCAAATGCTCATTGGTAGCGTTACTCGACGCCACTGCGCCCAACTGCAACAAGCGTACGATTCCGGCTTCATCACTAACTTCGTCTGCACTTGATAACGATGATGTCTGTGAGATTGACGAAGGATTCGAATTGGTCCTGTGCAGCGCATTAAAACTCTGAATCAGTGACCCACATCAGCATAACATCATCAACAAGAGGTGCAATTGTCGTACCGACTGTTGTCGCCGGTGGTAACGCGGTATCCTGCTATGTCTGTGTCTGTCAAGCTGTGAGCTTCGTCGGTATCACTGGTATCCAGGTGCCCAGTATCCGTTTGTGCTATCACAGGCTTGGATGCATCGCGTTTGTTTTTTCTTTTTTTCTTTGTGTGGCCACGGCCTGGTTTGGTTCGTTTGTGAGTGAGTCTTGATCTGCGGACTCTGTTCGTCGCCTTCCCCAGCAACGTAGCCATCCTAGGGTGCGGAGAAAATGAACAGTTGCAAAGCAAGCGTGAAGTCGAAGATGAGGACTCCTACATGCGAGGGCACATGCAAAGTCTGAAGCGTGGCAACCGTACATCGCTGTTGACACATGTGCTGGCTTCGGTCCGAAGCTACTGTCGACCCCAAGCGGTGCGGGGTGCTGCGCTTTCACTTCTCGTTCCAACGCGGCCTGAGAGACGGCAAGGACGTGCAAATCGTCACAACCAAACCATGTATTCATGGAGCAAGCTAGAAGCGAAGCATACCCGTCGTTCCTCAGCTTCATGTTTGAACTTCCCTTGGCGATTTGTCCACATACGAAGCCCTTGAGAAGACACAACGTGCACGAACTGAGTCAATGGTTATCAGTATTTGACCCCAACGATGCTTGAAATACCTTTCGGTTTGATTTCCCGTCTCTTGCTCTTCTTCGTTCCTCTGACCCGTCCCCGGTGGCGGATCGTCTTCTTCTGGGGAATTCAATTTTAGGTCAGAGTAAGGGCTAACCAACCTTCGAGTCTTGTCAGTAAAAACAGCACGCGCACCACTTTGGCCTTTCGGTTCCGAAGCTTTTTGGCTTCCGGGTCGTCATCGGACAGGTCCGACTCTGATCCAACGCCGCTATCACTATCCACCTACATATTTCAGCGGCGTGCACCACGACGTTGATGAAATGTGATGAATTCGCTGAGACGACGAACGTGCAACGCGATCCAACCTCATCCACGATGTTTGCGGTTTGTTCAAACAGCAATTTGTTAGCTTCTGTCGCGTACCCACCGTCATCTGCCAAGTCGCCTCCATACAGCATAAAGTGCATCTGCAGCACCCAGCATAACTGTGAGACTGTGCCTGTGCCTCACTTGTATCATACCCCGCCCAAACGGTGTGGTGAAAACTGACCCTTTGCATTCCTTCCACTAGCACCTCCCCGACACGCTTCCAGTGTTCGGGTGTAAACAGAGTGCGACCGCCATTGAAAGCGTGGAAAGATGACTGCATCAATTCATGACAACAGTTCGCAAGTGACGGGGAATCAAAGTTGGACCACCGGTCGGATCCCAATTGATTGATGCAGCTTTTGCATACCTCAAGTGTGAAGGAGTGAACTATATCCATCAGATCCCTCGCGACAACACGTGCCGTGGACTGTTTCGATGATGACATCGCAAAACGGCACTTTCGGAAGGAAAAGTACTCTGGGTTGATTTGGTGTAGCAAATGCCTTGACAACGCCGACAACACGAGCAGCAATGAGCCACAGCGATTGAGCTTGGAACAGTAAATTGTCAACGTACGGAAACAGGAGCGGGTGTAGAGTGCGCTTAATATCGGAGCTGTCGTGTGCCGCGTGGCCGTCTTCTTCATCATTGTCGTGATCAGTATTGTCCTGATCTCCTTGTTTGCTTGAGTCGGGTACTTGTGACGTAACTGCACGCACGGCCTCCAAGACTCCGCCGCTGCTTTTCCGTCGCCGCCGAATTTTGGTCTGTGACAGGTTGCGGGGGTGAGCAACATATCCGCAAGCGCATCTCGCAACAGGAGACGTACCCAGTTCCTGATCCCACCATAGAAGAAAACGTCGGTTTTGCGACTGTGTCCTGATCAATGCAAGCACGCACAGCAATAACCGTCGTGCAAATGTGTGTCCGTCTACCACCAACAATCGTTACCATGAAGATCCAAATAAAGCATGAGGCGATTCGATGCTTTTAATCGGCGAAGTAAAGACTACGTGTTCAGAAACCAAACAGTCGCTTGAGCAAGCACACACGGAAAGCTTAACCGCATTACGCTGTCACACACTAACCTTCGTGTGGAAAATAGTTGGGTGTCGATCCATCCTCGGCCATCTCCAATTCCTGGAGTACAAAAACAAAAGCTGTGAACAACATGTGATTGCATGGTACTCGCACGAGTACTACGGAAACAACATGTGGCGTCGCACTAGGTGATCGATCATCGCAATACACACACACACACACCTATTCAAGTCGACTCCGGCCAACGACATTCGATAATTCCCGTTGATGACTCCGTCTGGATTCAGCATCGGAACAACCTGCGTCATCATGCACCAAATAATTCATCCCTCCATTCATTGCGTCGGCATCCGCAACTCCATCTTACTTTGATGACCGCATGTTTTCGAAGCGCAACAGCCTAGTGCAATGATAATTTGGTCACTTGACTTGTCTTCGTTGTCGGACGAGTCCGGCTTTGGTTCACGTACCTCAGGTGAGTCTCCGAGCACCCATCGTAAAAAGCCCTCCATAATCCACGACGAGTTTGCTTCGCCGGGGTGCTGGCGTGCTGTGACGAGGACATACTTGCGGTCCCCGATAGTTGCCAGCTGAAATACCATTGGTGACAAAAGTTAGAAACTTTGCTGGTCTTGGAACAAGCACGAACAACACATTCGGACCTCTAAATTGCGTTGAAATCCGGTCCCGACTCGTTGCAGGTCGGCCAACGACGACTGTGCGCCCGGTGAGCGTCGAGCCGCAGACTTGGCCGAAATTATCCTCTGCCGAATATTATCACTCTTACTACGCCCGGCCAAAATGCTAGAAGATCGCGAGAGTCCTAAAGAGTTGGTGGCAGTCGCCACAAAGTTTTGCGCCGTCTGAGACTGGGGATCACCCTTCCGCCCGTTTGGTGTATCGTTGCATCCGCTGGCGATTGTCAGCAAGTGACACGTGTTACCCGCAAGTGTCTTGCACAGCGATTCTATTCGGAGGTGCGGACTGTCTCGGAGTTCGTGAAGCGTACGCCGCAGGCGAGAGTACCTGTCGCACGAGGACGAATGTCAAGACGGCCGCACACACTCAGCGAGAAATGAAAAGCACTTCCGTACGTGTAAGGTGGGCAGAAACTCAACAACACAGTGTCGCCCGTCTCGGCGGAAAAAGTGAGCTCGAATTGCAACAGAAAAATAGGACGCCTCCCTTTGCGATGATATCTGCAGTCAACCATATCCATGTACACATGCAGAAGTGGCTTAGTTCTAGCAATGCTGGTGCAATGTGTACGCCAAATGAATCAACATACGTGCGAAGTGACTTCGTGTTGGGAGATGTCGGCCGGGCCGCATCTCCTGCATGAATTGCCTGGAACGTGTTGCTGCCCATCGTCAGCTCCGGCGAGGTCGGTGCACTGCGTGCTCCTTCCCGAATGGGTGGGCATCCTAATGATTCTGCATGCTGTGGCGCACCACCACTTCCGAGTTGATGATCCAACGTTGTCGGAAAAGACGGCAAAAGACACTTTGCCGCTCGGGAGTCGGTGGTCGAATGCGTCTGTGGAGCTGGTTTCTGCTTCCGGCGACGTCTGTGCCTTTGCTGAAACTGAGTACGGTGTTTGACGTACCTACCAGATAATGCGGGCAACAGTAAATCCACAGTGCGCCACAACAGGCCAACGAAAGCATCACGAACACCAGCACAGGCAGGAGACATACAATGCATCGCAGTTGTGGAAGAAACGGCGATCCGCAATCGCCCTTTCATTGTTATTGGAATTTTTCTGCGCCGGAAACAGCTCTCGTGCCTGTGGCCAAACATGCGCATTCATATTACCATAGTGAGAACGGCGTACGGACCGGACCACTGCACGGCCCACACCAGGGATCAACATACCCGAGTGTATGTGATGTTGGTGCCGCAATGCACCCAGTTCTCCGGAGGCATATTGCAGCAGTCCCTGTGAGAAGCGGGACCGGTCTGTCCATCGACCGTGCCGTTGGCTGCGGACGCAGTGTTTTGTTTCAAAGAGAACATGACTGGTCTCTGGCCGTTGGAGAATTGCGAGGTCCGCTTTGTGAAATTTCCAATGGTGAATTTGTACTTGACCTATCAGTGAACCCAACAAAACACGAGACCAGCAGCACACAGTTTCAGGATGGCGCTTCGAGCAATGACCATTGCCCTGCCAGCCGTGTTGAGCTCACCCCAGGAATAATGTTTCCCACTCGAAAGAAAAACCATTGGACGTTACCAGCCGTGTTGATGTCAGGATGCAGAGCAAGATTATAGAACTGAACGCCGCCACCACCGCAGCCACAGGCGCAGCCACCTGTGCGTTGAGAAAGGTACCGCACCCATATCACAAATTCAGCGCACGAGCAGAACAACACACCGCGAAGCAATGCAACAACAAATCAAGCGCGGCGCCACCAACCTTGAGCTCGCTCAACTGGAACTCTCTCGGCGCGCATAAGATTGCCGCTTTCAAAATGCGATTGGAACACGAGAGAATCCCGAGCCAAGAGACGCGTGAAGCCGGCGTGTCTGTCTTCGTAGTCGAATACCGTGGTGCGTCGAGTGAGTTCATGAGTGTCGGAGTCCACAACCAGAAGTCCTGGTCGATCGTTGGCCCCACTGCTCCTGGGAGATTTAAGGCCTTGCACTCTGGGACTATTGCTCGGCTTCAATCGTTGCTTTTCTGGTGACATCCCGCTGTCGTAAGCTGTGGACGAACTGAGATCGCCCACTCTCGAGCCATCATCATGGCGACCGAGGCTGGACCTTGATTGCAAACTTTCGGGAAGAAAGTTGCTCCCGGAACTGCGCCGAATCTGGGATTTTGCTGGAAACAGGCGTTTGGGGCGCGAATCTACGCCTGTGAGAGCCGGTGGTTGTAAAAGGTCATCGCCGCGGCGCGGTTGCGATGTCGATGCCATTGCCGGGCTGCGGCAACGGCTATAAATTTCCGCGGTGCGGATGTCAGTGCATCGTTGTGGACCGTCTCAGCATGGCGCATGAATTGCTCGAGCCGTAGCAGCAACCAAGGCAATTTGCAGCCTGCGACATGAGCTTGAAACTGTCCAAAGGCAACTTTTTTTTTTAGAAGGAGTAGATACCGCACCGAGCGCAATACAACAAACAAACACAATTTCAAACACAAACGAGGACGACGACGATGACGACAACGACGACGACGACGACGAAGACGACGACACCAACTCGACGACAACGACGACGACACCGACAACGACAGCAACGACGATGACAGCAACGACGATGACGACGAAGAAGAACACGACGACAACGAAGAAGACGACGACGACGAAGACGACGACACCAACACGACGACAACGACGACGACACCAACAACGACGATGGCTTCAACGACAGCAACGACGATGACGACGAAGAAGAAGACGACGACGACGAA
>ENA-OWNT01001393-OWNT01001393.1-seawater-metagenome-genome-assembly--contig:-NODE-1393-length-30915-cov-4.063688_pt1 | contig 30915 bp, 24 predicted proteins | sample MGYA00238136_ERZ651165 | MGnify/ENA primary metagenome ERZ651165 (study PRJEB26861, sample SAMN08777766) | seawater metagenome | isolation source: coastal seawater | place: USA: Florida | collected...
CTTTCACTGAATCTTGCCGTAACTGCAGTTGTACCTTTCGCTGCGAGTGCCTCGCATGACGCTGCATCCATACCTTGGAGTAGTGACTCTGGATCCTCGTTTTTCGGGATTCGGCTCGATTCTTTCGGGCTCTATGAAGCTGCCGTCCGCGCTCGCTTTGAAACAGAATGCGCTGGGGACGTCGATCCGGGCGATGCTGAAACCATATCTCAGTTAGTGATGGCGTCTTTATTTGCCTCTGGGTCGTGGTCGTTCGACAGCAAGTTTGTCAAGCGTGCTGTGAAAGGAAAAGTTTCACAAGTTGATGCGTCGCTCTTGCAGTCAGATCCAGCAACGATGCTGAGAAAGAATCGACCTGTCAAGTACCGAACACTCGTTGATCGTCGCCGGTATTGTCGCGGTCCCGTGCTTGGCGATTATCGTTCGGATGGCAGCTGCGTAGTTCGAGGTGACATCATCAGCATCGTGCCACAAAGCCAAGAAAGTGAATTTGCTGCCCACGAAGACGAGTATGGCAGCGACATTCGCAAAAATTGGATTTGTACGAAGCCCAAGCATTGGCTCTACTTGTGGCCATTGGACGAAGAACTCGAAGCTGGCTCAAACAGTGCTGGTGCATCGAAGAAATCGAAGTCAACTAAAGCCAAGCAACAAATTACCGTTAGTGACGACGTTCAACGTGTTTTCCAGACCATCACTCCGCCAAGGGACACGCTACTACAAGTTTGGGAGAGTCAAATTTCAGGCGCACGATCATCGAAACTTCCTGATCACCTTGGACCAACTTTGTTGCACCCATTTCCGTTTGTTTATGAAGTGCGTGGCGGTGATGATCTAAGCCAAAGCATGCTTGTGCCAGCACACTTAACTTTCGTCGAGTTCGCCAGTGCAAGCTACATCAGAAGGCAACTCGGCGAATTTTCACCTTCTGAAGTGTTTGCCACGAGACCAAACTCTCAGAAAACCGGAAACAGTCGTGTCGGCACGGCAGGGTCGGTCGATGCAGTCAATAGTTCTGTTGCACAAGTTTTGTCCACTGCTAACGCGTCGCGGTCAGAAGTTCTATCGCTCAACTTGAAGTTTTTCTCTGATGTAATTGCAATGCTGACGCCGACGGACCAAGCCCTGCGCTGTTCTATGCATCAAAACGCACATTCTGAACAATCCAGCACCGGAGAGGCTGTGCCCATTCAATTTCGCGTCCACATGAATCATGCCTTCCTAGCTGATGGCGGGATCACAACCAAAAGGGTGCAGGATTTAGTCATCCATAGCAATGACAGTTTAAGGAGGCAAATGTTCGGTCAGAGCATTGATTTTCAAGGCCAAGCTTGCGACTACGACACTATTTGCGGCCTGTTGGATGGAGCAACAACGGTGCCACCTCCAATGCTCCTTGTACCTCGAGAAAGTCCAGCTCAGTTAACCAAGCTGAATTTGTCTGGGTGCAATATCGTTGGATCATTGCGACATTTGAACATTGCCAACACGTTTCCGCTGTTGGAGGATCTCCGCCTAGCGCACAACTTTTTTTCTGGCAATATTCCGGTGTCTCTGTGTAGTCTTCGGAACCTTCGACGGCTGCATCTCCATTTCAATTGTCTACACGGAGAAATACCTCTTCCTCTCATCAGGTTGTATCAGCGCTTGGGGTGGGAGCAGCGAGAAGATTCCTCTGGAGCACTTCGGCGGCGCTTCCGGCTCAGTCACAACAAAGGGTTCTCTTTACCAGAAAATGTTGGACAGTTTGTGCCCACGTGCCACTGTGGCGAGCCATACCTCGCCTGCATCACTCTGCCCTGGATTTACAAGAAACTTGATTACACGCCGACTTGTCGGTTCTGCAGCCGCGCAATTGAGTTCGAGAGCAAAGGAAAATTTGATACATCGCAGATTATGGAGCCTCGATTTTTTCACTGTGCAACTGGCGCCGCTCCAAACTCGAGCCTGCCCCATCACAACGATGTTTGTGTTGACTGTGTAGCTCTGAACGGAGACCTGCCATCATCTCTAGTGTTGTTTCATTCATCATCGCAGCAAGCGCTGGACCAAGCCAACAAGCCGTTGCTCAAGTTGCATGAGCATGGTTCTGCGTCAAATGGGCGGCCACATGGAGGACGGCAACTTCGCTCACGACTGGACCAAGAGTCGATCTTGGACCTCAACGGAGTTGGACTGTGTGGAACTCTGCTGAGTGAAGAATCCGCACACAGGCGTGACGGCCTGCTGGCTATGTTGATTCGAAATGGAGAAGCAACAGGTGCTCTGTCATTTGATTTAGGTGGCAACCCTCAACTAGGCGATGGTGTACGCACCATTGGTGGGCAGCTTATTGTCGGGGACCCCTGTCTGTTCAGAATGCCGAATGACAAAGCACAGCCAAATCGCACCGATGGCGTCTCTGTCCGCAAGAGCACACTTCCGAGAAGTTACCGGTGCCTTAGCGCCGTTCAGGTTGCTCGTTTGTCCAATCAAGGTTTAGTCGGCACGATTCCTTCCACAATTCAACTTGTGTCCCAGCTTCAAGTCCTGGAGCTCGCCAACAACCAGCTTACTGGGCACGTTGTTTCTCGCATATATGAACTACCTTGTTGCATGCGTTGCTGATAATTGATGTTTTTGTGGTTTCCACTGCAGATGCATTCCGGCGGAATTATGGCGGCTCTCTCGTCTACGAAGAGTAGATATTTCAAAGAATAGTTTGACTGGTGAACTACCACCAGGTATCAGGCATCTGACTGCTTTAGAAGTGTTGAATTTGTCAAGCAACCGATTAGCAGGCGAACTCCCAAGAGAAATTGGCCACCTTTCGAACTTAAGGGAACTGTACTGTGGTACGTTGAAGTGAATGTGGCGTATGCTCGTGTGTGCTGTTTCTAAAATGTTTCTTGGTACGACGCAGCTGAAAATTGTTTCACTGGAACATTACCATCGAGCATTGGGGAAATGGGGAACCTCAGAACTCTTGATGCACACAAGAACTTGTTGACCGGCGTGAGTTTCCCTTTGTGCAACTGTGTCAGGATGATATTTTCTGCCGTCTCTCATCGTTCATTCGCGGATGCTTCGGTGTGCAGGACCTACCAGCGGAGTTACAATACGCCCAGCATCTGGAAACTCTGATTCTGAGCGGGAACTCGTTTTCAAACGCGGAAACGATCAAAAATCTATTGTGGGGCCCACCTCGTATTGGTAGGATGAATTTGCCGCGAGGTGCACTGCGCAACTTGAAAGTATTTCAGATTGATGAAGAATGACAACGCGCAATACGATCTCTGTCCGTAAATTACGGCTCAAAGAAACTAGAATCACAGAACACTCAATACTTTGCTGCGGGTTGAGTGACGGCATATCACGTGTAATTTTTGTGTCTGTGCTACTTCATGCCCCCCTTTGCTCTCCAAAACACCTGAGTAACCACGAGCCAGGGGTTGAAATCGTCATGCACTCTTTCTGTTCAATGAAATGGGCACAAGCTGGATACAACGCGCACCTCGCCATACGAAATATAAATTTCTTCTCCGGGTCGAATGTCCCGAAGTGCTTCTATTTTTGCGTGCGGCTGCAGCAAATGCACATCATTCGATTACTGTCAACGGTACATGCAAGAACAGCGAACGACATCGAAATTGTACCGGGCGACCCGCCTCCCGCTCTTCTTTGCACTTTACAAATCGCGCACAAATTTTACTCTGTCAAACATTACATGGGAGAAATTCAGATGGATCCAATATTGACACGTTTTACACTAAGACGTACAGAATCCTTGTTGTCGTTGATATACCGAGCAACGACACGGGGGTGGTTTAAGGCGTCTAACCAACAATTGAGCCTGTGTTGTCACACCGACATGTGATGCACTTCGTAACCGTGGCACAGCCAATCGAAGCTCCAACACTACATTGATTGCGCTACGAACCCGAATCCACCCACCATGTAGTCCGTGTTGTCTGATCGCAACATCTGGAAAAGTGACTTCTTCGTTCCGTAATAAGTGCACAGAATATCGCCTTTCGAAAAGTGTTTGGTTGCAAAAAGGCCTTTGCCGGCACCATTGATCAGAGACGGTTTGACTTCCACGCCTTCCGGTTCATCAACATATTCCACGTGCTTCGCCTGCGCAACGTTGCGTTTTAGAACGGCACGGAGGGAGGCTATTTTCTGTTCTCGAGTTAACGGCCGCTTTGCGTTGCTGCCTTGACTCTTTCGTCTAATACTGAGGGTGCAAAAATACTCCGTTGGCCTTCTGAACAAAGTCGCGTTTTGTGAGGCAATGTATACAAATTGCTTCGGACCGGGAACTTTGCTACCTGCGGAAGTGCCTTCGTACAACTCTGGAGCCGCGGCATTGTTCCATGACACTCCGTGTTTGACGTAGAAAGTTACGCCAACTGAACTTTCCCCGCACAACATGGCGATGTTTACGGCGCAATTTCGCACCGGACAGCCGTCAGAGGTGCTCGAGAACTCGTTCAATCTACATTTACCAAAAAAATGGACTTGTTGAATTGCTTTCACACGACAAGCATGTTGTCCCAACTTTCGTCCCGTCTCGCTCCTTTTGGCATGCAAATGATATCTATCCGCACCAACTTCTCAGTCCTACGCGTGGGAACACAAGCCAGGGATTTGTCACAACAAACATCGCACCGAAAAGGACAAGTTGGTGCGGCGGTTTCACTATGGGGTCGCATAAGCGCTGCAAAATTATGGTGACTCGCATCACCTCCATCACTGACTATCCCATCCCATCCCGAGCACGTTCACTTCACCGCGCTCCCTCATCCAAGCTGCCGGTGTTCCCGCTGCGGCGTCGTGATATTTGATAGCCCACAGCCAGAAACACAACAACAAGTACGCGACGATAACTGGTGCCGACCGGCCTGTCGGTGTGGGTACGCGAATGAAGTGAAGAGCGAAGGCGACGGAACGACGGAAGCAGTTTGAATGTTTGAACTTCGTCGGGTGTGTTGGCGCTGTAACGCTGTCACGCTGCGAACACTCCAACAGCCAACAGCTGACAGCCCCAATGTCAGTCAAAAGTCCAAACGGTCCAACTCTGTTCACTGCTGTGTCTGTTGTGTGTTCACTGTCCAATCATCCTTCGTGCCGTGGATGCTGCTGCGCTGTTGTGTTGTCATGAAGTCGCGGCGGTGCGACGCGGGGATTGGTGGAATGACGCACGGGCTTGACGCACGAAGACCGAAGTCATGGTGCGGAAGGACGGCGGAGCCCAGCCTTGCATGTGGTTGTGGATAGATGGATTCATGCAAGTTCCGTTGCGTTCCGTGGCGTTCAGGAAAACGAGGCTGCCACACCGTCGTGACATGGACATGGGAGATCGAAGAGATGCCTTTAGCGAAGAGATTGTTGTTAAGTGGGTGGTCATTGCTTGGCGCGTTGGACACGACAAAGAATTCCTGAAAAGTACAATTCCCGTCTGAAGTCGTGGGGCATTGGTGATGAAACCTTTACCACATATTTCTGTGGCAGATTGTTTCCGTCTCATGCTTTGAGACTCAAATGCAAGGTGGACAACCGAATTTTGTCGGTTGATGCGCAGGGATGTGGTTGCATTGCCGTCGTTTCACGTGGCAACTTGTTTTGTTGTGGGTTTGTCATATTCACATCACAGTTGGAGTCGCCCGATCTGGCAACGTCGTCGAGAACCAGCCGGCACTTCTAGCCAACGCCGATGATACAGTGACCTTAAAACATGCTGGGTCCAACGACCGGGGATCGAAACGTGGTTCATCAATATTGTACACAGCTCGATTCGACGTCTTCAAGGGAAGCATGTGGGACGTTGTGAATGACTGCCGAAAGCAGACAAGTAAGAGTTGCTCCATCAGCGAACGTTGGGGGAAAACCCCTGATGTGGCAGAGCTGTTTTTGTCGACGTTCCAGTCTCTCAAGGTTGGCGCTGTGGGAGTGCGCTCTGTCGCGGAACTCCGACGTGAATCATCTAATACGGGAAATTGGACCCAAGGGCGTGTTATTGGCGGCGTCGGCTTGACAAGCTATGACTCGCACCATTCGAGTCTTGGTGTTGACGCCTTCGGAGACACGGCAACCTCAGATGCTGGCGAGCCTCTGGCACAGCAATTCCTCCGTCTAATTGACGAGAAGGCTTTGAAAAGGGATAGTTCTGGCAACGGGCAAAGGCCAGTGTCCCTCCTAGAATTATCAACGAGTGGTGATACGAGACCAAGTTTGATGCATCATGACGGGGATAGTATTTTAGTCACCATCGCGGTGCCGCGGGATGCGGTGACCGTGATACCAGAGCAGCTGCGCGAGAAGTTCCAGGGCCCTGCTTCTCAGCTGAGTGTGGTTGGTGATTGCCGACTCTTCCTTCAGTGTCTGTCATTGCGAGTCGCCTTTCGCGATGGGTACGTTGGGTCTAGCGGTGCAAGTTAACCAGCAGTCACAGCGGACGCTGAACCCATTTTTTTAAAACTTAGAGGCGTATTTATTGCGGAAGGGTTCAACAGCAACAATTGCGTTCTGTCTGTGCACTAATGTCGCAAACGAAACTTGCCGTAACCTGAATGCGCTACTCTTCTTCATGTTAAATATTGCTCGCGTTTGGGAGGAGACCGTGATTTTGATCTCTCCCATGACCGTTTCGCACCAGTGATCCAACCTCGGGCGGAGAACGTTGCTGGAGTCGGCGGCTTTGGGGGTTCCGGTAAAGCTTCTGCAATGTTCCGCGTGCGTTCTCTCGGTCCCCAATGAATGGCAGCAATGCTGGCGGAAAATGAGAAAAACTTCTGTGCCAGTGAGTTCTTGCCCATGGCCGCGGCTGTGCGAGCTCGCCAAATGCAGCAATCATACACAAGAGACCGAAGACTTCGAGCGGAAAAGTGACTACTCAAGAGTAGCCGGTGCGGATCATTGATACCATCGTCAATCGTGATGCCATCGACTTTCTCGTCTTCATCATCGGTCTCATTGTCACTGCTGTGATGCTCAGTAACTGTGCCATTCTCCAAATTCTCAAGGAAAAGTTGCATAAACTCAATCTCGTCCGGAGCCGATTCTGGGACGGCATCGACGCTTTCAAACTGGCCGTACTGATTGGCGCGCAGCATTAAGATGTTGAATGCTTTCTCAAGTAGCACCGCCGCATCACCATTGTGTCCCAGATGCGAGTGCAGCACTACTGCCAGAAATACCATGGCCTGCGACGCAGAAAAAGTAGAGTGAGACACACATGCTTGAAACAAACAATCCAGTTACAGGAGTGAGCCACTCAACCTGTGCAGTGGCAACATGGGACTCGCCACAAGTAGCTGAACGAATGTCTAGTGCTCGTCGTAGAACTGACACAGCTTCCGGACTTCTACCTTGCTGAATGCGTACTAGCGCTACACTCTGCATGATCGCAGACGACTGAAAACTTTCTCGAGGTGTTCCTCCTTTCGAACTGTGTCCACGCCCTCGCTCAAGATTGACATGAGAGCCACTGTGGTGGCGATGTGAGCGTCTCAGGGCACGTTGAAGAAATTTTTCAGCACGCTCTGGATCTCCAAGCCGGAGGTAACACAGACCGAGCTGCTGCAACGGTACAAGCATTTGCATTGCTAATAACATTTCTGGACCATGAATTGCACTGCCGGAATGGGAGAAGCCACTGCGAATGGCACGTTGTGCTTCGAAGTGACGATGATGATTCTCTCGAATGCGCAGCGACTTCAAGCAGGCGTACTCGATCTTGCGCAAAAGTTTCTGCACCGTGGGAGGAAGACAGTCGACAGGGGAAAACATGAGCCCGGGGTCGTTGTACCCCGGGGTCGTGTAACCAGGCTGACCGGGTGATAGCTGTTCTACTTGCAAGCTCAAAGCGGCAGCGATACGGTCAAATATTCGAGCAACATCCGTGTGTTCGAACCCACGTAGCTTGTACATGTAGGGGAGGACTTCATTGTACAGTGTCGCAGCTTCGCTAGCAAGATGATTCCGTGAGAGCAATAAATCCGCGAGTCGAGTCAAGCTTTGTGCGAATCGCTCCAGTTTCCATCTTGTGTACTTGTCAACAACATTTGCCCCACCATTTCGCCATTCATCTTTGGCAATTTGAGCCGCACGACGAAATACAGAAATTGCATCGCTGTAGCTCCCAGCTTTAAGTCGTCGTTCTGCCAAACGGTCCAACTCAGATGCCAGGTCATGTCCACCATCGGGTTGGAAGTTCTGGTCGTACAATTCCTGAGCCGCAAAATGAGCCGCGCTATCGGCGTACCTGTCATGCTTCGCTTGCATTTCAAGTTTTCGTACTAAATTTCTGTTGGCAACAAATTGCTCTTGCTCCGCAGCTCCAAACTTTTGCCGACCCTGTGCCAAATCAAGACTGCCCAAAACACGCTCCAATCTGCCGTCTGATTCGCGGACGTCATTGTGCAGAAGAGCCTGCGTCCGTCGTCTGTCATCTTCATGTTGCCTGTCACGATTATCGGTGAACGAGTCTACAAGACTTTGCTCGTTGGGTTGGTCATGCAATGCACGAGATTGAGTTGATCCACTTCCGAACTTTGAGGCAGTGTCGGCGGTGAAACCGTACACACTAGCCTTCTCGATGGCTGTCTCTGTTACTTGGAGGTGTTCTGCCAGATCTTTGGCCTCCTTAACGCGTTCACTCAGTCTAACTGAGGTGGCATGCATGTGATCAAACGGTGTTCCCGGTTGTCGCAGAATTTCCAGCAATGCACTGATTTCAGCATTCAATTGTGTCAGTCTTTCGCGCTTGGCCTCCCCAGCTTTGAACAAATACTCTAAGACAGCCGCATCGGTCTCGAAGTTGTTTCCTGAGCGTCGCTTAAGCTCCGTGGGCAACGATAGGGCACCAATTATCTTGTGCCACACGTGCTGTACCATCGCGGACGGAGTCGCAACACTGGTTTGACCCAACAGGATTTGAATAGGCGCGCAAGTGGCAATGCCCATTTCCGAATACAGCTGCGTCACGTGGCAGTGGTGCATGTGTTTTGTGCTGCCAGAAGTTCGTCGACTGGGTCGCTGGCGAAGCAAAATCGCGGCCCCCAAGACTTTGGCAGCTTCCACTCCAAGTTGATTGTTTCCGATCAAGTCGACACGGAAAATTCGCCATGTTTTGTCAGCGTCGTACTTAGTCGTTGGCACTGAGGTTTCGCCAAGTGGGTCTTCAATTCTAAGAATGCATTTTGCAACAATCAAGGCTCCAGCTAACGAAATCCGATTGTGCCTCAACGACACACAGCGAATGGGTGTTTTGTGCAGAATACTGAAAATTGGCCCAACGTTTTCATCAGTCAAGTTCTGATTGTCCAGGACTAATGTTCGCAGGTGTTCGTGTCTGTTACACAGCGTTCAAGTCACGAAAAATATTGACGATCAGAGACGTACACATTGCACCAAACCACCACCGCTGCTTACCTGTTGTGAAGAAGAGCTCCGACGAGAGAGACGCTTGATTTCAATATTTTGGACGGCGATGTCCCGAAACTATTGGCACCGAAGAAAATCCCTGTAGAGTACCATTGCCGAGATGTGTCCCTGTCGCCGTGCTGCTGTTGGGCTTCCTTCGACTCTTGTAGTGATTGCGGTCGGCGGCGATTGTTGCCGTTGAGGGCCGCAGCGGCGTCACTAACTGAAGCAAAGTAGTCTACAAACTGCAGGAATGTACTAGACGACAAACAAAACTGAGACAAAGGCGTCATATCTCGGTATATCGGCGCTGAAATTGACTGTAGTGATCCAAGTCCTGAGTAAAGAAGGCGATTGCTTCTGCAATTTGAGACTGGCGTAGCAGCTGTAGAAAAGAACGTGTCGTTGAGACTGTGCAGCACATTGTATAAGCTTCGAGTTGGTGCTTGCAATGAAATGTCAACAACAATGCTCACGGATGCATCAACCACAACTACAATTTTCGTTTTCTTCTGTACTGGCTTTGGGCTTGCGACAATAGCACCCTGCGATGCTTCAGCATCAGGGCTAGAATCGACTGGGACCAAGTCACTTGAGCTGGTTTCCGGTGTTACATCTTTGTCAACATCACCGATGCACGCTTTATCATCATGGATGCTCTCAGGTTCTATCTGATTGCTGACATCCCCATCTACGCGGTTGCGTCGGCGGCGATGAAAGAGCTGTGCGCGTCGTTCCTGGTTTCGGTTCGTCTCCTCGCGAGCCGCTTGTATCGCCTTTAATTTTGCTGCGAGAGCTGGATGCGACTGTGCATGCTGCTGCAGAAATTCAGTAGACAAACTGTTCAACTTTTCATCGTGATTGCAGATACTGGCACGTTTCACGGAATTTTTTGTTGACTTCTGTCGTCTACTACTTGCGTTCACTCGTCGGTTGGATCCTTTGCCCTGTTCGGCTAAGCCGAGTGCCATTTCCGGAACGGATAGATATCGTGGAGGAGAAACCAAACAATCAACGGATGCTGCTGGGACATCAGAGCCTTGCACCTTTTTAACGGGGCTGCTGTCGCTATTGAGAACCCACATATCTGGCGCGTGAGCGTTTGTGACAACAGCAGCATTGTGCACTGCCCCACTCTCTATACCGATGGCTTCGTTGGCGATTTTGTTGGCCATGAAGTCGGCAACGAACTGAGCCTCGCTTTGTTTCTGATGCGCTTGACTGCGAGTGAAAGCATGATGGTGTTGATAACGAGGGTTCTGCGGCGCGCCTTGAGGTACTGGCTGCTCGTGATCAGTCATACCCAGCGATTTCGCCATCGCCATAAACTTGGACGAGGCCGACTGCTCTAGTTCTCGCTGAGTAGATGGTTTCTTCGATTCCGAATCTGCTGCCGTCCCTTCAATTCGCAAGAACGATTGCTCCATTGTGTGCTCTTTAACAGCATTGCTCTGCGTGGCGCTGCTGCGTTGGGGTGTATCCCGCTTGATGACACGATCGCCGTGCACAGGTCTGTCGGTGCTCACCAACAATTTTTCTGGACTCACGCCAGCTCCTAAGTCCGCTGCGAGCTTGAGGAAATGATCTGCTGCCGAGTACGTGGTCATCTCGTGATTGCTGCGACAATAGGTCGCAGGTCAAACTTAACAGGCTATCGGCATCCCGGATGTAGCGAAGATGGGTGGGATTACATCAAGAGCGATGACAGCGATGACCGTTCGTTGCTATGTTGACCAACTTTGGGCATGCCATGTTGCTTAAATGTTGCAGTCCCCATGCCAGCAGGCTCGAGTGCAGAGCGCAGAGCTCGCAACAAACGTTAACTCCTCGCTTGATCGATAGTTTTCCACAACAATCAAATTTCCATCCACTTCAACAATGCCTCTCCATGGTGACGGCGGCGACGGTAACGGTGGCTATTGCGACCAACACGTTGTTTCCTCGACTTTGTACACCTTCACGGTCAATCTCCAGTTGAAAATCCATTCACCGTCGCCAGAGTCGTTGCGGTGGAGTCCGATTGGCCACAGAAACAACTCGAGCATTAACGAGCGATCCTGCGTCCATCTGTTGGCACAACCAACCAAGCTCCACTCGCGACTATCCATCGCAAAAAAACATCATTCCTTTCTTCCAATCCTGCGGCGTCCCACAACCATCACACGGCCGCGAAGATGTCAGCAATCGCGACGACTGTGGTCACGCGCGACACCAACTGCAGCACCTCCACAACAACGACACAACGCCACGACGACGCAACGCAAAGACGTCGCCGTCACAGTTTTTGAATCTGAAGTTGACAACGACGATGACAACGACGACGGACGGCGTCGCCAACCGTCGCCAACACTGTAATATTGCGAAGATTTTATAAGATAGGATTTGCCAATCAACGCATTATAGTAACATCGGCTAATTCGTCGTTCGTTTGTTTGTTTGTCGTTCATCGTCGTCGTTCGTCGTTGTCGTCATCGTTGTCGTCGTTGTGTGTTGGCACTTTTTTTGTGGTCGATTTGTTGCAGCGCTGAGGAGGTGTGAGTGCAACCAAACTATTGCTGGCCTCCCTTGGCCCTCCGTTACACCTGCTCGTGCGCACGGTTGGGTGTGTCGAGTGTTTGGAGAGACCAAACACGGAAAGACGACGAGAGGCGCTCGCTGGGGCTGCATGCAGATGTGGAGGACTTGTAGCAATGCCGCTGTAGAGGTTGCTTGGAGCCGGCTACCTCGGTCTCCACTCTTTTTGAATGGGCAAAATCAAAAGCCGACAAATGCCGGGTGGTTTCGAGGCTGAGCACCATAGAGAACTTCCTTAGTACAACATAGTGTCGTGCAATGGGTTGGGGAAAGAAAAGTATATGCCTCTCCGGCGTCTTGGCCTTGCGCCAGGCCGTCTCGTCGCTGGGCGAGGCTAGCCCTTTCTCGGTGAGTGACTGCATCCTCTGTGTGTTTCACGTTGGGGCATTCTTTTGATCAACACTTTTTTGTACCATTTGCTTTATTGTAGCCCGATGACGAAAATGTTGTTCTCCTTCCAGGTGGCAAGTTCATCATGGGTGGATCAAACCCACAACTGGAATTGTCACCCATGGAAGTTGAGGTTGACTCCTTCTATATGGATGTGACCACCGTGACCAACGAACAGTTTCGCAAGTTTATTCGAGACACGAAATACAAGACTGAGGCTGAGAGCTTTGGTTGGTCGTTTGTGTTAGACAGTGACGCCACTGAGAAGGCGAGGGAAACTTCCAAAGGATCGCCCGAGGGTGCTCCTCAGTGGCTTGCTGTGCCGCATGCCTACTGGCGTAAGCCAAACGGACCTGGGTCAGGTATAAAAAACAAACTGGATTATCCCGTGGTTCAAGTTTCTTACAACGATGCCAAAGCCTACTGTAAGTGGAAGGGGATGCGGTTGCCTAGCGAAACTGAATGGGAGTACGCTGCTCGAGGAGGACTTGATCGACAACTCTATCCGTGGGGCAAGGACCCAATGGGACCTGATGGCGAATGGTTGATGAACATATGGCAGGGAAATTTCCCGAAGGATAACGACGCGGAAGATGGTTTCGCGTCTCTGGCCCCGGCTCAATCTTTCGAACCCAACGATTTTGGGCTGTACAACATGCTGGGGAATACGTGGGAGTGGTGTGCGACCAAGTACGATAGAGACAAAGTAAGTATCACCCGCAGTCTTGGCTTAGGCCTTTTTTTCCGTGCGCAGTTGTGCGCAAAATCATTCATGTATTTTGCATTCTGTTGGACCAGGAGCAAAAAGTTTTGAGAGGAGGTTCTTACATTGATAGCGTGGATGGATCGTTCAACCATATTGTAACCACCAACACTCGAATGGGTACTTTCAAATTTCCTGTTCTTGCGCCATGTTCACGCCAAATCGTCCCTCTAACGTAGCCGCATATGCTACGATGCCGATGCTGCTTGTGATTTACGTGCCTTCCTCCGTCAGGAAATTCGGCCGACAGCGCCGGCACGAACACTGGGTTCCGCTGTGCCAAGTCGCTGCACAAGCGCAACAAAAACAACAAGGGATACAGGTTTGGTGCTTAGCAGTCTTGGCCACTTCAGTTTTATGTGCGTATCACCCGTCATTGTGGTCCTATTGTAGATACAAGTCCCAGGCGCAGCTTCAGCAGCAGCAGCAGCAACAACAACAACAACAGCAGCAGCAGCGGAGACGCGGATCTGGCCAAGGCATGCCTGCCGGGATTGATCAAGTGAGTAACTGTTGTGGTGACTTATATGTTTGGCCGATCAATGTCACTGCATGATGTCTTGTTCCTGGGCTAGGAACTGATGCAGCAGATCGCAGCAGAAGGTGGCGTGGAGGCATTGCAAGAATACATTTCAAAAATAGGTGCGTCAGCTCGCTGGAATCTTCATCATCCATGCGAATTTGAGAGTTCATATCTGTGCACTTGATGTAGGGATGAATGCAAACGTTTTTACCCCCGCGCAATTGAAGGAGAAGCAAGCTAGGATTAAAGAGCAACTCAAAGAACTCGAAACGCAGGCTGCTCAGGAACTATAGGATGGCACTCTCTAAGTAACAAAGTTGTAGAGTAACGAATGCATTGATCAGCAGATCACCTACTCTTTTCTTCGTATTCGTGTCAGCTTAATATTTTATGCAACCTGCTCAATCCACAACCCCTTACCCACCGCTTCTACGCCATGCTAGACCTGTTGATTGTCCCGAAAATGTTCCTCTATGGCAACCTCAGAGTTCGAGAGTGGAGCAGCTGTAACATCAATTCAACTGTGGAATTTTTCACGGGCTCACTCTTTTGACCAAAGTTGCCGAACACCGCAACGTTGTAGACTGCCACCACCGTCAATCAAAAGGTCCACAACGCCAGTGCCAGGCGTCTGTAGCCCTTGTGATGCAGACTACCTGTTGTCCCCACAGACAACAGGTATGCATGCGATCAGCACCGCAGCAGCAGCATCTCAGCATCTCGTTTCTCTGTTTCGTATCGTCCAGTACTAGTACTAACTTCATGTACTGTAGGTTTGTTAAAATTAGAATAGAACGTTCGCGAGATCTTGTCATCGTTCTCAGTCAGCGGTTCACTCTCAGTCAGCGGTTCAAAATTTCAAACTCCAGTTTGTTCGTTCGTTCGTTCGTTTGTTCGTTCGTTGGTTGGTTCGTTCGTTGGTTGGTTCGTTCGTTCGTTGGTTGGTTCGTTCGTTCGTTGGTTCGTTGGTTCGTTGGTTCGTTCGTTGGTTCGTTGGTTCGTTCGTTCGTTGGTTCGTTGGTTGGTTCGTTCGTTCGTTTGTTCGTTTGTCTTTCTTTCGTTTGTTCATTCGTTTGCTCGTTTGTTGGTGTGTTGTGTTGTGTTGTGCTGTGTTTGTTCTGTCGGTTGGTACCTTCTCTCGCTCGTTCATTCGTTTCCTTCTTGAGTGATAAGTCGTGCGTTCGAAGGTCCAGTTGCCGTTCGTTCACCGTTCCCGTTTTGAAGTCGTTCGTTCGTTGGTTGTGCTACCACTTGTTTTGCTCGTTGATTCAATGATCGTCGTTGTTGCTTGCTCGCTTGAATGCTGGTTGTTGGTGTTGACTGTCATTCGCGGATTCGTTATGACTTTTGTCTGTCGTTGTGTATCCGCGCAGCCCTAAGATTCACGCTGAGACTACCCAGCGCATGCCTTTCGACCGATAGTTTGACATGGAAATTACAAAAGGGCGCAAAAGTCCACGCTCGACTTTGGTGCGTACAGAATCGAGCGTGCAGGATACGAGGCGTTGGCTTCGTAGTCTGCCTCGATGGGTTAGGACGTCCATCTTACCACTACCGGAGACCGCATATTCGCGTTGAAACACGAGACGATGTCGTTGTCTCAGTCCATGATGTCACCTCAGCTGAGGCGCCGCCCAGGCACTAACGTCGAGAACAGCTTGAAAGAGGCGCAAAAGAAAATTTTGGCGCTGAAAAATCAAGTTAACGAGAAGGAGCTCGCCCTCTTAGAGAACGATGCTGCGTTCTCGAAGCAGTTATTTCACCTCAAGAAATTGTTGGGGGAGAGGGAAAAGGTGTGTCCTCGTTGATGTAATGTTGCGAGTTGGTTTCGGTTCTTCCAAAGCTAAAATACGTATTCATGCATGTTGTCATGCGCAATTTTGCCGTTTACTTTGCGCGGTGGCGATTGCGGATATATTCTTCGCAAACAATCTCCAGGTCGTTGCAGCACAGCGCCATGAAATTGTGCAGGTAATGTTCCATCAACACCAAACGTAGACCATGCATGCAACATGTGTTTGTGTTTTTGTGCAATGCTCATGATTCTATGCAATGCTATTCCAGCTGCAACAAGGAGTTCATCGCGCACAAAATCACTCCTCACAAGCAGTGCAGTCGCAGTTTAATGATTTCTTGGGCCAAATCAATGCACTCAAAGTGGTTGTGGTGCAGTTGGAGCAGAAGTTGCGCGAAAAATCTCAAGAACAAGCCCAACTGCAGCGGTCCTACCAGCGCGCGGTACAGGACCGTGGATCGCACTTCGAAGAGCAAAGGGCGTTGGAGCAGCAGAGTTCATCTCAAACACAGCAACTCCAGCGAAAAATAAAGTCGTTGCTGCAGGTAACTTGACTCGGGTTGAACAACTGGCCGCCATGACCTCGAACTTCAAAACTTGAGTCGACGAGCATCACACTTTCTGTAGGCCAACGCTGCGTTGACGGAACAACATCGCCGAGAGCAACAATCCTACGAAATAGAGCTGCAACGACTCAAAGGTGACTTGTCCGCTGTGCCTTTGACATGCACGAGGCAGCGACTGACTTCTGTGGTCTCCACTTGTCAGGGCAACTTGGATTGGAGACCTCGCGAGGGCAGAAGAGGGACACTGAAGCAATTGCTCTTGAGCGTGGTTCGATTATTTATGCGTTCGTTGCTTCGGTGGTTCCATTGTCAACAAACATTTGTTGACTTCTTTGTGTCAGCTCAACTCAAAGGACAGATTGCGAGCCTCGTCGAAAACGAAGACCGGTTGCAGCACACCATTTCCATCATGTACGCGGATGCACAATTGCATGCGTTCCTGTTTCTTGGCTTGTTGTTTGCGGAGTTGACATCAGTGCGTTGATTGTTGTTGCGAAGGGCCGACCGTATTCAGGAGCAAGAGAAAAGAAATGCTTCGTTGCATGATAAGGTTGGTGGGCAGCACACCGCATAGCATTTGTTCTTCTCCCCGCCTTTGACATGAATTGGTGTTGCCTTTCTTGTTGTCGCAGGACCGCCGTATTCAGGAGCTAGCGCAGCAGTTGGACGCAGCTCGCGCGGAGCTCGCAACGGCGGGGAAATCACAACATTCTAACAATCGCGGCGGTAACAAAATGAGCCACAATGGACCGTTGCAGACCTACCAATCGCGGCCACAACCACAATCTAAAGTACAAGCTCGGATTGGTTCGGGCGTCCGAAACCCAGGGAATGTTAACGTTGACGAACTTCAGGTTTGTTGTCGCCACCAACACACGATCTGCGCCCGTCTCTGATGATGCCGTTGGCGCTTTGCAGGCGGCACTCGAGGCTTCACAGACAATGTGCATTCGACTCGACGATGAAGTGAAGTCGCTGCAGAAGCAGGTACACCTCGCCGCTGTTTAAATTTGAATGACGCTGATCGATCGCCTGAAGCAAGATTGCTTTCTTTTCTGGCAGCTTCAACAGAAACAGTCCGAAGCATTAGCAGGCCAGGACAACGAACGTGCGAACGGTTCGAGTCAACTGAATGCCGCCGTTGACGAAGATGAAAATGTCATGCAGTGCGCATACGCTTTCCTGATGAGAGCAACATCTCTAATGACGCAGCTGCAATGTCATTTGGATGGTGACGTCAATTCAGCTCAACTACCGCCACCTACTGAAAGTGCGATTTATCGCGGAACGCCCAGCCAATTGTGCCATGCTCTCCGAAGCATGGAGAAAGCGATCCCCGACTTGCAGGATCGTGTGACCGATGCATACGCGCAGTCTCTGAGTGGAGAGTGCGCCATGCAATGAGTCAGGTACTGAATGGAATTCACAGTGCAGCTGTCCCGGGTCAGTGCATGCGTTCCTGAATAGGTGAGCTAGCGTAAAGGACTGCAGAAGCATTCTGTTATGGTTAATTTTTTCGTTTGGTGTGATTCGATCTTGCGTTGACGTGCTTGTGAAGTGCAGCACCATCATCCCCCGCTCTGATGGCGACACCGTATTCAAAACTCGCGACACCAGTACAAATCTACCAATACGACGACCGAAAGTAACGACTTTCCGTCCCTCGAACTTGAACAACTTTTGCTCCAATGCCGTTGTCGCGGGCGAGTGCCCTGAGTTGATGCAGCAAATCCTTGTTCAACGACAACTGTGGAGTTTTTCATACGAAAAAACAGCGTGAGCACAACAAGAAGCGTAACAGCGCGAGCCACAATCGTGAACGGAGCGGAGCGTACCTCACTGCCGACATGTCCGCCCGAACTGTGGCGGTCCGTATACAAGCGGCCAAGGCTAACGGAGAATTCTCCAAATAGCAAGATCACGACAGTATCCGGCAGCAACAAGTACATACCCACACCGGCGTGCCTCTCGCTGGAATGATGAGTACATCCGCCAACACCAGCGTCGTCCGCCACAGGGCAGCCTGAGGTGGCACACAATCGGCTCCCACACAGGAGACAAACAGCAAGTGTGGCCGGCTTGCGGTTGCAAGAGATACACACACTGGTGCTAACAGACTTTAAGAAATCGAAGAACTGGACAGGGAAGTCGAGAACTGATGGTCGCAGGACCCAAGACAGATATCCATAGTCTGCGCCAGGTTTCGCGGACGCAAAACTTCTTCCTGATTCCTTGAACCACCGCTGGCACACTGTGTCATGTTCTTCAGCAACCTGGAGCTGCTGTGATACGTAAGACACAATTTTGTTGACTTCCGACACACTCGTGGCGAGCGTTCTGTTGGCGTGAGCTGGAGAGCCTAGTGCGCGCAGTCCCGACAGCTGAGATTCGTCCAAAAACCAGCTATTGTGCATGCCCGAACTCTCGACGACAACTTCAACCGCGATATCGAAATAGGCCAAATGTTGAGCCGCAGCAATCACAAAACTCTCAATCAGCTTCGGGGCCACGTTGACGGGTGTACTGCCGCTAATGGCCGCAGAAGTGCGCAGCAAAATTTGCTCGACGTCTCCAGTTGTCACATTTTCAACCAACGTTGACGAACGATGCGATTGGAGAGAAGGTGCCAAAACCGCAGGAGCGTTGTCGTAACCACGAGAACACAAAAGGAACGCCACCTAGAGACGTATCGCAGATCGTTCACTCGTTAATTGCAACACACCACGCGCCCATTGGCGTCCGTCGACATACATACCTGCAACACGACGCCAACGCGGAGGTTTGCACAAGCTTCGAACAACAGCTGTGATTGCTCTGTGTGCACAAGTGCAGACCAGGCCTCCAAAAACGCACGAAGGAAGTTGCTCATCAAAAAGCACTGCGACATATCCGTGGACCATTTGCCGGACTCAACGAGAGCTGTGAATCGGCTCTGCATCAAGTCACGCAACCGGCGGCCTTGCGGCAGCACAGTGTCTCTAACGCATGCTTGACATTGACCGAGCAAAAAGTGCGCGGAAGCAGCCATGTTGTCGTGTCCGTCAAGAAGACGTAGCGTAGCATGTGTTAACGGCGTACTTGAGCGACCATCATTTCTTGATGCGGCAACGTCAAATAGTTTCCAACTCCAGCGTGCAAATGTATCCTGCGCTAACTTGAGCACGCTGCAGTGTGCGCTTGGTAACGACGTAATTTTCTGGTTCGCTACCGAGGACAAAGCACTCATGAATCGGTCCGGATCGAAGCGGGGTACGGTGGAGTCTTTCGGGGCCGGTGTGTCGGCTGCGACGACCGGGTAAACTGGGAGGCAGGCATTGCAAAATGTTTTGCACAATGGACACAAAAATTGTCCTCGCACGCTATCGCAGCACGTTTGCATACGGTAGCCCTGTCCATGCTTGCGCACCTAAAAGGACAGTGTTTCAACAGTGTTTCAACGTGTCACAACCAAATTGTAAAATGTTCGCCAACAATATACGTGCCATCTCAGCCATGTAGAGGTCAAGGCAGTGACCGTGCAGATAATGCCCACAGGATTGCAACACAAAGCATGGCTGGACTCCTTTTTGATCCTGCGCCTGCGTTCAGTTGGGGCAGCAAATCGATCAAATGACTTTCAACCGGACGACTAAGCTAACTTGTTTGGGCTCGTACCGCGTATATTGTTGCTAGGCGAAGCAAGGGCTGCGAATCCGTGCCAGCTTCGCGACAAATGGTACATGCTTTTTGGCTGTTTGCATGGCTCGGCTGTGGTTACAGAGCATCGATGTAGTATTGCGTCACGCACAATGACAATGAGGTTGATGAAGGTTTGACACAAAGCCAGCCTTCAACGTACCTTGTGTGCGCCCCCTGCCAGAGAAGTTTCGTCCGCTTGCTTGTCCACATTCGTTGAGCAACGCTCGCCTCCAGGTGAGTGTCCACTGTGAACGTTGCCACTCGGTGAGCCGTTCACCATTTCGTCAGCATTGGGGTCTCGCCCGGTATGTTTGGCCGGCCCATCACCGTCGTCACCGTCGTCACTGTCGCCATCACTATCGCTGTCACTGTCACTGCTCGATTCACTGCTGCTGGAGCTCATTTCTAGCAAAAAGGCTTCTTGTTGTGCCTTCAGTGCGTAGTCAACCGTCAGTGGTCTGTGACGTGAAACCCACAAAATGGCATCGTAGAATATACCTGTATTGCATTCATTGACGCTTCTCGAGTCGCTTGTATTTTGTCGCGGGCGGCACTTTGCTTTGCAGCCATTGACTGACTGTGTCGGGTTGCATCAATCACATCTTGCTCAAGTGCTTTCCTCTTTCGACGACACAACACCGAGGAAAGTATTTTGTGAGTGTTGAGGTGGCGAAAGCTGTCAGGGAGAGTGCTAGTAGTGAACGCAGCCAGTACACAAACATAATGTTGCTTACCAAATTGTCTCCACGTTGCAATTGGTGGTCTCGCTCTGCAATTTCTTGAAGGAAGTCCCTTACAGAGACGAACAAGTACTTTTGGATATAAGTAGACGCAGAAAGATCCGATGAGTCCATGGCGGTCTGGATGGGTCTGACACAATACAACAGTGCACAACATAAAAACAGGTTGTCACAAGCCGCAGAAGCAGAAGGTAGCTGTGGCCACAGCTTGACGTACGTTGTGTCACTTGGCGACACATTGCCAACGTTTACACGGAGGGCAGGAAGCATGCCTTGTAGGTATCCAACCATGGACGTAATCCCGCCATGGTCATGGCGGTAAACTAAGTCAATTAAGGCTTCGCGAGAAGGCAAAGTGCCGTGGTTGAACGATACGCTGGGGGACCCATCGTCGTCGCGAATATACAAGCGGATGAAGTTCAAGACGCAGGCGACAACCAGCAGTACGGATGAGCTTGTCGAGTCGACAATAACTTCAGCAAGGGGGTCTGTTGTGCCGGGTGGCGGCCGCAATGACTCCCCGAGTGCCGAACACAGTGCCCTCAGCGTGAGAGGGTGACACACTAACTGCAAAGCTGTCCATTTCCCCAGCGGTGAGAATTGCAAGCAGTGCTGCACTGCAACGAGCGGATCCACGAAGGAAGTACGGCGGTTCTCCTTAGGATTTCGATGTTTCTCGTTTTCAATGGTCTGTCGTGCTTGATGATGTTCGGTTGGCGTGAGGTTGTAGTACGTCGGCCGGTAAAGGTCGTGCAGCTCAGCTTTTAACGAATAGGTGTGCGTGTGTGATTGGTTTGCACGACCACCAGAACTGCCAGTACTTACATGCACCTCACTAACTTCAAGCACCACGCGCTCCAGGTCATCGTCCGTCACACCACTGTCTTTGCTCGGCTTCGTTGCTTTTTTAATGTCCGAAAACAAGCAGCGACCATTTGCGAGCAACAAGTGGGTGACCTGCACCTTAAGAGCTTCCAGACAATGAGCTTTGTCTGGCATACCGTTCAGTCGCAGGAAGTTGACTGCGCGGAAGTTGGCAGACACAATCCAAAGTAAATTCGTGAATGTGAAGCAACTAAAATTGAGCCGCCGGGTTCGACTTTCGACAGCTTCTTCTCCACTGCCTTCTGCTTGTGGGATCTGGCGAGATTCCATGTACAAATAGTAGAAAGTCAGGAAACGGTCGATGCCCATCAACTGCAGTCCTGCGCGCAGACAGTTGATGTCCGAATCGCGGTACCCGGGGCCAAACGCAAAATACAACATGGCCGGGCGTCGAAGAGACGGATTTCTCCAAAAGCCGCATTCAACTTCGAACGCTAGAGACAAAGCCTTCATTGCGGAGAAAACAAAATGAAAGCCAACTTCTGCTTTAGGATAGTAATTCTGAAGCTCTGGCGAGCTCTCTGCGCTCTCTGCGCGTTGCCGGCTATTGGACTTCGAGCAATCACTGGTGCTGCATTGGTTGACTTCTGGTTCATCGTGCTGGGGTTCGACACCTGTGACGCCGGCTGCGAGGATGGCACGTGCAATTATGTCACTCTTTTCAACACAGTCTGAGTGATGCAGACCGGCTGCTGTGATAAAGTCCTTCAGCTCTCGTACGGAAAGGGACTCAATACGGGCTGCTGCAACTTTGGTAGCATTCGCACCGGATTGAGTCTCATTATCTGTGTCTGTGTCGTCCGTGAAGTCAGCTCTGGCAGCCTCAGCCATAGAGGCAGCGACAACCGCTGTCAAACTTCCATGTTCGGTGACCTCCGCTTTTTCAGCTGCCGCTTCCTCTGCCAGATCTTTCATGAGGCCAGACGCAACGCATAAGTCCACCACGAACCGGTGTAGGAACCCATGAAATGAACGTCGACCTCGCTTATCGATATGCGGGAGAGCGTCGTTGACTTTAGTTTGCAAAGCAGATATGTTGCCAATTTTCGCCTCTGCTAGCGACGGAAGAATAGTAGCGGCACGGAATACTTGGCACTCCGAGTCAAATGGCTCCTCTCCACCGCTGGGGCGCCGAAATGCCATGAAAAAGTCCAATGCTATTCTTGCGCATTCCTTCGCCTCCGCCGGTGTAACAGTGCTTGTGGAGGCCATCTGCTGGCCACAAGCTACTTTTCTGAACGCATGAACAAGCTGGTTGGAGCAGCGACGCACGTATTCCGCGAGGTTGAACGAGCGGATGAATCGCTCTAAGTTGATATCGAAGTTTTCCACTGAAAATATAGATCGAACCTTCGCAAAATCGACTCCGTCGACCAGAGCAAGTGCTTGCAAAAACAGATGAAGAGGGCTATGAAAGTCCCAGTCTCTGTCTGGCAAGTGAAGGAAATCATGCGCATGCAACGCTAAAATCTTCAAGGTGGCAGGATTCTTGTTGAACGGGGCGCTGGAGGTATCCATACCGATTTGCGAACAAAGTTCGCGCAATATTTCGCCCGATAACTTGTGGAAGTAGTTCAACTTGCGCTGCTTGGCGGTATGATATGCACCCTTGGCTGAGGTCAAAAACTGTTGCACGTCTACAGATTTCTGTGGCACTGATATCAATTCACAAGGGTGCAAATAAAAGCACGGTGCGGTCTCAGGGTGTGGAAACTGCTTGGCATAGGCACGCAAAGAGGTCTGGACGAACAAGAATAAACCGTTGCTGCAGTCAAGTGCATATTTCAGATCTTGGAGCGGCCGAGAAAAACGGGAGTCATCAAATATTGGAGTGTCCAAGCTCAAGTATGTGATGCCTTGCTTTCCCGCCCTGGAATAACACGACGACAGCATGTAGTTCAAAGATCTCAAACACGTTGCGAGAAAGTTCGGGCTTTTCGTATCAGGTGGCAGCATGGGTGCGGATCCAGGTGAAACAGTGGTCTGCGTATGACTTCCACATAATTGTTCAAGGATTGACGGGACCGTGACCATGTTGACGTTCAACGTTGCTATTGTGTCGTTGTCTTCCAACCCTAGTCCGTGCGTGTAATGATTCATAATGATGCGATAACTGCGACTCATTGCAAGGGCCGTCGCGAGCTTCAGCGAATAATCTTTTGTGACTCGTCGCAGGAGCAGCAAGTTTGCAGCTCGATTGAGATCATCTTCAATCAACGGGTAAAACGTGAGGAGACAGTCTAAAAGAGTACGTGGGACCGCGTTGGGCAGATGCCTTTCATAGAAGGGAGGAATTGCCCGCGGCGAAGAGAGCACCTTGCTCAAGGTGGCCGCAAATGCCGCCCCCCAGTCACCCAAGTCAGCCAACCATCGCAGCGCAAGAAACACAAAGAACGCATCGCGCTGATATTCCTCGCTCACAACAGACAAATGCAAGCCAAACTTTCTGTGGATAGTATTCGGAAATCGGGCTTGCGCAATTCGTCTCACAGATAACAACGACTCCAAGTCTCGCTTCGGAGAGACTGCTTCGAGCGTGCAAAACGCTATGTCGTGCCACCGTTTAAAAGATTTTCTACACTGCGGGAATACGCGTTCCAAGTCAGACTTCGACGTGCTTTCATCATGATGCGCCACTAAATGAAATATGTTTCTGAGAGCGTTCGCTTCTTGCTGCTCGGGGCAAAACTGCGCTGCTTCGGCCTGATCAGGCTGGTGGAATTTCACGAAGTCTTCCAATGTCTGGTCATCGTGGGACACAGCGCCTTTAAACAGGAGAACCTCATGTATAAAGTCACACACTGCTTCTAGAGTGGGCTCAAATAGTTTGCGAAGCCGAGGGGTGGGGAGATCCGCAGGGTTAGATTCGTCTGTCGAGCTCGAGTCGACGGAATCTTGATGTGAAGCTCTGTGATCGCTGCAAAACCCACTCGGAGCAATCGCCTCTGGATCACCGCAGTCACAATATCCACCCGTTTCATGGGACGTGAAAAATTTGACTTGGTGACCTGTGTGGTCGGATTTATCGAAGCACGACGCACACATCACACACGTGTCGTCTGCGCTGCAGTCAACGCAATGGAATGTAAAGTCCCCAGCTTTGAAGATGTAACCACAGCAGCCGCCTTCTCCAACTGCATCGTCCCCGCTTTCCCCGAGGACTTTCGACTTGGGTTCGTCTTTGAAAAGCACAGAATCCAGTAAATATTGGTACGCGCTATCGATTGTTTTCGGTAAGTTCTTTGGGTACGGCTTGTGCAGTCGGACGGCATAGCTTGCGGCTGCGCGGTGCAGACAATTTACGACGGTGCGGACGTATCTGTCTCTGTTGGTCCACGACCCAGTCGCATCGATAGATCCAACGTCAGATTCAGAAAGTATTTGGCGGCGAAGCTTTACCAGGAATTCTAATTTTTCTGGTGGCTCGTGGAGTATGTGCGGCCCAAGGTTGGAAGCAGGGACGGTCGCGGCGCCCGCGTAAGAAGCCATGGCGATGTTCTTCTCGAGGAATTTGTTGTGGCCGAACTTCACGAGCTGTCGTGTTGAGGACGCGCAGTGCTTCGCGCGCGAACCACGGCACTAGAAAAATAGCATTGAGCAATTTTAGGGTTCGTGAAGGTGTGGCTCTGTTTCCAACTCGTCTCGCCACGACAGTTGTTTCCTCGTGAAGTGGGTGCGTTTCGTGAAACACCCAACGCGTGGTGTCTATCGTGGAACGCGACCGCCACGCCAGTGTTAGGCGTGGCATCCAGAGCAAACAAGCACCTACACAGTGCCCTCGGATCTGTGCGCGCATGCGCATATGACACAGATTGCCAGATGGGGACAATGGCAAATATGTGTGCACCACCACGGTGCAGCGTTGCAGCGTCGCCCCTGCACCTTCTTGTTGCTCACCGCTCCTCAATTAATTCATCAGCCGTGTATCAGAGAGAGGACCTTCTCAACGCGTCACGTCACGTCACGTCACGTCACGTCACGTCACGTCACGTCGCGACCGACGACGGACGGACGGCCGCCAACGCCAACGACGACGACGCCAACGACGACGACAACAACAGCATACATACCTCGACGCCAAACTTACTTACTCGACGACAGCGTGACGAGTGACCAACGGCAGCAACGACGACCCGACCGACGACGGCCGCCAACGACGACGACGCCAACGCCAACGACGACGACGCAACGCCAACGACGACAACAGCATACCTATAATACCTCGACACCAAACTTACTTATGCCATACTTCCTCGACGACAGCGTGACTTACTTACGGTAAGTACTTCAACACGCTCGTCCGTCTGCGCGCCACCGACGCCGACGCCGACAGCGCAGAGAGCGCAGAGCGCAGCGAACGCCGAACGAACAACGAACGAACGAACGAACGAACGAACGAACAACGAACGAAGGAACGACGACGACGACGACGACGACGACGGAGTGAGTGAGTGACTGTGAGTGACTGTGAGTGAGTGAGTGAGTGAGTGCGTGGCCGTGTTGACTGACTGACTGACTGTGGGCACTGCTGAGACAGTGAGTGAGTGAGTGAGTGAGTGAAGTGATGGTATCTTCTCGTTTTATCCCGTAAACAATGGTACTCAGTACTGATACCCATTGTACTTAGTACCATTCTACATGGATTTGATTTGGTATCCTTCGTTCGTTCGATTGTTCGTTCGTTCGTTCGTTCGTTCGTTTGTTTGTTGTGCGTTGGCGAGGGAGCTTTGTGTGCCAACGCACAACACGCTGGGGACGAGGTGTGAAGGTGCGAAGGTGCGACATGAACTGCGACGCTGCGACGGAACAAAGGGAGGACGAGAGGAAGGTACGGACGGTGGGGTGGGGAGACACACAAACGAAAGGGACACAGAAGTCGTTGCTGTAGGCACGGAAAGAATCAAAGTGGGAGTTGCGAAGGAGAAGGCGTGGCGGCAATGTAGTCGTAAATGCAATTTCGGGGCGAACGACTTTTTCACATCTCTGCTTTTTTGAGGCAAGCAGAAAGAACCAAAAGTTTTGCGGGGAGTTAAACTGAGTGGTAGTGACTCGCCGAGCCATGGCATGCACGTGACCACCTCTTGAGCGTGGCATGAAACGCTCCACCGAACGCCCGAGGTCGGCCCGACTGCAGCACGTGGCAGCAATTGTTGGGATTGGTCTCCTGGCAGTTCTCGGACTGCTGCAGGTCGCGTACCGTGTGCGCTTTACGTCTTCTGCGACTTCTCCAGTAGCAAGTGTTGGCTTGATTCGAACGCCATTGTCGCACTCCTTGGCAAAGGAGGACATCGTAACTGATTCTCCACTCGGGGACAAATCCAGCGAGTCACGGAAAAGAGGGAAAGCCAAAGACCGAGCTGCCAAGAAAGCTGAGCGAAAAGCTAAGCGCCAGGCGGAGAAAAAGCAGCATCGCAAAGACCAGAGGAAAGCGGAACGAGCATCAGAAATCGCACTGGAAAAGTTGAACCATTCTGGGTTCCAAGTTGGCAAATATCATGAGCTAGTTGACTGCAATGGGCATCACTTCAGCGCCGGAGCGTGTGCGACACATTCGTACTTTCCGACTTTAAAGCATCAAGCTATGGGCTGCGAGGTGTATTTAAACGACGGCCTTTGTGATGTTGGGCAGTATGCAACCGACAGCGGAATGTCGTCGCCGAATCTCAACTGCTCTAAATTCCAGTATGATGCCGGAGCCTGCGTCAATGTTGCGAGTGACCGCCAGCGACTCCAGGTACGGGGTGCATATAGCATATGACCGTTTCGTCGTTGTGTGGTACCTTGGTACTTTTTGAGTTGTTTCACCCTTCCGAATGTGACTTGTCTGAAACCACCTATTTCTATAAAACTGCAGATAAATACGGAAAGCCAAGAATTTCTGGCAGCAGCGAAGGCATTTCTACAATATCAACCTCTGACCAAAACAGCGCAACTGCGCAATGAGTCTACTGACTACCAGCGCGGGCGCACGGCGGTCGTCGGACTCAACGAAGCAACAGGCAGCCAGAACCACTACCTACCATTCTTATTTGTCAAAGACTACAAAACTGCATCTGAGGCTGTGTACGAGACTCTTTTTCGATTCATCAAGGGTGTGTGTGTGGACGGCAAGCTGACAAACTTGAACGGTTACTGTGCGACTGGAAAACTTGGTCACGGCAGTGTCGAGGTTGTCCGGAAGCAGTTGCGACAGATGCTTGATGTGGATTTTGACAGCGTGTTCTCTTTCAGCGTTGTTCGCAATCCGTGGGATCGTCAGGTGTCGTGGTTTTTCTGGGTACGTTCATCTCAATTCGTCACAAAGGTCCCGGTTTCATCTTCATCATGGCTTGTCTCCTCTGCTGACATGCGTTCTCGAATTTAGGACCACTATCGCAACGATCGTGACTTGCGGCGACATCGAAATTTTACTGCAGAAACAAAGAGAGCATTTAGGGAGTACGTTTTGGGACAAGTTGAGGCTGGACCTGGTGGCCAGAGCGGGTCAGCTGAATTTGGGGTCAACCACAAGCACGTGCTGTCCTCCGATGTGTTCCTGGCGTCTCCCCCAGGCCCAACAAAGAAAGATGCGAAGCGACACGTTAGCCAGTGGAAGTTTCCAGCAGTGTCCCGACTGTTGCGATACGAGCATTTGGAAGAAGATATGAGGCTGCTACTGACCGAGTTGGGTGTACCTCCAGCCGCCTTCGAGGGACAGTGGTCAGGGGCTGTCCTCTCGCAGGTGGGGAAGAAGTTGCTTCACAGTTCAACGAGTGCCTCCTTCTCCCATGATCGGTGCGTGGGCTGCAGAGCTCTACTACTCGATGCTTGTTGGTCGTAACGATTGACTGTGGTTTTCGTATGCAGGCGGTATCGACAGTTTTACGACGACGATACAAAAAGCATCGTTGAAGCCGCAAATAAAAGGACCATTGACTTGTTCAACTACACGTTCTGAGCTGACTACTCCTAATGAGTTGTCTTTATTTATCAACATTACAATTGCCACCTGACTCGGTGTCTAACAATGGTTTCTGAAGTTTTTTTCGAGCGGCAACCGGCAGTCGCGACGGAGCACCACGAATCCACCAGCGCGCATGCTCGAGTAGGACGTCACTAACACAGGTTGCTCACAAATCCACCTCCACTGTTCCTGGAGAGTTGCTTTCTATTTCGGCCTTCACTTTGTCGGTGACTTTGTTCCACCGCATGTCCACTTTCATCAGTCCCTTGTTCTTGGGCAAAGCTCGGCCGATGGCAGCAGCGCCAGTGTCCCCAAATTGGTTTGTGCACAAGTTGAGCTCTTTCAGCGAGGTGTTGGTTTCCAGAGCTTGCGCGAGCGCCAGGGCACCTTCGACACCAATCTTGTTGTCAGACAGCACCAGCGTTTTCAAGCTTTTGTTCCTCTCCAACGCGTTGGCAAGCGCAGAAGCGCCTTCGTCACCAAATTCGTTGTCGGCGAGGCCGAGAACAAGGAGTGACTGCTTGCCGGCGCGACTCAGCGCTTCCGCAATTGCAGCAACACCGGCGTCTCCAACGGAGTTGCGTTCGAGTTCGAGAGTTTGAAGCGCAGAATTCTTCGCCAGGGCTTTCCCGAGCGCGATAGCACTGTCATCCCCAATTCTATTGCTGAAGAGGTTTAGTTCTCTCAGGGTGGTGTTGCGTTCCAGTGCCTGAACGAGCTCAACAGCGCCGGCGTCACCAATTTTGTTGTCCCACAGAACGAGTCGTTTCAAAGTCGAATTCACTTTCAACGCTTTTCCTAGTGCCAATGCTCCTGGATCTCCAATCTGGTTCTTGTCCAGCTCCAGCGTTTGTAGCGAGCTATTGTGGCTCAGCGCGTCTCCTAATGATGTCGCTCCTGCCTTGCCGATCTTGTTGCTGTGCAACGTCAACGTGAGCAGGGTCTTGTTACTTTCCAGAGCCTTCCCAATCGCCGTTGCGCCTGCGTCAACGATGCGGTTATTGTGCAAGTGGAGCACCTGAAGAGTCTCGTTTCTGCCCGCATCATCCCCTTCGTGAGTAAGAGCGTGTCCAAGCGCCTTCGCTCCCGCGACACCTATCTGGCAGTTGTTGAGGCTCAATGTATGAACTGTATTGTTCTGCTCGAGGGCCTTGCCGAGCGATGTCGCACCAGCGTCTAAAATTGTGTTTGTGTGCAGGTGCACCGTGTGCAGAGTCTTATTTTGAGTAAGGGCCTGCCCGAGCGCTTCCGCACCAGCCTTCCCGATTTGGTTGCTATGCAAGTCGAGCGTCTGTAAGACGGTGTTGTGTTGAAGCGCTTCTGCCAGTGCCTTTGCACCGCCGTCTCCGACCTTATTGAGATGCAAAGCCAGAGTGTTGAGTTTGCGGTTGCCATGAATGGCAGTCGCAAGCGCCACGGCGCCACCTTCACGCACTTTGTTGCTGTTCAGCGTCAACACTTCAAGGGTTGTGTTGCTTTCCAATGCGTGAGCGAGCGCCGCTGTGCCCTTGTCACCGATACTGTTGCTGTGAAGATGCAGCGTGCCGATGGTGGAATTTGATTCCAAAGCTTTACCGAGCGCGCTCGCGCCATCGTCGCCGATGGAGTTTCGGTGGAGATCTAGCGAGTGCAGAACATTGTTGCGCTGCAATGCCGCAGCTATGGCAATGGCGCCTTGGTCCCCGATTGCGTTCTCACCCAAAGCGAGCTCAAGAAGTGTAGTGTTGCTCTCTAACGCTCGTGAAATCGCAATAGCACCTGCAGCTTTGACCTGGTTCCCGTAAAGCTTGAATCTTTTGAGGACTCTGTTCTGCTCGAGGCCTATGGAAAGTGCCACTGCACCTGTGTCGCCGATTTGCTTGCCATGCAAGTCTAGGTCTTCTTGGCCAACTGCCGAAGTGCACAAGTCGTGTGCAGCTAGAATACCTGTTCCGTCGCCGAGCAGGGTTCCGTTTTTGGCCGCCAAACCAAACATCTGTTTTGCGAACACCACAAACGCGGCAGGGTCTTGGTCCTGGAGTGGTGTGTCCTTGCGAGTGCTTTCCTTCTTCACTTTCTTCAACAGGCGCTCTTTCGAGATGGTTTCCGCGTCAAACGCGTCATCAATGTAGTCCTTTACGTTGCCAGCCCAACCAAGCTTCTTACTCAGATCAACACATTCTTGCTTCGATACTTGGTCGCCTAGCTGCTGCAGGACGTCGTCAACATTGAGGACAGATCCGCCAGCACCCATGATGTATGTCCTATCCACGGCCGGCGCCGCCGGTGCCACCACACCTGTACAGAGATCGACCACAAATTTTCAGTGATTTGTTGGTCAGGAGTCAAAAAAACGATAGGCGTGGCGTGGCGGGACAACGACGACAGCAACGGAGCGTGCGGCATTGACGGTATCTTCCTCGCCGCAAGCAATCGGGCACGCATGACGTGGTGTTGCTGCCACTTCATCTCGTCGGCACTTTGGTTGTCGTCTATCACCGTCGCAGATCCCGCGCGAGTTAGTTGCTCTTCGGTTGCTACCATAGTCACCATGAACGTATTGCCGCGTCGCCGTCGCCGTTCGTCGTCATCGTCGTCATCGTCGTTGTCGTTGTCGTCGTTCGCCGTTCGTCGTCGTTCGTCGTTCGTCGTTCGTCGTTCGTCGTTCGTCGTT
>ENA-OWNT01001395-OWNT01001395.1-seawater-metagenome-genome-assembly--contig:-NODE-1395-length-30840-cov-6.499334_pt1 | contig 30840 bp, 28 predicted proteins | sample MGYA00238136_ERZ651165 | MGnify/ENA primary metagenome ERZ651165 (study PRJEB26861, sample SAMN08777766) | seawater metagenome | isolation source: coastal seawater | place: USA: Florida | collected...
CTTTCAACACCGTTAGCGTAGTCGTTAACAGTTGTGAAAGGGATAGTAACATCAGCACCTGTAGCTGAACTGTTACCGGTAAAAGTGATCTCGATCGCGTTGCTCAGGCTCAGTTGAACTGTCTGAGAAGCAGAAGAAGACTGGTTGTTCTGGTTTTGAGCGTTAGCACCGAAACCGAAAACTGCAAGGAACGTTGAGAATAATATTACTTTTTTCATTTTGTTTGTTTTTGTCTGTCTGTTTGTTTGTAATGGTTGTTTGTTCGTTTGTTGATACAAAGATGGGCCTCTGAGGGGCCTGTTTCCAAAATATAGGCTTTGGTTAACTCGTGGTTAGCAAGCAGGTAACCATCTGTTAACAAAAATGGGTAGCATAAGCATATTACGGGTATAATATTATTAATATACAGTGCTTGTTTCGACTTCGTGTTTTGTAATTTGTTGATAATCATATTGTTGAGGGTGATAGGTGTTTCAGGAAGGTATATATTATCAAATAAGTACCGCGATGATAAGATTCTCATATTTAGCACAGGCTTATTACCTTTGCGCCTTGTATGCAACAAGTGAGGTTGGTTAACAAATCGTCGCACCCCCTGCCTGAGTATCAGACCACAGGTTCTGCGGGTATGGATATCCGGGTCTTCTTACAGGAGCCGGTAACATTGCAGCCGATGGAGCGCAAATTGATGCCCACCGGACTGTATATGGCATTGCCTGAAGGATATGAGGCTCAGATACGCCCCAGGAGTGGCCTGGCAATCAAAAGAGGGCTTACCCTTGTAAATACACCCGGTACCATTGATAGCGACTATCGCGGCGAAATAATGGTACCGCTGATCAACCTTTCGCAAGAGTCGCAAACTATAAACGATGGTGAGCGCATCGCGCAAATGGTAATAGCCAAATATGAACAAATAAGCTGGGAGGCTGTTGAAGAGCTGGACGCCACAGAAAGGGGCGAAGGCGGTTTCGGGCATTCCGGGGTTAAATAATTATAATAATTAACTATAAAAACTGAATTGATGAACATCATTATCCCGATGGCGGGCATGGGTAAACGCATGAGGCCACATACACTGACTACTCCAAAACCACTTATTCCCGTTGCAGGAAAGCCGATAGTGCAGCGCATGGTAGAGGATATCATCAATACTTCAGGAGAAAAAGTAGAAGAAATAGCCTTTATCATAGGCCCGACCTTTGGAGAAGCGGCAGAGAAACAACTGCTGGCGATAGCTGAAGGACTGGGCGCAAAGGGTAAAATATGCTACCAGCATGAGGCAAAAGGTACTGCGCACGCCTTACTATGTGCGTCAGAAAGCCTGACAGGTAATGTATTACTTGCATTCGCAGATACCTTATTCAAGGCAAGTTTTGATTTTGATGCCAGTAAAGACGCCATTATCTGGACACAAAAAGTAGAAGATCCGTCGGCGTTTGGCGTGGTGAAGCTGAACGATAGCGGTGAAATAGAAGCATTTATAGAGAAGCCAAAGGAGTTTGTTACAGACCTGGCTATCATAGGTGTGTATTACTTTAAAGACGGCGAAAACCTGAAAAAAGAGTTGCAACGCCTTATAGATGAGGATATTAAGCTGAAAGGTGAATACCAGATAACAGATGCCATGGATCATATGCTGAAAAACGGCATGAAGTTTTATACTGACCTGGTAGAAGAGTGGCTGGATTGTGGTAATAAAGACGCAACGGTATATACCAACCAGCGTATACTGGAGCTGAAACAGGGTAAAGAAGAACTGGTACACTCATCAGTTGTAAGCAATAATTCAGTGATCATACCGCCATGCTATATAGGCGAGGGCGTTGTACTGACCAATTCAGTAGTTGGCCCGCATGTTTCGCTGGAGAACGGTGTACAGGTAACAGATTCAAGGATAAGCAACAGTATCATCCAATCTGATAGCATTGTTAAAAATACATGCCTGCAAAACTCCATGTTAGGTAAAAGCGTAAATTACAGTGGAATACCGCAAGATATGAGTCTTGGGGATTTCTCTACGCAGTCATGATATTGAATAAAAGGAAATTTTTACTGTTTGGCATATTTGTAGCTACAGGCTTCATATCCGGTGCGCAGGAAGTGGATACTATACCACCCAGGATAGCTGAAAATAGTAAGCTGAATGCTGTAGCCCTGCATTATGAGGCCGTGCGTGCCAGGAACAAGGGTGACAATACTGAAGCTGAAGAAAAACTGCGTAAGGTAATAAAGTTCGACCCGGAGGCTGCCGGTGCTTATTATGATCTTGCCCGTATCCATATGCAGCGCAAGCAGATGGGTGAGGCCGAGAAGAACATAAAAAAAGCCATATCGCTGCAGCCCGATAATAAATGGTATAAAGAACAATATGCCATATTGCTGCTGGACGAGAACAAGTTTAAAGAAGCGGCCCGCGTTTACGAAGAAATAGTTGCCGCAGATGAGAATAATAAGGAATACCTGCAAACCATAGCTTACCTGTATCAACGTGCCGGTGATTTTGACAAAGCCATAGCGGCGTTTGACAAACTGCTGAAGATGTATGAGAATGATGAGGAGATACTGGAAGCAAAATTACAACTGTATCTGAACAACAATCAACTGGATAAAGCAGTAGAGGTAAATAACCTGTTGATAAGCATTGCGCCTAACGAAAGCGGTTACTATGCCAGGCTGGCTGAAATGTATAATAACAACAACGAGCCGGAGAAAGCCGCAGAAACCTATAAGAAAGCGGAGGCGCTTTTCCCTGACGATCCCGGTATACAGTTGAGCCTGTCGGAATATTACAAGAAAAAGGGAGACAAAGCCAATTATAAAAAGTACCTGCGTAAAGTAGTGTCAAATGATGCGCTGGAACCATCGGTTCAGCTGACGATATTGGGTGATTTTGTTTTAGGTACGGAGGATAGTACAGACCAGGTTTTAGGATTGGAGTTGGCCAAACTCGTAGCAGAGCAACATCCTGAAGACGCCCGTGCGGTGGCGGCTTATGGCGATATGCTGGGTATTACTGAAAATCTTGATGAAGCTGCTGAGCAATATAAAAGAGCAGTTGAACTGGAACCGGCCAGTTATGTAGTCTGGAAGAATCTGCTGTCCGTATACCTGCAACTGGATAAAGCAGACTCGATCATAAAATACAGTGAGCGTGCGCTGAGGCTTTTCCCTAACCAGGCACAAATGCATTACCTGAACGGAGTAGGTTACAATGTAAAGAAGGAATACTCAAAAGCGGTCAACTCTTTGGAGCGGGCTATTGATATGATGCCGGAGGAGAATAAAGGAGAATTGGCGGGCATGTACGGTACATTGGCAGATGTGTATTACAACATGAAAGAGTACGACTTATCTGACGAGAACTTTGAACAATCTCTGAAGCTGGTGCCTGACAACCCCACTACGTTGAACAATTACAGTTATTACCTGTCGGAAAGGGGAGTGCAACTGGATAAGGCAGAGAAGATGTCAAAGCGTTCACTGGAGCTGGTGCCAGATTTGCCGACATTCCTGGACACATACGGCTGGATACTTTATAAACAGGGTAATTATAAAAAAGCTAAAGAGTACGTTGAGCAAGCTATAGAAAAAGAAGAAGCGGCTGCCAGCGGAACCTTGTGGGAGCACCTGGGCGACATATATTATAAGCTGAATGACCAGCAGAAAGCAATAGAATGCTGGCTGAAGGCAAAGGAGTTAGGAGTGGATAGCCCGAATATTGACAGGAAATTAATGGAGAGAAAGCTGTATGAATAAGGGTTGGGTAATATTATTATCGCTGGTAGTTTTTGCCACGTCGTGTAAGATGGTGAAAAAGCCATCCAGGAAGAATGTTACAATAGACTCCGCCGCTACGAATAGCAGTTCTATGATCGGTCCTATGCCGATGGAAGAACCGGTATCTCCCCCGCTGTTAAATGCTGATAAAAAAGAACTGATAGCAACCCTGCTGCCTTTGTGGGACAGGAGAATTGACTACACTACTTTTAAAGGCAAAGCAAAAATGCACTACGAAGGTAGCGGACAGAAACAGGATTTTACCGCCAATATCCGTATGGCTAAGGATAGTGTGATATGGATACATATAACGGCGGGTATGGGTATTGTGAATGTGGCCCGTATCCTGATCACGCCTGATAGCTTCCAATTGGTGAATTACCTGGAGAAATCTGTAATAAGCATGCCTATAGCAGAGGCGCAATCATTTTTACCGGCATCGGTAGATTTTGCCCTGCTGCAAAGCCTGCTGATAGGGGAAGTGCTGAGCCGTACCGGGCAGCCTGTAGACGCCACGGATTTTGGCGGTACATGGAGCCTGAATATTGCAGACGCTGAAGCGCAGCAACGCATAAATTATAATAAGGTGGACAGTACCATGCGTAGCCAGCAGGTTATTTTGAATAACAACGGTTTCGCGGGTATGATACAATATGGCAATTATTCATTGGTCTCCAGCAGGAAATTCGCTATCAGCCGGGCGATAAATATTAACAGCAATAACGAGCTTCACTACCTGGATATGAACTTTAATAATGCCAGTTTTGACGAGGAGCTTGAGTTCCCGTTCTCCATTCCTAACAGCTACAGCCTTAACAAGTAGTTGGGTTAAAAAATTGTATATATTCAGGGCTTTGGTGGAATTTTCCTTACTTTCCTGTTATATTTGCCGCACTTAGAATAAACAGGAGTACAGGATGAAAGTAGTAATATTTGCAGGTGGAAGAGGCACGCGAATAGCCGAAGAGTCGACATTGCGCCCTAAGCCGATGATTGAAATAGGCGGCAAACCCATATTATGGCATATAATGAAAATATATGCCGCGTATGGTCATACGGAGTTCATTATCTGCCTGGGGTATAAGGGCTGGATGATCAAGGAGTATTTCGCTAACTACTTTTTACACAATGCCGATATTACTGTTGACCTGTCGAACAATAAGGTAGAGGTGCACAACGCCAATGCTGAGCCGTTCAAAATATCACTGATCGATACCGGGTTGGACACGATGACGGCAGGCAGGTTGAAAAAAGTATTGCCATATACCAACAATGAACCGTTCATGCTTACCTATGGAGACGGTGTGAGTGATGTGAACATTGACAAACTACTGGAATTCCACAAACAAAGTGGTAAGGTATGTACCATGACCGCAATACAGGCCACCAGTCGTTTTGGCGTGATAAAAATGGAAGGTGACGGTACCATCACGAAATTTGAAGAAAAGCCTGAAGATAGCGGTACATGGATAAATGGTGGTTTCTTTGTGATAGAACCCGGCATAAAAGACTACCTGCCGGAAGAGGCTGATGATGTGATGTGGGAGGCTTACCCGATGAATAAACTGGCGGAAGCGAGGCAGATAGCCGCATATAAGCATAACAACTTCTGGAAGTGTATGGACACTATCCGTGATAAAGAAGACCTGGAGCATCTTTGGGAAACAAAACCTACTTGGAAAAATTGGTAACAGCAGAATATTTACGGTCGGTATATAAAGGTAAACGTGTATTCCTGACAGGGCATACAGGATTCAAGGGTGCATGGATGATGCAGATATTGCATTGGCTGGGTGCGGATGTGAAAGGTTATGCGCTGGCCCCTGAAAAAGAAAAAGATCTGTACAACCAGATAGACGGAGATAAGTTTTGTTACTCCTCGATAACAGAAGACCTGCGCGACCTGAAGAAACTGCACGGTGAACTGGTGCGCTTCAATCCGCACTTTGTATTTCACCTGGCGGCACAGTCGCTGGTAAGGCGTAGCTATGAGCAACCCGCTGATACCTTTATGGTGAATACACAAGGCACAGCACATATGCTGGATGCATTGCGTGATGTAGAACAGGCTTGCGTAGCTTTGATGATAACCACCGATAAGGTGTACCAGAACCCTGAGCGTGGCACGCCGTTTAAAGAAGATGACAAACTGGGCGGTTATGACCCATACTCTGCCAGTAAAGCTGCTGCGGAGATAGTAATAGAATCTTACCAGCGTTCTTTTTTCAATCCCGCAGATTTCGCGAAGCACAGAAAATCTGTTGCCTCGGTACGTGCAGGTAATGTGATTGGTGGCGGGGACTTTTCTGATGATCGTATCATACCTGATATAGTACGCTCCATAGAGTTTGATCAGCCTGTTGGTTTGCGCAATCCTAAATCCATCAGGCCATGGCAGCACGTGCTGGAGCCTATAGGAGCCTACCTCTTCCTGGCTGCAAGAATGAGCGAACAGCCGGAAGCCTATAATACTGCTTTTAACTTCGGGCCTGATGAGAATGACATGCTGACGGTGGAAGACCTGACCAATATATTTATTGAACGCTTCGGGCGCGGTAGCTATGCTGCAACCGCACAACATGGGGCGCTGCATGAAGCAAAACTGTTGTTGCTGGACAGCAGTAAGGCGAAACGTACTATAGGCTGGCAACCGCAAATGGATGCAAAGACAGCCATAGAATGGACGGCCGACTGGTATGCAGACAAAGAACATACAGCGCATGAAAAGTGCATGCGCCAGATAAAAGAATACTTCGGAGACATTAACTGATGTGGAAATTTACACCCATACCGCTTGCTGATGCATTTGTAATAGATCTGCCTGCTTTTTATGACGATAGGGGTAGTTTTGTGAAGACTTTTCATGAAACAACATTAGCGCAGTATGGTATTAGTTTCGATCTGAAAGAGAGTTATTTTTCTTTATCTAAAAAGGATGTGATACGAGGTATGCATTTTCAGACACCACCGCACCAGCATGCTAAGGTCGTGTTCTGCCCGCAGGGTGCTATACTGGATGTGATAGTTGATCTGCGTAAAGGTTCCGCAACTTACGGGCATTATTTCGCGCAGGAGTTGTCTGCAGAAAATCACAAAGCATACTACATACCTGAAGGTTTTGCGCATGGGTTCAAATCGCTGACTGATGACGCAATAACGTATTACCTGGTGTCGTCGGAGTACAGCAAGGAGCATGATACAGGTATATTGTATAACAGCTTTGGTTTTGACTGGGGTGTTGCAAGTCCTGTGATCTCAGAACGTGATATGTCATTTCCCGCTTTGGCTGAATTTGACAGCCCGTTTTAACGCTATTTTGCAAATCTGACAACCAGGTGCTCCCTGTTTACATCCATTATCTTTAGCGGCCTCAGGGTATCTCCATCTGTTTTTATAAGAAATAGGGTATCGTTTGATACAATCCATGTGCCGTTGGTATATGGTTTGCGGCCAGTCCAACAGTTAGCTTTTAAGTATTCGGTAAATGTTCCATTTATTCTGAAAAACAGTCCAGCAGTTCCATACTTCCAATTCAAAGAGTCTGATCGGCTGTAAATAGCACCCCATTCTTTGATTTGGCGATAGTGTTCTATTCTCCAATATTTACCCCTGATAGTATTAGCTATCTGTGCTCGTGTTAATTTAGTTTGTGCCGACGAGTTAAGGCCAATGCAGATCAAAGTGAAAAGGGATAATATTTTATAAAGGTTAATCATCTGCAGCTACCGTTATACTTTGCATATCTTTGTGGTTTGAGTATGAAGTTAAATAACTTTAAGTATTTAATGGTTATCTGAATAGTTGAAGAAAATTATGCAAAAAGAACTGAAGCAATTAGGAGTAAATAAATTGAATGAAGGTGCTTTTACAGGCACTAAATGGAGAAAAGCAGGAGGAGAAAAGATCGTTTCTTCATCCCCGGTAGATGCTAAAGAAATAGCAGCAGTAAAGGCTGTAACGCGCAAAACTTACGATGCTGTAATTGCAGAAGCACAAAAGTCGTTTGAAGAATGGCGCATGTGGCCGGCACCAAAACGTGGTGAGGTAGTAAGGCAGATAGGTGAAGCGTTGCGTAAAGAAAAACAGGCACTGGGCAAACTGGTGAGTTATGAAATGGGTAAGAGCCTGCAGGAGGGTTTAGGAGAAGTGCAGGAGATGATAGATATAGCTGATTTTGCAGTAGGACTTTCCCGCCAGCTATATGGCCTGACCATACATAGTGAGCGCCCGATGCATAGAATGTATGAGCAGTGGCACCCGCTGGGTGTAGTAGGTATTATCAGTGCGTTCAACTTCCCTGTGGCGGTGTGGAGCTGGAATGCTTTTATAGCTTGGGTATGCGGTGACACCTGTGTATGGAAGCCATCAGAGAAAGCACCTTTATCTGCTGTTGCCTGTATGAACATAGTAAGCAAAGTATTTAAAGCCAATAAAGTACCTGAAGGTGTTTGTGGTTTAGTTGTTGGTGGCAGAGAAACAGGCGAGTGGATGAGTAATGATACCCGTGTGCCATTGGTTTCTGCTACCGGATCTACACGTATGGGTAAAGCGGTAGCGGCAGCTGTTGGTGGCAGGTTAGGCCGTTCTTTATTAGAGCTGGGTGGTAACAATGCGATCATCATTACAGAAAACGCCGACCTGCAGATAGCGCTTGTAGCATCCGTATTTGGTGCGGTAGGTACTTGCGGCCAGCGCTGTACCAGTACCCGCAGGCTGATCATTCACGAGAGCATATATGATAACTTCAAGAAGAAACTGGTAGCGGCTTATAAGCAGTTGAATATCGGTACGCCATTGAGCGAGAAGAACCATGTGGGTCCGTTGATAGATAAGGATGCGGTACAGAGTTACCTGGATACACTGGCGGCATTGAAAGAGCAGGGCGGCAAAGCTGTTATCGCAGGAAGTGTATTGAAGGGCCGTGGATATGGCAGCGGCTGTTATGTACAGCCATGTGTTTATGAGGCAACGAATGACATGCCGATAGTACAGCACGAAACCTTTGCACCGATACTGTACCTTATGAAGTATAAAACAATGGAAGAAGCCATTGCTTTACAGAATGGTGTGCCGCAGGGCCTGTCTTCTGCAGTTATGACATTGAATATGCGCGAGGCAGAAACATTCCTGTCTCATAAGGGTAGCGATTGTGGTATTGCCAACGTTAATATCGGTACCAGTGGTGCTGAGATAGGAGGCGCCTTTGGAGGAGAGAAAGAAACAGGTGGTGGCCGCGAAAGTGGTTCAGACAGCTGGAAAGCATATATGCGCCGCCAGACGAATACGATCAACTGGAGTGAAGACCTGCCTCTGGCACAAGGTATTAAGTTTCATATCTAAAGGATATAAGTAATAACAAGAAGCCCCGCAATGCGGGGCTTCTTTATTTGAGTTCTATTATTTAGTCTTCGTAGAATTTCGCTTTAAAGATAGCCAGCAGGTAAGAACCTTTGTATAGCAATAAGTGCAGCCCGTTTATTTCGTGACGGTCGGCATTGTTCAGTGCCGCCATTACGTATTTTTCGGTTGTCATATCATCACAGGCACGCTCCGTTAATTCAGGCTCAAAAGAGAGTGTCTCTTTGCCCAGGTCGTATGTGCCTGTTATCAGGTTGCAGCCTGTATAACCTTCCAGTTTGCTTTTCTTGCCTACCAGTTTGATATACACCTCGCGCGAATCGGCCGGTGTCTCTACTGTTTTGCCATTCATTTCATATAATGCCCAATGGGTATTTTCCAGGTCGGCAGTAGTACGTTCTTTTGTTTTCTTTTTCTTTTGTGCGAATGCGTCTGTACTTACCGCGCAAAAAATACCACAAATAACGGATGCCATTAATATGGCTTTCATGTACCTCATAACTATGTCTTTACGGGCTAAATGTACAGAAAATTGTTTTGCAATAATAATATGGCCCTGCCAATAATATTGTCATTCGCAAATAAAGCGGTAGCCTACACCTTTCAGGGTGATGATCTTATTCTGGCTGCCGGCAAAGTATTTACGCAACCTGTTGATGTACACATCCAGCGTGCGGGAATTATAGATGGTGTCTGTGCCCCATACTTTCTGCAACAAGTGGTCTCGGCTAACTATGGTATTCCTGTGGCTGTATAGCAGGTTTAAGATAGTAGCGTCTTTATGGCTGAGTTGTATTACATCCTCAGGTGTATGCAACTCCTGCTTGCCCGGTACAAATCGAAAATCACCTATCTGAACTTCCGCCTCCGGTTCTTTTTCCTGCTGCCCGTATTTCTCCGCCAGCCAGCTGTTAATACGTACCACTACTTCATCTATGCTGAAGGGTTTGCGTATATAGTCGTTGCAGCCTGTGTTAAAACCTGCCACAAGATCGGCGGTTTGAATCTTAGCAGTCAGGAAGATGATAGGTACTACTTTGTCAATAGCTCTTATCTGTGTGGCTACTTCATAGCCATCTTTGCCGGGCAGCATGATGTCCAGCAGGCAAAGGTTGGGTTTAAAGTCACGGTAAGCCTGCAATGCGTCCACACCATTGGTAATAAGTTTTATCTCAAACCCCTCTTTCTCCAGCGATTCTTTTACCAGTTGCCCCAGTATTTTTTCATCTTCTACAAATAGTATCCTTTGCTTCATATGCTATAATGGTAGTGTTATAGTAAATATAGTACCTTGAGGCTGCCTGTCTGAAACAGTTATATGCCCGCCATGCAGTTCCACAACCTGTGCAACAAAACTCAGGCCTATACCGTGCCCTTTTACATTATGTACATTGCCGGTTGGTACCCTGAAAAAGGGATCGAATATTTTTTCGATGTACGTTTCTTCTATACCTATGCCATTGTCTGCAACAGTAATAAGAATATTTTTTTGATTTTTTGCTGCGCTTATCTGTACTTCAGGGTTGTTACTTTTGTTATACTTAATAGCGTTGTCAATAAGCGATGTGAACATGTTTATCAACAATGTTTTGTCGCCCGTCATTTTCAGATTTTCAGTTGTATTACATTCAATCACTGCATTTGCCTGATCTCCGACTATCTTCATAGCATTAGCCGCACTTGATATGACTGATGCTATATCGACGATCTCAGCATTCAGCGCAAAGTCTTCGCTGTTCAGTTTGCCATAAGAGAGTATTTTGTCAACTATCAGTTTCATCCTGTTCAGCTCTGAAGTGGCGAATACAAGTTTTTCAGCATCTTCTTCTTTGGTGTTGTCCTGCTTTATTGATTCGATGATCAGTTGTAATGATGACAGCGGCGTTTTTAGCTCGTGAGTGATGTTGCTGAATAATGTTTCTTTAAAGGTTGTAGCCTGCGCCTGTAATTTGTAAGCACGGTAGTACATGGAAAAGGCAAGTATGACTAATGCTGACAGCAATAAGCTCACTGCGATAAACGCCCCCATGTTTTTGATGATCAGGGTCGGCGGAATGTTATAGTTGACCCTGAACACTTCCGGCTCGTAATAGTTAATAAAAAAGGGCCTGGACTTATATTCGTAATTTCCGGCAGTGGTGTCTTTTGAAAAAGAGTAAGCTGTTCCTCCTTCTTTTTCGCTCACTATATAGTATGGAAGTGTAGACAATGTTGTCTTTAGGGTATCAGCAAACAGTGAATCAAAATATTGAATTAGCTTAACTGATGTCGGAAGGAACTCAACATGCATCTGTTCCAATGTATCTTTGGTAAATACTGTTACTTTTTTGTTCAGAGTATCATTAGTTTCTTCTTCTTTATCTTCCTCGTCAAAGTATAATTGCATTTTACCGGAATTGCCGTTCATGCCTATTGCAAATGCCTGTTTTGCAATACCATCTTTGTCATTATAACTGGCCATTAGATTGTTGAGTGTCAGGTTCTCATTTTGAACAGTGATAGCGGTTTCATTAACTAAGGACGAAACCTGTTCACTGATTTTTTTCTTTTCCAGGTTATAGAATGTATACCCGCTCCAACCTAGAGTGGTAAAAAGAACCAATAAGGAAAATAATCCGACGATAATTATTGATCTGAGGCTTTTCACAGATGCTAAAGTAAATGGTAATTGTCTGATGTGTATGCATTTAACCTTATTTAACGTTGGTTAACCACGTTAAAGAATCAAGCCTTTAATGTTGCAGTAGGTTTGAATAAAAATTACAATTATGAGAAAGTTATTGATCTTAAGCGGCCTGTTTTTATTGAGCTTCTGCGCATATAGTGGTATCTACAGGCACGATGTGCCGGCTGAGCAATACAAAACACTGGCAGCACAACCACAATTTGATTGTGTAGGAGAAGTGTTTGAAGAATACTCCGGAGAACCACATGGTAGTTGTGTATTAATAGGAAAGAAGTATGTGTTGACAGCAGCGCACCTTTTCTGGAAAAGCGAAAATGCAGTTGATACCGAATACACAATGGAGGGCGGTGCAAAAATAACCATCTATAAGCAGGTAAACGGAAGGTTCGGCAGTGGAGATGAGTATACATTCCGTTTTAACAGGAAGAGGTATGAAGGTAAAAAGCTGATCATTTTTCCTGCATATACAGATAGCCAGACATCTAAAAGTTGTGACCTGGCTATTGTAGAACTAGATGAACCGGTTGAAGATGTTGTGCCTGCTGTATTGAGCAACACATTTGATGAATTGCATAAAATGGCAACAGGTGTAGGGTTTGGCGTGTCAGGACGTGCCGACAAGCCTGAAGAAGTTGATATATACATGGAAAAAATTGCGGGGCAAAATATGATCGACACATTAAAAGGCTATCTATGGGAAGGTAAACCGACGATTCTGGCAGCTGATTTTGATCACCCAACAAATAAAGAGTGCAGTCAACTGGGCGATGTTCATCCAATGGAGTTGGAATATACTACAGGAGGCGGGGATAGTGGCGGACCACTGTTTATACAAACGCCGGATGGCTGGAAAGTAATAGGTATTTGTAGCGGTGGCGGAGTATTTATGGATAATTTTTTAAAGTATGGATACTATAGCCAGCCGTCAGAATGGACAAGAGTATCTGTTTTTTACGACTGGATACTTAAGAATATGAACGATGTAAAAACAGTTGCTAAGTAGTTTTTGTACTGTAATACATCAACGCCATGCCGTTGCCATAAACCTTATGTTTATTAAGTTGTAACGCCTGCTCCCTGTTGATGTTCGGGAAGAGTTCATAGCCCTTTCCGAGCACAATGGGGACAATGGCTATTATGTACTCATCTATCAGCCCCGCATCATGTACCTGTGTTACTATATTGCCGCCACCTACCAGCCATATGTCTTTACCTTCCTGCTCTTTTAGTTTGCGTGTAAATGAAACAGGATCTTCTGTTATTAATTCGGCATCGCTGATACAGGGTTTCGAGCCATCGCGTGTAAATATGTAAGATGTTTTACCGCCATATGGCCAGTCAGCCAGGCCGGTACATACTTCATAGGTGGTATAGCCCATTAGCAAAGTGTCTACTGAGTCCATAAGTGCTCCGTATCCGTAATCGTCTTCAAGCGGGTCAGGCAGCCATTCCAGTTCATGATTTGCACCGGCTATTTTGCCGTCCAGGCTGGCTGCTATATATAATTTTACCTGTCTCATAGTTTGTTGATTGCTATAAAACTAAAATAGTAATAGGAAAATATTGCCTCATGGCATGCAAAAACCTCAATATGTGCCGTTATTTCCGTAGGTTTGAGCATTAAATATTATCTATTATGAATTTATTTGTTGGGAATCTGAACCCTATAACCACCGAGGAAAGCCTGAGAGAAATTTTTTCTGAATTCGGAGAAATAATATCAGTAAAAGTACCGATTGACCCGGAGACGGGACAGCCTCGTGGTTTTGGCTTCGTAGAAATGGCCGATAAGTTCGAAAGCTTTGATGCGATCGATAACATTGACGGCACTTATTTTGAAGGACAGGTGATATCCGTAAAGGAATCTAAACCTAAAAACTCCGGCGGTAATAACCGCGGAGGATTTAATCGTGGCGGAAACCGCGGAGGTGGTTACGGCAGAAGTAACGACCGTGGCGGTTATGGCAGGAGCAATGATCGCGATGGTGGCTACCGTAGCAACGACCGTGGCGGTTATGGCAGGAGTAATGATCGTGATGGTGGCTACCGCAGCAACGACCGTGGTGGTTATGGCAGAAGCAGCAACCGTGACGGTGGTTACCGCAGTAATGATCGTGATTCAAACCGTGGCAGTGGTATTGATGACCCGAACAGGCAGCCGGGCAGGCGCTTCAGCCCTCGCGGTCCAAGGCCTAATAACGACTAGTTCAATTAAGAAACTTAAAACAACTGATAAGGGTGTGCGTATGCACGCCCTTATTTTATAAGCTCATACCGGTACGGGCATAGTTATATCCTGCTTTCTGTAACTCAGTCTGCCGGTCTTTGTTCCACAATAATGGGTTGGTATGATTGAAGTGAATAAAATGAATTTTCGCTTTGGTTTTATCATCCTCGCCTGTAAATAGTTGCATCGTTTCTTTTACAAAAGGATGAGGTACTTCATCCATCCTGCGGCCGGGTAGTTCAGCGTCATCATAAAATGTTGCATCCAGCAGGGCTATATCTACACCTTTTACTTCTTCAATAATGTTTTTGTCCCATTTGCGCCATTTGTCAATGTCCGGTATGAAGAGGTATTTACGGTCAGGTGTGATAATGGTGAAACCGGCAGTTTCTGAGTATTCGTCTCTATGCGGTACTGTTATTGTTTTTACCTTGATATCCTTTGTGAGACCGGTAACTGAGTTCGCCGCAATGGGTTGAATGTCAATATTATGCAGCTTAACAAGTTGGCTCCAAGGACCATTCGTTTCAAGGAATTGCTTCAACACAGGTAGTGCATACACCTTAACACCTTTTGCTCCAAGCGCTTCCCTGCCCAATTGTGCAAGGCCTGTATAATGCCCCATATGTGCGTGGGTAATGAATATCCCATCCGGCAGGTACCTGTATTTACCTCCTGTCTGATCGTTGAAGTATTGTAGCTGTTCTCTAATATCAGGGGTGGCTTCAAAAAGCCACCATTGCCCGGTTTCAGGGCTTACCAATGCAAATGAAACGACGTTCTCCTTTTCTTTTTCGCCGCTCCACACTTTAGTACAACAGCCCTTTTTGCAACCAATATGCGGGTAGCCCCCGTCCTGTGCTGTCCCTAATATCAACAGGTGCGGTTGGGCAGTAACAAACAACGGCAACAAAAGGAAAATTAACAAGTATCTCAGCATATACTAAAAGTATAAAAAATGAGCATTGTAGTAAACTCTGAAAATAGGCTCAAATAATATATCTTTAATATGTAAGCGATCTATACCTATGAAGTTTATTCTTAATTTCATTGCAGTATGTTTTTTGAGCATTAATCTCTTTGCTCAGCAAAATCATGTATACAATGGTAATTTTGAGCAATACACCCAGTGTCCCAATGTTACAGGGCTGATAAATAAGGCAACAGGTTGGGATAATTTTAACCTGGGAACGGCAGATTATCATAATTCATGTCATTCAGGTACTCCAAGTGGCGTGCCATTAAACTATTTTGGGCATCAACCTGCAGCAAGTGGTAACGGGTATATCGGTTTAATAGAGTTTACTGACCCGACCAACAAGTTCAGAGAGTATGTTACCTCTTATATGACTCCATTGCAGGTAGGGCGTATATACGAAGTGTCTATGTCTGTTTCCGTAAGCAATCGTGCATTGTATTTTGATAATGGTTTAGGTGTTTATTTTTATGATACAGGGATGACCCTATATCAAACCGGAGCGCTTCTTGACACACTAAAGCCACAGGTTACCTACACTCATTACGGGCAACTTTCAGACACTGTCAACTGGTTGAGATTAACAGATACATTGAGAGTTGACTCTGCATATGACCATATAGTAATAGGAGGCTTTTTTGATACAGCTAATCTTAGTTATACAGCTACAAATTTTCCTAACCCGCTTGCTTATGGATATCTTTTTATAGACTCAGTAGTCGTAAAACTGGCAAAGCGGTTTGATATATTTTACAACGAAACCAGCCTCTGTGCAGGTGATACTATTAACGTACCCTATTTTGTTGTAACAAATCCTGTATATTTTCTCAGCAATAACGTCTTTACATTGCAACTATCTGATAGCTCAGGAAGTTTTGCCAATCCGGTTAACATCGGCACAAAATCTTCGAATGTGTCAGATACCATCAGGGCAGTTATTCCTGCTAACACTATCACCGGTGGAGGATACAGGATCAGGTTGATATCCAGTAACGCAAGCGATACAAGTTTTGATAACGGTGTAGATATCGGTATAGGGGCTGGTGCACCATCAAAGCCTGTTGCGTATAATAACAGCCCGCTTTGTGTAAACGATACGTTGAAGTTAACGGCATATTCCTCTACGTCAGGAGTAAGCTATAACTGGACGGGCCCGGGTAATTTTTCATCCGGGTTGCAATCGCCCTCAATACCTAATCCGGTACCTGCGAATAGTGGAGATTATATAGTGACAGCTTCAGTTTATGCATGTGAGTCAAAGGATACTACAACGGCTGTTATTAACTCAGGAGCAGGGGCAACAGGAACAAGTGCTACTACAAATGCGCCTGTATGCGCCGGTGACACTCTGCGCTTGTTTGGTACAGCTACCGGTTCATCCATAAGTTATAGCTGGACAGGCCCGGGTAATTTCACCTCTAATCAGCAAAACCCGGTTGTATCTGCCCCGGTTGTATCTATGTCCGGCAGTTATGTTGTATATGCCAATAACGGTGTTTGTGTAACCAGGGATACCGTAGAAGTTGCTGTTAAACCACGGCCCGCAAATTTTACCGCAACATCTAACAGCCCTTTATGCCCGGGTGCCAATATTAATTTTACAGCCTATTCGTCATCAACCGGGGTTACGTATGCATGGTCTGGTCCTAACGGGTATAATGACACAGGATCAGCTTCTTCAATTGGCGGAGCCCTTGCAGCACACACAGGTGATTATTATGTGGTTGCCACACTGAACGGTTGCTCTTTACAAGACACATTAGCGCTTTATGTGAAACCCCTGCCTGCCAAGCCTGTAGCTGGTAGCAATAGCCCGTTGTGTGCAGGCGAAACACTAAACCTTACTTTGTCAAATACAGTAACAGGTGTTTCATACGATTGGTCCGGTCCGGGTAATTATACATCTACACAACAAAATCCTGTTATCAGTAATACTTCAACGTCAGCATCAGGAAACTATATAGTTACCGCTACACTAAATGGCTGTGTGAATAAGGATACAGCTATAGTACAGGTAAAACCATTGCCGGTACAGACAACAACAAATAATAGCGGACCTGTATGTGCAGGTGATAGTTTGTTCATAAATATTGGTGCTTCTACAACTGGGGTGACGTATACATGGTTCGGCCCTAACAATTTCAGTGCCACAACGCAGAATACTTTTGTGCCCAACACAACCATATCAGCTACGGGATGGTATGTAGCTACAGTTGACCTGAACGGATGCTCATTTAAAGACAGTACGCTTGCGATAGTACATCCTATACCGCAAACACCGGTTGTAGTATATAACAACCCGCTGTGTGTAGGTGAAACACTCAACCTGAATGCTACGGGTAGTTCATCAGGTGTTACTTATAGCTGGACAGGTACAGGTAATTTTACATCAACGCAGCAAAGCCCTGCAAGAACTAATATACAACTTACAGATACAGGTATTTATAGTGTTACTGCTACTGCCAATGGTTGCACTTCAGCCGAAGGAAGTGTTTCAGTCAGCATAAACCCTGTTCCGTTCGTAGCTGTTTCCATTGTTCCGGGCGATACGATATGTGCTGGTGATAAAGCTACTTTTACTGCATTGCCTAATAACTATGGAGGAACACCGGTATATACATGGTTGGTGAACGGTGCTCCGGCAGGCGTAAGCGGAACAACATTCAGCAGTACAACTCTGAACAATGGTGATGTAGTACGATGTGACATGAAAGAGTTTACCAAATGTAGCAACATATATACTGATACAGGAAATGACCAGGTAATGAAGGTGCTTCCATGGCTGGCACCAACAGTGAGTATCACAGCTAACCCTAACAGGGTATTGGAGAAGGACGAGTATGTAACTTTTACCGCCTCAGTTGCAGATGCCGGAATATTCCCTAAATATCAGTGGAAAAGAAATGGAATAAACATTAATGGCGCTACAAGCAACGTATGGGGGGCTAAGACACTTAATGACAATGACAGCATTAGTGTTGAGATAGTTAGTGACTACAAGTGCCCGCAGCCATCAACTGCTGTGAGTAACAGTATTGTAGTCAGGGTAAATACAGGAATACGGAGACAAGATGTTCGGCACGACCTTGTATTATATCCGAACCCTAACAAGGGGGTTTTTACTATTAATGGGGTGGTTACCACTAACGAACCTTTAAATCTGACCGTCTTAAACATTATTGGACAGGTAGTATATACTAAGCGTATAATTCCGTCTAATGGTTTGATTGACAGTAAGATAGATATCGGCACGATAGTTGAAGGTATTTATAACCTTAAAATATCTAATGGACAAATAACCGATGTGATAAGGTTTACTGTCAAATGATGTATATTTATAAAGTAAATGATACGCTATCCAATGAAAAGGCTTTTTGTACTTTTTCTACTGTTATCCGTTTGTACTATCTGTGCTAAAGCGCAGACATACAATATGGTAACGGTACCTATCGACACCCAGTTTTTCGGGAATGATTATGTAGTAGTTTCCAAAACCGGTTTTGCTTCAGGTAACAGCACCATGGGGTGCAATACTCCTTACTGGATCGGTTTATCTCAACCCAACTCATTTACGTACACTTTTTCTGAACCCGTATCCATTATCAGGCTGGAAGTATTTGCCATTAATACAGGTGAAAGGATAGCGGTGTATGGTAATAACGGAACACGGTTCAACCTGTCCGGCAGCAACCTGTCTGTATTCAATTGCGGAACGACAAATATGGCTACTACCAGCGGTGGTTACCTGGAGCATAGTTCAGGTACATATTCCAATGCTACGGTTACTATCAATTTCCCAAGCCCGGTTGACTCCGTTCGTATTGCACATATAAATGGATATGGAGGAGGAGCTACATATAGTTTCGGGTTTATTTGGGATACAGCTGTAGTGGTGAGGCAACCATTCAATGACACGGTTACCTGCGCAGGTAAATCTCTGCAGGTGAGTTATGATGTGAACACAAGGTATAACAGCAACAACGTGTTTGCTGCACAACTTTCTGATGCTACAGGTAGCTTTGCCAACCCTGTCACTATTGGCACTGTTACAAAAGATACAGGAGGTACTATCAGCTGTACCATACCAAACACCACTGGTAACGGTACAGGCTATAAGATCAGGATCAAATCTTCCAGCCCGGTTCGTTATTCTGAACCTCATCTATCCACCATAGCCATCGGGAATATTGACAGTGCCGGAGTCTCTTTTTCAGGCAACAGCCCCGTATGTATTGGCAATGCGCTCAGCCTTGTAGGCACCTGCAATGTACAGGGCAGTACCTATATATGGACGGGTCCTAATAGTTTTTACAGCCAGCAGGCAAGCCCGTATATAGCCAGTATACCGTCTACAGGTGGGGGAGACTATTATGCTACCGTTAATTTTCATGGATGTACAGTGAAGGATACTATCCCGGTTGCGCTGAAAGCATCTCCTGATAAACCTGTTGCTTATGCAACAACACCGATATGCGCCAGAGATACATTGAAACTTGCGGCTACCTGTGCTACATCGAATGTCAACTTCAGTTGGACGGGCCCGGACAATTTCTCATCTACTGCACAGAACCCTGAAATTATTAATGCCGCCACATCGGCGGCCGGCAGCTATATTGTTACAGTTGATAAAGCAGGCTGTTCAAGAAAAGACACGGTAGTGGCAGTAGTAAATGTAGCGCCTGCAATTGTAACAGCACAGAATAACGGACCTATATGCGGCACAGACAGTCTCAAAATATCTATAGGTACTTCTACTACAGGAACGACTTATAGCTGGACGGGGCCAGGTAACTTTAACGCATCAACTCAAAACACTTACATAGCAAATAGTACTGTTAACGCTACGGGTTGGTATGTGGCAACACTTAACCTGAACGGCTGTATTTTTAAAGACAGTACCTATGCCGTTGTTAAACAAAAGCCTCAAAAACCAACAGCGACATATAACAATCCTTTGTGTACAGGCGAAACATTACTGTTGGCATCTACTACGGTAACAAATGCTATCTATAATTGGGAGGGCCCGGGAAATTTCACTTCTACACAGCAAAACCCTGTTAAGTTCAATATACAGGTAGGTGACACAGGTACCTATTCAGTAAAGGCGTTGCTTAATGGTTGTGTTTCTGAACGTGCTGATGTAAAAGTGACTGTCAATTCTTTGCCTTTTGTGGTAATACAGGCAAACCCCGGTGATACAATATGTTCAGGCAGTCCTGCTGTATTTACTCCGCTTCCTAATAACCACGGAGGAGTACCAACCTACCAGTGGTATGTAAATGGTATGGCAACGGGTTCTTCAGGTTCGGTATTCACAACTACTACTTTGAATGATGCTGACGTGGTTACCTGTAAGATGACGGAGTTTACCAAGTGCTTTAATCCTTATACCGACGAAAGTAACGACATAAAAATGACGGTTATGCCATGGCTCGCACCGTCTGTTAAAATAACAGCCAGCCCTAATAAAGTGCTGGATCCGGGCGAGATGATCACATTTACTGCAACCCCTACCAACGGCGGACTTGCACAGGTGTACCAGTGGAAAGTAAATGGCAAAAATATTACCGGTGCAAAAAGTTATACATGGGGTGCAAGTACGCTGAATGATAACGATGTTGTTTCAGTAGAAATGTTCAGCAGCTACAGGTGTCCGCAGCCACCGTCTGCGCTCAGTAATACGGTTGTGGTAAGGGTGTACACAGGTATTGATGATGTAGCGGAAACAACTGAGTATAAGCTATATCCTAACCCTAATAAGGGTAGCTTTATGTTGGAAGGAGATGTGAAGACCAACGAAGCCATGGGGCTGGAAATATTAAATACTATGGGCCAGGTGGTATATACAGCCAATGTGCAACCTGTTAATAAGCATATCAGCGTACAGGTTAATACCGGCAGCATAGCTTCGGGTATGTACCTGATAAAGCTGCACACCAAAGACCATATGGAAGTACTACGTTTCAGGGTTGATTAACAGTTGTTAATCCAGGCCCTGCAACCCGTCTAAACTTAACCTGTTCTTTTCGGCCCTGTATGCTTTCAGTCCATCAACGCCTTTGCGTTCCGCATACTTATCCAGTACATCCCTGTGTTGTTTGAAATCATATAAGGGTACCGAGTAGCCGCATGAATCAGAGATGCGCGTAGCATTGATGCGTATATATGCACGTACGTCTATCCGTTCAGGAAACTTTTTGTTCAGTTCATCAAAGTCAGGATGATCAGGTGTTATTACTTCTCCCTGCCCGTGCAGCCTTACTATTTTGGGCGGCCCGTCAAAAGCGCAGAACATGATCACAATACGTTTGTTCTCTTTCAGGTGCGCTATAGTTTCAATGCCGCTGCCTGTCAGGTCCTGGTACACAGCGGTTGTAGGGCCTGTTATCCTGAAAGAGTCTAAACCTTTAGGAGAGCAGTTAACATGCCCGTCTGCAGACAATGGCGCTGTTGAGACAAAGAACATTTTCTGCCTGCTGATCCACTCTTCAAGTTCAGGTGTAATAGTTTCAAATACTTTTCCCATTAGCTTGTCGTTTTACTCTTTAAAGATAGCCATCATATACCGGCCCGGCGCTTTATAAATTGTTATAGTTCAATAAATCCACACTATCATTCAACTGTGTGTTTCGGGCTATTAAGTTAACTTTGCCGTTTACCATTTGCACAGCGGGTACTAATATGAAATTTGAGGATTACAATATATCGGCGGAGATCAAGCGCAGCCTGGCTGAACTGAATTTCAGAAGGCCGACGGATATACAGTTTAAGTCGATACCATCTATACTGAAAAGGGACGATGTGATGGCAATAGCGCAAACAGGTACCGGTAAGACCGCAGCCTTCGCCATTCCCGTACTGCACCGATTGCAAATGCGGGGCCCTAACAAAACAAAAGGGCGTGTAAGCTGCCTGGTGATGGTGCCTACCCGCGAACTGGCTATACAGATAGCGGATGTATTCAAGCAACTCGGAAAATATACAAGGCTTGTGATATTGGGTATGTATGGTGGTATAGAACAGGACGAACAGGTGAAGAAACTGGATAAGGGCGTTGACATATTGGTAGCAACCCCCGGCCGTATGTTCGACCTCATCAACCAGGGACATATGAACCTGTCTAAAGTAGATATACTGATACTGGATGAAGCGGATCATATGCTGGCGTTGGGATTTTATAAGGATATAAAAGACGTTCTGAAACACCTGCCGGAACAACACCAGACATTGTTTTTCTCAGCCACCATTGATAAAGACATAAAGGACCTTGCGTACAGTATTGTAAACAACCCCATACGTATACAGATATCTCCCAAAGACCCGGTATCAAAAAATATCACGCACTTTGTGGCATATGTGGAGCAGGACGATAAACGTTTTTTCCTGGAGCGTTTAGTGAGAGAATTTCCCGGTAAAAAGATATTGGTATTTGTGCGCACTAAAGTACGTGCTGAGCGGGTAGCGGCTGCAATGGCCAGGGTAGAAATAAAAAGCATCACCATGCACGGGGGTAAAGAGCAGGACGACAGGCTCTCAGTAATGGGCCAATTCAAAAAAGGTGATGTAAAGCTGTTGATCACTACTGATGTAAATGCCCGTGGTATTGACATACCCAATGTTGACTATGTAGTGAACTACGATCTGCCGGATGTGCCTGAGAACTATGTGCACCGTGTAGGACGTACGGGCAGGGGGGTAAATAAAGGCAACGCCGTGTCTTTTTGCAGTAAAGAAGAGCGGCCTGTATTGGAAGAGATCACAAAGTTCCTGGGGAAGGAAATATCTGAAATGAAGATAGACGTAAATGACTATCGCGAAACAATAGCCTTCTCGGCCGAAACCCCTAATGATAACTGGCAACACCTGATAGCAGAGAACGAAAAAGCTGAGGCGAAAGCAAGAAAGAAAAAGAAGAAATAAAAAGAGCGGGTATCATTATGATGCCCGCTCTTTTTATAATGTATGCTATCCTTACGGATTGATGACCTTCACGTCATATGTATAGCTGCTTTTTGGGGCACCGCCTACACCGCTTACTGTTACAGTATATATTTTATCAGCACTGATGGTAGCAGGTATAGTGCCTGCCGCCATATCCCACACTATTGTATTATCTGCCACTTTAGTGGTACGCGAAACAACTTCCAGTCCCATATCCTGCCCGTCAGACTTTACGGTCACCTGTGCGTTTGAGAAATCAGCGTCAGGTATTGAGAACGACCAGCGGTGGTATAACACCTGGCGGGGAATAAAATTAGCCGGTGGGTAGGCAATGAACTCCGGTATTTTTGTATTCTCTGCTTTTACTATCACGTGTACCACTTCCACATTGTTTGCCGATCCGTGGCTGAAAGCGCTTTGTTTGGAGTACAGCATCCACCTTCTGTGTCCCACATCCTTGTTGTATTCTTCTGCATCGTCTATAAAAGCGTCTATAGCATCGGTAGCTTCATTGCCCAGCGCCAGGTTGCTTTGCTTGGCACCTTTTGCCCCTTCAGGCGAGTAGCATTTCCAGCTTGCGGGCGGGTCGTGGCTCAGATCTCCGTTGGCGCACATGATTAGTGCCGTTTTTTGTTGCTCCGCATATAGCGACTCGTCCATTACACAATCATAGTTCAGCCCCACTATTTTCCTGTAATAATTAATACGTTTGATAACGGCATCGTGAACCGATTGCGGTACCGTACCTGCATCGCAGTTACCTGTATTGCCAGTCCAGCCTATGGATGTTACCACGGAGCCAAGGTACATTTCGTTATAATCCTTCACCGCTGAGTCGCGGTTATACACTCCGGGGTTGGTTATCGGGTTGTCATTTGTGTCAACGGGTTCGGGTTCAGGAGTTACAATAGGGTCTTTCCCGCAGCCGTATAGCGCAACCGCAAATATGGCGGAAAACATCAGTAAACGATAGCCTGGTCTCAAAATCATAATAGGTGTTCTTAAAGTTGATTGAAAAATGTATTAAGTACTTGCAATATAACTAATTTATAGCGCAACCGTTATTGCAGACGGAATAAAACTGACATTGGTTTGATAAAGGCTGTTTTAGGTGTAGCATAATATTGACAGGTAGCCGGCTGGCCTGATATAACAGCCTGGATAATTGTATAAGATATTAACTGTAAGTCATTTTTATAGTTTTATTTTTATTAATAAGACTTAAATAAACCAAAATCCTGATTTTTTTTGTTAATAACTATTGTTTTAAGATGAATTTTTCCTAATTTGAACTATTAAATTGTTTTTTCTTTATCACAAAAACTTAAAATAATATGAAAAAATTATTACTCGGGGCTTTAATGCTATCAACAGTTAGCACGTATGCACAAACTAAAAAAGTAATTGTTGAAGACTATACAGGTCTGAAGTGCGGATGGTGCCCTGAAGGTACTGTTATACTTGAAGGTTTGCATATGCAATACCCAACTGTTATTATTCCTGTAGCAGTGCACGGTGGTGGTTATGAGCCTTCTACAAGCCCGCTGAAAAATACAGATGCTGAAGCGATAATTACTTACGTTAAGCCGGCTGGTTATCCTGCAGGTTCCGTAGATAGAAAGGTATTCAGCGGTGAAACATCGGCAGCAGTTTCAAGGAGCAAATGGGGATCGTATTTCAACCAACAGGCAGCTACTCCTGCTATCGTTTCTGTGGCGTTTGCTAATAAAAAGTACGATAAAACTACCAAAGAGTATTCTTGCGATGTAAACGTTGAGTTCACTTCTGCTCCTCTGGGAAAAGTAAAACTACAGGTATATGTTATTGAAGACAGCATTCCTGCTACAGGTGTTCTGGCTCAGGATAACTACTCTGCAAACGTACAAGGTGGTGCTAGCCCGCTGAACCCGTGGTTCCACAACCGTACTTTCAGGAAAATACTGTTAGGTACTAACTGGGAAGGTGTATCAATTGAGCCTACAAAAGCAAAGCCAGATGTAAATAAAGTTTACACAACTAAGTTGAAATTTACTATGGATGCTTCTTGGGATAAAGATCAGGTGTCACTGGTAGGTTATGTTACTAACGACTTACTGGCTGACAAAGCTATCCTGAATGCTGAAGAGTCTCATGGTGTTTCTAAAACTTTCTGGCCAGAAGGTATCGAAAAAACAACTGCTGCTGTAGAAGTATCTAACATTTACCCAAGCCCTGCTTCTGTAAATGGTCTGGTTAACATCCAGTACAGCATCGACGAAACTTCTGATGTTTCTATGAAGGTGTACAACTCTGTTGGTCAGTTGGTAGCTCAGCCTTACAACAGCCACGAAGTTACAGGTAGCCACATCATCAACTGGAACCCATCTGCGAATGGTATCACAGCTGGTGTTTACATGATCGAAGTTTCTACTGCAAACGGTAAGCAAGTACAAAGGGTTAGCCTGTTCTAATCAGTACTGAATAATACTATACGAAAAGGGGCTGCATTGCAGCCCCTTTTTTATGTTTTGATATTTTTTAAAACATTACAATAAAGCTATCGCAGTTTTGATCCTGCTTACCATTTCCTCTTTACCGATCATTTCTGCAATATCAAATACACCCGGCCCATACTTACCGCCTACCAGCATTATGCGCAGTGGCAGCATTACGGCACCTTTCTTTATGCCTGCGGCTTCTGTGGCCTGTGTAAAACTGGCCTCAATAGTAGCGGCATCCCAGTTGCTCATGCTATCTACTTCCTGCAGCCAGTTATTAAATAATCCTGCTGCCTCATCGCCCCATTTTGCCTTTATAGTATCTGTATCAATAGTTCCAGGTGTAGCAAAGAAGAAATGCGCCTGCGCCTGGAAATCGGTCAGCAGGTGGCAGCGCTCTTTTATTAAACCTATTATTTTTTGAAGGTAGTCGTCGCTTATGTCATCTCCTGCCTGTATAAAGGGTTTTACCAATGGCACCAGCTCATCATTCGCCTTCGCCAGTATGTATTGGTGGTTATACCATTTGGCTTTGTCAAAGTCAAATTTAGCCCCGCCCTTATGTACCCTGTCTATAGAGAACTTTTGTATAAGCTCTTCCATAGAGAAAACCTCCTGTTCGGTACCATCATTCCAGCCCAGTACGGCAAGTATATTCACAAACGCCTCAGGCAGAAATCCATGCTCTTTGAATCCGTCAAGTGTTTCTCCCGTATTCGGGTCGTCCCATTTCATGGCAAATACCGGGAAGCCCAGGCGTTGTCCGTCACGTTTGCTCAGCTTACCATGCCCGTCGGGTTTCAGTATCAGCGGCAGGTGTGCCCATTGTGGCATAGCGTCTGCCCAGCCTAAATATTTCCACAATAATATGTGTACAGGTGCACTGGGCAGCCATTCCTCACCCCTGAAGGCATGTGTTATCTTCATCAGGTAGTCGTCCACTACAACCGCGAGGTGATAAGTAGGCATACCATCTGCTTTTAGCAGTACTTTATCGTCTACCAGGTTACTTTCGTTGCTTATATCGCCACGTATCATATCGCTGAAACTGATGGTCTCATCAGCAGGCATTTTGATACGTACTACGTATGATGTACCGTTATCAAGTAACTCCTTTGTTGCTTCGTCGCTCAGCGAAAGGGAGTTTCTCATAGACATACGTGTTTTTCCGTCATACTGGGGAGTAGGATTCTCCGCGGTTTTCAGGTTGTTGCGCATAGCTTCCAGTTCTTCAGGGGTATCAAATGCATAATAAGCATTACCCTGTGCTATCAGTTGCTCCGCATATTGGCGGTACATCTCTTTTCGCTCGCTTTGGCGGTACGGGCCGTAGTCTCCACCCTTCAGCGGACTCTCGTCAGGAGTGATACCACACCACTCCAGGCAATCGTAAATATATTGTTCCGCACCTGCTACATAGCGGGTACGGTCTGTATCTTCAATACGCAATATAAAATCTCCGCCATTTTGTTTGGCAAACAGGTAGTTGTACAATACCGTACGTACACCACCCAGGTGCAGCCCTCCCGTAGGGCTTGGTGCAAATCTTACACGAACTTTGTTGCTCATAGGCGGCAAATTTACAGCTAAAGAACGGGCAAAAAAAACCGTCCTGTTTTTCAGCAGGACGGCTAGAATGCAATGATTATTTTATGCTCTTCTTATTAATAGCTGATACTTTCGTATATGTCCAGTATCTTATTAAAGGAATATTCTTTATCCTCGATCCGGGCTACCCACTTGAAACGACGTATGGCGTTCGTGATAAATACAGCATCCGCAGATTTCAGGAAATCAGGCGTAAAAGGCTCTTCTTTGACAGTGAACCCTTTTTTAGGCAATTGCTCCAGCATATACCTGCGCATAACACCTGCTACAGGCCCTTCAGAAAGGGGCGGCGTGTATATAGTATCACCTTTAATGCAGTACAGGTTCGCCAGCGTAGTTTCAATTGGATTGCCATTAGTATTGTGTACAATGGCGTTATCTACCTTTTTTGCGGTAGCTTGCCTGGCCGCAATACAGTAAAGCATTGCGTTGGTAGTTTTCATATTGCAGATGCTGTCCATACTCTTCTGCAAACCTTGAGCGTAGATCAGCGATAGCCCTTTTTCATTGAGCTGTATCATGTTAGGTTCTACCTTCTGGCAATCAATAATAAATTCCGTCCAGGGGTTTTGCCCGTCAAATAATCCGCCCCTGCCGCCATATATCTGGAAGCGCACACGGCATAGTTTTTCAAAATGATTTTTTTTGACCGTTCGCATGATCTCTTCTTCCATCCAATCTTTGGTCATCAGTTCCGGCATTACGAACATCAATTGTTTGATGCCGGCAAAAAGGCGTTCAAAATGATAGTCTTTTAACTGTATCTGGCCGTCAAGGACCAGCATTGTCTCAAAAAGCCCGAAGCCGAATCTTACGGCTCTGCTGTCGAAGGGAACACTTGCTGTCGTGTCTTTGTGAATCTTCCCGTTTATATTAATATGTCTCAATCAGCTGGCAATTAAAAGTTAACGATAAAGGTAGAGTTATTAAATGGTATTATGTACACTTACGTACCAATAAAAATCGTGTTTTCGAGATGACTGTGTTGTACCTTTACGCAAATTCATACTCATGAAACTTGACAAGGAAGTTCCTGTACAATGGATAGCGGAATATATCGGTGCAACTATCATAGGCAATAATAACCGGACGGCAACCGGTATTAATGAGATACATAAAGTTACTCATGGAGATGTATCTTTTGTAGACAATGAGAAGTATTTTAATAACTGTTTAATTTCCGCTGCTACCATTATAATCATCAATAAAGAGGTGCCTTGTCCTGATGGTAAAACCCTTCTTTTACACCCTGATCCGTTCAGCGCTTTTGTAAAACTGGTCAAGCATTTCCGTCCTTTTCAGCCGGCTGATAAAATGATCAGCGATACCGCCCTTATAGGAAAAGGCACGCATATACAACCCGGAACTTTTATAGGAAATCATGTTACGATAGGCGAAAATTGCCTGGTACACCCCAACGTGACAATTTATGACCATACTGAAATAGGTAATAATGTAATTATACACGCAGGAACGGTATTAGGTGCCGATGCCTTCTACTTCAAGCGTCGTAAAGAGCGTGAAGTGCAATATGACAAACTGGAAAGTTGCGGCAGGGTAATAATCGAAGATGACGTGGAGATAGGCGCCGGTTGTGCGATAGACAAAGGCGTTAGCGGCGATACCATCATAGGCAGGGGTACCAAGCTGGATAACCATATACATATAGGCCATGGTGCTGTAATAGGCAAAAACTGCCTGTTTGCGGGCCAGGTAGGTATTGGTGGCAAAGCCATTATAGAAGACGAGGTAATACTCTGGGGACAGGTGGGCGTGAGCAAAGACCTCACGATAGGTAAAGGAGCTGTTGTATATGCGCAAAGCGGGGTAGGCCAGACCATTGAAGGGGGTAAAGTATATTTTGGCAGCCCGGTAGATGACGCAAGAACAAAAATGCGAGAACTGAACTGGGTAAGGCGTATCCCCGAAATTTGGGAGAAACTCACCAATACTAAGTAGGCCTGAACTCTTTACGGTTGTTTTGAGGCAGCCCGGGCCATTCTGATCTTAACAGCCCTGTTACTACTATGTCATGGAATGCGCCATGTAGCAGGTAATTCTGCCTGATGATACCCTCTACTTTAAAGTTGAGTCTTTCCGCAACGGCGGCGCTGCGTTTGTTGGATACCATAAAGTGTATTTCCACTTTATTCAGCCCGGCTTTCTCAAACAGGAAGTCAATAAAACCTTTCAGGCAGGTATGTATGATGCCTTTGTGCTCATATTCTTTGGCTATCCAGTAGCCAAGCTGGGCTTTTTTCAGGTTATGGTCCCAGTTGTGCATACCCATACTGCCTATCAGCTTACGGTTGTAGATAATACCTAAAGCAATGGCTTCCTGGTTATGCTGCTGTACTAATGATTGCTGTATAAATTGCAGGGAATGTTCAGGTTTGGTGGTCAGGTCCACCCAGGGGAACCAGGGGCGTAAATGGTCGCGCGATGCGTCTACGGTACTGAATAATTCCTGCGCGTCCCCGGGTTGCAGGGAGCGCAGCAATAGTTCATCGTCTATGAGAATAGATACCACAGACTGTGAAAATAGTAATTATTATCAGTGTTTAAAATGCCTTGTTTTGGTAAGTACCAGCGCTATATTATTGTCCTTGCAGTACTGTATGGTGTCATTATCCCTTACAGAGCCACCCGGCTGAATAATAGCTGTAACGCCTGCGTCATGGGCCATGCGGGCACAGTCGTCAAACGGGAAAAAGGCGTCTGATGCAAGTACGGAACCTTCAGTAGAAAAACCGAAATGTTTCGCCTTGTCAACTGACTGGCGCATGGCGTCTATACGGCTGGTTTGTCCGCAACCTTTACCTATCAGCTGTTTGCCTTTAACAAGTGCTATTGCGTTCGATTTCAGGTGTTTGCATACGATGTTTGCGAAGATCATATCTTCTTTTTCGGCTTCGGTGCTGGTTCTGTCTCCGGCTTCTGTCCACTCAGCGTAGTTGCCTTTATCAGATTGTTGTACGAGTGTACCGTTCAGTATACGCTTGTATTCCCTTTCTGCATAGAATGTTTCTTTTTGCTGCAGCAGTATCCTGTTCTTCTTGCCTTTCAGCAGCTCCAGTGCGTCAGCGTCAAAAGCGGGTGCTATCAGTATCTCGAAGAATAGTTCGTTTATTTTTTCAGCTACGGCAAGGTTAATGGCCTGGTTGGTGATCAGTACTCCGCCGAATGCGCTTTCAGGATCACCGGCCAGTGCCGCTTCCCATGCGTCAACCACATTATTACGCTCAGCCAGTCCGCAAACATTGGTATGTTTGATAACCGCAAAAGCAGGCTTGTTGAATTCCGCAATGATATGGCAGGCTGCATCTACATCCACCAGGTTATTATAAGATAGTTCCTTTCCGTTCAGTTTGTCGAATATGGCGTCAATATCCCCATAAAAAGCGGCGTTTTGGTGTGGATTCTCGCCATAACGTAATGAGTTCTTCCCATTAACGGATAACTGGAACGCCTCACTGTCTTCTGTGCGGGCAAAGTAATCAGCTATGGCCACGTCATAGTGCGCGCACTCAGTAAATGCAGCAGCGGCGTACTTCTTACGGTCCGCAATTGAGGTATTGCCACTTTTTTCATTCAGCAGTTCCAGCAGGCTGCTGTACTGGCTGCGAGAGGCGACAATGCATACATCGTTATAGTTCTTGGCGGCGGCACGTATCAGCGATACACCGCCTATATCTATCTTCTCAATGATCTTTTTCTCCTCGTCTGTACTCTTTACTGTTTCCTCGAATGGGTACAGGTCAACGATTACCAGGTCAAACATGGGTAT
>ENA-OWNT01001396-OWNT01001396.1-seawater-metagenome-genome-assembly--contig:-NODE-1396-length-30812-cov-4.394892_pt1 | contig 30812 bp, 28 predicted proteins | sample MGYA00238136_ERZ651165 | MGnify/ENA primary metagenome ERZ651165 (study PRJEB26861, sample SAMN08777766) | seawater metagenome | isolation source: coastal seawater | place: USA: Florida | collected...
CGGAAATGCTTGTCGAAATCGCGGTAACAGCCACCAAGTAATGCTGGCAGGCGCGGTTATGGGCGAGAGAGAACAACAGCCAGGCGGAATGATCAAATGAGCAATCCAAAGCCGCAGCCGGCTCACCGTGGCATCGATGGCCCGGGTCACCACCCGAGGTGCGTAGCCCCACACCTCCGTGAGCAGCTCCTGTCGGGCCACTGGACCGTCCCGCTCCCCCAGGTAGCGGAGCAGCGCGGCCTCCTGGGCCGTGAGCACATGCTCCACCCCGTCGCGCTGGAGCGTCAGCCCGTCGAGGTCGATGGTAGCGGTCGGGACGCGCAACACGGGCCGAGGGTAGCGCCCTGGCTGCTACTTCTCCACCCAGCGCACCGTGCCGGCCGCCTGGGGGACCTCCACTGCGTCGTAGGTGCCCATGCCCAGCAGGCGCGCCCCGTGGACCGTGTCGCCCAGCGGCGGGTGACGCACCTCCACCAGGAGACCGTCGCGGTCGGGGCGGACGGCCACGATCTCCGGGCCCACGTACATGTCGTCGCGGAGCGCCACCAGCACCATGTGGGTACCGAAGTCGATGGCCGGCTTCTGCAGCAGCGGGTCATCGGAGGGCGGCGCTGGCTGCTTCTTCTGCACGCGCTCGGTGGGGATCGTGTCCACGAAGGCGTCGAAGGCCGCCTGGCTGCGCAAGATCAGGGGCTCTGCGTCGGCCTCCTCCCCAGGGGCGCGGGTGGCCAGCCGAGCCCGGCCCGACCAACGCCGCGTGACGGTCACCGGCGCGGCCGGCGGCACCACGGCCGCCTGGGTCACCCGCACATAGCCCTCGGTGCTCGTGGCGATGCGGGCCTCGATGCGGAGCAGGTCGCCCACCGTCCAGGGCAGGGTCGTGCCCTCGGCGAGTTGGTCGCGGCGCATGTTGATCTGGAGCTCCCCGTTCACCGCGTGGGACTGCAGGGCCGCGTCGGCCTCCCGCACCGCCAGGGTGGCATAGGCGTGGATCATCGGGTGTCCCTGCCGCTTGGAGATGTCGGTCTCGCGGTAGGACCGCACCTCCACCTCGGCCGCGTAGGTGGGCAGGGGCTCGGCAGCTTGGGGCGGCGTGGCACCCGGGGAGCAAGCGAGGAGCCAGCTGAGCATGAGGACCTCCGCCCTCACGCTACCGCAGGCCACGGGGCCGCGCCCGATCAGGCCTCGGCGGCCGTCTTCAGGTCGGCCGCGTAGGCCTCGAACACCGGCACGAAGTCGGGCAGCGAGCCCGCGATCATCGGCAACATGAGCCCGGTGAACACCTCGGTCATCTCGAAGCGCACCCCCGAATCCGTGGGCGTGAGCAGGAAGGTCCGCACCCCCTTGAACATCGGGGCCATCCCATCGGACCAGGTCATCGTGCGGCCGGGCTCCTCGACCCGCACCTTCAGCTTGAACTCGCGGTCGGGGGCCGAGTGCGCCTTGAGCCGCACCGTGCTGCCTTCGTCGATGGCACCGTCGATCTCGATGAGCGTGCTGTTCCAGCTGCGCTGCGCATCGACGCTCGTGAGCAACGACCAGACCTTGTCGGCGGGGGCCGCGATCTCGGCCGCGACCGACACGGACATCCGAAAGGTGCTTCGCTCTTTGTTCGCTCGAATCTCGCTCATCCCAGGCCTCCGCTCGATGACCCCCACCTATGCCCCCACCTCTCGCCGGGCCCCTCGCTTCTGTGTTGCAGATCCAGCAACAATGCGGTGTGACCAAGATCGACCTGAACGACATCGACGTGTTCGTCGCGGTGGTAGACCACCAGGGCTTCACTCCGGCGGCCAAGGCGCTGGGCCTCCCCACCTCGGCGGTGAGCCGCCGCGTGGCTCGGCTGGAGGAGCGCACCGGCTTCCAGCTGCTGAACCGCACCACCCGCCGCGTGGCCGTCACCGAGGCCGGGCGCCTGTTCTACGAGCGAACCTCGGGCCTCTCCCGCCAGGTGGCCGACGCCCTGGCGGCCATGTCGGCCGCACAGCAGGCCCCCCGGGGCACCCTGCGGGTCACGGCACCCCCAGATCACCACGGCGTCATCTGGGCCCTGCTGGAGCCCTTCCTCCAGGCCCACCCCGAGGTCGACCTGGACCTGACCCACACCCTGGAGCGGGTCGACCTGATGGAGCAGGGCATCGACGTCGCCATCCGCGGCGGCTCCGCACCGGACACCGCCGTCTACACCGCCCATCAGCTCTTCGACTCCCGCCTGCTCCTGGCGGCCAGCCCCGCCTACCTGGCGCGCCGGGGCACCCCGCGTCGCGCCGAAGACCTCTCGGCCCACGACGGCATCTGCATGGATCCCTGGGCCCCGAACGGCCTCCGTCAGGTCGACGGAGAAGGAGCCCCGGTGCGGGTGAGCATGCGCCCGCGCCTCAAGGCCAACAGCCTGTACACCGCCCAGCGCGCCGCCATCGCCGGCCTGGGCATCGCACCCCTGCTGCTCCTCACCTGTCGAGACGCCTTGGCCCGCGGTCAGCTGGTGGAGGTGCTCCCCGGCGCCCTGCCGGCCCACGCCCCCATGTGGGTGCTCAGTCCCCTGGGGCGGGCTCGGTCGGCCGCCGCCACGGCCCTGGTCGACCATGTGCGCGGCGCCGCCCGCGCCCTGCAGGAGCCGCAACGATAGGATGTTCCCTGTGGATGACCTCGCCGAGCTCCTGGCCGCGCTGCCCCCGGACCCGACCTCCGCGGCGGTCCGAGCCATTCGGGATGCCACCCCCTCCGCGTCGGAGGCGAGCCGAGGGGCCCTGCACGACGCTGGCCCCGTGGGGGTCCTCGCCCTGGCCCACCACGCCAACGAAGCCCATCGGTACGACGAAGCCGACGCGCTGGCTGCCCGTGCCGTCGCCGAGCCCACGGCCCCCGCCGCCGTGCGCGCCGCCGCCCTGCTCGAGTGGGCCATCGCGGCCTTCCACCGCGGCGACATGCGCAGCTGTCTCGACCGCTGCACCGACGGCCTGCCCCTCGCCGGGCGGCTCGACGACCCCATCCTCCAGGCCGAGCTGGAGGCGCAGGCAGCCGTGGCCTGTCGCCAGCTGGGTCTTCGCGGCCGTGCCCTCCGCCTGAACCTCGCCGCCCTCGGGCGGCTCCCGGCGGACCCAGCCCCCGGCCCCGAGCGGACCCTCGTGTCCACCCTCCACAACAACCTGGCGACGCTCTACGTCCTCCAGGGCGACCCCGCCTCGGCCGTGGGCCACTTCGAGCGGGGGCTGGCCATCACCGAGGCCGACGACCGCACCTCTCCGGTCGCCGTGATCCAGCGGGTGAACCTGGGCAAGGTGCTGCTCAAGCTCGGCCGTCCCGACGCTGCCGCCGTCCACTTCGAGGAGGCCCTGCGGCGGGCGAGCCCGCTGGGGCCCGCGGTCGAGCTCCGCGCCCAGGAGGGCCTCGGCCACGCCCGTCGCCAGCAGGGCCGGCTCGCGGAGGCGCTGTCCATCATGGAGCCGGTGGTGGCCGCCTGGTCCGCCCGCGGCGACGCCACCATGCAGGCAACCAGCTCTCTCACCCTCGGCGAGGTGCTGGTCGACCTCGGGGAGGCGCGGGCCGAGCCCGTGCTGCGCCAGGCCTACTCGGCGGCCCGCGACATCCCCCTGCCGGACGTCGCCCTGGGGGCCGTGGAGGCGCTGGCCCGCTGGGCCGAAGCGCAGGGCCGGTGGGCGCAGGCATGCGACTGGCACCGCGCGGCCCGCACCCTGCAGCGCGACCGCTACGATGCCCTGCGCGCCCGCACCGTCGAGGAGCTCCGGGCCAACCACGACGCCGAGCGACGCCAGCGCGAGACCGCCGCCCTCCGCGACCACGCGGACGCCCTGGAAGACCAGGTGGCCGAGCGCACCGCGAGCCTGCGACAGCGGAACGTCGAGCTGAAGCAGGCCCGCGACGAAGCCCGCCGTGCCAACGAGGCCAAGTCCACCTTCCTCGCCGTGACCAGCCACGAGCTCCGCACGCCCTTGAGCGGCATCGTCGGCTATGCCGAGCTGCTCCTCGACGACCTCCAGGACGCCGCCCCAGACCCCGAGCTCATCGCCGAGGACGTCGACCGGATCCACCGCTCGGCCCTGCGCCTGCAGCGGCTGATCGACCGCATCCTGAGCCTGACCCACCTCGAGGCCGGCGGCGTGATGCTGCAGCTCGGGGAGGTCGACCTGAGCTCCTTCCTCGCCGACCTCATCGAGCCCCTCCGGCCCGTCGCAGAGGACGCCGGCACCACCCTGCAGTGGTCGGTGTCCCCCGCCGCCGAGGCGCCGTGCACGTCGGATCCCCAGCTCCTGGGGCAGATCGTCGACCACCTGGTGGAGAACGCGCTGCGCTTCACCGAGGCCGGAACGGTGGACGTCCGGGCCGACCGAGTGGGCGAGCGCCTCACCCTCACCGTGGCCGACACCGGCGTGGGCGTGCCGCCCGAGGCCATCGACGAGCTGTTCCGGCCCTTCCATCAGGTCGACATGTCCTACACCCGCTCCCACGAGGGGCTCGGGCTGGGCCTCGCGCTGTGTCAGCTCCAAGCCCGGGCGCTGGGGGGCGAGGTGACGGTGGCGTCCACGCCGGGCACGGGCTCCACCTTCCTCGTGAGCCTCCCCTGGGGGGGGCCGAGCCTGGCACGGAGCTTGCCCTAGCCGCTCCCGAGCGGAACAGGTGGAACACCTGGTCCAGGGCCCCTGGCTCCGTGGTGGAACACCCCACGGTCCAACCCTCGGGATCGATGAAACCGTGGTGGTACGGCTCGTGCACCTGGGGGGGTGAAACGTCCGGCCGGTTGATCCGAGGGGACGTTGACCACGGAGCCCCCCATGCGTGATCGATCCTCCCGTCGCGGTAGCTACACCCTCTTCATGGGCGTCTTCGCCGCCGGCGTCATCGGGTTCGGCGCGCTGGGCGTGGACATCTCCTACCTGGCCATGGTGAACAAGCAGGCGCAGTCCATCGCCGACGCGGCCTCCCATGCTGCCCTGATCTCCTACCGAAACTCCGAGTCCCGCTACGTCGATCAGCGGGTGGACGCGGGCCGTGCCGCCGCCGAGTACATGGCCTCCACCAACACCCTGGGCCTGGGGGAGACCGCCGACCTCACCGACCTGAGCTTCGGCAAGTACGACCCAGAGAGCAAGACGTTCACCGCCAACGCGACCCCCTACAACGCGGCGCGCGCCGAGGTGAGCCGGAAGGGCAGCAACCCCCTGGACCTCATCCTCGCCCCCATCCTGGGGATCGAGGACGCCACGGTGCAGCAGTTCGGCGTGACCGCCGCCAACCCCCGCGAGGTCATGGTCGTGGTCGACCGCTCCTGCTCCATGGCCTACCCCAAGCGCAGCCCGGGCTGGGAAGGGGTGGCAGACTCCCTGGTCGCCTTCAGCACCTACATGGTGAACCACCAGGTGCCCGAGGACATGCTCGGCGTGACCTCGTTCAACACCCGCGGCGACACCTGGGACCCCATTCGCTACATCGACGGCAACGAGTCGGCCATCATCCGCAAGTGGGGAACGTGGGGCACCTGCCGCACCTACCGTCGTCGCGGCCGGGAGTACACCAGCGGCTACGCCTGCAGCGGAGGCACCTCCCAGGGCACCGGCATCGACCCTGCCATCAACGCGTTGGTAGGCACCCGGAACGACGTGGCCTTCAAGGCCATCATCGTCATCTCCGACGGCAACCCCAACAACAGCAGCCGCCTGCGAGGCTTCCTCAACGCCACCCAGCGCGCCTGGGACAACGATATCCACGTGTGGACCGTCAGCTTCGGCGACAACATCAACCACTCCCTCATGGAGCAGGCCACAAAGGGCATCGGCAGCTACTACAGCGTGCCCAACGCCGACGGCCTCGAGGGCGTGATGGTCGACATCGCCAAGTCCATCCCCATCACCATCGCCGACTGAGGAGGCCCCATGCTCTGGATGCTGCTGGCCCTGTTTGCCTGCGACGCAGGCGTGAGCTTCGACGATGCCCCGGCCGACGTGGTCTACGTGCCGGACGGCAGCAGCCCGGCCCCCGAGGCCACCGTGCCCACCGAGCCCGAGCGCTACCTCTCCGAGAACGAGCGACTGGCCGCCGCCCGGGCCCGGGCCCGGGCCAACCAGCCCAAGCTGGTGATGGCGCCGCAAGACCAGCGGGAGCGGGAGTGGGAGTGGACCTTCGAGTACAAGGGCCCCACCCAGACCCAGTACCTGGACCGCCACACCTCCTTCGACGAGCAACAGGCCATCGAGCGGGAGCAAGAGCTGGAGAACGGCGAGGAACTCGACGACGAGGGCTACTGACGGGCAGGCCCGGTTACTCGCCTCCATGCTCGATGACCTCGTGGCCGCGGCCCACGCGCTCCGGCTGAACCGCTCCTTCCCCGACGTCGACCGCTTCGCCTCGCACCTTCGCCTGGCCTGGTCGACCACCCCCACCCCGGCGGTCGACAGCGGCCTGCCCCCCGCCCGGGCTTGGTCCCGTGTCCGGGCCGAGGCCCACACCGCTGCCGAGCGCCTGCAGGACCTCAGCCGCTTCGATCCCGGCGCTCTACCCCCCGCCGAGGCCGCCGAGCTGCTGGCCCGACGGGCCCACCTCGACGCGCTGACCACGGCCTCCTTGCTCCCCGCACGCCAGGTGGAGGTACAGCTCCGTCGCCGGGAGGGCGACCGCGCCCACTACCTCGTGGTCGTCGACCGCCAGGACCTCGCCACCGGCCTGGCCGCCCGCTACACGCTGCTCCTCGCCGATCGGCCCGGTCCGCGCATCCCCGACGGCGAGCTCGCCCTGGCTGCCCATCAGTCCTTCGCCGACCGGCTGGAGCTCCTGGGCACCCAGGACGCCGCTCTGGCCTTCGCCGCGCTGGCCGCCGAGGGCCTCGAGGTACACGAGGTCACCCGCGGCGCCATCGGGCCAGCGGTGTGCGGCAGCGCCGGCCCGCAGCTGCTGCCCCTGGGCCGTCCGGCGCTGTCCGCCAGCCTGGAGCGGGCCAGCCGCGACCTGGAGCGCGTACGGGTCGACGACCCGCTGCCCGATGCCATCACCCTCCCCGCCGACGGTGCGGGCTTCGGCCTGGTGGCCGCGCGCAAGTGGGCCGTCGCCCACCCCGACCGGCCCGCCGTGCTCAGCTGGTTTCGCGACCGCGGGCTCCGGGCGCTCGTCTACGGCTACGCCCCCACCCACCCGGACCCCACCCCATGACGCGCCCTCTCCACCAGCGACACTGGATCTTCGACCTCGACGGCACCCTCACGGTGGCCGTGCACGACTTCGCTGCCATCAAGGCCCAGCTGGGCCTGCCCGCCCACCTGCCGGTGCTGGAGGGCATCGCCGCCGCCCCGGCCAGCGACCGCGAGCAGCTCCTCGCCGGAGTCGCCGCCTGGGAGTGGTCCCTGGCCGACGCCGCGCGGCCCGCTCCCGCCGCCAAGGCCCTGCTGGCCGCCCTGCCGCAGCCTCTGGGCATCGTCACCCGAAACCGCCGCGACATCGCCCTACGCACCCTCGAGGCCGCCGGGCTGGCCCGCTGGTTCGACCCCGCCGACGTGCTCGGCCGTGACGACGCCGCCCCCAAGCCCGCCCCCGATGCCCTGCTCCTGCTCCTGCGACGCTGGGGCGTCGACCCGCGGGAGGCCGTCTTCATCGGCGACCACGACCTCGATGTGCACGCCGGTCGCGCCGCGGGCACCCACGCCATCCACCTCTGCGACGGCCCCGGCGACCCCGCCGCCGATCAGGTCGTCTCCTGCCTCTCCGAGCTGCTCCCCACGACGTAGCAGAACAGGGGCCGCTGCCCCGTGCGGTCGACCTCCCGAGGACGCCAGAAGGGTAGCGGCGTGCCATAGGTCACCACCCGGGCCCCGGCGGGTAGCGCGCCGAGGACGGCGGGCAGCTTCGGATGGGCCAGGCCATAGGGCGTCGACCACAGGTACACCGCCCGTGCGCCAGCCAAGCCAAGGCGCTGGGGCATGGCCGGACCGTACCGACTGCCGAGCAGCAGCTGCCCCGAGGGCCCGGCGCCCCGGAGTCGCCCCAGCATCCAGGGCAGCACAGAGGCCTCGACCCCGATCACCTCCGCGTCGGTCGCCCGCGCCACATGGCGCAGCACGCGCCCGTCGCCGGCGCCCAGGTCGACGAAGCGCTCCCCCGGCGCGAGGGCCAGCAGAGGCACCAGCCGCTCCAGCTCGGCGTGGGGCGTGGGCACCCAGGGCGCGCCGGTCCACGTGAACCACACCGCCGGCGCGGCCACCACCGCCACGAGCGCGGTCCACAGCCACGTCCACCACGGAGGACCGAGCCAGGCCGGCGTGAGCACGATGCACACGATCACCAGGGTCTGGAGGAGGTCGCGCGGACGCTCCCCCGAGCCGACGCCCTCAGCCACCGATCAGTTGGTGGTGCATTCCTTCAGGTAGACATCGGTGAGGTTCCAGCTGTCGATGTCGGCCGTGGTGTAGGCGAAGAAGATCTCGTTGTTGCCGCTGGCGTCCTTCGAGTCGTACCAGAACAGCACCTCGGAGTCGCCCGCTTCGTCGACGCGGAGGAGGTCCCAGTGGCGGAACTCGTCGTCGTCGAGGATGTCGAAGTAGGGCGTGCTGCCGAGGGTCCAGGCGGCGGTGGGCACGCCGAGCTGGGTGGCGCGGCCGAGGCCGCCGTTGACCACGATGCCGTAGAGGGTGTCGCGGCCGCCGACCCAGGACTCGAGGGGCAGCGTGGCGCCCTGCTCACAGGCGATGGCCGGGCTGAACAGCTCGTTGCGGGACCACGCCCACTGAGCAGCCTGGTTGTGGTCGAGGATGACGCCCTGCTCGGTCCACGGGCCGAAGGCCGCCGGAGCCGAGGCGATCTCGACGTTGGGGTAGACGCCGTACGACATCAGCCAGGTGCCATCGAAGAGCAGGGGCTTCGGGTAGCCGAAGTTGGTGCTCTTCTGGATCACCGGGTTCGCGCTGATGAGCTGGGAGGCGGGGAGCGGCGCGCCGCCATCGAAGCGGATGCGGTAGCGGCCGACGCCCGTGTACTGCTCACAGCCCCAGCTCGGCGTGGTGACATCACAGGCGTCGTCGGACTGCTCGGCCTTGAAGAACACGTTGATGACGCCACGCCCGAGGCCGGAGTCGACCTCCTGGTAGTGGGCACCCGGATGGGCTGCGACGCAGTTGTAGTAGGCGCTGCTGGCGGGGTTGGGCTCGACGATGGGCTTGTTGGAGACCGTCCAGCTGGTGCCATCGGTGCTCGTGGCGTAGCCGATGGCCCACATGCCCACCGGGCAGTCCGGATCGGTCGCGGTCATGCGACTCTCGAAGAACATGTAGAACTGCCCTTCGACCGAGTTGTAGACCACCGAGGGGGACCCGACCGTCTCGCCCCAGGGCACATCGGCCGCCGTGAGGACCGGAGTGGGGTGGAAGGTGAAGTCGAGCGCGGTTTGGGCCTGAGCCGGAGAGAGAGCGGCGAGCAGGAGGGCGGCGAGCATGGGAAATCTCCAGATGCGAGCGTCGTTCCGAGCATAGCGCATTGATCAGGCGGTGTCTGGGGCAAACCCCTCCCACCTGAGCCCCCCTATCGGTCTCGGTCGTCACCCACTGTAGGGATCCTCAGCGTTCCTGCGAGGAAGCCGCCCACAGCCCCAGCGCTGCCGGCAGCGGTGCCCACAGCAACGGGGCGAAGCACATCGCTGCGTCCACCCAGGGACGCACCGGCACCGGCGCCGACCGCAGCGAGGCCATGGCCAGGTCGGGCCACACCATCGCCGCCATCGCTACCAGGGCCAGGGTGGCCGCGCCCGCTCCGGCCGCTCGTCGCTCCGATCCATCCATGGTCGCCCCCTCACTGTGGACGCCATCTGAAAGCAAGGTGAATGCCTACGATAGCAAAGGTTCCGCCGTTCTGATGCACGCCCCGAACGACAGCGGATGTCTCTACACCTACACTGGGCGCATGTCTCTCTTCCAGAATGCTGCCGAACGTCGCCTTGCATCGGGGCTGGCCCAGCTCGCCTCGGTCTGTCCCTTCCTTCCCGAGCGGGTGCAGCTGGAGGAGGCCGTGCTGGGCACCGACTTCGTGTCCGGTGCGCCGGTGTGGAGCGTGGGGGAGGACACCGACAACCCCAATGTCGAGCGGATCGCCCTGCTCGCGACCGAGTCCGTCGAGCGCTGGCGACGGCGGCTGCTCTCCCGCAGCCCTACGAGGGAGGAGGTCGACCTGTACCGGCAGGTCGCCTTCCTGGCGCTGTACGAGCAGGCCCATCCCTCGCTGATGGAGGAGCTCTCCGCCGACCCCACCGGCCGGGTCACCAGCTACCTCCGCTTCCTGGAGGATCACGAGCGCCTGCTGGTGGAGCCCGGCGTCGCGCAAGACGACCCGGCCCACCTCTTCGCCTGCATCTACCAGGTCCGCCGTGCCTTCCTCGAGGTCTATGGCGCGCTCTCGGGCGCCTCTGGCCCCGCCATCGCGCTGCGGGCCGCCGCCTGGCGCTCGATCTTCTCCGTCGATCCCACGCGCTACCGTCGCTTCCTCTTCCGGAGCCTCCCCTCGATTCCCACCCTGGTGCGGGGCCCCACCGGCACGGGCAAGGAGCTCGTGGCACGGGCCATCGGCCGCTCCGGCTACATCCCCTTCGACCCTCGCACCCACCGCTTCGTGGCCGCGCCCACCCTGCGCTCGGTCAACCTCTCCGCCCTGCCCGCCACCCTGGTGGAGTCCGAGCTCTTCGGCCACCGCAAGGGCGCCTTCACCGGGGCCATCCGCGACCGCGTCGGCTGGCTCGCCCAGGTTCCACCGGGCGGTGCGGTCTTCCTCGACGAGATCGGCGACCTCGACCCCGTGGTGCAGGTGAAGCTGCTGCGGGTCCTGGAGGAGCGGCGCTTCGTGCCGGTGGGGCAGACCGAGCCCGTGCCACTGCGGGGAAAGCTCATCGCCGCCACCCACGTCGATCTCGACGAGGCCATCGCCAGCGGCCGCTTCCGCGCCGACCTGTTCTACCGGCTGTGCGGCGATCCCATCGCCGTGCCCTCGCTCCGCTCCCGCCTCGACGACGACCCCACCGAGCTTCGACAGATCGTGCGAGCCCTGCTCCGCCGCGACCTCGGCGCCGACGCCACCGCCGACCTCGTGGGCGAGGTCCACGACCAGATCGACCGCGAGCGGGGCGCGACCTGGCCATGGGCTGGGAACGTGCGGGAGCTGGCCCAGTGTGTACGGGCGGTGCTCGTGCACGGGCAGTGCGGCCCCGCCCAGTCCATGGGCGCCCCGTCCACCCGCCTCGAGACCCTCGCAGCCTCCGGCACCTCCCTGGCCGACGTACAGTCCGCCTACGTCCGTGCCGTCTACGCCCGCGAGGGAAGCTACCGCGCGGCGGCCGACAAGCTCGGCATCGACTGGCGCACCGTCCGCAGCCACGTCCGCGAGGGGTAGCGCTCCTCCCCGCTACACTGGTCCCTCGGAGGTCCCTTGCGAGTCCCAGCCGTCGCCTTGCTCCTTCCCCTGTCCCTCCCCGCCCAGGCCGCCCCCGACGAGGACTTCCTGGCCGCGGTGCGGCAGATGCAGGTTGCGGCCGATGCCCTGGTCGACGCCACCTGGACCATGCACGCCACCGAGTACGCCGAAGGCAAGGTCGTCACCGAGGTCTACCGGGTGAAGCACCGCTCCCCCAACACCAACTACCTGGAGTGGGACCGCGGGCAGAAGGTGCTGTGGCGCCCCGGCTGGAACGACGACAAGCTCCGGGTCGACCCCGGCCGCCTCCTCGTGCCCGTGCTCAACCTCGACCCTCGCGGCACCCTGGCCATGCGCGGCAACCGCCACAGCATCCACCGCCTCGGCTTCGCCCCCCTGGTCTCCCTCTTCGTGGCCGACGCCGACCGCATGCTCGCCAACCTCGACACCCTCCGGCCCGAGGTCGAGGACCTCGGCCACCGCGACGTCTTCGGGCAGCCGACCCAGTGCTACCTCGCCAAGCTCAAGAAGGCGGTGGACCCCAAGCTCTACGCCACTCAGGTGGAGATCTGCATCCATCGCACGCTCCATCTCCCCATCGACACGAAGGTGTGGGACCACGAAGACGGCGAGCTCCGGGTCGTCGAGCACTACCGCTACGAGGACCTGAAGGTGAACGTCGGCCTGACCGACGCCGACTTCTCCCCGGAGACGTACGGACTATGACCTCTCTCCTGTGGCTGACGACGGCCCTGGCGGCCGACCCCCACGTGGTGGTGCTGGGCATCGCCCAAGACGCCGGGCACCCCCAGGCCGACTGCCGCAAGACCTGCTGCGACGCCGCCTGGCGCGACCCCGCCCAGCGGCACCGGGTGGCGAGCCTGGGCATCGTCGACGGCGATCAGGCCTGGCTCCTCGACGCCACCCCCGACCTGCCCGACCAGCTCCACGACCTCCTCGGCACCGAGCGAAGCCTCGGGGGCATCCTCCTGACCCACGGCCACATGGGGCACTACACGGGCCTGCTCCACCTGGGCCGGGAGGCCATGGGCGCCCCGGACGTCCCGGTGTACGCGATGCCGCGCATGGCCGGGGTGCTCCTCGGCAGCGAGCCCTGGGCCCTGCTCAGCCGCCTCGACCACATCGACGTGCGGCGGATGACCGCCGGCGAGTCCATCGCCCTGTCCGAGCGCGTCCGCGTCACCCCCTTCCTCGTGCCCCACCGCGACGAGCTCTCCGAGACGGTCGGCTTCAAGGTGTCCGGGCCGGAGCAGACCATCGCGTGGCTCCCGGACATCGACAAGTGGGAGAAGTGGGACACCCCCCTGGAGGATCTCCTCGCCGAGGTCGACGTCGCCTGGCTCGACGCCACCTTCTTCGCCGACGGGGAGATCGCCCGCGACATCTCCGAGGTGCCTCATCCCTTCGTCGTGGAGACCCTCGCGCGGCTCGCCCATCGCCCCGACCTGCGCGCGAAGGTCCGCCTGGTGCACCTGAACCACACCAACCCGCTCCTTCGCGACGGGGAGGCGCGGGCCGCTGTGGAAGCCGGCGGGCTGACGGTGGCCGCGCGGGGCGACCAACACCCGCTGTAGCCCAGGCTACCGCCGTCGAAGCAGGGCGAGGGAGAGCCCCAGGGCCAGCCAACCGGCGGCACCCGACGACCCGGCGTCGCACCCACAGCCCGCCGCTGCGGCCGCGCCCCGGGCCCCCGCGCCGGTGTCGCCGTAGAGCGTGGTGCCGTTGCCCCCGTTGCCGCCCGGGCCACCGTTGCCATTGCCGTTGCCGCCGTTGCCATTGCCGCCGTTGCCGCCGTTGCCGTTGCCGTTGCCGCCGGGGCCCCCGGTGCTCCCGGTGTCGGTCGGGCCGGTGTCGGTGGTGGTGGTGCCACAGTCGTCGGGCGTGGTGTCGTCGCAGTCGTTGTCGACGCTGTCGCCGCAGATCTCAGCCTGCGCGGGGTTCACGTCCGGGCGGTCGTCGATGCAGTCGCCGCCCTCGGCGACGTAGCCGTTGCCCAGCTCGCAGACGTCTTCCTCGAAGGGGAGCCCGTAGCCGTCGCCGTCGCCGTCGAGGTGCCCCACCACGGTGAGCCCCTCCTCGACGTCGTCCAGGCCGTCGCAGTCGTTGTCCACGTGGTCTGCGTCACAGACCTCGCTCAGGCCCGGGCTGCGGTTGGCGTCCGTGTCGTCGCAGTCGCCGCCCACCGTGGCCTCGGTGGGGAGGATGCAGCCGTCGGTCCCTGGCACGGGGGCGCCGGCGCCGAAGGTGTCCTCGTCGAGGTCGACGAGGCACTGATCGGACCCATCACAGTCCTGATCGATGCCATCGCCGAGCACCTCGTCGACACAGGCCTCGGCGCCCCCCACGTAGCCATCCGCGCCGTAGCTCGCGTCGATGCCCGGGCTGCCCTTCTGCAGGCGAAGGTCGATGGTGGCGCAGTCGGTGAGGGGGTCGAGCAGCGTGGGGTCGTCGACGAAGAGCGGGTCGCCGTAGAGGGTGTTGGTGCCGGTGCCGCTGCCATAGTGCAGCGGCGTGACGGGTATGGTGTCGTTGCCGAAGGCGAGCACCCAGTCGCTGAACAGGTTCGGGGAGCCCTGGTCCGACAGCACTCCGCGGCCGGGGTCGACGTGGAAGGCCAAGATGCTGTCGCTCAGCGTCACATCGCCGGCCGTGCCGTAGGCGGAGGCGGCCTCGCCATGGTCGCCGGCGCTGTTCCCCACGAAGGTGAGCCCCTCCAGGGCCGCGGGCGGGCCACTGAGGGCCAGGGCGCCGCCTTCGTCGGTGGCGCTATTGCCCCACAGGATGCTGTCGCGGAGGATCGAGGAGTCGCCATGGATGCGCACCGCGCCGCCATCGTTGGCCGTGTTGGCGCACAGCCGCAGGCCCGTCAGGACGCCGGCGTTCTGCACGTAGAGCGCCCCGCCCGACCCGACGGTGGTGTTGCCGACGAACACCGCCTGGTCGATCTCGCACGGATCCGTGCAGGCCACAGCCCCGCCGCTGTTGTTCACCACGACGGCGTTGGACTCGAACAGGCCGCCCTCAACACGCCCCACCGGGCCGTCGAAGTGGAGCGCGCCGCCGCGGGCACGGCTCTCGTTGGACAGAAAGTCGGTGTCGACGAACACACACTCGCCTTCGCAATGCACGGCGCCACCGTTGCCGCTGGCCGTGTTGCCGGAGAACGTGGCGTCGACCGCCGCGAGGGAGGCGCCATCGACCACGGACACCCCACCCCCTGCCCCGCCAGCGTGGTTGTCGTGCACGTGGGTGCCGTAGAGCTCCAGCCGGCCATCGTCGACGACCTCGACACCAGCCCCCCGGGCCCCCTGGTCGCCGTGGCGGATCTCGCCGCCCTGCATCACCAGCACGCCCTGCGAGTCGACGCGGGCGGCGCGCTCGGCCTCTCCGCCATCGAGGACGAGACCGTCGAGGGTGATGGTGCCCCAGCGCACGCGGAAGAAGCCATAGGTGACGTTGCCGTCGCCGTTGGTGTTGCTGGCGTAGAGCACGGTGCCGCCTGGGTTCCCGGACCGGAAGGTCAGGCTCCGAGGAGTGGTGGCATCGCCGCCCCCGATGTTGTAGGCGCCGTAGAAGGCGAGCTCGTACAGCTCGATCACGTCGCCATCGCTGGCGTTGTCGATCGCGTCCTGCAGGGAGACGAAGTTCTGACCGGCCCCCACGGTGAGGGTCGCGGCGAGCGCGTGCGAGAAGAGCAGCAGCATGGGGGGGAGAGCTCCTGTGCGGGCATTCTACACGGTCCGAGCCGACGAACGGCGACACCCTCCCCACGGAGGGGGCGAGGGGAGCCCGGTGGCCGCTACCGTCCCTCTCATGTCCCCCATCCTCGTCGACGTCCTGCTCGCCCTCCCACCGCTGGTGGTCGGGCTCCTCGCCACCTGGCGCCTCATCTGGCCGTGGTGGAAGATCCCGGGCAAGGCCCTCACCTATGTGCTCGGCGTGGCCGCCCTCGCCTGGGCCTTCGGCCACGTGGCGGTGTTGCTGGGCTGGCTGCACCAGGGCCTCGGGCTCGCCTTCCACGTGTGGTTCTGCCGCACCCACGGCTTCACCTGGTACGCCGTCGAGGACCCCGAGCGGTACGTCGAGCTGTCCAAGCGCATGGTGGGGGCCGACGAGCCGCCCTGAGCCCACCGCCCGGCCCGGCGGCACGGCATCAGCGCTTGGGCAGCTGCTCCACGTACACGGACATGCTCGGGAAGGCCATGCTCAGGCCCGCTTCGTCGAAGGCCCGCTTGATGCCGAGGTTCACCTCGGAGATCGTGTTCAGGTAGGGCCCAGCAGCGTCGCAGCGGGTCCAGTAGGCGAAGCTGATCTCCAGGGCGGAGTCGCCGAAGTTGGTGAACCGCACGGCGGTGTCGTCGTCGATGGCATCGTGGGCGGCCAGCACGCCATAGACCAGGGCGATGGCCTGCTCCAGCTGCTCACTGGTGGTGTCGTAGACCAGCCCGATGGTGGCGCTGTAGCGCCAGCGCTCCTTCGGCGAGAGGTTGATGACCGCCTGGTCGACCACCTGGGCGTTGGGCACGCTGACCATATGCCCCTCGAAGGTCTCGATCCGGCAGGTGCGAAGGCCCACTTCCCGCACCACCCCTCGGTAGTTCCCGAGCTCGACCAGGTCGTCGACCTGAAAGGGCTGGTCGGCGAAGATGGTGATGCTGCCCACCACGTTGGACAGCGTGGCCTGCGCGGCCATCGCCACCGCCAGCCCGCCGATGCCCAGCCCCGTGAGCAGGGAGAGGATGTCGTAGCCGAGGCTGCTGAAGACCATGAGGATGGCCAGCGACCACAAGGTCACCTTCAGCGTGCGGTCGATGATGGGGACGAGCTGGTCGTCGAGCTTGGTCTCGCTGGCCTCGACGAAGGGGTCGATATAGAGCGCCCGAATGGTGTCGAGCACCCGCGACACACCCCACGTGCCGAACACGGTGATCACCACCAGCAGCACGTTCCCGACGATCCCCGCGATGGCCTCCGGCAGCACGAGGAGCAGGAAGGAGGCCCGCAGACCGATGGCCAGCACGAGCAGGTAGAGCGGGCGGTCGAGCACCTCGACGAGGTGGTCGTCGAGCTCGGACTCGCTGGCCTCGGCGAAGGCCCGCAGGCGGCTGTTGAGCACCGTCTGGGCGATCTGGGCCACCGCGAACGTGAGGAACAGCGCGACCACGAAGCCACCGAGGTTGGCGGCCGTGTTTCCGAGAAACAGGTCGGTGGTGAGGAAGGCGGGGAGTTCCATGGCGCCGGATACCATGAGGCCGCCCTCCGAGCCATGGAGCCCCGTGGACGCCTCGTCCCCTCGCATCGACCCGCTGACGGGCAGCTTCGCCTCCGCCGACGACGAGCGGCGCTTCCTGGTGGAGCTCTCGGCCCTGCGGCCGGTGCTGGCCTGGGGCTGGGGCCTCACCTTCGTGGCGGCGTTCGGCCTGGCCGGCGTCGACATCGTGACGAACGGTGCGAGCCCCTTCCACACGCTGATGCCCCGGGTGGTGGGGGTGGGCGTGCCGGTGGCTGCCCTGCTCGCCGCCCGGAATCGACCGCTGCCGGTCCTCCACCGGGTGCACATGGCGGGCCTGGGCGTCGCGCTGCTGTGCACCGCCTGGCTGGCTCAGTGGAGCCCGGGCTTCCGGGCCGCAGTGCCCATGTGGTGCGGTTTCCTGCTGTTCGGCCTGGGGCTGTGGCGCACCATCGGGGTGGCCGGGATCCTCGCCTCTGCCGCGGTGCTGCTGGTGGGCTCGGTGGCCCCCTGGGCCGCCACGCTCCTGCGAGACTGCTCAGGCACCGGGGTGGCGGCTACAGCGGCTTCAGCTGGAGCGTGGCCTCCCCCTGCGATGGCGACAGCCGCTTCGCTCAAGACGGCGTGCGTGTGCACGTGGCCGAGCCCGAGTCCACCGGCGACGTGATTCGCCCCGTCCCCGACACCCAGGTGGCCGCCATCGCCCTGGACGTGACCCACCACGGCTGGGCGAACGAGCCGGACCTGACCCTCACCAACTTCAGCCTGTTTCTTCGTGACAACGTCAACTACTCCTACGAGCGCGACATCGAGATCGGCGAGTGGACGTGGGTCGACGTGTACACCGACGACGGAGACGGGCTCTTCGACGCGACCACCGACACCTTCGTGCTCGGCCAGCAGCACGGCATCGCGTCCGAGAACTACAGCACCGACGCCAGCAACCCGTTCCTGCAGGTCGCCGCTGGGGAGACGGCCCGAGCCTGGGTGGTCGTGACCGTGGATGCCGCCGCCTTCATCGAAGATGCCGTGGACATCGACTTTCGCATCAACGGCAGCATCCAGATGTCCTTGACCGACGACACGCTGTACGACATGCCGGAGGGTACCTTCGGCAACGGCAAGCTCACCTTCGGCAACACCCCACCCACCCCGGGCACCACCGAGGTCGTGGTCGAGCGCGGAGGCACCGCCACCTTCGCCCTGGAGGGCACCGACCCGGACGGCGACACCCTCACCTACGCCGTCCTCGACGACCCCATCTTCGGCACCCTGCTCCCCGACGGGAACGGGGACTTCGTCTACACCCACGACGGCAGCCACGGCACCACCGACTTCGCCACCTTCACCATGGACGACGGCTTCTCCACCGGCACCGGCGGACTGCTCATCACCGTGGTCGACACCCTCCCCGCGGTCGAGGACCTGCTGGTGGTGGTGGACGAGGACAGCTCGGTGCAGCTGACCCTCCCCGGCGAGGTCGACGACGACGACGCCACCTTCGCTGTGGGCGACCCGCTCTTCGGCACCCTCTCGGACCTCGACCCGTCGGCCGGGACCGTGACCTACACCGCCGCCCCCGACACGTCGGGGGAGGACCGCTTCAGCTACACCCTCACGGCCGGCGGGGTCGACGCCTCTGCCACGGTGACCGTTGTCGTCGTGGACAACCTCTTCGATGACGACGACGGGGACGGCCTGATCGACGCGGAAGACCCATGCCCCCTGGTCTGGGACGACGGCAGCGACCTGGACGGCGACGGCTTCGGTGATGCCTGCGACGACGACGTGGACGGCGATGGCTTCCCGGCCGGCAGCGACTGCGACGACACCGACGCGGCGAACCTGCCAGAGGCGGCCTACCCGGACCCGGACGACGACGGCTGGGGCACGACCGCCGGGCGGGTCTGGCGCTGCGCAGGCCTCCAGGCGGGCGAGGTGCACGTGGGCGGCGACAACTGCCCCGACGTGGCGAACCCGGGCCTGGAGGACGCCGACGGCGGCGGGCTCGGCGATGCCTGCGACCCCGACGACGACGGCGACGGCCTGCTCGACAGCGCCGACCCCTGCCCCTTCGACGACGGCATCGTCTGCACCGACCGCGACGCCGACGGTCACGACGACGGCGCCGACAACTGCCCGGACGTGGCCAACGAAGACCAGGTGGACGCCGACGGCGACGGCTGGGGAGACCCCTGCGACCCCTGCCCCGCCATCGCCGATGCCACGACCGGCTGTCCCAGCATGCCCCAGCCCGTGGCACGCGGCCTCCAGGTGCGCCTCGACCCCACCCTGGGGCTCGAGGACAGCGCCACCGGCCTCACGGCCGACACGGGGCCCTACGACTCCGCCGACCCCGCCACGCCCCGCCTCCGGAGCGCCCGGCCGGCCGGATGCACCACCGCCACCGGAGCCTTCGGCGGGCTCCCGCTCCTGGCGATGCTCACGCTGCTCCGCCGGCGCCGGTCGTCGCGCTGACGGTGGAGGCCCCCGGCAGAAGGACCGAGGGCCCGGCTGTTGTATCGTCCCCCCGTGGACTCCCCCGAGCTCATCGCCGCCGTCATCGGGCTGGCCCTCCTGGCCGGAGGCGGCCTGTGGTGGTGGCGCTCCCGGGCCGACGCTTCCGAGGCTCCGGCGCCCCCCAGCGACCCGGCCCGAGCCTCCGGAGCCACCGCGGCCTCCGCTGCGCCCGCCTCCCCCGAGGGCTCCAAGGCCTCCCGCCACGAGGCCCTGGGCACCCGCCTGTTCACCACCCCCGGCGAGCGACTCCACGAGGCCTCCGACCTCAGCGCCCTGGTCGACGAGCTCGACCGGTTCACCGAGGGGGCCATGGCCCTTCAGGGCCACCGCTGCACCGCCGCCGGCGACCACCTCCTCCTGGCGCTGCACAGCACGGGCGGATGGCTCAGGGGCACGCTGGAGCCCCTGTCCGGCTGGATCGACCCCGCCGGCCTGCTACCCCTGCTCAACGGCGCCCTGGCCCACGCCGGCGCCGAGCGCCGTCTCGCCGTGGCCGAGGTCGTCGACGACCAGCGCCTTTCCTTGGCCTTCGTCACCTACGACGAGGCCGAGACCCTCGCCGAGGAGGGCCTGCTGTCCTCCCCCGACGGCTTCGCCGAGGTCGACCTCGATGCCACCTTCCGCGGCCCCCCCCGCTTCGGCGGTCCGGTGGGCCGGCTCCCCGGCAAGCCCTACACCGCCACCCGCGTCGCCGCCGAAGGGGGCCGGGTCGTGGCCGTGCGGCAGGGGCAGGCGGCGGTCTGGGACGGCGTCGACTGGGCCCCGCTCGAGGGCATGCACCCCAAGGCCGACGCCGTCTGCGTCAGCGCCGGCGACATCTACCTGGCCGACCCCGACCGCAACATCGGCGTCTGGGCCCCCGGAGAGGTGCAGCCCGGCCGCCACGTCGCCCTGGGAGCCGACGCCGGCCGGGTCGTGGCCCTGCACCACGCCGGCGGGCGCCTGGCCGCCGCCGTCCGCAGCAAGAAGGCCGACACCACCTGGGTCATCGCCATCGACGACGACGGCACCGAGCGCCTTCGCCTCTCCCTGGCCTACGGGGCCGTGCTGGTGCGCTGGTCGCCGAGCGGCAGCCACCTCGCCGTGGCCCTGGAGGGAGGCGGCCTCACGGTGTTCGACGCCGACGGCACCGAGGTCATGTCCCACCACGAGGAAGGCGCGCCCTTCGCGCTGGTGTGGCAGCCCGATGGCCAGGAGCTCGCGGCCGCCTTCGACGAGCGGGCCCGCACGGTCCGGTGGTCCCCCGACGGCGGCACCCGGGTAGCGCAGCACGGGGTGAGCGCCCTCGCCTACGGCCCCGGGGGCCTCACGCGCTCCTTCCTCGACGAGGTGGTGCTCCCCGATGGCACCTCCCTGCCCGCCGGGCGGCAAGCGCTGGAGCTCGCCTGGGCCGACGCCCTGTGGGCCACCGGCGACCATGGGTGGCTGGTCGAGGTCGTTCCGGCATAGCGTTCCTCCGAGGAACGAGGAGGGCATCCATGGGGGACAAGGCCGACAGCGACGTGCAGCTGGGCATGTTCGGTGTGCCCGCCAAGCTCGCCGACACCCACGTGGTGGCAGCCCACACCCGCGTGCTGGCCAACGGCGACGAGGTCTTCGTCGGCGAGCACGTGCGCTGGAACCGCGGTCGCACGCGGCGCGCTCTTCCCCCCCTGCAGACCGCACCGCCCCCTCACGAGGACGACGAAGATCAGCTGGGGCTGTTCAGCGCCCCCGCCGACTGATCTCGTCTTCGACGATGCGCTGCAGCCGCTCGGGGTCGTCCGTCGGGAGGCGCTGGTTCTCGCTCTCCTGGATGCCGGCCAGCACCCGGAGCGACCAGTCGCTGGCGGAGTCGAGCCACACGCCGTCGTAGTCGAGGTCCCAGAAGTAGGACCCGGGACCGCCCAGGGTGGACTGATGGCAGCAGGAGCAGGTGCAGCGGCGGATCTCGGCCGTGATCCAGGCGAGGTCGTCGCTGCCCACGCGGGGGTCGTCGGGGCCGGGGTCGACGCCGGACTTGTCGAAGGACTGCCCGGGGTAGCGGCCGTCGTGCGCGACCACGGCGAGGCAGGTGGCGTCGGTCATCTCCTCGCCGACCGGGAGGCACTCGTCGTGGTGGGGCAGGTCGAGCCCGGAGTGGGCGGTGTCGGTGGGGAGCGACGTGGGGGACTCGGCGGTGTCGACCGACCCCGTGGTGGACGCAGGCGGGGCGGGCTCGTCGGCGGCCCCGCAAGCGATCAAGAAGCCCAGTAGCAGCGCGGTGCGTCCCATCCCCAACAGGGTAGTCCACAGCAGCCCACGGCCGCCCGCCACAAGATGACGCAGGGGCTATGGCTGAAGCACCAGCGTGTGCACGGTGGCGGCCCGTACCGCCTCCTCGCTGAACGGGAAGGGCGTGGTGCCGCCGTCGACGAAGGCGTCGTAGTGGGATCGGTAGAAGGGCGACTTGGGCTGACCCGAGGGCCCGCCGGGATGCACGAAGGTGCTCTGATCGAAGTCGTCGAGGGGCATGACCAGGCGCATGCTGGCCATGAAGCCGACGGTCCACTCCTCGGCGGTCCAGTCGTAGTCGGCGCAGGCCACGCTCGCGGCGGTGCCGGGGAAGGCCCGGGTCTCCATGTTCCAGCCCTTCAGCAGCGAGCTCTGGGCAGCGAAGGGGTGGGCCAGCTGCAGGGTCCGCAGCTCGCCCCACTCAGCCCTCTCCGGGCTGCCGAAGCGGTCGGTCAGCCGGTCGCAGGCCCGGGCGAGGGCCTGGTCCACCGCGCCGGGGGTCTGGGAGAGGAAGTGGTCGAAGTCCCCGTCGAGGGGGTTCCGTCCGGTGCCCATCAGGTCGAGCAGGAAGTGCATGTCGTCGCTGTCGAGCCGGTCCGCGAAGGTGGCACGGAACAGCTCTTCCTGGAAGAAGGCCCAGGCGGCGGCCGGGGCCGAGTCCACCGTGGCCATGTAGTCCTCCTCCGCCCAGCCCTCGAGCAGGGCATGGCAGGTGGCGGCCTCGGGGCTGGGCTGGATGTCCAACAGGTCCGGGAGGTAGCGGGCGGCCGCATTCTCCCGCACGTCCTTGTGGAGGGCGTGCATGTCGGCCGGGGTGGCCTGGGGCAGCTCCGCCAGGCGGTCCATGATGCGGCCGTAGCGGTGGTCGGGCAGGTAGGCCGTCGCGATGGCGTCGACGTTGGGCTGGGTGGCCGGGTCGGGCTTGTGGTTGGCGGTGGCGAGGTAGCCCGCTTCCGGGTCGCGGAGGCCGGGCAGCTCGTCGAGGAAGCCGTCCCAGTGCGCCGCTCCGTCGGATGCCGGATGGGGCACGCGCCCGGTGAAGCCATGACGTCGGGGAATGCTGCCGATCTGCGACCAGCCGATGTGACCATCGACGTCGGCCACCACGAGGTTCTGGGGGGCCACCGAGGCCATGGGCTCGACGGTGTCCAGCAGGCCGAGGGCGGAGGTGGCGTGGGCGAAGCTCCCCAGCACCTCCGGCGACCGGTCGGCCGTGTCCAGCCCGGCCCAGCGCATCACCATGACGCGGTCACCGCCTTCGTTCACGATGGGACCGAGGGAGGTGAACCGCACCGTGCGCTCGACCGGGTCTGCGTCCTTCACCTCGATGCGCAGCGTGCGGTCTTCCGGCACCTCGCGCTGCCCCCGCACCACCACCGCGTCGCCGTCACGCTCCAGCACGGCGAGGTCGACGGTGTCGGCCATCACATTGGTCATGCCCCAGGCCACGCGCTCGTTGTGGCCGATGGCGATGGCCGGCACCCCGGGGAAGCTGACCCCCGCGGCGTGCAGGTCGCCACCCTTCAGATGGGCGGGGTACCAGATGCTGGGCACGCTCTGCACGAGGTGGGGGTCGTTGGCGAGGATGGGCATTCCGCTCGCGGTCCGCTCGCCGCTCACGACCCAGTTGTTGGAGGCCTGACTGTTGCCCTCGGGCCGCCCCCCCATGGTCGCCGTCCAGGCCTCGAAGCCCTTGGTCCACTGCCCATAGTCGAGGGTCCGCAGCTCCTCCCAGAAGGGGTCGATGGGGGGCGTGTCCGGGTAGGTGGAGAAGAGGGCATCGAGGTCTTCGCTGGGGAGGTGGTCGAAGGCCAGCGCCCCCAGCTCGTGGTCGAGGTTCTCCTGCAAGCTCCAGCCCATCAGGAAGAGCATGGCGGTGGAGTCCACCTCGTCGAACGGCGTGAACTCCGCCCCCAGCAGCCGATACTCCACCGGCAGCACCTTCAGCGAGGCCGCACCGGCGTTGACGCCGTCGACGTAGGCCCGGACCCGGGATCGGGTGGCGTCGTCGGCCCGGTCCAGGGCCTCCCGACCCAGGCGCTCCAGCTGCATCGCGCCGGAGAAGGCATCGAGCTCGATGGCCCGCTCACCGAGGAGGGCGCTGACCTGGCCGTGGGCGACGCGCCGCCGCAGGTCGAGCTGGAAGAGCCGGTCCTGGGCGTGGACATAGCCCAGGCCATACCAGGCATCGTCCTCGTTGCCGGCGTCGATGTGGGGCACGCCGAGGGCGTCGCGCCGAATAGTGATCTCACCCCGCACACCCGCCGCCGATACGGCACCATCCAAGGTTGGATTCGACCGCTTGGTTGCGGCGAGGGTGAACAGGGCGCAGCCGGAGCTGAGGAGCAGGGGCCCGAGAGCGAGCAGAGAGGTGATGCGCATGGCGCGGAGTGTATGTGCTGCACGGCCCCGGCGGGGCCCATGTCGCACCGTGTTGCACCCTCGAGCTACCGGGCGCGGTCACTCCACTTGGGCGCGGTGACCACCTCGGAGGCATGGGTCAGGTGCCGGAAGGTGAGGCTGACGCGCTCGCCGGCCCCGCGCTCTCGCTTGATCCCATGCTTGTGGGTGGCCTGGAGGGCCTGGCTCATCACGAAGAGGGAGCCCGGGGGTAGCGGCACCCGGGTGTAGTCGAAGGCACCGCTGGCGTCGGGGCCCGCGCGGAGCTGGAGGGTGCGCACCGCCCCGAGGGACACGATGGCGATGGGCGTTCTCGGGGCGAGGATGCTCACATCGTCGGTGTGCCAGCCGATGGTGTGGTCGCCGGTGGGGTAGTGATTCAGCAGCGCATTCGTCACGTCGAACGACAGCAACGCGGCGACCGCGTCCGCCACCCGTCGCACCGTGGGGTGCCAGGGCGCCTCGGGGTAGCTCGCCCCGGCGTAGTTGTAGGGAATGCCCATGGAGGCCGTGCGCCGACTGTGCATCTGAGCGGTCCACGGCACGTCGGCCAACACCGCCCGCAGCAGGGCATCCGGGTCGGCCACGAAGCCCTCCCGCAGCGACCAGCCGCTCCCGCTCATAGCCAGATCGACGCCATGATCTGCGCGTCGGCCACCAGCTCCACGTCACCGAAGACGCTGGCCACGTAGAGCCCGGGCTGCACGTAGATGGCCCCTCGGGGCACCGCCCCGACCCGCACCCCGACCGGAGCGATGGCCCCGGCCTGGATGAAGGCATCGCCGCTATCGATGGCCAGGTCGACCGACCCACCGACCCCGCCGAAGGCTTCCCAGCTGCCCCCGAGGGAGCCGGCGGTGAGGGGCGTCCAGACATTGCCACCCAGGTAGACCACGTCGTCGTCGATGTTGGCGATGGTCTCGAGGGCGTGGATCTGGAGGATGATCTCGTCGAACCGAAGGTCGAAGCTCGGGTAGATGTGGCCGACCACGTACGAGCTGTTCCCGTCGAGGGCGTCGGCAAAGCGGAGCAGATCCCCGAGGCCGCTGGACACGGGCGCCGTGGTACCCACGCCCACCGCATGGGCCGACAGGGGAGCCGCCAGCAGCGAGAGCGTGAAGAGGGCGAGCAGACGATGAATCATGGGGTCTCCCGGGCAGGCCGCCGGAGTCTACCCCGCAGGGGGCTCCGCGCCGCGGGGCACGACCAGCACGAACCGTGCCTCTCCGGGCAAGGCCTCGGCCTCCAGCGCGCCGCCGAGGTGGGTCACCAAGGTACGAGCCAAGGCCAGCCCCACCCCGGTGTCGTCGCCGGGGTCGGCCGCCGGGTCGAGGGCGAAGGGCTCCAGCCGAGCCTCCAGCGCCTGCTGACTCCCCCAGTCGCCCGGCACGAGGAAGCCCAGGCGTAGGGCGTGCGGGTCGGCGGTCGCGTCGACCTGTCGGACCCCCTGCGCCATCACGCAGGCGATGGCCCGCTGCACGAACCAGGGGTCGGTGACGAGCGTGCCCAGCTCGGGGCCCTCGGCCAGCGGCACCCCCTCCAGCAGCGTGGTCCCGTCGACCTGTACCAGGGTGGGCTCCAGCTGACCCGCGTGGGCCTTGGCCAGGTCGAGCACCTCGTCGACCGTGCGGAGCAGGTGGGAAGCGGCCGTGTGGATCTGCGCCAGGTCGGTGTGACTGGCGCTGTCCGGGCCGAGCTCTTCGTCGAGGAGTTCGGTGTAGCCGAGGATCGCGCCCAGCGGCGTGCGGAGCTCGTGGCTCATCGCCGCGAGGAACCGGTCCTTCGCCGACGATGCGTTGCGCGCGGCCCGGGCCATCTCCTGGTAGCGGTCCTGGAGGGCCTCCCGGTCGAAGGCGGCCTGCCCCAGCACCTGTGCCTCCCGCGAGGCCTGCTGCTCCACCAGCCAGACCAGGGCCAGGGTGCCGATCCCGACCACCCCCACGTCGATGTTGACCAGCCACCAGTCGGTCATGTCGGCGCCGGCCAGGGCCCGCAGGAGGCGCGCACCGACCAGAGCTGCCGCCGCGAAGGCGATCCCGCGCACCAGGTGGGCTCGGGGGGCCACCAGCGCGATGAGGGGGGCCAGGGCGATGGGGTAGGCCACCGCCACCGTTCCCGCGGGGGTCAGATGAAGCACCCAGCTGGCCGCTGTCATGAGGATGCTGAACGCCCAGAGCGCCGCCTGGGTCTGCCCCCGCCGGGCCAGCAGCGCGCCCACCCCGCACCCCACCGTGGCGAGCACGGGTGCCGCCAGCCCCGACGATGGCAGCAGGCCCTCCACCGCCACGCCCAGCAGCGCCAGCAGGAAGGAGATCCCCAAGATCCGCCCGAACCACACGGTCCGGGTGGTCTCGCGCTCGGCGTCGAGGGTGCGGAAGGCCTCCAAGACGCGATGTCGCTGCCGGGAAGGCGGCGCCTCGTCGACCTCGACCGTGCCCTCCGGCGGGTGTCGGGGCAGCCTGAGGGTGAAGGCCGCGCCCTGCCCGAGGGCGGTGTCCACCGAAAGCGTGCCCCCGAGGGCCCGGGAGAACTCCAGGCACAGCGGCAAGCCGAGGCCCGTACCGCGATGGTCGACGCCCCCGGCCTGGGTGTAGGGCTGGAACAGCTCGTCGACCGCCTCGGGGGCCATGCCGATGCCCGTGTCGGCCACCACGAGCACGACGTGATCGACGTCGCCACGCACCCGCACCGTGACCACGCCCCGCCGGGTGAACTTGCACGCATTGGACAGCAGGTTGAGCAGCACCTGCCGCACCTTCCCCGGATCGCTCACCACCTGCCCCACCGTGTCGGCGCCCTCGACGACGAGCCGATTGCTTCCGGTGCGGGCCAGCGGGGCGACCGTCTGCACGGTGTCGTTCACCAGGGCGCCGAGGTCCATCGGCACGACCTCGAGCTCCAGCTGACCGGACTCCACCTTGGAGACGTCGAGCACCTCGTCGACCTGACGAAGCAGCAGATCGCTGGCGGAGATGATGCGGCCCAGGTCTTCCGCCGCCGACGGGGCCACGTCGGGCTCGGCATCTACGCCGGTGAGGTCCTCCCGCAGTAGCTCTGCGTAGCCCCGCACAGCGTTCAGGGGGGTGCGCAGTTGGTGGCTCATCGCGGCCAGGAAGCGACTCTTGGCGGCGCTCGCCTCCACCGCCAGGTCGGCCTCTCGCTCGGCCAGGGCCCGCAGCTCGTCGCCCCGCTGGACGGCCTGGGCGAGGAGCGTGCTGGAGCGCTCGTCGCGGGCCACGACCCAGAGCATGAGGACGGTCCACAGCAGCAGGATGGCGCCGAGGTGCACATTGCTCGTGAGCCAGAGCGACAGCTCGTCGATGCCGACCGCCCACCGAAGGGCCCGCATCGTGACGACCGCCGCCAACATGGCCGCCATCACGACGGCGGTTCGGCGCAGCACCACCACCGCCAGCAAGGCCACCGGTGCCGCGTACAGCGGGGCCAGCTCGTTGTGCCCCTCCTGCATGTGGGCCTCGGTCATCACGAAGAAGGTGACGAGGCAGGTGATCACGAGGGAGGCCGACAGCCGCTCCGTGCGGGCCAGGTAGAGACCGATGGCCCCGAAGAAGCCGGGGATGAACGACATCAGAGCCCGCGTGTGCAGCCCCTCGCCCAGGAAGATGAGCGCCGCGGCATGTCCGCCGACGAGCATCAGCGACGCCCCCACCGTGAGGAGGCGCTTGGCGCTCTGGTGCCGCTCCCGCTCGATGCTCATGGGGCTCCGTGGCCCAGCCTAACCGGTACGCCACATCCATCGGGCCGCGGGTACGAGCCGGGGCTCCGATGCCGGACGCCCACCCCGGACCGGCCAGCTCCCTCGTACCGTCCACGCCGCTGCCGGAGGGTCGAGAGCTGACTCGGGGTCAGAACGGCGCGAGAGTACCCAGGCCGATGGCTCCGAGCTCGTCGCAACGACCGTCGCGAAAGGGTGCCCCCGACGGACCGAATCGGTCGTCGTAGCGCATCCACTGCCCCTGAGCCTGCCACGCAGGCCAGCCGGGGTCGCCGCTCCGGGCGAAGTCCGTCCATGCGGAGCGCATGGCGTCACCGAGGGCGCGATCGCTCGCCAGGGGAACCATGCCCATCGAGCCGAAGGTGTCGAACACGTAGGGAATGTCGAGCGCGTGGTGGGACCCCAGCGCGAGGGTGGTGAGGCTGCGCTCCTGGAACTCGTACAGGTAGATCGGCTCCACCCCCACCTGGGCATCGGCGAGCGCCCGGGTGGGGCAGCTGAACATGGCGTCCGTGGCGAAGGTGAGGAAGGCATCCGCTGGCAGGGGGAAGTCCCACAGGGTGTAGATGTCCTCGATGCCCTCGGTGTACTGACTGCTGCCTACGACGTGCTCCACGGCGTCGTCGAAGCCGAGCCACGTGAGGGGGGCCGCCAGCGCCAGGAACATGGTCGCCTCGTCCTCGGTGGTGCCGACGATCATGGGGAGGTCCACCTCGCCTCGCTGGTACACCGCCGCCGGCGCCTCGGGCACGAAGGAACCATCGATGTAGGGCGTCGGGAAGGGCGAGTGGAGGTCGGTGAGGAGACCGGCGGCATCCACCAGACCGACGAAGTCGTCGGCCGGCAGGCTCTGCAGGCAGGCCAGCATGTCCGGCGCACCGTCGCAGCCGAGGGCGTCGACCGCATCGCGGGCGAAGTCGACGGGCGACACCCCACCGATGCCCCCCACGGTGGTCGCGGTGGGGAGCAGGTGGCAGCCCACGACGGACTGCCCGATGGCCTTGTGCATCAGGTCGTCGGCCTGGGGAAGGGTGGCCAGGATGCAGGTGGAGATGGCCCCGGCGGACTCCCCGAAGACCGTGACGTTGGCAGGGTCGCCACCGAAGGCCGCGATGTTCTCCCGGACCCAGGCGAGGGCAGCCACCTGATCCTTCAACCCGAAGTTCCCGGGGTTGTCGTTGCCGACCTGTGCCCCCAGCTCGGGATGGGCCAGGAAGCCGAGAGCCCCCAGCCGGTAGTTCACCGTGACGACCACGACGTCTTCGTTGGCGATGGCGGTGCCGTCGTACATGTCCTGCGAGCCCGCGCCGAAGAAGTAGGCCCCGCCGTGCAGCCACACCATGACGGGCTTGGTGGCACCGTCGTCGTGGGCGTAGACGTTCAGGGTGAGGCAGTCCTCGTCGGTGTCGTCGACCTGCGACAGCCAGTCCACCACCGCCACCGTGGACTGGGGGCACACCGGCCCGAAGGCGGAGGCGTCGAGAGGATCGACCCAGGGCGTCACCCGCTGCGGATCGCGCAGACGCAGCGCCCCGACAGGGGGAGCGGCGTAGGGGATGCCGCGGAACACGCGCAGCCCCCCCTCCTGCACGCCCTCCACCGGGCCACTGGCGGTGGGAACCACCAGACCGGTCGTCACCCCGGTGCCGCTGTCCGTGCCCGTGGGCTGGCCGCTGTCGACCGCCGAGTCGACCGCCGAGTCGACCGCCGAGTCGGTCGTGGTGGCCACGGGGTCCGACCCGGTGGGGTCCGTGGCGGAGAGGGTGCTGCTCTCCCCATCGACCGCCACGGTGCCCGCGTGCATCGGCGTGGGCTCGCTCGCCCCACAGGCCGAGAGCAGGAACGCGGAGAGAACGAAGGAACGAGACATGAGACCATCCGGTAGGCACGTTTCCACACACGCGTTTCGAAACAGGCGTGTGGATTGGCGAGTTAGGTAACACTCGTTCCGAAACTGGCCAGGAAGGACCATGCCTCGCCCCGCCCTCCACGACCGCAGCGACGTGCTCCAGGCCGCCATCGAGGTGGCCCGGGCGCACGGCCTGCGGCAGGTCACCGCCCGCAAGGTGGCCCGTCAGCTGGGGGCGTCGACGAGCGTGCTGTACCGCCTCTTCCCCACGATGCCCGACCTGCACGACGCCGTGATCGCCACCGTCATCGAACAGAGCTTCGCTCCCTACGTGGCTCGGGTGCCCACCGAGGGGCTGCGCGCCATCGTGGTGGGCTTCTGCGAGCTCGGTCGCTCCGACCCCTGGATGACCGAAGAGCTGGCCATCCGCCCCCACGCCCACCCCGTCTGGGCGGGCGGACGCCGCATGCTCGCCCGAGCGCTGGCCGACCTCCCTCGCTACGCCCATCTCGACGATGAGGAGCGACTCGCCCTCATCACCCGCTTCACACCGGCCTGCGTCGGGCTGGCACTGTCGTGGACCTACGGAGAGCTGACCGACATCGATGTCGGCTACGAGGCCGTGGTCGAGCCGGTCATCGCCCACTGCCTGGCCGAACGCCCGCGCGACGACCTGCTGGCCGGCCGGCGCGGGTAGCGCCTGCTCAGGCCACCGGGCGAGGGCTGCCGCTCACGGGCTGCAGCACCACATCCCCGGGAAGCTCCTGCTCGCCGCGGAGCAATCCGCCGGGCATTTCACCGGTTGCCTGGCCATTCTCGAACGTGAACGTTCCGGACTTGATGGTGAACTTGTAGCCCTCGGCCCGCTGCAGCAGACGCCGCCCACCGGCGGGCAGGTCGTACACGACCTCGGGGCAGCCGAGCTGCAGGCCGTCGTAGTCGAAGACGTTCACGTCGGCGAGGTAGCCCGGCTTCAGCACGCCGCGGTCGCGCAGCCCATAGAACTCGGCAGTCTGCTTGGTCTGCCGCATCACCATGTGCTCGAGGGGAAGGGTGGGGCCGCGGGTCCGGTCGCGCGTCCAGTAGGAGATCATGAAGGACGGCATGCCGGCGTCACAGATCGCGCCGCAGTGGGCGCCACCATCGGACAGGCCCATGCGGGTGCGCGGGTGCTGGTGCAGCTTGTGCAGCGGCGCCAGGCTGCCCTCCGAGTAGTTGAACAAGGGGAAGTACATCATCCCGTTGCCGTCGTTCTCGAGCAGCCACTCCAGCGCCACCGCCTGGGGGGCACGACCGGTGCGCTCGGCCACGGCGGCCACGCTCTCGGAGGGGTCGGGCTCGTAGGAGTTGCCGTCGCGCAGGGGGTACATCTTGTCCCAGCTCTTGGTGATCTTCTCGGCGAAGTCCCA